>OGCI01000072.1_pt1 | contig 117757 bp, 95 predicted proteins | sample 1570021 | NCBI WGS metagenome assembly OGCI01 (sample SAMN06264664, study PRJEB24512) | hot springs metagenome | isolation source: Hot spring water | place: South Africa: Tshipise | collected 2015-06-21 | reverse complement strand
TCGTGGAGCGCCACGGCGGCCGCATCTGGGTCGAATCGCAGCCCGGCCAGGGGAGCACGTTCTATTTCACGCTGCCGACCGCGCCATAATCTCGGCGCGAAGCCTCTTGCGGGAGCACATCCATGTTGGCACAGCTGATCTCCGCACATCGGTCGCAGATCGCGACGTTGGCCGACGCCTGGCTGCGCGCCGGCGCGCAGAGCTTCAGCGCGTGGGCCGACGGCAAGCCGCTCGCAGTGTGGCCGGCCGGCACACTCATCGGCGAGCCAGACCTGCGCGCAGCCGTGCAGGCACCGGTCGGCCAGTCGGGCGAGCTGCTCGTGACGGGTCTGGCCGGCCCAAAAGCCCAGGCCCGCCTGATCGCGGACGCCGCGCTCCTGAGCCACTGGAGCCAGCTCGAGGCTGAGATGGACAGTATCACCAACGAGCTGATTGAGGCGCAGGATCAAATCCTGGCCCTCTATGATCTGGCCCGCTCCATGCGCAGCCATCTCAGCATCCCCGAAACCCTCTCCGCGCTGGCGCGCGAGGCCGCGCGGCTGGTCAAAACCGAGGCCGCGGCCGCCCTGATGTGGCCCGACGGCGAGTCGCCGATCGTTGTCCAACATCCACCGAACCAGACCGACGCGGCCTGGCTCCTGCGCGTGTTCACCCAAATGCGAGCGCGTGGCCGTGGCTTGCTGTTGGCCCGCGAGGACGCCGGCGGCGCCGACCTGCCCGCCGGGATCTACAACCTTTTCATGGCGCCGATCCAAATCCAGAGCCGGATCACGGCCGCGCTCGTCGTGCTGAACAAGCCGGATGGCCCCTTCGGCTCGCCCGACATGAAGTTGACGCGCGCCATTGCCGAACAGGCCGGCGCACAGATCGAAAACGTGCAGCTGTACCAGGAAAAACTGGCACAGACGCGGCTGGAAACCGAGATGGCGCTGGCGCGGCGAGTGCAGATGCATCTCCTGCCGCAGCAGCTGCCGACCCTGTCCGGCGTGGACATCTTCGCCCGCACCCAGCCGGCCCTGGAGGTGGGCGGCGATTTCTACGACCTGGGGCACACGCCCGGCGGCCCGCTCACCTTCGCTGTGGGCGATGTGTCGGGCAAAGGCATCTCGGCCGCGCTCATCATGGCCATGACGCGCACCGTACTGCGCAGCGCCGGCCGCCCGGTCGGCGCCCGGCCGGCCTGGCCCACCCCGGCCGAGATCATGAGCCGCGCCACCGAGGAATTGTACGATGACCTGACCGAAGTGGGCATGTTCGTCACCGTCTTCCTGGGCCAGTATGATCCGCAACAACGGCAACTCTGCTATGCCAACCTGGGACACTCGCCTGTCATCTACCGGCCGGCCGGTGGCCCGACTCGCCTGCTGGAGGCCGATGGCCCGGCGCTCGGCATGTTGCCGCTCAACCTGTCCGAGAACCAGACAACGCCCTTCGGCCCCGACGACCTGTTGATCGTGGCCACCGACGGCTTCAACGAGGCACGCAATGCGGCCGGCGATCTGTTCGGCTATGAACGCTTGCTGGCGCTGACCGAGCAGACGGCAGCTCGTCGCGCCGATGAGATCGCCGGCCAGTTTTATGCTGCCGTCGCCGAGTTCAGCGCGGGCCACTCACAGGACGACGACCAGACTCTGATCATCCTGAAGGGTATGCCCACATGAGCACTCCCTTTGCCGTCGTGCTGGAACTGCCTGCCGCACACCGTTATCTGAACATCGCCACGGCCTGCATCGCGGCCTGGATCGAACGGATCGAAGACGTGCCGGATCGAGGCATGGTCAGCTACGCGTTGCAGCTCGCCGTCCAGGAGACCTGCGCCAACATCGTGGATCACGCCTACGCCGGCGCAGAGGACGGCCGCATCCACATCGAACTCTCGGTCCAGGCCGAGCCGCGGTGCCTGGTGGCCGAGATCTACGATGCCGGCCGGCCGTTCGAGCCGGGCCAGGCACGCCAGCCCGACCTGGAGCATGGCCAGGAGCGCGGCTACGGCCTGTTTCTGATGAACCAGCTCATGGATGTGGTCACCTATGAGCGCCTGCCCGGCCGCAATCATTGGCGGCTGATCAAACATTTCTAATCCCGGAGGATTCCGTGAACCTGGATATCTCGCTGTACTCCATCGCCATCGTCGTCGTGCGAGACCGCATAGACGCATTCAACGCGCCAGAACTGCGCAGCCGCCTGGATCAGCTCCTCGCCGAGGGGATCACGCGCTTCGTGCTCGACCTGTCGGATGTGCCGTTCCTCGATAGTGCCGGCATGGCCGTGCTGGTCAATCTCCTGAAACGGGCCCGCAGCGCCGAGGGCGACGTGCGGCTGGTGTGGCCCAAACGAGAAGAGACCCAGCGCATCCTGCGCCTGACCAAATTCGATCGCGTTTTCAAGATCGCCGAGACGCAGGCTGCTGCGCTCAAAGGCTTTTGACTGATTCCCGGGCCGAGCGCTGCCGAGGTGATAATTCCATGGCGACCATTCTGGTAGTAGACGACTATGCAGTGACGTTGCGCGTGTTGAGCGCGCAGTTGCGCAAGCACGGCTATGAGGTGATCATGGCCGGAAGCGCGCGCGAAGCGCTGGAACGACTGGCTGAGACGCCGGCCGACCTGGCGATTCTCGACATCGCCATGCCCGAGGTGGATGGACTGACGCTGCTGCGCCAGTTGCGAGCCGATGGCCGCTATCAGAACATGCCGATCATCATGCTGACGGCCAGCGGCCAGGACCAGGATCGCATCACGGCGCGCGAGGCGGGCGCCAACGATTTCCTCTCCAAGCCGGTAAGCTCACATGAATTGCTCGATACGGTGCAGCGGCTGCTGGACTGATCGTGTACCCAGAGGCGCCAGGGAACAGATGATGACAGCCTTTCTTCCACCTGACACGCACACCGCGGCGGGCGCGGCCCCCGATGACCGGACACTGGCCACTCTCTGGGCAAAGGCTCCCCATCCGGTCCTGCAAATCGCGGAAGACGACGCCATCCTCTATGCCAATCCGGCCGCTATGTCCATGTTGGGCTGGTCCCAGCAGGAACCGGCCGAGCGCCGGGTGCCCGCGGCCTGGCTGCCGACTCTGTCTGGTGTGCGGGCATCGGGCCAGGTTGCCGAGCTGGAATACGATGCCGGCACGGCCGTCTATGCCTGTTGTTTTGTGCCGGCCGACGTACCGGGTCGCGTCAATGTCTACGGCCACGATGTCAGCGATCGCCGTCAAGCCGAACTGGAGCTGGCGCGGCGGGCCAAAGCCCTGACTGCCCTCCACGAGATCGCGCTGGAAATCAACGCCCGCCAGGAAGTAGCGGCCCTGTTGCAGACGCTGGTACGTCGCGCCGCCGAACTGGCCGGTGCACCCATGGGCGCGCTCTACCTCGTCCGACCAGACCAGAAATCGCTGGAACTGGCCGTGGCGCACAACATGCCGGAGAAATACTTCGGCACCGTCTTGCGCTTCGGCGAGGGGGTCGCCGGTCGGGTGGCACGCGTCGGCCGGGCCCTGATGGTCAACGACTATGCCGCTTGGGAGGGCCAGGCGCCCGGTTACGCTGGCAGCGGCATCCGCCGCGTGCTGTCTGTGCCGCTCACAGCGGGCGACCGCGTGATCGGCGTCATCTCGATCGCCGACGACGAACAGACCGGGCCGTTCGACACCGAGCAGGTACGCCTGGTGAGCCTCTTCGCCGAGCAGGCCGCGATTGCCCTGGAAAACGCGCGCCTGCTCGAACATGCGCAGCAGGAATTGACCGAGCGCACCCAGATCGAGCGCGAGCTGGTCTACCGCATCGCCTTCGAAGAACTCATCACCTCGCTCTCGACGAGCTTCATCAAGCTGGCGCCCGACGAGGTAGACGCCGGCATCCGCCATGCCCTCGCGGCCGTCGGCGAATTCACCGCCGTAGATCGCGCCTATGTGTTCCTGCTGGCCGATCATGCCAGAGTACTGAACAACACCTGCGAATGGTGCGCGCCGGGGATCGAGCCGCAACAATCCCGACTGCAAAACATCCCTGCCCGCGAATTGCCGTGGCTGATGCAACAACTGTACCAGGGGAAAGATGTGCATGTTCCCTGCGTCGCCGATCTGCCCTCTGAAGCCGCAGCCGAACAGGCGATCCTCAAAGCGCGCGACGTGCAATCGGCGGTTGTCGTTCCCCTGATCTACGGCCAGCAGCTGATCGGCTTCCTCGGCTTCGATGCCGTGCGCTCTGCCAAATCATGGGCCGAAGCCCACATCGTCCTGCTGCGCATCGTCAGCGAGATCATCGTCAACGCGCTGAAACACAAACGCGCCGAAGAAACCCTGCGCGAAAGCGAAGATGCGATCCGCCGCCTGTATCGGATCGCGGCGGACCAGACAATGAGTACCAGCGCCAAAATCCAGGCACTGCTGGAGATGGGCTGTCAGCACTTCGGCCTGGACACGGGCGTGGTGGCGCGCATCACCGGGACGCGCTACGAGGTGATGGAAGCCTGCTCGGCCCATCAAAGCATTGCCCCCGGCAGCATCCTGGACCTGGACCAGACCTGCTGCCGCGAGACCATCGCCGCGACCGAGCCGATCAGCTTCGAGGAAGCGACGGGCTCGCCATGGGCCGATCATCCCTGCCATCGCATTGCCGGCATCGAAGCCTATCTGGGGACGCGCCTCATCGTAGCCGGCCAGGTGTACGGCACGCTCAGCTTCTTCAGCACGCAGCGCCTGGCCGAACCATTCACGCCGGCCGACCGCGAATTCCTGAGCCTGATGGCGCAATGGGTCGGTAGCGAGATCGAGCGCAACCAGAAGACCCGCCAACTACAGGATTACGCCGCCCAGCTCGCCGAGACAGCCGAACAACTGGCCATCGCCCGTGACCAGGCGCTGGAGGCCTCGCGGCTCAAGTCCGAATTCCTGGCCACGATGAGCCACGAGATTCGCACGCCGATGACCGCGATCATCGGCATGTCCGAACTGCTGCTCGACACGCCCCTCAACGAGGAGCAGAGCGAATATGCCCGCCTGGTGCGCGAAGCCGGTCAGTCGTTGCTGGCGATCATCAACGACATCCTCGACTTCTCCCGGATCGAAGCGGGCCGCTTGATTCTGGACCACGCCGACTTCGAGCTTATCCAGATCGTCGAAGGTGCTGCCGAAATGCTGTCGGGCCGGGCGCGCGAAAAGAACCTGCCGCTGATGACGTTCGTCGCGCCCGAAATCCCGCGCTACCTGCACGGCGACGCGGGACGACTGCGCCAGGTGCTGCTGAATCTGCTCAGCAATGCCATCAAATTCACCGAACAGGGCGAGATCATGGTGAACGTGGCCCTGGCCGGCGAGACGAAGGCTGATGTCACCCTGCAATTCGCGGTGAGCGATACCGGCATCGGCATCAGCGAGGAGGCACGGCGCCGCCTGTTCCTGCCTTTCACTCAGGCCGACGGCTCGACAACGCGGCGTTACAGTGGCACCGGCCTGGGGCTGGCGATCTGCAAGCGACTGATCGAGATGATGGGCGGCACGATTACGGTGGAAAGCCAGCTCGGCGTCGGTTCGACCTTTTCCTTCACCGCCCGCTTCGACAAATCGTCGCGCACGGAAACAGACACACGGCCATCGTTCCTCGACCTGGTCGGCCTGCGCGTGCTGGTGGTAGATGACAACATCCGTCACGGCGACATCCTGCTGCGCTACCTGACTGCCTGGACCATGCAGGCCGACACGGTCAACAATGTGCGTCTGGCCCTGTTGCGGCTGCGTTCCGCCTGTGCCGACGGTGCGCCCTATGCGGTCGTCATCACCGACCTGGCGATGCCGGACATGGACGGTTTTGCGCTGGCCCGCGCGATCAAGCGAGACCCGAAGCTGGCCGATACGCCGGTGATCCTGTTGACGGCCTACGACGAACGCGGCCAGGGCGAGCAGGCGCTCCAGGCCGGCTTCGCCGCCTATCTGACCAAACCGGTGCGCCAGTCGCAGCTCTTCGACGCGCTGGCCAATGCGGTTTCGAGCAAAATCCGGCCAACCGATCAGCGCGCTGCGCCTGAGGCGGCCATGCCCCATGCGTCGGCCGGAGCAACAACGGCCATACGTCGCAGAGCGGACGGCGATCGGTTCGTCCTGGTCGCCGAGGACAACCCGGCGAACCGCATGGTCGTGGAGCTGTTGCTCGAGCGTCTGGGCTATCCGATCAAGATGGTCGAGAACGGCCGCCAGGCGTTCGATGCCTACATGGCGACGCCCGACAAAATCGGCGTGATCCTGATGGACGTGCAAATGCCCGATCTGGATGGCTTCGGCGCCACCCATGCCATCCGTCGCATCGAGATGACGACCGGCCGCCATGTGCCGATCATCGCGTTGACGGCCAATGCGCTGGAGCGCGACCGCGACCGCTGCCTGGCCGCCGGCATGGACGACTACCTCAGCAAGCCAATCACCCAAGGCGAGCTGCGCCGCATCGTGGAGCGGTGGTGGCCGAAAGTGGATGCGTAAACTGCCAACGTTTGACAATGCCCACGCTTTGGCTATACTGGAGCCTGTTATGCTGTCCTGGCCAGCCATAGTCGCCCCCTCTTCCGCCTCGCAAGGTTGCGCAGGCCAGTCCGGGCGCCAGCGTTGTGTAGCGCCCGACGGCCCTCACGAGCAGTGCAGGGACGCGCTGTGTCGGGCGTTCGCTCCGGGCGATAGCAGCGACGATTTCACTCCTGGAGGAGTCAAAAGTGGCGCTCACCTCACAACAACGAGAAGCCCTGCGTGGCAAAACAGCTCAACGCGTTCGCGGCCTGGCGGGCTCGGCCACGGTTCAGGTGATGGACAAAGCACGTCGCCTGCAGGCCGAAGGCCGTTCAATCGTGGACCTGAGCGGCGGCGATCCCGATTTCCCGACCGCACCGAACGTCACCGAAGCGGCAATCCAATCATTGCGCAACGGCTTTACGCATTACACGCCCAGCCGCGGCATCCCCGCGCTGCTGAAAGCCATTGCGCACAAGCTGGCCACCGAAAACGGTGTGACCTATGAGCCTGCGAAAGAAATCATCGTGATGCCGGGCGCCAAACAGGCGCTTTTTGTGGCTGCGCAGGCGCTCCTCAACCCGGGCGACGAGATGATCCTTTTCAGTCCGGCCTGGGTCTCCTATGAGCCGTGCGCGGCGCTGGCCGGCGCGACGACAGTGTACGTGCCCATGAACATGGATACGACCGTCGAAACGCTGCGGGCCCGGTTGGCCGCAACCATCTCGCCCCGCACCAAACTCGCCATCGTGAACACGCCCAACAATCCGACCGGCCAGGTCTGGAGCCGCGAACTGCTCCAGGTGGTGGCCGACGCGGCCCAGACGCACGATTTCCTCGTGCTCTCGGACGAGATCTACGAGAAGCTGATCTACGATGGCCAGCCACACATCTCCATCGCCGGCCTGGACGGCATGTGGGAACGCACAATGATCCTGAACGGCCTCAGCAAGAGCCACGCCATGACCGGCTGGCGCCTGGGCTACATCGCCGGCCCCGAGCCGCTGATCGGCGAAATGCTCAAGATCCACCAGCACTCCTCGACCTGCGCCGCCTCCTTCGTCCAGGAGGCGGCGGTCGCGGCGCTGAACGGCCCGCAAGACTACACCGATTGGATGATCAGCCGCTACAAAGCCCGGCGAGATCGCCTAGTGGCCGACCTGAACGCCATCCCCGGCATCCACTGCGACCGGCCCCAGGGCGCGTTCTACGCGTTTCCGAACATTTCAGGCACCGGCCTGAGCTCGTTGGAATTCGCGGATCGGCTCCTGGATGCCGAGGGAGTGGCCGTCACGCCGGGAGAGGCGTTCGGGCCGGGCGGCGAGGGCTACGTGCGCCTCTCCTACGCCAATTCCGATGAAATGCTGCAGGAAGGCGCGCGGCGCATCAAGCGATTCGTGGACAACCTGCGAGACTGAGGCGCGCCTGACCATGCGCATTGCTGACATGAACTGGATGCAGGTTGAAGCCTACCTGCAACACGATGATCGGGCTGTGTTGCCCATCGGCAGCACCGAGCAACATGGCTACCTCAGCCTGGCCGTAGACTGCATCCTGCCCGAACGCGTGGCCATCGAGGCCGCCGAACCGCTGGGCATCCCGGTCTTCCCGGTGCTGGCCTATGGCGTCACCCCCTATTTCCGCCATTTTCCGGGCTCGATCTCGCTGCGCGTGGCCACGCACCAGGCCGTGATCCGTGACATCCTGGACAGCATGGCAGCCAGCGGCTTCCGACGCATCCTGATCGTCAACGGTCATGGCGGCAACGCGGCCGCGCAACAGGCAGCATGGGAATGGGCGGCCGAGCACGACGGCTGCCGTGTGAAATTCCACAACTGGTGGAACGCGCCGGCCACCTGGGCCAAAGTCCAGGAGATAGATCCGCAGGCATCCCATGCGTCCTGGATGGAAAACTTCCCCTGGACACGGCTGCCCGGCGTCACGTTGCCCACAGAACCGAAACCGATGGCCGACCTGACACACCTGCGCCTCCTCTCGCCGGCCGGCGTGCGCGCCTATCTCGGCGACGGCAACTTCGGTGGTCGCTATCAGCGCCCCGACGCCGACATGCTGGCGATCTGGCAGGTGGCGGTCGAGGAGACGCGTGCCCTGTTGTGCGGGCCGTGGGGCGAAGCGTGATGTACTCCGACACAGGGAAGCCCCCCAGGAGTAGCCGATGAACATTCACTTCTCCGACAAAACGGTGATCGTCACCGGCGCGGCACATGGCTTCGGCCGCGCGATCGCGCTGGCATTTGCGGCGCGCGGCGGCCGCGTCTGGGCCTGCGATATCCTGACGGATGAGCTGGCCGAGACGCGGCGCCTGTGCCTGCTCGCGGGCAGATGGTGCCGCGTCGAAACGGTGGACGTGACCGATCGCGATGCCGTATTCGCCTTCGTGGCCGCGGCCGAGCAATCATCCCGCAACGGCCATGTGAATATACTGGTGAACAACGCGGGCGGCGTTCTCGGCCAGGTGGGACAGCCCCTGGAGCAAGTGACGCCAGCACAATGGCAGGCGATCTTCGACGTGAACGTGACTGCCGCGTTCTGGTTTGCGCAGGCAGTGGCGCCGGGCATGAAAGCGGCCCGTTCCGGTCGCATCATCAACATCTCCAGCGGCGCCGGGTTGGGCATCAGCCTGACCGGCATCCAGGCCTACGCATCGGCCAAAGCCGCGCAGATCGGCCTGACCCGCCAGCTTGCCCACGAACTCGGCCCCTGGGGCATCACCGTAAACAACATCGCGCCCGGCTTCATCCGCTCCAACCCGATGAGCGAGCGCCAATGGCAGTCCTACGGCGCCGAGGGCCAGCAGCAGCTGCTCGAACGGATCGCCCTCAAGCGCCTCGGCTCGGCCGAAGATATCGCCTACGGCGTGCTTTTCCTCGCGTCCGATTACGCTGGCTGGATCACCGGCCAGGTGCTCTCGATTGATGGAGGCAAATGACACGCGGCAGCCCAATGCCCACATCCCTGCGTCATCCACTCACATTTCACGCTTAACGTCTCACACCTGACATTTCCCTTCCCTGGAGCCTTCCATGACACAAACAACGTTGGATTATCTCGCTGCGCGACAGGAACGCATCCTGACCGAGCTCATCGAATTCGCTGCGATTCCCAGCATCAGCACCGACCCAGCGCATCGGGCCGACATCGAACGGTCTGCGGCCTGGGTCGCCGGACAGATCGCCGCGGCCGGACCGTTTGACGTCCAGATCATTCCGACCGAGCGCCATCCGGTCGTCTTCGCGCAGTGGCTTGGCGCGACGGGCAAGCCCACCGTGCTCGTCTACGGCCACTATGACGTGCAGCCCGCCGACCCGCTGGAGAAGTGGATCAGCCCGCCGTTCACGCCGACGATCCGAAACGGTCGGCTGTACGCGCGCGGTGCATCGGATGACAAAGGGCCGCTCTTTCAGGCGATCAAAACAGCCCAGGCGTTCTTCGCGACGCAGGACGCGCTGCCGATCAACGTCAAATTCCTGTTCGAGGGCGAAGAGGAGATCGGCAGCCCAAGCCTGGAGCCGTTCATTCAAGCCCACACATCCCTGCTGGCCGCCGATTTCGTGATCTCGGCCGACGGCGGCATGTGGCGCGTCGAAGAGCCGTCGCTCACCGTCTCCAGCCGCGGGCTGGCCGGCCTGGAGTTCAGCCTGACCGCGGCGGCCAAAGACCTGCATTCGGGACGCCACGGCGGCGCGGTGACCAACCCCCTGCACGCCATCGCGGCGCTGATCGCCAGCTTGCACACTCCGGATGGCCGCGTGGCCGTGGCCGACTTCTACGATGATGTGGTCGAGCTCTCGGCTGCGGAGCGGGCCGCGATCGCCGCGCTGCCGTTCGACGAAGCCGCCTATCTGGCCGAGATCGGCGCGCCGGCACTCTTCGGCGAACCGGGCTACAGCACACTGGAACGCCAATGGATCCGGCCAACGCTGGAGGTGAACGGCCTGTGGGGCGGCTACCAGGGGCCTGGCGTCAAGACCGTCACCCCGGCCGAGGCCCATGCCAAAATCACCTGTCGGCTGGTGCCGAACCAGGATCCGGCCGCTATCGTGGCCAGGATCGCCCATCACCTGGAGGCGCATCTGCCCCCCGGCGTGCGCCTAACGATCCAGCCGGAGACCCATACTGCGCAACCCTACGCGATTCCTGCCGACCACTTCGGTCTGAAGACGGCCGCTGCCGCGTTGCGGGAGACTTTCGGGGTCGAGCCGGTGACTGTGCGCATGGGCGGCACGGTGCCGGTGTGCGAGGTGTTCAAGCGAGTGATGGGCCTGGACACGGTTTTCTTCTCCTTTTCGACCGCCGACGAAGACTTCCACGCGCCGAACGAATTCTTCCGCATTCATCGGCTCTACGAAGGGCTGGAAGCCTGGGTGCGCTATTGGGAGCTGCTGGGCAGCTCCCGCTGAGTGACCCTGGCCGGTCGCGCGCCCTTGCGGCCGGCCGCGCGAGACGGAGGAAAGATGGAGAAACGCACGCTCACCCCATCGGGCATACAGATCTCCCTTTTGGGCCTGGGCTGCTGGTCGTTCGGTGGTCAGGAAGGGGATTACTGGGGCCCCCACGACGACCGTGAGGCAGCCGAGATCGTGGCGCGGGCGCTCGCCTGCGGAATCAACTACTTCGATACGGCCGAGGGCTACAACGAAGGCCGCAGCGAGGAGGCGCTCGGCCGGGCGCTCAAAGGCCGTCGGGCCGCGGCGATCATCGGCACGAAGGTCAGCCCGCAGCACACAGAGCCGGCCACGCTGCGCCAGCACTGCGAGGCCAGCCTGCGCCGGCTCGGAACGGATGTCATTGACATCTACATGGTGCACTGGCCGATCACCGAATATCCGGTGGCGGATGCGTTCGGCACACTGACCGATCTGCGACGCGAGGGCAAAATCCGCGCCATCGGCATCAGCAACTTCGGGCCGCTCCAGATGCAGGAAGCGCTGGCGACCGGCGCTGCGATCGAGATCAACCAGCTCGGCTACAGCCTGCTGCATCGCGCCATCGAATTCGAGATCCTGCCGGCATGTCGGCGCCACGGCATCGGCGTGGCGGTCTACATGCCGCTGATGCAGGGCCTCCTCACCGGCCGCTGGCGCAACGCCGACGAGATCCCGCTGACGCGGCGACGCACGCGACACTTCAGCAGCAGCCGGCCCGGAACGCGTCACGGCGAGCCCGGCGCAGAAGCCGAGACCTTCACCGCGCTCAACGGCATTGCGGCCCTGGTCGACCGACTGGGCATGCCCATGGCCGACCTGGCGCTGGCCTGGGTGGCCGCGCAGCCCGGCGTGACCACGGTCATCGCGGGCACGCGCACGGTGGCCCAACTCGAGGAATCTCGTCGCGGCATCGGCCAGTCGTTGACGCCGGAAACGCTGGCCGAGCTGGATCGGTTGACGCAGCCCGTGAAGGAAAAACTCGGCGCCAACGCCGACCTCTGGCAGTCGGGGCCCGACAGTCGCATCCGCTGAAACATGGAGGGGACGGGCGCGGAGGCCTGCCCATACGCAGGGAAACACAGCCGCCCGCAGCGATCGCTGCGGGCGGCTGTGTTTCCAAAGGCCATGCCCACGTGCCAGGCGCCCTTCCGGGCACCTGACACGTTTATCGCGGTGAGCTACTCAGATATCACCGTGGGTACGAAGAATAGCCAGGGTGTCGGGAGATAGGTCGAGGATTCGCGGCCGATCGGCGCCTTGCGATGCATGAAGAGGAAACCGATCTGTGACGGCGAAGCCTGGAAGCCGCCCGCGGGCCGCGTGAAGGCCAGCTCGGCCTGGTCCTGCGGCGGGATCGTCAGGGAGAGATTGGCCTCACCCACGTCGAAACGCGGCCGACCGACTGTATAGGTGTGCGCGGCCGTGCCGCACCGGCCGCCGGCGAACGGCGAGCAGTCCCATACCCCACCGCCGAAGTAAGCATCAAACGCCAACACATAGAAATTGAATTGCCGTCCAGGCACCAGCCCGATGGCAGCCGCCGGCACGGTCAGGATCCAGTTCTGCGTGTTGAAATCCGAGTCGGTGTAGAAATAGACAGATGACTGCTTTGTCGCCATATTGTACACGAAAACCGCGTTGCGACCATCGCTGCCGTTGAGCGCGACATCGGCGTTGAAGACGATGTAGTCTGTATTGCCGTCGCGATTGGCATCCACGTAGATGTCGAATTCGACGGGGTACTGCCCGGCTCGATAGGGCCAGTCATACACCGTCAGACCGAATTCCACATAAGACTCCGGTGTGCCATCGTTGTTGGAGTCCCACAGCCAATCGCGCACGCCGACTTCTTTCAAATCCACAGCGCTCATTTGGCAGCCCGGCCCGCCGCCCGGCAGCACACAACTGCCAACCATGTAGTTATACAGGTTGGCGCTGCGATCCACCAGGGCGAACACTTCCGTGTTGCTCGCTGCCGCCGGAGCGACATTCTCCAGGATGACCGTCTGGTTGGTTCCCGTTACGTTAATGTCGGCCACAGCCTTGGGCAGCACTTGCCAGGGCACCGTGATGGCGCTGGTACAGGTACTGCCTGTGCAGGTCTCGATTTTAACATAACCGTCAACTTCCTGGGTGGTGAAGAGCGGCCCGTTGGCGCCGCGAGACCCCTTGTTCAGGCCCCAGGCGCGCAGCCCCGCCGCGTTGATCTCCAGCTGCACGGGCACCTGGATCTCGCCCCTGCCAGGAATAAGCGCGGACTGGATAGGCAGCGTGATCGTCACGCCCTTGCCGACGTCATTGGCGTAGCGAAACACGCTCGAAACGCGAATGCCTTGACTGAACGGACTGAGGTTCCGAACCGTGAGGATGCGGGTTGCCACATACGTGTCCGTCACCGGCTGATAACCGAAGGAGATGCTGCCGGTCCACTTCAACGGATTGGTGTCCGTGCTATCCCATGCCACCAGGCGGCTCATGTAGGCCTTGGCGACATCCACCTGCCCGGCGCCGATACGGGTGATCGGGGCCAGCGTGCCGCCGCCCCCAGCCTGCATTGCGCCGTCCAGATAAATGGCGGTCTTGGCCGTATTCATCAACAAGGCCCGATACATCTGCGGGAACCACGAGAAGCCGCCGCCGTCGGCCTGCTGCATGCCGGCTCCTTGCTCGAAGAAGCCTTTGAGCAGCGCGGCCGCGCCCGAGACCATGGGCGCCGCGCCCGAGGTGCCGCCAAAGGGCCCGGAACCACTGCCCGAGCCAGATATCGCGGAGACCGAGGCGCCCGGTGCGCCGATGTCGGGCTTGATCTTATTGTTCCAGGTGGGGCCGCGCGATGAAGAGCCCACCATGCTATCGGCCATGCCGATGAATTTGTCCGGCCCGGCCGAGATGATCACGCCCTGGGCCAATCCGCTCTTCAACTTGTTGGATTCCGCCTGGCTGATCATGAAGACGGGAATAGTCACCGCGCCGCCGCCATAGCCGCCCTCAAACGGATCGCCCGGCGCGACCAGGCCGATGATGCCCATCAATGCGCCGGCAGCGCTGGCATTCGCGCCCTTGATGCTGAACGCGCAGACACCACGGTCCATCAGGACGATCTTGCCGGTCAAATCATCTGTGAAGGGATCACAGCCCAGCCTGTTCGAGCCATCAGCGTTGCCATACTGAAGCGAACCGCTGATGGCGCCGGAGACCGATAACGGCACCGACCACGGTTGGAAAACCGCCGACTTCAGGGTGCCGGAGATGGCTGCCGGTTGTTCCACGGAGAGAATAAACTGTTTCGCCGAAGGAACCGTTGTCTGCGCCACGCTGATGGCGCCGTCGGCGACCGAGGGGCTGCCGGCAACGTAGGGCTTGTCGCCGGAGTTGCCGGCCGAAGCCACGACGATGATGCCATAGGCTACGGCCTGATTGGTGAAGTAGCTCAAGTCATCTTCGGGTTGGCCGTAAATGGAACCGAGCGACATATTGATGATATCGGCCGGATCCACCGTGGCGGGGTTGTTGTCCAGATCGGCCGCATCGTCCATGGCATTCAGGAGGGCCACGCCGGAGCAGGCGGTGCTGAGGGAGCTACAAACCTTGAAGGACCACAGATTGGCTTCGGGGGCCATGCCGGGACCCTTGGCAGGATAGCCCGCGCCCGCCGGATAGCCCAGCCCGGCGATGATATCGGCCACATGCGTGCCGTGAGTGCCATCGCGGCCGCCGGTATTGTCGGCAGGAATCGGGTTGATGTCGGGCTCCTCAATCAGGCCCCTGACCCAGGTTTCACCCACCCAGTCGTAGCCGCCTTTCACTTTGGGGGCATTGGGGCCAAAAAACGCCGGATCGGCCGGTTTGCGGTTCGCGCAGGTGGTTTCCCGGCCGGTGAGGCAGGTCGGGTCGTCGCCAAAGTACGCTGCTTCCCATGCTTCGCGCGTGCCGGGGCCCCCCATAGAGCGATGAGTGAAGTCAATCCCGGAATCCAGCACAGCGACGTTGACGCCTTTGCCGGTCAAACCGAGATTCTGGAGCGTCTCGCCGCCAATCCATGGCACGGTCTCACTCAGGTCGAGCTCGTAGTCCCGAACCTGGCTGACCCGCACCACCTCGGGGCGCGTGGCGAGGCGAGCGGCCTCGCGACCGGACATAACGGCCGTGAAACCGTTAGCCAGGGTGGTGAAACGCCCCAGAATAATCCCACCGGCCGCCTCGACATCAGCGATGACGGCCTCCCGCAGCGCCTGGGCTGCGGCTGCATGGGTAACGCGCTGATCGGCGGTCATATCTTTGCTGAGAGAGGCCAATGGCGTCGTGGTAAGCAACACGGACACGCGCACCTGGGTATCGCCCAGCGCTGCCAGAGCTTGCACCTGGGCCTTGACGCCCGTCTGGATGGTGCGATTTGCAGTGCGCAGGCTGGCCGGGGTGACGCCTTCGACCGAAATCCCGGCCGGAACTGCATCGGGTCCATACGCCGAATCGGCCCCGGTCACCGGTGTGGGCGGAAATGCCAGGGCCGGGCTTATGGTGGACAGAGCCAGAACTGTGGCGAAAAGGAGGGCACAAAGGCGGCCAATTCGTGTTTTGCTGGTGGACATGGTGATCTCCTTACTTGATAAGGATAAGGTGAGATACCGGACACCTGATCAGGCGTGAACTCTCGCGTTCGTTTCACCTCCTTTCGTGTTGCCATGCCATAAAGGACAGGGCGGCAGGATATCACTCTGTCCACACCGAGAAGGAGCCAGCAGAACACCAGGGCACGGACTTCTGCGTGTTCAGAATGCCAATTATAAGCAGGGGCTTCCACAAAGTCAACTTGCAAATTCAAAGGCGAAACCAATCCGGCGGCTTTCCCGCAGAGTTGCGCGCCTTCCCGGCTTGCAGAAACGGTTGGCGAGTTGCACAAAAGCCTCAGCCGCGCTATACTCTTTTCCGTCTACGAGAGGTGCTTATGCGGCAATGGGTTGTGCGTTTTCCGCAGGCCGGCTGGCTCCGTATCGGCATGGGCGTGAAACGGTGGATGCTTTTGCTGGTCGGTGGCATTTTGCTGCTATGTCTGGCGTTCGCGTGGTTGTGCCAGTTCACCGGCCTCAGTCGCTGGCTGGCGATGATTGCCGAACTGCAGTCCTCGTTCATCCGCCCAGAAATCGTTATTGCAGCTTGTTTCGTTGCCGGCATCGCTGGGGTTGGGGTCGCCGTTTATCGGTTAAATCAGTCGCTGCTGGCGGCGGTGCGTCGGCGCGATCAGCCCGATATAGTGGACATGGTGTACAAACATCGCCTGCGGCAGCGCGGGCCGAAAGTTGTCGCCATCGGAGGCGGCCATGGCCTGAACACGCTGCTGCGCGGGCTGAAGGAACACACCGACAACATCACCGCGATCGTCACCGTGGCCGATGACGGCGGCAGCTCAGGTCGCCTGCGCCGCGATTTCGGCATCCTGCCTCCGGGCGATTTTCGCAATTGCATCGCCGCGCTGTCAGACGCCGAAGGCCTGCTGGCTCAACTGTTCCAATATCGTTTCGGCCACGACAGCGACCTGGACGGCCACAGCTTCGGCAACCTGTACCTGAGCGCCATGACCGCCATCACCGGCAGTTTCGAGACGGCGCTGCTCGAGTCGAGCCGGGTCCTGGCCGTGCGGGGCTGCGTCATCCCTTCGACCCTGACACAAATCACCCTGCACGCCGACGTGTACTTGCCGACGGGCGATTCAGGGAACGGCGAAGGTGCGACGTGGCGTCATATTCGCGGGGAGTCGGCGATCACGGCTGCGCGCGGTCGCGTGCAGCGCGTCTATCTGGATCCTGAAGATGCGCCCGCCTATCCCGAGGCGTTGCGAGCCATCCTGGACGCCGATTTGATCGTGGCCGGGCCGGGCAGCCTCTACACGAGTGTGCTTCCCAATCTGCTGGTGCGCGATCTCGCGGCGGCGATTGCGGCGGCAGAAGGCCGGAAGGTGTACGTATGCAATGTGGCGACCGAAGTCGGCGAGACCCAGGGGTATGATGTGGAGGCCCATGTGCGGGCGCTGCGCCAACATGTCGGCCCCGATCTTTTTCGCATCGTGCTCGCCAACAATACGTTCATCGGCCCGGCGCCACCGGGTATCGGAGTGCAGTGGGTGCGACCTCCGGATCACCCCCCGCGCGACTATCAGCTGCTGATGCGCGATCTCGTGGACCGGCAGTATCCGTGGCGCCATGATCCGTCCAAACTGGCCCAAACTTTGATGGAACTGTTGCACACATGAACGGAGAAACATCCTCGTCCAGGTGTGGCGCCCTGTTTGCAACGTTGTATCGGGTCGCGCGCACCATCAATTCATCCCTGGATGTCATGCAGATCCTGGACATGATCGTCGGCGCGACGGCTGAGGCACTCAACGCGAAGGCCTGTTCGCTGCGCCTGCTCAGTCCGGACGGGAAGCGGCTATTCATCGGCGCCGCGCACGGCTTAAGCGCCAGCTATCGCGCCAAAGGCCCCGTGGACGTGACGCACAGCCCGGTGGATCAGATCGCGCTGGCCGATAAGCGACCGGTCTACATCGCCGACGCGCAGACCGACGCACGCTTTCAATACGGCGAGCAAGCGCGCGAGGAGGGCATCGTTTCGGTCGTGGTGATGCCTCTGCTGGTCCAGGATCAACCCATCGGCGTCATGCGGCTCTATACTGCGGCGCCGCACGTTTTTGCCGCCGAGGAGATGGAATTGCTGGAGGCGATCGCCAGTCTCAGTGCGGTGGCGATCGAGAATGGCCGGTTGTATGAGCGGCTGGATCGCAATTATCAGGCCGCGCTGGATTTCAGCGATCGGGCTTTCGAATGAGCAAGCTCTCTTGCGCGATTTCAGTGCCATACGTGACTTAGCTCATACACAGCCCAATGGGAGTGTGGTACACTGGCCATGCTTGTGCGGACATCGCGCCGCGTACCACAGTTGTCGCACAATGGCGCCGGCATCGTTCTGTCGGCGCTTTATCATGGCATTTGCCGGGTAAACTCAAAGGAGGCACTGCAATGGCAGTCAAAGTAGGTATCAACGGTTTTGGCCGCATTGGACGGCAGGTGTTGAAGGCGATCCGCGACTATTATCCGGGTCAGTTGGAGGTCGTGGCATTCAATGACATCGGCGATCTGAAAACGATGGCGCATCTGCTGAAATACGACTCGAACTACGGCCGCTTCAACGGCGTAGTCGAGGTCGCCGACGATGCGCTGATTATTGATGGCAAGCCGATCAAGGTCTTCAAGGAAACTGACCCGGGCAAGCTGCCGTGGGGTGATCTGGGCGTCGAGATCGTGATCGAATCCACCGGTCTCTTCACCGTCAAGAAGGATGGTGTCAACAAGAAGGGCAAGCTCGTCCAGGGCGCCGAGAATCACATCACCAAAGGCGGCGCAAAGAAGGTGATCATCTCGGCGCCGGCCGAGGGCGAGGACATCACCATCGTCATGGGCGTCAACCATGACAAGTACGATCCGGCGGTCCACCACGTGGTCTCCAACGCCTCGTGCACGACCAACTGTCTGGCGCCGGCGGCCAAGGTCGTCCACGACAAGTTCAAGATCGTCCGCGGCCTGATGACCACCATCCACGCCTACACCAACGATCAGCGGATCCTGGACCTGCCGCACAGCGATCTGCGCCGGGCGCGCGCGGCCGCCATGAGCATCATCCCGACCACCACCGGCGCGGCCAAGGCGGTCGCCCTGGTCATCCCGGAGCTGAAGGGCAAGTTCGACGGCTATGCACTGCGTGTACCCACCAGCACCGTCTCTGTGGTGGATTTCACCGCGCAGATCGAGATTCCGACCACGACGGAAGAGCTGCGCCAGGCATTCCGCGATGCGGCCGCCGGCCCGCTGAAGGGCATCCTGGCCGCGGTGGACGAGCCGCTGGTCTCGATTGACTTCAAGGGCGATCCACACAGCTCCGCAGTTGACCTGCCGTTCACCTCGGTGCTCGGCAAGGACAAGAGCGACTTCATCAAGGTCGTCGCCTGGTATGACAACGAGTGGGGCTACAGCGTGCGCACGGCCGATCTCGCGGCCCTGATGGCAAGCAAGCTTTAGGTAGGCAGGTAGACAGGTAGACAGGTAGGCAGGTAGACAAGTATTGCCTCCTTGTTTCCTTGTCTCCTTGTTTCCTCGTCTACTTGTTTCCTTGCCTGCTCCCGGAGGAAATCCATGAACAAGAAAACTGTCCGCGATGTTGATCTGAAGGGCAAGCGAGTCTTGATGCGCGTGGACTTCAACGTGCCGATGGAGAAAGGGGTCGTCACCGACGACAAACGCATCCGCGCCGCGCTGCCTACCATTCAATACGTGCTCGATCAAGGCGCATCGCTCATCCTGATGAGCCACCTGGGCCGGCCCAAGGGTGGCCCCGATCCGGAGTTCAGCCTAAAGCCGGCCGCCGAGGCGCTGGCAAAGCTGCTGGGCCGCCCCGTGCAAATGGCGCCGGACTGCGTCGGCCCAGAGGTGGAGGCGATGGCCCAGGCCCTGAAGTCCGGTGACGTCTTGATGCTCGAGAACACGCGCTTCCACAAGGGCGAAGAGAAAAACGACCTGGAGCTGGCCCGGAAGATGGCCGCACTGGGCGATGTATACGTCAACGACGCGTTTGGCTCGGCCCACCGTGCCCACTCCTCGACCGAAGGCGTGGCCCGCTTCTTGCCCGCTGTCGCCGGCTTCCTGATGGAGCAGGAGCTCGAATACTTGAGCCGGGCTACCTACAACCCGGCCCATCCGTATGTGGCAATCCTGGGCGGTGCCAAGATCAGCGACAAGATCGCCGTGGTCGAGAATCTGTTGACCAAATGCGATACCCTCATCATCGGCGGCGGTATGGCCAACACGTTCCTGGCCGCCAAAGGCTACAATATGCAGGAGAGCCTGGTCGAGGCCGGTTCGCTGGGCACGGCCAAGGCAATCCTGGAAAAAGGCGGCGATAAGATCTTGCTGCCGGTGGATGCCGTGGTCGCCGATAAATTCGATGCCGAGGCCAACGCCCAGGTGGTGGATGTGGCGGCGATTCCGGCAGGCTGGCGTATGCTCGACATCGGGCCGAAGAGTGTGGCAAAGTTCGGCGAAGTGCTGAAAGAGGCCAAGCTGGTCGTCTGGAACGGGCCGATGGGCGTTTTCGAGTTCCCAAAATTCGCCGAAGGCACCTTCGCCATTGCCCGACTGCTGGCCGAGAGCAGTACAATCACCGTCATCGGCGGCGGCGACAGCGCCAGCGCCGTGAAGAAGGCCGGCGTGGCCAAGAAGATGACCCATGTCTCCACCGGCGGCGGCGCCAGCCTGGAGTTCCTGGAGGGCAAGGTGCTGCCGGGTGTGGCCGCGCTGAATGATAAGGAGTAGACAGGGAGGCAAGTAGATTGGTGGTGAGGTGAGGTGAGGCGGGACGGGCCGACGCGATGGGGCTGGTCTGTTCCGCCCTTTTGTGATTCTTTAGTGTGCCCGATGCTTTGACGCCGAGACGTCCATCTCTCCCATTTGCACGATCCCCCGGCGCTGTAGATAATAAACGGTATGCCTGATTATACCCGTACCCATCTCCAACAGCTTGAGGCAGAAGCCATTTATGTGCTGCGCGAGGTCGCCGCGCAGTTCGAGCGGCCCGTGCTGCTTTTCTCCGGCGGCAAAGACTCGATCCTCCTCGTCCACCTGGCGCGGCGGGCGTTTTGGCCGGGCCGTATCCCTTTTCCGCTGCTCCACATTGACACCGGCCACAATTTCCCGGAGACTCTGGCCTTCCGCGACCGCCTGGTTCGCCAGATGGACGTGGAGCTGCTGGTGCGTTATGTCCAGGATTCCATAGATCGAGGCCGCGTGGTCGAAGAACGGGGACCTACCGCCAGCCGCAACGCGCTGCAAACCGTGACCCTGCTGGACGCGCTGATCGAATTGCGCGCTGACGCTGCCATCGGCGGCGCGCGCCGCGACGAAGAGAAGGCCCGCGCCAAAGAACGCTTCTTCTCTCACCGCGACCGCTTCGGACAATGGGACCCCAAAAACCAGCGGCCCGAGCTGTGGAACCTCTACAACGGCCGCAAAACACCCGGCGAGCATTTCCGCGTCTTCCCTCTGAGCAATTGGACCGAGCTGGATATCTGGCAATACATCCAGGCGCAGGGTATCGAACTGCCATCCCTCTATTTCGCCCATCGCCGGGATGTCTTCAGCCGAGACGGCGTACTGCTCGCCGTTTCGCCCTATCTGTCTCTGTTGCCTGGCGAAAAAGCGGAGAACCGCCTGGTTCGCTTTCGCACCATCGGCGACATGACCTGTACCGGCGCCACCGAGTCGGCCGCTACAACCGTGGCCGAGGTGATCGCCGAATTGATCGCTTCTCGCATCTCTGAACGCGGCACGCGCGCCGATGACAAACGTTCGGAGGCGGCTATGGAGGAGCGCAAACGCCAGGGATATTTCTGATGGCCGGTGATCTGCTGCGTTTTACCACGGCCGGCAGCGTAGATGACGGCAAAAGCACCCTCATCGGCCGGCTGCTGCTTGATTGTCGGGCGATCCTCGAAGACCAGATGGCCGCCATCGAGCGTGCCAGTCGAAGCCGGGGCGATCCCTACCTTGATCTGGCACTGTTGACCGATGGCCTGCGCGCTGAGCGCGAGCAAGGCATCACGATTGACGTAGCCTATCGCTATTTCGCCACCCCCCGGCGCAAATTCATCATCGCCGATACCCCCGGCCACATCCAGTACACGCGCAACATGATCACCGGCGCGTCCACGGCCGATCTGGCGGTCGTCCTGATTGACGCCCGCAAAGGGGTGGTAACGCAATCGAAGCGTCACGGCTTCATCGCCAGTCTGTTGGGCATCCCCCACATCGTGGTAGCGGTCAACAAAATGGACCTGGTCGAGTATCGGCAAGAGGTCTTCGAGGCGATCGTGGCCGAGTACCGCGCGTTCGCCAGCAAGCTGGCCGTGCCCGACCTGACCTTCATTCCCATCTCGGCGCTGCACGGCGACAACGTGGTACACCCCAGCCAGGCCATGCCCTGGTACGACGGCCCCACCCTGCTGCACCATCTCGAGCGCGTCCACGTGGGCGCCGGCCGCAACCTGGTGGATTTCCGCTTCCCGGTGCAAATGACCATTCGCAACCATCCCGACTTCCGCGGCTATGCCGGTCAGATTGCTTCTGGCACGATCATGCCCGGCGAAGAGATCGTGGTCCTGCCCTCAGGCCAAACCAGTCGCGTGCAGGAGATCATCACCTATGGCGGGTCGCTGGCCGAAGCCGCAGCTGGCGACTCGGTCGTCCTGCGCCTGGCCGACGAGCTCGATGTCGGCCGCGGGGATATGATCGTGCGTCGGCGCAATCTGCCGTTGATCGCCGACCGCCTGGAGTGTACCCTGTGCTGGATGAGCGAAGAGCCGCTGCGCCTGGCCGCGCCGTATATCGTCCGGCACACCACCCGCCAGGTGTCGGCCCGCATCGTCGGCCTGGACTATCGGATAGATGTGGACACGCTGCATCGAGAACTGGCCGAGACGCTGCATCTCAATGAGATCGGCCGCGTGACGCTGGAGACCAGCCAGGTGCTCTGCTGTGATCCGTATGCGCTCAACCGGGCCACGGGCGGCTTCATCCTGATTGACGTAGCCACCAACAACACCGTGGCCGCCGGCATGATCCGGCGGGCCGCGCAGAACGGTGTGGTGAACATTCAACCCCCGCGGCTGCGCTCCAGCGATGTGGCATGGGAAGAGGCGACGATCACGCGCGCCGCGCGCGAGGCGCGCAACGGCCATCTGGCTGCCGTGCTCTGGTTCACCGGGCTTTCCGGTTCCGGAAAATCCACCATTGCCCGCTTGCTGGAGCGCCGCCTCTTTCCCCTGGGCGTGCAGACATTTCGGCTGGACGGCGATAACGTGCGCCACGGCCTGAACGGCGACCTGGGCTTCTCGCCGGCCGACCGTCAGGAGAACATCCGGCGCGTGGCCGAGGTGGCGAAGCTGGCCTTCGAGCACGGCGCAATCGTGCTGTGCACCTTCATTTCCCCCTTCCGCCGCGACCGCGAGTTCGCCCGCAGCTTGATCCCGGCAGGACGTTTTATCGAGATCTACGTGAAATGCGACGTGGCCACCTGCGAGGCACGCGATCCGAAAGGCCTCTATGCGCGCGCGCGTCGTGGCGAAATCGCCGAATTCACCGGCATCTCCTCACCGTACGAGGAACCACAAACAGCCGAGCTGATCACCGACACCCAGACGCAATCAGCCGAGGCATGCGTCGAGGAGATCCTGGCGTTATTGCGCAGCCGGGGCATACTGCGCTGAGTTCGCGAGGGCCTCAGGCGCGTGGCCGCGCTGTCGTTGCGGCCGGCAGCACGTTTGCGGCACGACCTACAGCCAATCGGCCAACTGCGCCGTGGAATCGAGCACCAGGTCGGCTGCCTGTAAGTCGTCCCGGTCGCCGAAGCCGCAGAGCACGCCCACGGCCAGCGCACCGGCCGCCTTCGCCGCGCGCACATCTACCCCCGTGTCGCCGACCATGATGCATTGCTCGACCGGCACGGCCAGCTGTTTGGCCGCCAGGCGAATCGGCAGCGGATGCGGCTTCAGCCGCGGGGAATCATCGCGCGAGATCAGCACAGACACACAATCGTTCAGGCCGTACTGCGTCAGGAAGGCCTGGCTCTCGGCCCGGTTGCGGCTGGTGACGATCCCGATCCGGTAGCGCTCGGCCAGGGCGATCACCGCGGCCGGTGTGCCCTCCACAGCCACAAAACGTTCCTGCGGCCGGATGCCCTGCCAGCGGTGTAACAGCGTGCCCAATCTGAGCAGAACGCCGTCCAGACGAAGCCGGTCCAGCAGCGTGATCAAGCCGTTGAAATAGGCTTCGCTGAACATCAGCAGCCGACGCGCCGCCCGGCGCCGCACGATGATCGGCAGCACGCGTTCCAAAAAGCCCAGCCGGTGCGCCAGGCGCTCGACAATGACATCATCGGTCTCGATCAGCGTGCCGTCGAGGTCGAACAACACCGCCCGCACCGGCCGACCGGTGACCAGATCGCGCCAGAGCGTCCGTTGATCGGTCGGCCGCTTGCTGGTGGGAAACGGCTCTTGATCCAGCAATTTGTTGAACGCGTAGCCGAACACCACGCGCAGAGATGCGATGGTCGGCGCGGCCAGCAACATGCCCAGGATGCCCAGCAGCTCGGCGCCGGCCAGCACGCCTATGAGGATGACGAGCGGATGCAGGTCAATGCGGCGGCCCACGATGCGCGGGACGACGTACAGATTTTGGATCTGGCCCAGCACGATGTAGATGCCCAGCACGGTGACGGCAAACCACAGGTGGCTCATCGGCAGCCAGTTTGAGGCAAAGGTGAGGGCGATCAGCGTGCCCGTGACGGCAGAGATGACCGGGCCGATCGCCGGCAACAATTCGGCAAACGCGGCCAGCAGCCCCAGCGCCATCGCATTGCGCACCCCCAAAACCGACAGGATCAGGCCGACCATGATCCCCATGATGCCGCCTGCCAGCAACTGGCCGCGCACGAAACTATCCCAGACGCCGGCCACCTCACGCCAGAGACGGGCCAGCTCTGGCTGATACCGGCGTGGCAGCCGGGTCAGCAGAAAACGGCCGATATGCGGCCAATCTTTGACCAGGTAGAAGCTGGACACCACCACAAACAACGTGCCGAGCATGCCGCTGACTGCGCCGATGACGACGGCCGCCGCGCCGCTGGCGAACGGGAACAAGAAATCTTGCAGCGTCTTCAGCGTATCCGGATCGAGATTCAGGATGCCGTTCAGCGATTCTCGGATCGGCGCATAGAGTTCGTCCACATCGAGGATGAGGGTCGGCGTAAACTCAATCGGCTCTGGGGTTGCCCGCGCCAGCTCAAAAAGGACGCGCTGGAGCGTGTTGCCCAGCCCGGTGCCCAGAGCAATCAGCCGCGGCACGATGTTCACCACGGTAAGCGCCAGCAACAGGAGCAACAGCAGGTAGACGAGGATCACAACCAGCGTGCGCGGCCAGCCGGTATGCTTCAGGATGAGATTGACCGGATAGGAGGCCAGGAATGAAAGCAGAAAAACCAGCAGCAGGGGCGTCCAGAGGATGCGAACGCTGAAGATCAGCCAGACGACGACGGCCAGACTGACGATGATGAACAGGTGTTTGGTGAAGGGACTCCAGCGCGTGCTCACAGCAGCCAAGCGTCAATGTACGGTCCCGATCTCGCCGGGAGGCCAGTAGCGAAAGAGCACCCGGCCGATGATCTGATCCAGCGGCACCGGACCGAAAACGCGCGAATCGCGGCTGGCGCTTCGATTGTCTCCCATGACGAAGACCGTTAACGGCGGGACCAGCCACGTGCGGCTGTTTCCCGGCGTGGGCTGCGACAGGTACGGCTCGTCCAGGGGGGTGCCGTCAATGTACACGCGGCCGTCGGCCAGCGTGACCCGCTCGCCGGGCAGGCCGATGACGCGCTTGATCAGCAGCTCCGGGCCGCCGGCCGGATCGTGCAGGACCACGATATCCCCACGTCGAGGACCGTGAAAACGATAGCTGATCTTCTCCACCACCAGCCGCTCATCGGAATGGAGGTTCGGCTCCATGCTCTGGCCGTATACGCGCGTAGCCTGGGCCAGAAACGCGTGGATCAGCAGCGCGATGAGGACCGCCGGCAGGATCGTGCCCAACAGGTCGCGCAGCGCGCCGCGCAGACGGGCCCGCAAGGTCGGCACCGAATTGGTTTGGGGCGATGTGCCCCGCGCATCTGTTGACTGTGACTGCAACTCATCCATTGCCGGATCGTGCTCGGATATGCCTCTTGCTCTCTGCCGACAGGGAGCGTCGTGCAGGCGGCTCCCTGTCGGCCCGTGACCTTTTACCGCCGACGATCTGATCCGCCGCGGCCGCGATCGCTGCTCCGGCCATTGCGCTCGCCGCCGCGCTGGCCGCCTGCGCCGCTCGGCTTGCCGCCGCCCTGGCGATCACGCTCGCGCGCCTCCTCCGGCGTCCAGCCCTCCAGCACTGCCTGGCGGCTCAAACGGATCTTGCCCGTCGGATCAATATCGGTAACCATTACGGTGATCTCGTCATCCAGCTGGACGACATCTTCCACCTTGCCGACGCGATAGTCGGCGAGCTGCGAGATGTGTACCATGCCATCCTGGCCGGGCGCGAGCTCGACGAAACAGCCGTAGGGCTCGATGCGCACCACGCGGCCGGTGTAGATGCGACCGACTTTGATCTCCTCGGTCATGCGTTCGATCTCGGCCAGGGCTTGCTCAGCGCCGATCCCCTCCGTGCCGGAGATGTAGACCGAACCGTCGTCTTCGATGTCAATCTTAACTTTGTACTGATCCTGCAAGCTGCGGATCATCTTGCCACCTGGGCCGATGACTTTGCCGATCTTCTCCGGATCAATGTGGGTGGTCAGGATGCGCGGCGCGTAAAGCGATAGATGCTTGCGCGGCTCCGGCAACACGGCCAGCATCTTCTCCAGGATCGCCAGTCGGCCGACGCGCGCCTGCGCCAACGCCTCTTCCAGGATCTGGTAGGTGAGGCCATGGATCTTGATGTCCATCTGCAGCGCGTTGATGCCGCGGGTGGTGCCTGCCACTTTGAAATCCATGTCGCCGAGATGATCCTCCAGCCCCTGGATGTCGCTGAGAATGGCATAGCGCAGCCCTGCGCTGGACACCTCGCCGTCGGTCACCAGGCCCATGGCGATGCCCGCCACCGGCGCCTTGATCGGCACACCGGCATCCATCAGCGCGAGGGTGCTGCCGCAGACCGAAGCCATCGAGGTGGAGCCGTTGGACGACAGCACCTCGGAGACCAGGCGCAGCGTGTACGGGAAGGTCTCCTGGGCCGGGATCATCGGCTCGAGCGCGCGCTCGGCCAGCGCGCCGTGGCCGATCTCGCGGCGTCGGGGTCCGCGCGAGGGCGCCACCTCGCCGGTCGAGAAGGGCGGGAAGTTGTAGTGATGCATGTAACGCTTGGACTCCTCCGGGTTGAGGGTGTCCAGCGTTTGGGCATCGCCAGGTGTGCCCAATGTCAAGACGGTGAGCACCTGCGTCTCCCCGCGCGTGAAAAGCCCGCTGCCGTGCACGCGCGGCAGGACGCCCACCTCGACGCTGATCGGCCGGATTTCGGCGTAAGCACGGCCGTCGGGTCGGATTTTGTCGGTCAAGATGCGCTCGCGCACGACCGCTTTTTCGATGCTATCGAACGCCTGGCCCAGCGCCTTCGCATCGTAAGTCTCGCCCAGGGCCGCCAGCAGCTCCTGCTTCAGCGCCTCCAGCGCGGCCGTCTGCGCCTCTTTGCCTGGGTTTTGGGCAATCGCCTCGCGCACGCGATCGCCGAGCCAGGCTCGCGCGGCCGCTTCGACCGCCGGATCGGACAAGACGGGCGTGTACACGAACTTGGGTTTGCCCAGCTCGGCGCGCATCTTCTCTTGCAGCGCGATGAGCGGCTGCATCGCTTCATGGCCCAGCTTCAGCGCTTCGAGCAGCAGATCTTCGGGGACCTCGTCTGCGCCGGCCTCTACCATCAGGATCGCGTCGGCTGTGCCCGCCATGCGCAGATCGAGAGGGCTGGCAGCCATTTGCGACACGGTGGGGTTAACGACCAGGGTTCCGTCCACGTAGCCGATGCGCACCCCGCCGATCGGCCCATCCCACGGGATGTCCGAGATGGTAAGCGCCGCGCTGGCGCCGATGATGCTCAAGATGTCGAGGTGGATTTCGGGATCGCGCGCCAGCGCGGTCACGATCACCTGCACCTCGTTGGTCATTCCCTTCGGGAAGAGGGGCCGCAGCGGCCGGTCCACGAGCCGAGAGATCAGGATGGCCTGATCCGATTGCCGGCCTTCGCGACGCTGAAAACTGCCTGGGATACGGCCTGCAGCGTAGAGGCGCTCTTCGTAGTCCACGCTCAGGGGAAAGAAATCCACGCCTTCGCGCGGCTTGGCGCCGCAAGCGGTCGCCAGGACGACCGAATCGCCGGAACGGACGGTGACCGCGCCGCCGGCCAGCCTGGCCAGGGTGCCGGTCTCGATGGTGATGGCGCGACCGCCCACTTCTGTGGTGTAAACGTGCTTCTGCATAACAACTCCTTGTACTCTCTCCTGCCTGAGCAGGTCGGATGACCTCCGCGTCGAGAGTGCAACGCGGAGACGATGGCATCCAGAGGTCAGGAGCTGGGGAGTGGCGCCAAACGTCTTGTTTGGCGCCACTCCCCAATTCCTGCACCTCAGGACTGCCTTACCTTCCCCCAATACCAAACGAGTAGATGCGCCAAATGGCGCATCTACTCGTCACACACGCCAACTCCATGGAGACACGACGCGAATTGTCGCGTCCCCTTCATGTACCATGCCACACACAGCCTCGACGTCACATGGGAACCACAGCCCCCGATGTGCGCACTGCCGGACACGAGACCCACTGCCGCCCACGGCGCGGACAGCCTCGCGGGCAAACGTTACTTCCGCAAACCGAGCCGCGCGATCAACTCCTGATAGCGTTGTGGGTCCTTGTGGCTCAGATATGCCAGGTGACGGCGGCGCTGCCCGACCAGCTTGAGCAAACCACGTCGCGAGTGATGATCGTTCTTGTATTGCTTCAGGTGTTCGATCAGCGCATTGATGCGCTTCGTCAAAATCGCTACCTGGACCTCAGGCGATCCCGTGTCATTGAGATGAACATGGTATTCCTGAATGATCGCTTCCTTCTGTGCCTTCGTAAGAGCCATACGTATCCGAACTCCTTTCGCTTGCTAACCGAGACACCGCTGGAATACCGTGGCGCATGTCCCAGCCCTTAATTCAATATAAGTATACCACAGGAGAGATGGAAGAGCAAACTGGCGTTGCCCGTTGAATATGCTGAGCCGGTGCAGAGCCATCTCAGCGCCGCGTCCAGAGCGCCACGGTCTCGACATGATACGTCTGCGGGAACATGTCCACCGGCTGGGCCTCGACCAGCCGATAGCCGGCTGCGGTCAGGCCCACGCTATCACGTGCCAGGGTGGCCGGGTCGCAAGAGACATAGACGATGCGGCGGGGTTGCAACGCGGCCAGATCGCGCAGGACGGCCTCGCCGGCACCGGCCCGCGGCGGATCCATGACCACGACGTCCACATGCTGGCCCTGGGCCCGCAGCGCGGGCAAAACGGCGTCCACCGCGCCCTCGTGCAGGCTGACATGCGGCAAGTCGGCCGCATTGTGGGCGAAATCCTCGCACGCCGACTCAGCCGACTCGATGCCGATCACCTCGGCGGCCGTGTCGGCCAGGGCCAACGCGAAGAGGCCGACGCCGCAATACGCGTCCAGGACGATGTCCGTGGGCTTCAGGTCGGCATAGCCGCGCACAACCTCGACGAGGGCCGCCGCGCCCAACGTGTTGACCTGGAAAAAGCTCGTGGCCGAGACCCGATAGCGGCGCGACGCCACGATCTCTTCGATCCATGGCTCGCCGATCAGCGGCTGCACCCCGCGCGGGGTGAGCACGGCACAGGCCGCGGGCAGGTCGAGTTCCAGCTCGGGCAGTTCGTTCCCGGCCGTCTCCAGCAGCAGCAGCGCCCGGTCGGTGCCGGCCCGCAACGTGATGCCCGTCAGCTCGGGCCAGGCCAGGTCGAGCGCCGCGTGCAGCTCGTCTAGCCGCTCGACAAGCAGCAAACAGCGGTCAATCGGGATCACCTCGTGGCTGGCCGCGCGGCGAAAGCCCGGCCGGCCCTCTGGGCTCAGCGCGAACTGGACATGATTGCGATAGCCGAAATCGAGCAGGCCAGCCTCGTCGGCCAGAGCGATGATATCGGTGACCGGCGGCGCAGCCAGGTGACCCAGCCGGCGCAGCTGATCGGCCACGATTGCATGCTTCAGCTCGGCCTGACGCTCGTAGGCGATGTGCTGCCACTGGCAGCCGCCGCAGCGTTCGGGGCCGAAATACGGGCACGGCGGCTCGACGCGATCGGGGCTGGCACGCAGCACCTCGACCAGCCGGCCGCGCGCCCAGCGCTCCTTTGCCTCGACGATCTCGACGCGCACCCGCTCGCCGGGAATGGCATAGGGCACAAAGATGACTTTGCCGCCATAGCGGCCCAAAGCCTCGCCGCCATGGGCGATGGCATCGAGGGTAATGTCAACGGTCTCGCTCATGTGACCTCACAGAACAGGTGCATGATGCACTATACCCCTCGATCTCGCCTCCGTCAAATCGTTGGGGACGCGCCGCATCGCTTGCGCCGCCGCGGCAAACCCGAAAAGTCTGGACCAAATCATTGCGGGCCGATTTTCTGTGCTTCCGGGCCTGTGCTATACTGATATCATGCATGAAAGAACTTTGCGTGTGCTTGAATTCGACAAAATCCTCGAGCAGCTTGCCCGTCACACCGCGTTCTCGGTCGGCCGGGAGCGCGCGCTGACGCTGCGGCCCAGCGACGACATCCGCCAGGTGCGTGATTGGCAGGCCGAGACGAGCGAGGCTCGACGGCTGCTCGACGAGAAAAGCGACATCTACCTGGGCGCGGTCCATGACCTGCGGCCGCTGCTGGAGCAGGCCCTGCGCGGCAGCCCATTGCTGCCTGCTGACTTGCTGGCGGTGCGCTACACGCTTCAGCGCGCCCGGGCACTTAACCGCGCCATCGGTCGCGTCGCAGATCGTTTTCCGCACATCGCCGATGTCGCGCTGCGTCTCGACGCGCCGACGGCCATCATTGACGAGATCGGCCGCTGTATTGATGAGCGCGGCGAGATTCTCGACAGCGCCAGCGAGGCGTTGGGCCGCATCCGGCGCGAGCTGCGCGAGGCGCATGCCCGGCTGATGGAGCGCCTGCAGCGCATCGTCACGACAGCCGCCAACGCGCCCTACTTGCAGGAGGCGATCGTCACCCAGCGCCAGGGCCGCTATGTGATCCCCCTGCGCGCCGAATTCAAGGGCCGCATCCCCGGCCTGGTGCACGATCAGTCGGGCAGCGGCGCGACGCTATTCATCGAGCCGCTGGCCGTGGTCGAGCTCAACAACCGCTATCGCGAGGCGCAGCTGGCCGAGGAAGAGGAGACCCGACGCATCCTCCTGCGCCTGACCGAGATGATCGCCAGGGAAGCGGATGTCATCGGCCGCACCGTAGAAGCGCTGGGCGACCTCGACCTGATCCTCGCGAAGGCACGTTACGCACAGGAGCTGCAAGCGACCGAACCGGAACTGGTTCCCTGGAAAGATGAAAGTTCCAGGTCGAAAGTTAAGGCTGTCGGCAACCACCCCGGCAGCACGATCCGGCTGATGCAGGCGCGTCATCCGCTGCTTGATCCGCTGACCGTGGTGCCGGTGGACATCTATCTGGATGACGACTACTTCATCCTGGTCATCACCGGGCCGAACACAGGCGGCAAGACGGTGACGCTGAAGACGACCGGCCTGTTGACGCTGATGGCGCAGGCCGGTCTGGCGATCCCGGCGGCCGAGGGCTCCAGACTGTCAGTCTTCGAGCAGGTTTTTGCCGACATCGGCGACGAGCAGAGCATCGAACAGAGCCTCTCGACCTTTTCATCGCACATGACGCACATCGTCGAGATCCTCGACCTGGCCGATGCGCGCTCGCTGGTGCTGCTGGACGAGCTGGGCGCGGGCACCGATCCGGAAGAAGGCGCGGCGTTGGCGCAGGCCCTGCTCGGCGCCCTGCTGGAGCGGCGCATCACGGCCCTGGCCACGACGCACTACTCGGAGCTGAAGGTTTTCGCGCACAACACACCGTTCGTAGCCAATGCCAGCGTCGAATTCGACATCGAAACCCTCAGCCCCACCTACAAGCTCAGCATCGGACTGCCGGGCCGCTCGAACGCGTTCGCCATTGCACGGCGCCTGGGCCTGCCCGAGCCGATCGTGGCGCGCGCCGAGGCGCTGGTATCGCCGCAATCGCTGGAGGCCGAGGCGATGCTGGCCGAAATTAAGGCCGCGCGCGAGGCTGCGCTGGCCGCGGAAGCCGACGCCAAAGCCGCATTGCGCCGCGCCGAGGCGCTGAACGCCGACCTGCGCTATCGGCTGGCCAAAATCGAAGAGGCGCGCCGCGCCGTACTGGCAGAAGCCCGCGCCCAGGCCGAGGCCGAGCTCGAGGCATTACGCGCCGAGATCGGCCGGCTGCGCGCCCAGCTATCTGCAGCCGCGCCGGTCCGGCCCGGTCAGAGCCTGCACGAGGCCTGGCTTGCCGAAGCCGAAGAGGTCTTGAGCCGTCGCGCCGCACAGGCCCGGCCCCTGCCGGCCGCCGCGACACCCTCGCCGGCTGTGGTGGACGGACCGCTGCAACCAGGCGACAAGGTTTGGGTGCCCTCGCTGCAGGCTTCCGGGGAAGTGGTCGCGGTCGGCCCGCGCGACGTGGAAGTTAAGGTCGGCGGCTTTCGGCTCAAGCTGGCGCCGGGCCGCGTCGAACTGCGCCAGCGCGGCGAGCAACCGGCCGTCCTGCGGGAGACGACCATCACCGCGCCCAAGCCGCCCAGCCCGGGCATCGAGCTCGACCTGCGCGGCCTCACCGTGGACGAAATGCTGGTCGAGCTGGATCGCTATCTCGACACGGCCTATCTCGCAGGCCTGCCGTTCGTGCGGATCATTCACGGCAAAGGCACCGGCGCTCTGCGCCAGGCGGTGCGCGAGGAGCTGCGCGGCCACCCGTTGGTGAGCGAGTTCCGTGCCGGCGACCTGAACGAGGGCGGCGAGGGGGTCACTGTGGCCAGGCTGGTGCAACGATGAGGCACGGCAGGGATCACCGTGGCCCGGTCAGAGACCGGCCCCATCGTGCCAGGCATTCTGCGAGATGCCTGGCACGTGAGCACAGCGATTTTCAGAGGTCGGCGAGCAAATGAGTCTGTTGCATCGTCTTCGTCAACATCACGGCATCGAACATGCCACCGTGGCGTTGCTCAACCAGCGCCTGCCCGGCGTGCAGATCGCGGCCCGCAGCGGCCTGGACGGCTTCATCATCGTCGGCGAGCTGAGCCGGGAGGCTTTGGCCGCGGCCGCCGAAGAGGCGCTGGCCCGCCTGCAGGCCGGCGAACGCCATCTGGCCGTCCACCCCAACTGCGGCACGAATCTGGCCACGGCCGGCGTTCTCAGCGGGATTGCAGCATTCGCAGCCGGCAGCGGCACCCGGCGTTCGCTGTGGTGGGAGCGCCTGCCCAGCGCCATCCTGGCCGCCGTCCTGGCGCTGATGATCGCGCCGGCCGTCGGCCGCTGGCTGCAGGAGCACGTGACGACGTCTAGCCGGGTAACCGGCCTGCGCATCGCCCGGATCGAACGCGTGGCCGGCAGCCCGATCACCGCACATCGGGTTGTCATCGCCGCAGCGGAGGCGCCGCAGTGATCACCCTGATTCACGGCCCGGCCGAACTGCTGCGCAGTGAGGGGCTGGCCGAGATCCGACAGCGCATCAGCGAGGATGACGCCCTGATCGACCTGAACACGGCCCGGCTGGAGGGGGCGCAGATCACCGTTGCCGATTTGCAGAACGCCTGCGACGCGCTGCCATTCCTGGCCGAACGCCGCCTGGTCATCGTAGAGGGCCTGTTGCGTCGTCTGGCCGCGCCGACGCGCCGGCCGAAACCGGCCGAAAGCGAGGAAGCCGCAACCGCTGACGAGGACGCACTGCTGCCGGAAGTCAGTCGGGCGCAGAGCCAAAAACTGCTGACCTATCTCGATCAGGTTCCGGCGACCGCCGAGCTCATCTTCCTCGAAGATGAACTCCTGGCCGGGGGGCCGATCCTGCGTCGGCTGTTGGAGCTCCAGCGCGATGGCCGGGCGCGGCTCGTAGCGTGTCCGAAGCCGAAACGCCACGAGCTGCCCGAGTGGATTCGGGCGCGCGCCCGGCTGCGCCGGGTGAAGCTCGACCCCCTGGCCCTGGCCGATCTGACCGATTTCATCGGCGACGACCTGCGGCAAATTGACCAGGAACTGATCAAGCTGGCCGATTACGTGGGCCCGGCGCGGCCGGTGACGCGCGACGATGTGCGCCGCATTGTGCCGGCCACGCGCGCGGCCAACATCTTCGAAATGATGGATGCGCTGGGCATGGGCGACGCGACGATGGCCGGTCGTCTGCTGCTCCACGCATTGGACGTGGACGGCGAGCCGCCTCTGCGCCTGCTGGGAATGATCGCGCGCCAGTATCGCCTGCTGATCCAGGCCAAAGCGCTGCAGGCCGACGGCCTCAAGCCGCCAGAAATCGCCAAAGAGCTCGGCGTTCAGGAGTGGACGGCGCCGAAATTGCTGACTCAAGCCGGCCGCCACACCTTTGCCCGGCTGGAGCGCAACCTGGAGCAGATCCTCGCGGCCGATGAGGCCATCAAGACGGGGCGGCTCGGCGATCGGGAGGCGATGGATGTGCTGTTTGCCGGGCTGATGAGTTAGGCCGGCCGGAGCTTCATCCTGTTCAGGGGGGAGTATGCCCGTGAACACCCAGACCGCCGTGGATCTGATGCACAAGCTCGACACCCTGCCCGAACGGCCGGGAGTCTACATCTACCGCGCGGCCGACGGAAAGGTGATCTACGTCGGCAAGGCGGTGGTGTTGCGCCACCGCGTGCGCTCCTATTTCCACGAGAGCGCCCGTCATGACGGTCGCATCCGGCGGCTGGTCTCCGAGATCGCCGACCTGGAGTGGATCGTCACCGACACCGAGCTGGAAGCGCTGATCCTCGAGAACGAGCTGATCAAGCGCTATCGGCCTCGCTTCAACATCCGCCTACGCGACGACAAGACCTATCCTTACATCAAGATCCACTGGCAGGATGACTTCCCGAAGGTCAGCATCGTGCGCCGGATGGAGCGCGACGGCAGTCGCTACTACGGCCCCTTCACATCGGCCTATGCGGTGCGCCAGACACTGGACGCATTGCGCCGGGTTTTCCCGTATCTGGATTGCACGCGCGAGATCACCGGCCGTGATCCCAAGCCGTGCCTGTATTACCACATCAAACGGTGCGCCGGCCCGTGTATCGGCGCGGTGGATCGGAACGGCTATCGCCAGATCATCGCGGGGCTGGCCGCCTTCCTGGAAGGCGACAGCGAACAGGTGCTGGCGAAAATGCGGGCCCAAATGCAGGAGGCCGCCGAAAGCCTGCAATTCGAGCGCGCGGCCATGCTGCGCGATCAGATCCGCGCGGCCGGCCAGATCGTCGCGCGCCAGAAGATCGTCAGCGGCCAGCAGGAGGACGAAGACGTCATCGCTTTTGCTCAGGATGCCCGCACGGGCGAAGCGTGCGTGCAGGTCTTCTTCATCCGTCGCGGCAAACTGATCGGCCGGGAGACCTTCGTGCTGGAAGGAGTGAGCGCGGAGCAAAACGGCGAGCTGGTCGCCGCGTTCATCAAGCAGTTCTACGATGAAGCGGCGTTTGTGCCGCCCAGCATCGTGTTGCCAAAAGACCTGGATGAGCGGAACATCATCGAGCAGTGGCTGTGCAGTCGGCGCGGCGGCGAAAAGGTGGTGCTGACCGTGCCCACCGTCGGGCCGAAGCATGAGCTGCTGCAAATGGCAGCCGAAAACGCCACGACCACGCTGACCGCGTTGCAGGCGCAGTGGCAGGCCGATACCAACCGTCAAACCGAGGCGCTGGCGCAGATCCAGGAGGCGTTGGGGCTGGCCGCGCCGCCGAGCCGCATCGAATGCTTCGACATTTCGACGCTGCAGGGCACGCACACGGTCGGCAGCATGGTCGTTTTCGCCAAAGGCGCACCGGAGAAGAGCAGCTATCGCCGCTTCAACGTAAAAGGCCGCGGCGCGCAGGGCGAACCGGACGATTTCGCGGCCATGCGCGAGGTGCTCGTGCGTCGGTTTCGCCGCGCCGTCGAGGAGGCGTTGCCCGATCCGGGCGCCAAAGCCCGCAAATCCGATGAAGCGTGGAAGTTGCTGCCCGACCTGCTGATCGTGGACGGCGGCAAGGGTCAGCTCGGCGTGGCGGTCGAGGTGCTGGCCGAGTTCGGCCTCACCGAGGTGGTGCCGGTGGCGGGCCTGGCCAAACAACGCGAAGAGTTTTTCCTCCCCGGCCGCTCCGATCCCATCCTGCTGCCGCCGGCCAGCCAGGGGTTGTTCCTGATCCAACGCATCCGGGACGAGGCGCACCGCTTCGCCATCACCGCGCACCGCGAAAAACGGGGCAAGGCTGCGGTGGCCTCTGAACTCGACGCGATTCCGGGCATCGGCCCGGCCCGCCGCCGGGCGCTGCTCAAACATTTCGGCTCACTGGAGGCGATCCGCCAGGCGACGGTGGAGGAGCTGGCCGCCGTCCCCGGCATGACGCTGGCTGCGGCGCAGAGCGTGCGCGAAAGGCTGTGAGCGATGTTGACCGAAGCGCAAAAGAAAGAGGCGTGGGAGGCGCTCAAAGACACTCCCCTGAGCAAGGTCTGGAAGGAACTCGAGACCAATTACCTGTCGCGACTCGAACGCGTCGAGATACAGCCGGGCCAGCTGGTGGCGGCCGAGGGCGATCCGGTCAGCGCCTTCACCATCGTGGGCTCAGGCGAGCTGCAGGGCATCCTGCGGCATGGAAAGCGGACATGGTTTCAGTGGAAGCTGAAGCCGGGCGACTGCTTCGGCCAGGCCACGCTCTATCTGAATCTGCCGCAGTTCGAGGTGCGCGCGTTGACTCGGGCCGTCCTCTATCGCCTGCAGCCGTTCGAACTGCGCGGCGCCATCGAGCGCAACGAGAAGCTGCAGGAGTTCCTGCTGCACCAGGACCTGGCCGGCCGCCTGCGCCGCCTGCCGTTGCTGCGTACGCTGGACGACGCGACCATCCGGCAGATCGCCGACCTGATCCGCGAGGTGGAAGTGGCGGCCAACAGCGAGGTCAACCTGACGGCCGAGCCCGGCCTGTTCGTCATCGAGTGGGGGCAGGTGACGGTGGATGGCCCGGTCGCCCAGAACCGGCCGGGATGGCGCTTGACGGCGGGCAATTTCTTCATCACGCCCGGGGACGAGAGGCGTTTGGGGAAGAATTGCGTCGCCAATCGGGCGGTTGCCCGCTACAAATCACGGCTCTTCTTCTTCCCTGCCGATCTTTTCAACGCCCTGGCCAGGAAGTTCGGTGATGTCCACAGCCTGGTGCGCGAGCCGCTCAATATCGCCCATTACCTGGACAATGTGGATCCGCTGCGCAACCTCCCTCAAGAGGCGCGGCGGCATCTGGCACAGTTCTGCGGCTGGATGTTCGTGCCTGCCGGTCAAAACATCACCACGGAGGGACAACCCGGGCACGAGCTGGTGATCTTGCGCCAGGGCGCTGCGATCATCCTTGCAGTGGACGAGCGCGGCCGGCCGCGGCCGCGCAACCTTCTGCGCGCACCGGCGGCTTACGGCGAGACTTCGCTGACCGCGGGACGAGAACATGACGCCACCGTGCGCGCCGTCTCGTCGGCTGAGACAACCGAGCAGCCGCGACTGGCCGGAACAGACATCCTTGTCCTCGATCGGCGGGATCTGAACGTGGCGTACGAGGAAGATCCGCAACAATGGCAAAGCTACAGGGCGCTATTGCACCGGCCCATCGAAAAGAAGCTGGAACGGCGGGAATTTGACTGGCTTCAGGAGGGCGAGAAGGTCGAATGGAGAGGCCGCTCCCACTGGTTATGGCTGGCCAGGCCTCTGGCATCCCTCTTCCTGGTCTTCCTGTTGCTCGTCCTGCTCGCCCTGCTGGTTCCCCCCAACATGCGCAATGAAGTCAGCGTCGTTGTGCTCATTGCTTTCGCGTTTTTGTTCCTGCCCGCAGGGGCCTTCATTGTTTACAACTACTACGACGACTACTACGTCGTCACCAATCGCCGGGTGACCCGTCGCGATCGTCTGCTCCTGTTCTACGAGGGACGCGTCGAAACGCCGCTCGAGATGATCCAGGACGTGACCTACGACGCGGACTTCTGGGGGCGTTTGTTCGATTACGGCGATCTCAACATCCGTTCGGCGGCGCGCGTCGGCTCGGTCAAATTCGAGCACGTGCCTCATCCCGATTCCGTGCGCGCGGTGATCCAGCGGGAGCGCGCCGAAGCGACGGCCGGCGCCCGCGGCCGGCAGCACGAGGAGCTGCGCAAAGCCGTGATGACCGGGCTGCAGCTGGCGCTGCCGATCCCGCCCATAGGACGGGCGTTGGGCGACGCCGAAGCAACCCCGGCTCAGCGCCGCTGGTTCGATCGCTTCCGGCGCAAACGCCGGCCTCGCCCCGCCACGTTGCCGGCAATGAAAGGGACACTGCCGGGACCATTCGTGCGGCTGGCAAATAGAATGCCAGAGCGTTGGCGCAGGTTATTGATCGGGGAACCGGCACAGGCCATCGCGCTGAAAGAGGGAGAATATCTCTGGCGAAAGCATCCGATCCAGCTGATCATTCAGGCTGGTCGGCCTCTCGTGCTGCTCCTGATCTGGTCGGTGGTGGGCTGGATGCTGTTCCGCACCGAGTTCGGAGCCAATCAAATCGCGCTGCATCTGCCGTGGTGGGTCATCTTCTTTTTCTTTGTGGGCTGGATCCTGTGGGAATTTGCAGACTATCGCAACGATCTCTACATTCTGAGGGATGACCGGATCATTAACATCGAAGCGACGCCGTTCTGGCTTTCGATCAAACGCCGCGAGGGCACTCTCGACCGCGTCCAGAATGTGCAAACGCGCCAGGAGGGCTTCTGGAAGAACCTGCTCGACTACGGCGACGTGGAAATCCTGACCGCGGCTACCGACGAGGGGTTCAACTTCCATAACGTTGCCAAGCCGTCGTTCGTCCAGGCCACGATCTTTCAAAAGCTCGATGCTTTTCGGTTCCGGCAAGCCGAACGCCAGATTCGCGAGCGTCAACGTGACATCGTTGAGGGATTGAACGTGTACCACGAGTTGCGCAATGGGATAGATAGCCCCTGAAAGCCCGCAGGGGCCTCAGGGGCTCCGGCCGATAGCGCAACCAGGCAGTTTCTAGAGGCCGACAGAGCCTTGCGGGCCTCCGGACTGGGGCCGACGACGTCGCCGCGCCAGCCAGCGGATCAGCAGTGCGAGCAGCACGACCGGGACGGCAAGCACGAGCAGCAGCGGCGTCACGAAGATCACCAGCCAGATCGCCGCATCCACCAGCCCCTTGAGCGCGTTCACCAGCGCGCGGCCCGCGTTTTTCAGCGTCTCCAGCGGCCGCCAGCCCGGTTCGACCACCGGTCGGGCGAGCACATCGGGGATCAAGTCCAGGGTTACCGTCGCCAGCGCCGTCTGATTGCTCAGATATTGCATCCGTCCCTTCACGCGCTCGATCTCGCCGCGTATTCTGGTCAGTTCCTGATAGACCTGCAGGATATCCTCGGCCTTCTGCGTGCGCTGGCGCACCTCGCTCAATAATTCGCGCAGCTCGCGTTCGGTTGCCTCCAGATTGGTCAGCTGCGCGTTCAGGTCACTGTACTCCTCCGTCACATCCCGGCCGCTGATATTTTCGCGCTCGATGCGCACGGCCAGCTTTTTGAACGCTTCCAGGGTGGCGTCGAGCCTGTCGGCCGGGATGCGCACGACCACGCGCGCGCGCAGCTGTTCGGTCTCGCGCCAGGTGCGCGAATCGTTCACGTAGCCGCCCGCGTCGGCAACCAACGCATTGACGGCTTTCAAGGTCGCTTCGGTATCGTTCACGACCATGCTGAGCTCGACGGTGCGCACGATCATGCGCTCCGCGCTGTCGGCCGCCGATTCGACTCCGGCGACGGCCGACGCGGCCCCGTTCCAGGCCGGGGCCGGAGCCGGCAGCTCAACCGGCCTCGCCACTTCGCGCACTACGGACCGCGGGGCCGCGCAGCCGATCGCGCTCACCAACAAGCCGACAAACAGCAGGACAACAAGACTGCGTCTCATCGTTTCCCTCCCCCAATCCTCCCGAAATATGCCGGATGCATAGCGTCTATGCATTGTGACGTCGCCTGGTGTCGGTCGGTTCCGCTCCGAAGTACAGCAGACGAACGGCGGAAAGCGCCGACCGCGCCGCATTCGGCGTCACCAGCCGAAGTCCAGGCGATTGATCAGCCGTTCGGGCAGGCCGGCGGCGCGCATGTGCGCCTGCGTCACCTCGATGGGATAGGGTGCCCGCCGCGGCAACCAGGTGCTCCGCTCGGTGTCCAGGATGGCATAGGCGGCGCGCGGATCGCTGTCGCGCGGCTGGCCGACGCTCCCTGGATTCAGGATGGCCCGATTTGCCTTCTCCAGCGCGATCGGCTGGCCGGGCCTGACGCGCATCGCATTCACTTTGTGCTGGCTCCCGGCTGCAAACACGAAGAGATTGGGCACGTGCGTGTGGCCCACCAGGCAAAAAGGCGTTTGGAAATGTGCCAGGTTGGCGGCCGCCACTGCCGGATAGACCACGTATTCCCACACCGGATCGCGCGGACTGCCGTGGGTCAGCGTGAAGTCGCCCTCGACGATCGGCTCGTGCGGTAGATTGCTCAGCCAGTTCAAGCTGATGGCGCTCAGCCGTTGGCGCGTCCACAAAACCACGCGGCGGGCTTCGACGTTGAAATCCTCGGCATCCATGCGGCCGATGACCGCCCAGTCATGGTTGCCGACCACTGCGCGCGGCTTGAGCGAACGGACGCGAGCCACGCATTCTTCCGGCTCCGGCCCATAACCGACGATATCGCCCAGGCACCAGACCGCCTCATATTCGAAAGATTGTGCGTCGGTCAGCACCGCCTCCAGGGCGGCCAGGTTCGCGTGGATGTCGGACAGAATCAGGATGCGCATGGTTCAGTATCTCCTTTGGTGCACTCTGATCATACCACCGGTGGCCCGAAGTGAGAAGTCTGGACCGACGCGACACGGTCAACAGGCCCGGTCAGTTTGGTCGCGCTCCGCAGCGCGGGTATAATAGGGGCGAATTATGGAAACGTATGAATGGACATGCGAGACCGAAAGCGCCGAGGCCACCCGTGCTATCGGCGCCCGGCTCGGTCAATTGTTGCGCAACGGCGACGTGCTGGCCCTGATCGGCGATCTGGGCGCCGGCAAGACCGTCTTCACGCAGGGCGTGGCCGAAGGCCTGGGCATTCGTGTTCCGGTCACCAGCCCCACCTTCGTGCTCATCAATTGCTATCGCGCGGCCGATGGCCGTGTGTTGCAACATGCCGACTGCTACCGTCTGACGGCGGCATCGGCCGAGATGTGGGACATCGGCTTGACCGATCTGATGGTGGATGACCAGATCCTGATCATCGAGTGGGCCGATCGCATCCTCGATCTGTTGCCGACGGCGCGTCTGGAGATCTCCCTGACGTATCTGGATGCGAACCGACGACGCCTGGTGTGCCGGGCGCACGGCGCGCACTACATCGAACTGTTGCGTCAGATCGCCTGCACCGATACAGGCCATACTGTCCCCGAGCTGACCGATGTTGCTTGCGCTTGACACCTCCACCCGACTGGCCGGCTGTGCGCTGTACGACGAGGGCCGCGGCCTGATGGCCGAATACAACTGGCATTCGGCCAATCGCCACACCGTCGAATTGATGCCTCAGGCCGCGCACATGCTGGCGCAGGCGGGTGTCCGACCGGCCGACCTGCAGGCGGTGGCGGTGGCTTTGGGGCCGGGCTCGTTCACGGGGCTGCGCGTGGCCCTGGCCGCAGCCAAAGGGATCGCCCTCGCCACCGGCGCCAGGCTGATCGGCGTGCCGACCCTCGATGCAGTGGCCTATCCGCACCAAAATGCGCCGACTCCGGTGATCGCGCTCATCCAGGCGGGCCGGGGACGGGTCTGCTGGGCACTCTACGCGCATGGGCCGGCCGGTTGGGGACCGCAAACCCCATATCAGCTCTCGACCGTCGAGGCACTGGCGCAGACCGTGACCCGGCCCACTACGTTCGCCGGCGAGCTGCTGGCGGCCGACCGGGAGACATTGCTGAACTGGTGCGGTCGGCCGCGCGCGCAGATCCTTTCACCGGCCTTGGCCATGCGGCGGGCCGGCTATATCGCAGAGCTGGCCTGGCGGCGCCTGATGGCCGGTCAGTTCGACGACCCGGCGACGCTCAGCCCGATCTACCTGCATGAACCGCCGCAGCCGAAGGTGCGCTGACTCATGGGATTTCCTGTCGTGACGCCGCTGACGCCCGCCGACCTGGACGTCGTCATGGAGCTCGAACGCGTCTGCTTCAAAGACCCGTGGACCCGGCGCATGTACCTGACCGACCTGACCGCGAACGATATGGCGACCTATCTGGCGCTGCGTCTGCCAACGGCCGGAAAGGCGAACCATTCGTCAGGCCCGACGCAGGCCGCGGTGCCCGAAGAGATCGCGACGGCCGGCCAGCTCGTGGCCTATGGTGGATTCTGGCTGCTGGTGGACGAAGCCCATATCGCCACCATCGCCACCCATCCTGCCTGGCGGCGATGCGGCCTGGGGCTTTACCTGATGTTGGCGCTGCTCGACGCGGCGATCGCGCGCGGTGCTCGCACCTCGACCCTGGAGGTGCGCGCCAGCAATCTGCCGGCGCGTCGGCTCTACGAAAAACTCGGCTACCAACTGGTTGGTCGGAGGCGCAACTATTATCGGGATGGCGAAGACGCTCTCCTGATGACCACGCCGGCCCTGCAGGAACCGGCGATGCGGGCGCGCCTGGCCGCCGCGCGGGCCGAGGCTATGCAGAGATTAGCAGGGTGCTTCGGCGCCCGTTTTGTTTGAATAGGAGGCATCTTTGTCGGACTTTCCTCTCCGCGTGATTCCGCTCGGCGGCGTCGGCGAGATCGGCAAGAACCTGATGGTCCTGGAATATGACCAGCAGATCCTGATCATAGATGTGGGGCTGATGTTCCCCGATGGCGACATGCCGGGCATTGACCTGGTCTACCCGGACATCACCTACCTGACCGCGCGCGCCGACCGCGTGCAAGCAGTGATCTTGACCCACGGCCATGAAGACCATATCGGCGCACTGCCCTACTTGCTCAAATACCTCGATGTGCCCGTCTACGCCACCCGGCTGACGCGCGGCCTGGCCGAGGTCAAACTGCGCGAGGCCGGCTTGCTGGCCGACGCCGAGCTGCACACCATCACGCCCGATGACGTGCTGCACTTCGGCCCGTTCCAGGTCGAATTCTTTCACGTCTGTCACAGCATCCCCGATGCCGTGGGCGTGGCCGTCACAACGCCGATTGGCGTGGTCGTGTATGCTTCGGATTACAAATTCGACCAGCATCCGGTGGATGGCCGGCTCACCGATGTGGCCAAATTGCAGGCGCTCGGCGACCGGGGAGTGCTGTTGCTGCTCTCCGACTCGACCAACGCCGACACCGAGGGGTTCACGCCTTCCGAGCAGCGCGTCAGCGAGGTGCTCGACGAAATCGTAGGCCAGGCAACGGGCCGGGTGGTCATAGCCACTTTCGCCTCCAACATCTCGCGCATCCAGCAGGTGATCCACGCCGCGCGACGCCACGGCCGCCGCGTGGGCGTGGTCGGTCGCAGCATGGTGAACAACGTGCGCATGGCCATCCAGATGGGCTATCTGGACATCGCGCCCGAGGACCTGTTGACCACCTCGGAGATGAACAACCTGCCGCGCGATGAGGTGGTCATCGTCTGCACCGGCAGCCAGGGCGAACCGACCGCTGTGCTGGCCCGACTGGCCAGCGATGAGCACCCGCAGCTACAAATCATCCCCGGAGACACCGTCATCCTGTCGGCCACGCCCATCCCCGGCAACGAGGAGATGGTCAATCGCATCGTGGACGATCTCTTCCGGCTGGGCGCCGACGTGATCTACTCCGATCTGTGCGATGTGCACGTGTCGGGGCATGGCAGCCGCGAAGATCACAAGATGATGATCTCGCTCGTGCGGCCGCGTTTCTTCGTGCCCATGCATGGCGAGTACCGCCACCTGGTGCTCCACGCCCGTACCGCGCAGGCGATGGGCATCCCGCCCGAGAATATCGTCATCGTGGAAAGCGGCCAGGTGGTCGAGGTCGGGCCGCGCGCCATTCGGGTGGGCGAACGGGTGAGCGAAGGCCATGTGCTGGTGGATGGGCTGAGCATCGGCGAACTCGGCGCGGCCGTCCTGCGTGACCGTCAGCATCTCGCCCGCGATGGCTTCCTGGTGGCCATCGTCGCGCGCAATCCGGCCACCGGCGAGGTGGTCACCGACCCGGAGATCCTCACGCGCGGCTTTGTCTATGTCGCCGAAGCTGATGACCTGATCGAGGGCGCCAAAGACCGCATGTGGGAAGTGCTGAAGATGCCTGCCACCGGCTCCTCGATTCGCAACAAAATCAAGGAGGTCCTGAGCCAGTATTGTTATGCCCGCACAGGCCGCCGGCCGCTCATTTTGCCGTTGGTGCTGGACGTGTAATGGGTGTATAATGGCGCCATAGAACATTTGCGCGAGCAGATGAGGGTGATCATGGCGAAACGATCTCCGAAACGCGGCAAACCGCAACCCCGCCCCGGCCCCAACCTGGGCCAATTCCTGCGCGCTGAACTGCTGGGCAGCATTCTGGTGGTGGTCGCCTTGCTGCTTTTTCTGAGCATGCTTTCGGCCAATCACGGCAGGCTGACCGGAGCCATAATCGCCGCGATGCGCACGCTGTTCGGCATCATGGCATGGTTTGTGCCGATCCTGCTGGCTGCACTGGGCGGCTGGCTGGCATTGCGTGCGATCAGCGACCAGCGCATCCTCACCCTGCCGAGACTGCTCGGTCTCGTCGGCCTGTTCACGACCGGTGCGGCCATCGCCTATTTCCTCGCCGGCAGCGCCGACCCGTTTTCCGGCCAGGGCGGCGGCCTGCTCGGCCATCTGATCGGCCAGGGCCTGGTCATGATCCTGGGCGGGCCGGCCGCTGTGGCGGGCCTGGCGCTCAGCTTGCTGGCCTCTCTGTTCGCCCTGACCGGGATCAGCCTGGCCCAGGTCGAAGAGGCGCTGCGGGAGAGCTGGCGCCGGCTGCACGGTGTGACGCCGGGGCCGGAAGGAACGCGGCCGAATCCGCCGTTGCCGCTCGGCGAGAGCACCGCGGCCTGGCGTCGCTGGTGGCGCAGCCTGCGCGAACGGCTTGCGGCCGGGCAGCCTGCCGCGCCGCCCTCGTTGCCGCCGTTGCCGACGCCGGAGGCCCGCCAGCCGGCCATGACGTCCCGAGGCACAATGGCCCCAGCGCCCGCCGCGGCCTCTGGGGTCGCGCCTGCCCCGCGCGTGATCGGCGGCAGCGGGCAGAGCTGGCGGCTGCCCGCCATCGCCGAGATCCTCGAAGACAGCACGGAGCAGGATATCCAGAGCGAAGACCTGCGCAAACGCGCCCAGATCATCGAGAACACGCTGGCGAGCTTCGGCGTGCCCGTGCAGGTCGTGGAGGCCAACCAGGGGCCTGCAGTCACGCAATTTGGGCTGCGGCCAGGGGTGATCATTCGCAAAGATCGCAAAGGCGAGGAGATTCGCGTCAAAGTGCGCGTCTCGCAGATTCAAGCGCTGGCGAACGACCTGTCGCTGGCGCTGGCGGCATCGCCGCTGCGCATCGAGGCGCCGGTGCCCGGCCGCGATGTGGTGGGCGTTGAGGTGCCCAATGTCCAGATCTCGATGGTCTCGCTGCGCGGCGTCATGGAATCGGAGGAATTCGCCGCCAATCACGGCGTGCTCACCTTCGGGCTGGGTCGCGATGTGTCGGGCCAGGCTGTGGTGGCCGACCTGGCGCGCATGCCGCATCTGCTGATCGCCGGCGCGACCGGCTCCGGCAAATCGGTATGCGTCAACGCCATCATCACCGCGCTGCTCCTCACCCACACGCCCGATACCCTGCGCTTCCTGATGCTGGACCCGAAACGGGTGGAGCTGACGGTCTACAACGGCATTCCCCATTTGATCGCGCCAGTAGTAGTAGACGTAGAGCGGGCGGTGCCGGTATTGCAGTGGGCCACGCGCGAAATGGAGCGACGCTACAAACTGCTGGCAAAGGCCGGCAGCCGCAACATTGAAGTGTACAACGACAAGCTGGCCACGCGCGGAGAGCCGGTGCTGCCCTACATCGTCATCCTGATAGATGAGCTGGCCGACCTGATGCTCTCGGCGCCGGAAGAAGTCGAGCGCTATATCTGCCGCATCGCGCAGATGGCGCGCGCGGTGGGTATCCATCTGGTGATCGCCACGCAGCGCCCCAGTGTGGACGTGGTCACCGGCCTGATCAAGGCAAACTTCCCGGCGCGCATCGCGTTCGCCGTCACCTCGCAGGTGGACAGCCGGGTCATCCTCGACACGCCCGGCGCCGAACAACTGCTGGGCCGGGGCGACATGCTCTACATGGCGCCGGACGCGTCCAAACTCCAGCGCCTGCAAGGCTGCTTCGTGTCCGACCGCGAGACGGCGCGGCTGGTGAGCTACTGGAAGGGCGCGCGCACCCTGGGGCCTGAACTTGAGCCGCTCGATCCGAGCATGATCGCCGACGAGTCCAGCGCGCACGCCGAAGCGAGCGCGGCGGATCGTGCAGGCGCGCCGCCGGCACCGACGGCTGAACCGCTGGAACCTCCCTGGCTGCCCGGCCAGGAGGTGCTCCAGCAGCCGCTGTGGGAGGAAGTCGCGGCAGCCGAACAGGCCGCCGCAGGCCGGGATGAGCTGTACGCTCAGGCAGTGGCCGAAGTGCGTCGAGCCGGCCGGGCCAGCGTCTCTTTGCTGCAGCGGCGGCTGCGCATCGGCTACTCGCGCGCCGCCCGGCTGATTGACGAGCTCGAGGCCAATGGGGTGATCGGCCCCGATCAGGGCGGCAGCCGTGGCCGCGAAGTGCTGCCCGAAAAAGAGTGAGCGCCGAGCCGCCTGTCTGACGTGGCGGGCTCAAGTCCGCACACCATCCTGTATTCAGCGGAGAGACCATGTGTCACGCCCTCGATCCCAACGATGTGCGTTTTTTCAGCGGTCGTTCGCATCCGAGCCTGGCTGCCAGCATCGCCGACTACCTCGCTGTGCCGCTGGAGCCGACCCGTGTGCGCCGTTTCAGCAATGATAACCTGTACGTGCAACTGGGGGCCAGCGTACGGGGCCGTGTAGTCTTCATCGTGCAGTCGTTGACCCCGCCGGTCAGCGATCACTTGATGGAACTCTTCATGATGCTCGATGCAGCGCGCGGCGCCGCGGCGCGCGAAGTACATGCCATCATCCCCTATTTCTCGTACGCACGCTCGGACAAGAAGGATGCTCCCCGCATCTCGATCACGGCGCGGCTGATCGCCGACCTGATCCAGACTGCCGGTGCCACGCATGTGATGACGATGACGCTGCATTCGCCGCAGGTGCATGGCTTCTTCGGCATCCCGTGCGATCCCCTGACGGCGCGCGGGCGCATCGTGGCCCATCTGCAGCGCTACAACTTCAGCCCGCGCGATACAATCGTTGTGGCGCCCGACTTCGGCCGCGCCGGCTCGGCCACTCGCCTGGCCCAGCAGCTCGGCCTCACCGTGGCTTCGGCCGACAAGACGCGCATCTCGGATACGCAGGTGCGCATCAGTGCCTCAATCGAGCGACAGGTGCAGGGCTATCGCCGGGCGATCGTCTACGACGACGAGATCGCGACCGGCGGCTCGATCATCGAGCTGAGCCAGCATCTGATCGCCAGCGGGGTGGAAGAGATCATCGTCGTGTGTACGCACGGCCTGTTCAGCAATCACGCGCTGCAGCGGCTCGCCGCCATCGCCCAGATCAAGGAGATCGTCGCGACCGACACGATACCGCCTCCGGCCGAGCGGCCGCCGCACATGACGATCCTGCCGGTAGGGCCGGTGTTCGGGGAAGCGATCTGGCGGAACTCCACGCGTCAGTCTATCGGCAGTCTGTTCGTCTTCGGCGAGGAATGCTGAAACCCGTTTGTGCAGAAAGGTCGCATCATGCGCTCGCGTCACATCGTGCTCCTGGCAATTCTGATCATGTATGCTGTGCTCGGGTTCCTTTTCGCCGTGCGCACACCGGCCTGGCAGGCGCCCGACGAGCCGGCTCATTACAACTATGTCCGTTTTGTGGCGACGACCGGCGGTTTTCCGGTGTTGCAGATGGGTGATTATCCACACGGCTATCTGGAGGAGATCAAGAGCCGCAAGTTCCCGCCTGAGCTGAGCATCGAGCCGATCCGCTACGAGTTCCATCAGCCGCCTCTGTACTACGGGTTGCTGGCGCCCATCTATCGCCTGACGGGTGGCGCGTTGCTGCCGTTGCGGCTGACATCGGTGCTGTTGGGTGCCGGCGTGGTGCTGCTGGCGTATGCGATCGCACGACGGGCGATGCCGGGCCGCCCACAGGTGGCGCTGGGCACGGCGGCCTTCGTGGCGTTCCTGCCACAGCATCTGGCGACCGTGGCGCAGGTGGGCAACGATGTGCTGGCCGAGTTGCTGTTCGCGGCTGTGCTGTATCTGATGGTCGAATGGCTGCACCCAAACGGACAGGCGCGTCGAGCAGACCGCAGTGTGTTCGCCGTGGGGGTGCTGCTGGGGCTGATCCTGGCGACCAAAACAACCGCCTACATCGCGCTGCCGCTGGTTGCCGGGGTGCTGCTGTGGCGCTGGCGGCGAGAGCGGGCCGATTGGCGCCGCATCGGTCGGGAGACCCTGTCGGTGATCGTGCCGCTGCTGGTGATCGGGCTGCCCTGGTTCGCGCGCAACCTGACCATGTACGGCTGGCCCGACTTTCTCGGTTTGATCCGCCACGATCAGATCGTCGTCGGCCAGATGCGCACGGAGGAGTTTCTGGCCCGATTCGGCTGGGCCGCCTATGGCCGCCGGGCGATCGAGTTCACCTACAAGAGCTTCTGGGGCGTGTTCGGCTGGCTGGGCGTGTTCATGGACAGCCGCGTCTATTTTCTGACCGTCCTCCTGAGCGGCGTGGCGGCCGGCGGGCTGATCCTGGCCGCTTCACATTCGACGTGCGAAGCTTCACGCCGGCGCGTCGCCATCTTTCTGCTCTGCTCCACCCTGCTCACCTTCGTCGCTTACGCCTGGTACAACGTGCAGTTCGTACAGCACCAGGGGCGCTACCTGTTCACTGCGCTGATTCCGCTGGCGCTGGCGTTTGCCGCAGGCTGGGAGACGGCGACCACGCCGCGAGCAGGCCGCTATCTGGCGGCGGCCCTGGGAATTTTCGCAGTCGCGTTGGCGTTGTGGGGGGTGATCAGCCGCACGGGCCTGCCCAAATGGCCGCTGGCGCTGACGCTGGTGATGGCGTGGGGGATGGCCAAAGCCGACTATGGGCCGATGGTGGCCGAACGGTTTTGGCGTCGGCCGTTGCCGGCACTGCCGCTCCTGATGTTTGCCGCGCCGTTCGGCATCCTGCCGCTGCTGGCGCTCTACGGGCTGTTTGCCGCGATCGTACCGCAGCTGGCGCGCTGATCTCCGGTCACCACATGGACAACAGGCCGGCTGTCCTCGCAGAGACGTCCGGCCTGTTGTGTGCTATCGCTCTCTACTATCGTTGTTCCAGCGGCACCCAGGGCAGCTGGTGCTGGCCGATGTAGTTGCCCAGGGGCCGGATGAGACGGTTGTCCGACTGTTGCTCGTAAACGTGAGCGGTCCAGCCGACGATGCGGCTCATCGCGAACATGCAGGTGAAGGCATCCACGGGAATGCCGATGGAGTAAAGCAGCGGCGCCGAGTAGAAGTCCACGTTGGCGCTCAGATTGCGCTCGCGGAAGTACGGATCCTGCGTCGCCACCTCTTCGAGCTGGCGGGCGATGTCGAACCACTGCCGGTCGCCGGTAGCGTTCACCATCATCTCGACGTTCTTCATCAGCGGCTCTGCGCGCGGATCGCGCACTTTGTAGACGCGATGGCCGATTCCCATGATCCGGCGGCCTTCTGCGCGCGCTTTCCGGAACCATGCCTCGACGTTGGCAGATGAGCCGATCTCCAGGAATTGCACCATGGCCTCCTGCACGGCCGCGCCATGCGCCGGGCCCTTCAGCGCGCCCAGCGCGCCGGTGATCGCCGAATGCAGCTCGGAACCGGTGGATGCGATTACGCGCGCCGTGAAGGTGGAGGCGTTCAGTTCATGTTCGGCCAACAGGAGCAGATACTGGTCAAGCGCCTTGGCGGCCAGTGGTTCCGGGTCCTCGCCGGTGAGCATCCAGAGGAAGTTCGCCGCGTGATCGAGGTCCATGCGCGGCTTGATCGGCTCTTCGCCGCAACGGATGCGCTCGTAGGCAGCCACCACGCCCGATATCTGGCCCAGCAGACGGCAGGCTTTGTGTTGATGCGCAAGAGGGGTGTTTTCTTCCGATTCGGGATCATAATGGGCCAGCACCGAGACAGCGGAGCGCATGACGGCCATCGGATCGGCGTTCTTGGGCATGTTGCGCAGCAGCGAGATGATCTCCGGGGGCAGGTAACGACAGGCGCGCGCCTGGGCCTTCATCTCGTCCAGCTCGCGCATGGTGGGCAACCGGCCGTTCCACAGCAAGTAGGCCACTTCCTCGAATGTGCTGTGCTCGGCCAGGACGCGGATATCGTATCCCCGGTATTCCAGGATGCCCTGGGTGCCATCTACGTAGCTGACGCTCGTGTCGCCGACCACAATGCCCGCCAGCCCTTTGGCGGCCGATTGTCCGGTTTCCGGTTTGCTCATCAAGTCCTCCTGTCTTCAGCAGGCCATGGAAAGACTAATTACGACACGAATATAGCGCAATCTGGTGATCGCGTCAAGCGGGCGCGGCGTGACGGGCGCGGCGGAGACCAATTCGCGCAACGAGGGTGGTTGTCCGCGGCGGGCACGGTCGGAGACCGGCCCGCCGCGGATTCTACTCCTATTTCAGCACCTTCGCGAATTCCTGCATCAGCCACGGCTCTGGCACCGCGCCCTCGATGTGGACCGTCTCGTCAATCACGGTGCGCGGCACACCCATGACGTCGTACTTCTGCCCCAGATGCGGGAATTCGGTCACCTCCACCATGTCGGCCGTGATCAGATCACTCTCGACGGCCAGCTGGTGCGCCAGAATGACCGCGCGCGGGCAATACGGACAGGTCGGCGTGATGAACACCTGAATGCGAATCGGTCGGGTGAGTTTGGCCACAGTGGCACGCGTCTCCGGCGACAAGCCCGATTCGCCCGCCGAGACCAGCCGGATGTCTTCGATCAGCGTGCCGAACTCATAGCCGGCCGGAATGCCGTAGAGTCGTACGCCGTAGTCCCGCTGGCCGACGACCGCGACAGCCGGGATCTTATCAATGCCGTACTGCTGAGCGACGTCGCTATCCTTGACGAAATCATAGACTTCGACCGAAACCTTGTCGGAAAGGGCCGCTACCTCTTCGACCAGCTCGCGCGTTTCTTTGCAGTACATGCATTCAAATGCCTGCGTGAAGACCTTCAACACGACAGGGTGCTTCAAATCTGCCAACGCAGCCCGCACTTCCTTGCGGATCGCTTCGTTCAACAATGCCATCGGATTTCCTCCTCGCACAGTAACTTGAACACAGCTCCCTGTGGGTTTCCCCCATCGCCGCATCCCTTTCCTTCGATGCCTGGGGTGGGCAAAAGTTACAAGGAGCGCATTCGATTGCCTGGGGGCAAATCCGATTTTGCAGGGCATCGATGCCTGCGGTATAATGCAACCATAATAGCAGTGGTCTCATCTGTGCTCCGGGTCCCGCGCCGAGCTGAGCGCCGATGGGCTTGATTCCCGGTGGAAAGCGAGGTGGTGGCTGGACAGCCGGCGAATGCGCTGGTGGTCAAGGGCGAGCATCCAGACGTATCCGCCGATCCTTTGAACAAGATGCACCTGTCCCTTTACTTCTCGCCCAGATTTCTATCCATTCGAGGAGGGTCCAGACATGCGCAACCGTTTCCTCATCGTCTTGACGCTGTTGGTTCTCGTGTCTCTGGTGGTTGCTGCTTGTGCCGCGCCGGGCGGCGGCACAAGTGCCAAGAAGAAGATCGGTCTGGTGACCGATGTGGGCGGCGTAAACGATAAGTCGTTCAACCAGTCGGCCTGGGCCGGCGTGCAAAAGGCCGTCAAGGAATTCGGCTGGGAGGCCAAGTTCATCGAGTCCAAGCAGCCCACGGACTACGAAAAGAACATTGACCAGTTCGCCACCGAGAAATACGACGTGATCGTCACCGTTGGCTTTATGATGGGCGACGCCACGGCCATCAAAGCCAAACAATATCCGAACATCAAGTTCGCGATCATTGACTACGATTACTGGCCGACCAAGGACTCCCAGATCTGTCCTGAAACGGTCAAGAACTGCTATGATGACGGCGGCCTGAAGAACGTCACCAGCCTGATGTTCCAGGAAGATCAGGTCGGTTTCCTGGCCGGCGTGCTGGCGGGCGGCATGACCAAGACCGGCACCATCTGCTCGGTGGCCGGCATGGAGATCCCGCCGGTGGTGCGCTTCGTGGTCGGCTATCAGAACGGCGCCAAGTGGATCAAGCCCGACGTGAAAACCCTGAATGTCTACATCCCCTCCTTCGTAGATACGCCAAAGGGCAAGGAGACCGGCCAGAGCATGATCGGCCAGGGGTGTGATGTGGTCTTCGGCGTCGGCGGCAACACTGGCAACGGTGGTCTGCTGGCTGCCAAGGAAAAGGGCCTGATGGCGATCGGGGTGGACGTAGATCAGTATCTGACCTATCCCGAGGTCAAAGATGCCCTGTTGAGCAGCGCGGCCAAGAACGTGGACGCCGCCGTCTACGAATATCTGAAGGCCGTCAACAACAACACCGACAAAGCGGGCGTCTTCACCGCCAACCTGCAGAACGACGGCGTTGGTCTGGCGCCCTTCCATGACTGGGACAGCAAGATCCCGCAGTCGGTAAAGGACAAGATCAAACAGGCCACCGAGGAGCTGAAGAGCGGCAAGCTGGCGACCGGCTATAAGCCATAGGTGTATTGCGGGGCATCCTGAACGAAAGCGAGCAGTGTAGCAGAGCGGGCTGTGGATGCGCCGATGCTCCAAGATCATGCGAGAGCTGACGGGGCGACGCGTCGAAAGCAGCGGATGCCGGACAGGATGCGCATCGCCGTCAAATTGCCATGACGAGACAAAGGGTGCTGTGTTCCGCTCAGGAGTGCAGCACCCTTTGCTGTGATTAGGAGGGGCCATGCCTCCGGCTTTGCAAGCCATCGGGATCACGAAACGTTTTCCGGGCGTACTCGCCAACGACCACGTGGATTTCACCCTGCAACAGGGAGAAATCCACGCCTTGCTCGGCGAAAACGGCGCGGGCAAATCCACCTTGATGAACATCCTCTACGGCCTGTACCAGCCAGATGAGGGGCAGGTTTGGGTGAAAGGCGAGCTGGTCAAAATCAGCAACCCGCACGAGGCCATCGCCCGTGGCATCGGCATGGTTCACCAGCATTTCATGCTCGTGCCGCCCCTCACCGTCACCGAAAACATCATGCTGGGCCAGGAATCGCTGGTCAGCGCGACGCGCATGCTGGGCCGACTGGCAATGCTCGATCGGCGCAGCGCGGCCGCGCGCATCCGCGAGCTGAGCCGTCAATACGGCCTGGCCGTGGATCCCGACGCGATCGTCGGCGACCTGCCGGTCGGCGCACAGCAGCGGGTGGAGATCATTAAGGCGCTCTACCGCGACGCAGACATCTTAATCCTGGACGAACCGACGGCCGTGCTCACGCCGCAGGAAGCCGATGAACTGTTCGTCATCATGCGCGGCATGGTGAAGCAGGGCAAATCCATCGTCTTCATTACCCACAAACTGCGGGAGGTTTTCGCCGTCGCCGACACCATCAGCGTCATGCGCGGCGGCGCGATGGTGGGCTCGCTCAAGCCGGCTCAGGCCACGCGCGAACTGTTGGCCGAAATGATGGTGGGTCGCAAAGTGATCCTGGCGATAGACAAGGCGCCGGCCCGGCCCGGCCTGGCCGTGTTGCAGGTCGAAGGGGTGCGGGTGCTGGATGATCGTCGGCACGTGGCCGTGGATGGCGTCTCGCTGGAAATCCGCTCGGGCGAGATCTTGGGGCTGGCCGGCGTGCAGGGCAACGGCCAGACCGAGCTCACCGAGGCACTGACGGGCCTGCGCCGCGTGGCCGGTGGGAAAATCCTGCTCAACGGCCACGACACCACCCACGCCACCCCGCGTCAGCTCGTCGAGGCGGGCATGGGCCACGTGCCCGAAGACCGCCACAAGCACGGCCTGGTGCTCTCCTTCCCGGTGCGCGACAACATCGTCCTCTGCACCTATTATCGTCTGCCCAACGCGCACGGGATCGAACTGGATTACGCAGTCATTGCCCGCCAGGCCTCGGAACTGGTGCGCATCTTCGACATCCGGACGCCAGGCATCGAGACCACGGCCGGCGCGCTTTCCGGCGGCAACCAGCAAAAAGTCATCATGGCACGCGAGCTTTCGCGCCTGAGCGAGCGCCATGGCGCGCAGAACGGCGCGCCGCTGCTGATCGCCAGCCAACCCACGCGCGGCCTCGACGTCGGCAGCATCGAATTCATCCATCGGCGCATCGTCGAGGCGCGCGATGCCGGCGCGGCCGTCCTGCTCATCAGTGCCGAATTGGACGAAATTATGAGCCTTTCCGATCGCATCGCTGTCATGTACAAAGGCCATATCCTCGCGACCGTGGATGCCAGGACCGCCACGCGCGAGCAATTGGGCCTGTTGATGGCAGGGGTGACCCCTGCTGCGGCCCGGCCGGGCCAGAGGGAGGGCGCGCATGACTGATTCCGCATCGCCAAAAGGCGCAGTCGCCGGTCGGGGCTGGTTCCCGCTGCTCCAACGCGTCGTAGACCTGTTGAGCATGCCTGCGCTGGCGTTGTTAACGGCGTTTGTGCTGGGCGCGGTCGTCATCCTCATCACCAGCGGCCGGCTGGAGACCGTCGGCGAAGCCTACTGGGGACTCCTGCGCGGCGCGTTCATCAAGCAACGCGGCTTCTCGGAGTCTTTGGTGGCGGCCATTCCTTACGTCCTCCTCAGCCTGGGCCTGGCGCTGGGCTTCAAGACCGGCCTGTTCAATATCGGTGTTGAGGGGCAATTCTACATGGGCGCGCTCGCAGCCGCCTGGGCCGGCCAGGCCATTCAGGGCGTACCCGCCCTCGTACATCTGCCGGTGGTGCTGCTGGCGGGCGCAGCCGGCGGCGCCATCTGGGCCGGCATCCCCGGCTATCTCAAAGCAAAGACCGGCGCGCACGAGGTCATCAGCACGATGATGATGAACTACATCGCCTTTCGCCTGACCGAGTTCATCATCAGCGGCCCCTTGCGGGCACCGAGCGGCAGCACGATCCAGACGCCGCGCATCTCTCCGGCGGCCGAGTTGTGGGCGCTGTGGGACATCCCCAACCGCCTGACCGCCCCCTTGAACGCGCTGACCCTGAGCCTGGCGCTGGGCTTCGGCGCGTGGTTGATCGCCCGCGCGGCCGGCGCCGGCGGACAACATGCGCCAGACGGCGCATCGGCACACACAGGCATCGGCGTACCTGTGTCGCCTTTTGCCGGCCTCATTGCACGCATCACACATCACGCCTCCCGTCACCTTGCGCTCGTCGTGGGCCTCGGTGTGGCGCTCGTCTCCTTCGTTGCGCTGCCGCCCCTCACGCGTCTCTGGTGGCCTTTCACCGACGAGTATGATCGGCTGCACCTAGGGCTGTTGCTGGCGATTTTGGCTGCGGTGGGCGTGTGGTGGCTGCTCTGGAAGACGACGATCGGCTTCGAGCTGCGCACGGTGGGCGCCAATCCCAACGCGGCCCGTTATGCCGGCGTGAGCATTACCCGCAACATCGTGCTCGGCATGGCCCTTTCCGGCGCGCTGGCTGGGCTGGCCGGCACGGTTGAGGTCATCGGCGTCTCCATCTGCCGCTGCCTGCCTCTCTTTTTCTCCAGCGGCTACGGCTTCGACAGCATCGCCATCGCACTGCTGGGCCGCAACAATCCCTTCGGCATTCTGGCATCCGCGTTTCTGTTCGGCGCCATGCGCAACGGCGCTGACCTCATGGAGCTCAACTCCGGCGTGTCGAAGTATATCATCTCGCTGATTCAGGCGTTGGTGCTGCTCTTCGTGGCCGCGCCGGCGGTTGTGCGCTGGATGTACCGGATCAAGGCCGCGCCACGAGCCGCCGAAGCACCGCTGACGCGCGGGTGGGGAGGTTGAGATGGTGAAGCGTACATCTGCGCTGTCCGATGCCTTGCAGCTGGCGTGGGTCCGGCTGCGGCGATCGCTCACCACGATTCTGTTGACCGCCTTCGGCCTGGTGGCAGCCTGGGCGCTGCTCAATCTCGTGATCGGCGGCCAGTGCGACGGCAAATGCGTGGTGGATGCGTTGGCCCAAACCCTGCGCGTGGCTACGCCAATCGCCTTTGCTGCGTTCTGCGGCGTGCTGTGCGAGCGGGCAGGCGTGGTGGATATCGGCATCGAAGGCAAAATGCTGATGGCGGCAATGGCGGCCTACAGCGTCAATCTTTTCGGGTTCCAGCTGCTGCAGGATGCGCTGGGGCCGGTGGCTGCCGGCAATGTGAGCCGCTGGCTGGCGCTGGTAATGGCCGTTGCCTCGGCGCTCCTGTTGGCCGGGCTGCATGCCGTCTTTTCGATTCGCTTCAAATCGGATCAGATCATCAGCGGCACGGTGATTAACATCCTGGCGATCGGGATTACCGGCTATATGTATCGGGCGTTTCTGGCGGAGAATCTGCCGGCCGGGCCCGGTACATTCCCGTTGGTGCCCATCCCGCTGCTGGCAGAGATTCCCGTGCTCGGCCCGATCCTGTTTCACCAGAAGCCGCTGACCTATCTGATGTTGGCGCTGGCCGTGGGCATCTACTGGATGCTCTTTTACACGCAATGGGGCCTGCGCGTGCGTGCGGTCGGCGAGCATCCACGCGCGGCTGATACGCTCGGCATTGATGTCCTGCGCACGCGCTATATCAACACGCTGCTGGGCGGCGTTGTGGCCGGCCTGGGCGGCGCCTGGTTCACCCTGGAAGCGGTGGACGTCTTCAGCCCCCTGATGACTAACGGGCTCGGCTTCATCGGGCTGGCAGCCATGATCTTCGGCAAGTGGAACCCGTTCGGCGCCCTGCTCGGCGCGTTGTTGTTCGGCCTGGGCAATAGCGTGACCGCTACGGTCAGCATCTTCCGTCCCGACATCCCGTCTCAGATCCCGCAGATGCTGCCCTATCTGCTCACGATCATCGTCCTGACCGGCGTCGTCGGCAGGGCGGTTGCGCCGGCTGCCGATGGGCAGCCCTACGAGAAGAGCTAGGCGCAACGCAATTCCAGTACGAAGAGTGAATCCCGTGACAGAGACACTTGTGTGCTTGGGCATAGCTCTCTGTATGTCCGTCGAGCGACAGGAAGTATGGGCATGCCTATGAAGGCCGTTGCGTCCTGGGCCGCTTCGACGGTCACCCAACCTGCCGCGCATCACGACCTCGATATCGTCGAGAATCCGCACGACTTCAGTTATAAAGTGCCCGGCCTGCTGGCATGGACCATCCTGGGCCTGAGTCTGATCGGCGCCTGGGTTCTGCCGCGAGCCGTGCTGACTGCGGCCACCGTGGTGGCGCTTTTCCTCCTGCTGCGCTTCCTGATCGTGCTGGGATTTTACATCGTCGGCGCCGTCCATTGTCGGCAATGGGCGACCAACCGGCCCGACAAGGCATTGGCGGCCGTCGGCAATCTGTCGGCCGACGATGTGCGTCACGTGGTGCTGATCGCCAACTACCAGGAGCCTGAGGAGGTGCTAGCGCGCACGCTAGAGGCGCTCGCCATTCAGCATCAGGCGCAGCAGCGCCTGATCGTTGTCCTGGCCATGGAGGAAGCTGAGCCGGGCTGCCGGGCCAAGGCTGCCGCGCTGCAGGCGCGCTTTGCCGGCCGCTTCGCCGACCTGCTGGCAACGTTTCATCCTGCCGGCCTGCCGGGCGAAATCCGAGGCAAAGGCTCGAACCTGCGCTGGGCCGCCGAGGAGGTGCGCCGCGAGCTGGTGGAGCGTCGGCATATGGCCATGGATCGCCTGACGCTCACCTCGTCAGACGCCGATTCGGTCTTCCATCCGGATTACTTCGACGCCATCTCGCGGCTGTTTGCCGCCGATCCGGAGCGCTATCGGCGCTTCTGGCAGGCACCGCTCCTGCTCGACAACAACATCTGGCGGGCTCCCACCATCATCCGCCTGTTCACGTTCCTGACGAATGCCGTGCATCTGTCGGAGCAGAGCAACGCGGCATCTTTCCCATTGCCCCTCAGCACCTTCACGCTGAGCTTCAAGCTGGCCGAGCAGGTCGGCTACTGGGACCCGGCCGTCATCGCCGATGATACGCACATGTTCCTGCGCTGCTATTTTGCCACGTTGGGCCAGGTGCGCCTGGTGCCGGTCTACCTGCCGAACAAGGGAGATACCATCGTCGGCGCCACCTACTGGCAGACCCTGGTGTATTTCTACAAGCAAAAGCTGCGCCACGGCTGGGGTTGTCAGGACGCCAGTTATATCCTCCAGCAATGGGGGCGTGCTCAGGGAATGCCCTGGATGCGCAAGCTCGTGCCGCTCGTCAAGAGCCTGCACGATCACCTGATCTTCAGCGTCGGCGGCGGCATGGTTTTGATCGGCACGATCCTTTCCATCCTCCTGGACGGCAATCCGGTGATCACGCTGCCTGGCGGGTTCCCCTACCCGCTTCTGTTGCAGGCCGCCAACGTGCTCGGCGCACTCGGCCTGTGGGGCACGTGGATTGCCGAGCGTGTGCGCGCCTCCTCGAGCATCCGGCATTGGCAGCTTTCCACCCTTTTCCTGGAAGTGTTAGGCTGGGCCGCAATGCCGGTGGCCTCGTTCGTGATGATCGGATTGCCCGTTCTCCATGCCCAGACGAAGATGATGCTCGGCTCGCGGCTCACCTTTGTCCGGACCCCGAAACAAGTGGACGCGTGTGACCATTCTTGAGATCCTGTTGATGGCCGTCGGCCTGGCCATGGACTGCTTCGCGGTCTCGCTGGGCATCGGCACGACCCCGTATGTCCACGGTCGGCGGCCGCTTTTTCGGCTGTCGTTCCACTTCGGCCTCTTTCAGGCCATCATGCCGGTGCTGGGCTGGCTGGTCGGCACGCAGATCGCCAGCCTGGTGGCGGCCATAGATCATTGGGTCGCGTTTGGCCTGCTTGCTTTTGTCGGCATCCGCATGATCCGCTCCGGCCTGGATGTCGAAGGCGAAAGCCACAGCAAAGACCCCTCGCGCGGCGCCACGCTGGTCCTCCTTTCCATCGCCACCAGCATTGATGCCTTCGCCATCGGCCTGACGCTGGCCATGCTGCGCGTGCACATCGTGTTGCCGGTGCTGGTGATCGGGGCAGTGGCCGGCGGCCTGGCGCTGATCGGCCTCAAAATCGGCCATCGGCTGGGCCAGCGCTTCGGCAAACGCATGGAGGTCGTCGGCGGCGGCATCTTGATCCTGATCGGCTTGCGCGTGCTGCTGTCGCATCTCATGTGATATCGCCGCCGATATGGTATAATGGCGTCCAGCATCCGCTTGGCCAAATGCAGCGGAAAGGATCGCAGATCATGCGCAATTTGATCGTCACCCTGATCATCGCGGTCATCTTCATGGTGATCGCTCTGGCCGGCACAGTCATCGGTGCGCTGGGCATCGCCCTGATCGGCCTGCTGTTGCATCGCTGGTTCGACCTGACCCAGTGGCAGGGCTCTCTGATCGCCCTCGCCATCGCGAGCGGTTTGGCGTTCCTGATCGTCAGGCTGTCGTTGATACCGGCTCCTGAACCGCACTGGGTGGACACATGGGAGGAGGAAGAGGAAGAGGAGGAAGAAGAACAAGCGGAAGAACCGCCCATCGTCCCGTGGCGTCGCAGCCGGCCGACGCCCGGCGAATTGCCGTCGGATAAGCCGGCAGGCACGGGCAGCAAGTCTGCCGCGTCGCCCAAAACTCGCAACAGGAAATAGAAATGAAGGTTCGATTCTGGGTGTGGTCCGTAATCTTGTGCCTCATGGTGCTTGTGGTCTCTGTGAGCGGGTGCGTGCCGGCGCCTGCGGGGGACACGAAACTGAAGCTTTCCTTGATCCCGGTGCTGGATACCATCCCGGTCTTCGTCGCGCAGCAGAACGGCTACTTCAAAGAAGTCGGCATCGAAGTCGAAGTGGTGCCGGTCAAAAGCCCCCAGGAGCAGAACGCGGTGGTGCAGGCGGGCCAGGTGGACGGAATGCTGACCGACCTGATCGTGCTTGGCATCTTCAACAAGCAGACCACGCAGGTGAAAGCCGTCTACACTGCGCGGCGGCCCTTCCCGGACGCGCCGCTCTTCCGCCTCCTGGCTGCGCCCAACAGCACCGTCAGCGGCCCGGCCGATGTCAAGGGCGTTCCGATCGGCATGAGCCAGAACACCATCATCGAGTATATCACCTCGCGTCTGCTGGAGGGGGCCGGCCTCAAGCCGGAAGAGGTCAAGGCCGAAGAGGTCAATGCCATCACGGTGCGCTTCGAGCAGCTGATGAACGGCAACCTGAAGTTCGCCACCCTCCCCGATCCGCTGGCGCAGGGCGCCATCGCAGGCGGCGCGAAGCTGGTGATAGACGACACGAAACGACCAGAGCTCTCGCAATCGGTGCTGGCCTTTCGAAACGAGGCGCTCAAAAACAAGCCGAACACCGTGCGCAAGTTCCTGATCGCCTGGGAGCGTGCTGTCGAGGAGATCAACGCCCATCCCGAAAAATATCAGGGCCTCCTGATCGAGCAGGGGCGCGTGCCGAAGAGCATCGAGAACAGCTACAAGATGCCGCCCTTCCCCGGCCGCGGCCTCCCCACCGAGGCGGAGGTGGCGGATGCCCTGGCCTGGATGCGCACCAAAGGCCTGATCAGCCGCGACATACCGTATGAGGAGATGGTGGATCGCTCCTTCCTGCCGAAATAGACGAGCACCTGACAACGCCTGGCGGCGATCGGCTGGACGCACGGCTGCATCATGATTCGTTTCTCGCAGGTCACGTTTGCCTACCCCAATCAGGCACCGCTCTTTCAGGATTTTGACTGGCAGGTCGAGGCCGGCGAAGCCTGGGCAGTGATCGGGCCGTCTGGTTGCGGCAAGAGCACACTGCTCTATCTGGTTGCCGGGCTACGCCAGCCGAACGCCGGCCAGATCCTGGTAGATGGCCGGCCGGTGCCGCGGCCACGCGCCAGCACCGGCCTAGTGCTCCAGGACTTCGGCCTGCTGCCCTGGGCCACGGTGTGGGAAAACGTGGCCCTGGTGATGCGCATCGGCCAGTTTTATCGGCGCAAACACACGCCTCCGGATGCCCCGCGCCCCTATCCGCGGCCCGATATCGCGCCGGCCCAGGTGGACCGCTGGCTGGCCCGCCTGGGCATCGCCGATCAGCGCGACAAATATCCCGGCCAGATCAGCGGCGGCCAGCGCCAGCGCGTGGCCATTGCCCGCAGCCTGCTTCAGCAGCCCAATCTCCTCCTCATGGATGAACCATTCTCATCCCTCGACGCCCTCACGCGCGAAGACCTGCAGCGCCTGACCCTGGAGCTGCGTCAGGAAACCGGCGTCACCACCGTCATCGTGACCCACAACATCGAGGAGGCGGTCTATCTGGGCCGGCGCATCCTGCTCCTGGGCCGCGCGCCGAACACCGTGGCCCGTGTCGTCGAGAATCCGGGCGCCGGCGCGCTCGATTTTCGCCGTCAGCTTGCCTATCAGGAGAAATGCACCGAGTTGCGCACCTTGCTGGCCGAAGAGTCCGGCGAACCCAAAAAATGACCGCGGTCATTTTTTGGTGTGCGTAAGCCGTTAAACGGAGCATAGCATGACTATCTTCAGTTCGTCTATGTCGGCCGGATTGTGTGAAACATAGCTACTGCGTCAGTAGCTCCATGAGGTCGCTATGCGTCGGCGTGAACTGTTGTTGGCAACCATCAACCTATTAATCGTGTGGCAACTGCTGGCCTGGCTTCTGCGCATTGCGGTGCTGCCCGGTCCGCTGGCCGTGGCCCAGGTCTTCGGCCGCGAGCTGTTGCGCGGTCTGGGATGGCATTTCCTCGTCAGCGCCTGGCGGGTGATCGCCAGCATTGTGATCGCCACGGCGCTCGCCGTGCCGGCCGGCCTGGTCCTGGGCCAGAGCCAGCGCCTCAACCGATTGTTTGCGCCGCTGATCTATATCCTTTACCCGATTCCCAAGATCGTTTTCCTGCCCATCATCCTGCTCTTTTTGGGCATCGGCGACACATCGAAGGTTTTCATCATCTTTCTGATCCTCTTCTTCCCCATCCTGGTCGTCGTGCGCGACCAGGCCAGCGCGCTGCGGCCCGAGCTGATCTATTCCGTGCGCTCATTGGGCGCCGGCCGACGCGCCCTCTTCCGCTTCGTCTACCTGCCGGCTACGGTGCCCGCCGCCCTGACCGCGCTGCGCGTCAGCATCGGCACGGCGGTGGCCGTTCTATTTTTCGCCGAATCCTTCGCGACCACTTCGGGATTGGGCTACTACATCATCGTGGAAAGCTGGGGACGCCTGGCCTACGAAGAGATGTACGTGGGCGTGATCGCCATGAGCGCGCTCGGTCTGCTGCTTTACTTTGTCGTAGATCGTCTGGAACGGCGCCTGGCACCGTGGATGTTCGCGCGTGACAGATAACACGAGGAGACGAGATTCCGTGGTGACTTCCTACAGCGTCCTGCCGCCGCCCCCGGAAAAACGCGCCTACGTGCGGCGCATGTTTGCGGCGATTGCCCATCGCTACGACCTGATGAATCGCCTGATGACCCTGGGCCGCGATGTGGCCTGGCGGCGTGCAGTCGTGCAACTGTGCGCGCTGCCGCACGGCGGCCGCCTCCTCGACGTGGCCACCGGCACCGGCGATATCGCCTACGAAGCATTGCGGCTCGACCCGACGACGCAGCCTGTGGGCCTCGACCTCACCCGCCAGATGATGCTCATCGGCCGTGAAAAGCATCCAGGGCTGTCTGTCCCGTTCGCCGAGGGCGATGCGCTGGCATTGCCGTTCCCCGACAACATCTTCGACGCCGTCTGCTCCGGCTTCATGATGCGCAACGTCGTGGACATTGCCGCGGCGTTCCGCGAACAGGTGCGCGTCGTCGCTCCGGGCGGTCGGGTCGTCTGCCTGGAGCTCACCATGCCGCGCACGCCGATCTTTGGCCGGCTGTTCCGCGGCTACTTCTTCCACGTCGTCCCACTGATCGGGGGCCTGCTCAGTGGTCAGCGCGAGGCCTATCGTTACCTGCCGGAGTCGGTGGACGTCTTCCCGCCGCCGGATGCGCTGGCGCGCATCATGACGGCGGCCGGCCTGCGCGAGGTGCGCTATCGGCTGGCGATGTTCGGCACAATCGCCATCCATTGGGGGATCAAATGAAACGGCTGATTGTAGGCATGACGGGCGCGTCCGGCCAGGTCTACGGCATTCGTCTGCTGCAGGCGCTGCGCGCCGTGGGCGAAGTGGAGACGCACCTGGTGCTGACGCCCGCGGCACGCATCACGATTGCCCAGGAGACCGACTGGACGCCGCGCGAAGTGGAGGCGCTGGCCGATGTCGTGTATCGGCCCAACGACATCGCCGCCGCGATCGCCAGCGGCTCCTGCATCACCGCCGGGATGATCGTCGCGCCGTGCAGCATCAAGACTCTGTCTGCCATCGCCCATTCCTACACCGATGATCTCCTGTCACGCGCGGCCGATGTGCAGCTCAAAGAGGGACGGCCGGTGCTGCTGATGGTGCGGGAAACCCCCCTCCATGTCGGCCATTTGCAGCTCATGCTGCAGGCCGCGCAGATCGGCTGCGTGATTTTCCCACCTGTGCCCGCGTTCTACAGCCGACCGCAAACGCTCGACGACATCGTGCGCGGCACAGTGGGCCGCATGCTGGCGCGCATCGGTCTCGACAACGAACTCTACTATCGCTGGACAGGCGTGCAACCTTCCCCTAAACCAGCCGGGCCAGGCGCCGGGCCGGCGTGAACACGCTAAAACGCGACGAGGTATCACATTGGGGATCACGTGCCTGGCACGTCTGGGTATCACGTCAGATGCATTTCTGGACAACATATGCTATAATCTGGTCACGCTGAACGGCTTGTTGTCGCATTGCAAATGGACGGAACGACATGGGCCAGATCATCGCTATTGCCAACCAAAAGGGCGGCGTCGGCAAGACGACGACCGCCATCAACTTAAGCGCGACCCTGGCCGAAAAGGGAAAACGCGTATTGGTCGTGGATCTGGACCCGCAGGCCTCTCTTTCGTACGGCTTCGGCGTCCAGGCCGATACCCTGCCGCGCAGCATCTACAATGCCCTCAGCACACCGGATACGGTCGCAGCGGCTGATCTGGTGTGCGCCGTCCGCCCTCAAATTGACCTGTTGCCGGCGAACATTGACCTGGCCGCAGCCGAGATCGAGCTGATCTCAGCCCTCAGCCGGGAGTTTATCCTGAAGGATTTGCTGACGCTCCTCGTCCCGCAGTATGATTACATTTTGATTGACTGCGGGCCGAACCTGGGCCTGTTGACCATCAATGCGCTCACCGCGGCCGATGGGCTGCTCATTCCCATGCAGTGCGAATATTTCGCCCTGCGGGCGCTCTCCGCGCTGCTGCGCACAGTGCGCCGCGTCCAGGCCAGGCTCAACCCGCGCCTTGTCATCATCGGCATCCTGGGCACCATGTATCAGACCGGCACCCGTCACGCCGAAGAGGTGCTGACCCAGGCGCGTTCCCTGCTGGGCGTGCGCGTCTTTGAATTTTACGTCAAAAAAAGCATTCGTTTTGCAGAAGCATCGGCCCAGGCGCGGACGATGCTCGAATACGCGCCCGAACATGAAGGCGCCGGGGTGTACCGTGCGCTTGCGGAGGTGATCATCCATGAGCACAGTGGCAAGTAATCCAGGTGGAGCAGGCCCGACGCGCGGCCGTGGCCTGGATGCGCTGTTCGAGGGCACTCAACCGGCTGCGTCGCCTGCATCGGAAATAGACGAGGAGCTGGCTGCCATGCTCTATCGGGAAGTACGGGCCGGCGCGCCGCCCCTCGAAACCCTGTCCGCCATCCCTTCGGCGAAGGATCGACCGGCGTCCGAAGAAGCAGGGAGCGCAGCGCCGCGCGAGACCGCCGCTGCGCCGGAGCCGCTTCCCGCCGAGCGCGGACGTCGTGAGGGGACCGCCGCAGCAGGCGCCACAACCGACGAAGTGATTGACATCCCGCTGCCCGTGGAAGAAGCTCCGGTCATCGCGCCGGCAGCGCCACAGCCAGCTCAGCCTGCCCCGGCTGCCCCGGCGACCGGCGTGACCGCTGCACCCACAGCGCCGACCGGCGCGGGCGCCCCGGCCGCACCGACCGCGCCAGTGCCGACAACCGGCGCGCCGACTGCACCGGCTTCCGAAGCACAGCCCGGTCAACCGCCCATCCGCATTGGCGCGGTCATCATTGACTCAACAACGCCGGCTGCTGCGCCGACGCCGGCTGCTGCCCCGGCCGGTGTGGGGCCAGCTGCCGAGCTGGTGCCGGCAGTGCAACCGGCGCCGCAGGTGATTGTGCCGGAGGTAACCGGCCGCGAGGTGATGCCGCCCGGCCCAGGCGTGACCACTGCGCCACAGCTGCCCTCTGTCCAGGCGTTGGACGAAGAAAAGAGGCGGATCATCATCAACCGGTTGAATGCGAACCTGGAGAGCGGCTGGCAACGGACGCTTCATTCCCGCATAGACGAGCTGTACAAACAGGTCACCACGCAGTTCTCCAGCCCGCCCGCCAACACCGATCGCATGTTGACGCTGCTGCAGGAAGCGCGCCAAATCCTGATCGAGTCGCCGGAGAACTACGTCGCGGTCGAGGCGCGACTGATGCAGGTGCAGGTAACGATGTCACGCATGGCCGAAAGCCGCATCCAGGCCGCGCACTACGGGCCGCGCATTCTAGGATATGAGCTTGTCTGGCTGGCGCTCCTCCTGTTGGGCCTGGTGTTTGCCGGCCCGATCACAGTGTTCTTCAAGATGACGGGCAATATCACCGGCAGCGCCGGCAACGACCTCTTCACCTTCTGGAACACCCTGATGTGGGGCGGCATCGGCGGCATCATCGGCGCGCTCTATGCCCTCTGGTGGCACGTGTCCGATCGGCAGGACTTCGAGCGGCAATATCTGATGTGGTATCTGGTGCAGCCGATCATGGGACTGGTGCTGGGAGGGATCGTTTTCCTGCTGCTGAGCGGCGGCTTTCTGCTTCTGCAGGTTCAACCATCCGAGACCAACCAGGGCGCGCGGCTGATCCCGTACCTGGTGGCTGTGCTGGCCGGCTTCCGCCAGAACTTCATCTATGGCCAGTTCGACCGTCTGATCGCCCTTTTCACGCCCGGCGCCAGCCAGGGCGAAGGCGAGCAGAAGAAGAGTTGACCGACGGGCTGGCTGTCGCGCGCGATCGGACGGCGCGACAGCCAGCTCATCCTCGCCCGTCAATCCACCCTGACCCGCGCGATGTGCGCTCCGAGCGCGCGCAGCTTCTGATCTATCTGCTGATAGCCGCGGTCTATCTGGCCGACGTTGGCAATCGTGCTGGTGCCGTGCGCGGCCAGCGCCGCAATCAGCAATGCCATGCCCGCGCGAATGTCCGGGCTGCTCAGCTCCTGGCCGTGTAGCTCCGCCGGGCCGACGATCACCGCGCGATGCGGATCGCACAGGATGATCTTGGCGCCCATGCCGATCAATTTGTCCACGAAATAGAGACGGCTCTCGAACATCTTCTCGTGGATCAGCACGGTGCCTTTGGCCTGGGTGGCAACGACCAGCGCGATGCTCATCAGGTCGGCCGGAAACTGTGGCCACGGCGCATCATCTATTTTGGGCACTGCGCCACCGACGTCCTCTCGAATGCGCAGATCCTGCTCATCCGCGATGATCAACGTGTCGCCCACCATCTCCATGCGCACGCCCAGCCGTTCCTTGAAGACGAAGTTGATCATGCGCATGTGGTCGGGCACGACGCCGTGGATGCGGATCTCGCCGCGCGTCACCGCGCCCAGGCCCATGAAGCTGCCGACCTCCAGGTAGTCGGGGGAGATGGCGAATACGCCGCCTCCCAGTCGGTCCGTCCCCTCGATCGTCAGCGTGTTGCTGCCGATCCCCGCGATCCTGGCGCCCAGGCGATTGAGAAACATGCACAGATCCTGCACGTGTGGTTCCGATGCTGCGTTGCGGATCACGGTAGTGCCGCGAGCCAACACGGCCGCCATGATCGCGTTCTCCGTGCCGGTGACGCTGGCCTCATCGAGCATGATATCGGCGCCGGCCAGGCCGGTGGTACGCATCGTGAAGTCGTAGTGGTTGAAGTGGATCTGCGCGCCCAGCGCCTCCAGTGCCAGCAGATGGGTGTCGACGCGGCGGCGGCCAATGCGATCGCCGCCGGGCAGCGGCATGATGGCCTGGCCGAAACGGCCCAGCATCGGTCCGGCCAGCAAGATGCCCCCTCGCACCTGCTGGAAAAGTTCCTGTCGCGGGACCGCGAACCGCGCGTCGCGTGCACAAAGATGGAGCGTCGAGCCCTCATCGCGAATGGCAACGCCCAATTCGGCCAGCAGTTGCAGCATGGTCGCCACGTCGCCAATGCGCGGGATGTTGTGCAACGTCACCTCCTCGTCGGTGAGCAGCGCGGCTGCCAGGATCGGCAGCGCGGCGTTCTTGTTGCCTGCCGGTGATACATCTCCCGTCAATGGGTGGTTGCCTTCTATGACAAATCTCTCCATCGGAATGTCTCCTTGGTCTCATGCTGTGGGCCAGAGCATCACGGCCTCTCCTACTCCGACGCCGAACAGGCGCGCCGCGTTCCCGTTACGCACCGCCAGTTCGACGGTGTCGCCGCTGCTGATCAGTCCGATGAGCGCGCCCACCACCGCTTCGGCGTAGGTGGCTGCCAGCGTCGTGCTTTGGCCGGCGATCTGGCAGCGCCAGCGCCCCGAGGCCACCCATGCCGCTGGAACGTTGCTGATCAAATTGCCGAAACGATCCACGTGGACGATCTCGCCGATGATGCTCCCATCCGGACGGCGGATCGGTTCAGGCAGCGCCAGGCGGACCGGGTCGGTGATCGGCCGGGCCAGCTGTTCCGGCGCCACACCGTTCGCCAGGTGCGCAGCCACCGGTGCGAAGATGTCGCGGCCGTGGAAGGTTCGGCTGACCTGAGGCAGCCAATAGCGCGGCCGGTCGAGCTCCCAGGCCTGAGCATCCGGCTCGGCCAGCGCGTGACTGAAGAGGCCGTTGTCCGGGCCAACGTAACGGCCGCGCGCGGTCGTCACCAGGAGCGCGCGACGCCGACTCCCCACTCCCGGATCCACAACCGCCACGTGGATCGTCTCCGCCGGGAAATAGGGCGCGGCGCGCGCGAGGACGAAAAGTGCCTGCCGCACATTCTGAGGCTCAATTTCATGAGTCAGGTCCACCACGCGCGCGTGCGGGGCTATGCCCAAAATCACGCCTTTCATGATGCCAACGTAGCCGTCGGCCAGCCCGAAGTCGGTGGTCAACGAAATGATGCTCATGGTCGGCATTGTACCGGATGATCTGGCGAGCGTCAACTGGCTTGAAAATCAACGCCAAGACGCGAAGACGCCAGGAAAGCCGTGTGGTTTTGCGTTTCTGCGCCTTGGCGTTTCACCCGCAGGGACCATGACGCATGAAAATGTCCTTTCCGCGCTCGTCCGCGTCTGATTTACATGAAACGGTGTGCGCCGACGGAAAGGCGACATTTGCGGCCAGGGCGTTGCACGACAAATCACACACGGCCGTCGCTTTTCGGCATTCAGCGGATTTTGTGGTAAAATGAAAGAGTGCAAACGCAAACATCATCGCGACCCGGCATCATGGATGCCATCACGACCGGCCTGACGGTGGCCGGCCGTCGTCCCTGGCTCTGGCTGGTGCCTGTTGGCGTTGACCTTCTGCTGTGGCTGGTGCCGCGTTTCTCGATCGCCGGCCTGGTGGCGCGTTTCCTGCGCGGCTGGGAGATGTTGGTGCGGGCCGCCTATACGCCCGGCCAGGTCGAGGCCATGTCGGATATGCTGCGCCTGGTCAACGAGGGGATGACGATGCTCGCAGCGCAGGTCAATTTGCTCGATCTGCTGGCGGGCAGCTGGTTCAGCCCGCCCAGCGCTTTTGCGGCCGGCCAGGCGACGCGGCTGAACTTCATCAGCGAGCTCATTCTGGCGCCAGTCGGACTGTTCCCGCAGCCGCTCAAGCTGGTGGCAGCGCCATGGCAGATCACTCCGATAGAGGTGCGCAGTCTGTTGACGGCGATGTTGCTGGCCATAGCCGCCTGGCTCGTCGCGCAGGTGCTGGCAGTGATCTGGCTGCGCACGGCCGCTGCCGCTTTGCCCCGGCCGGTCGGTCAAGAGGGGGGCTCCGTGAGGCAGGGGATCCACCAGGTGATTCAGCTGACCGGCTTCTGCGTGTTCCTGGGGATGATGCTGTTCGCGCTCCGGCTGCCGATGGGCGCTGCGGTGGCGTTGCTGCTGCTTTCGGGCAGCGCCCTGGCCGGGCTGGTGTTTGCAGTGGTCGGCGGCATCACCTTGTGGGTGATGCTCTGGCTGCTGCTCTCTCTCTATTTCACGGGCGAGGGGCTGCTGTTTGAACGCCAGCCGGTGTGGCGCAGTATGCTTCAGGGCGCGGCGCTGATGCGCGGCAACGCGATGGCGACATTGGGACTGGTGGCGCTCGTCAACCTACTTCTGGTCGGGTTCCGGGCCGTGTGGGGCCTCATCGGCCAGACGCCGGTCGGGGTCGTCATCGCCATTTTAGGCAACGCATATCTGGCGACCGCCATGCTGCTGGCCATTTTTACCTACTATGGCGGCCTGCGCGAGCGGTGGCTGGCCGCGCAGCAGAAGATATTGGCGACTCAGCAGCAGGCGACGCCGAAAGAGGAACAGTGAGGACGGGCGGCGGCTTGTAGACAACCGATGAAACACGCGTGGTTGTGGAGATCGAACTGTGGCAGAACAGGATAATCGGCCGAATCATTATACAGCAGATGATATTCAGGTGTTGGAGGGGCTGGAGGCGGTACGTCGCCGGCCGGGCATGTACATTGGCGGCACCGATATTAAGGCCCTCCATCACATGGTCTACGAAGTCGTAGACAACTCGATTGATGAGGCGATGGCCGGTTATTGTGACCGGATTGCTGTCGCCATTCATCGCGATGGCAGCGTCACCGTGCAGGATTGGGGCCGCGGCATCCCGGTGGACATCCACAAACAGACCGGCCGCTCTGCCCTGGAGACGGTGATGACGAAGTTGCACGCGGGCGGCAAGTTCGGCAGCGGCGCCTACAAAGTTTCGGGCGGCCTGCACGGCGTGGGCGTGTCGGCGGTCAATGCCCTGTCTGAATGGCTCGAAGTCGAGGTGCGCCAGAGCGGCAAAATCTACTATCAGCGCTATCATCGCGGTGTGCCGCAGGATGATGTGAAGGCCATCGGCACAGTGCCTCCGGGCGAAACCGGTACTCGCACCACCTTCTTGCCCGACAGAACCATCTTCGAGGAGACAGAGTTCCGCTTCGAGACGCTGGTTCAGCGTTTTCGGGAGATGGCTTTCCTCAACCGCGGGCTGACAATCGAGTTCAAAGATGAACGCACCACCAATGGCCCGCGCTGGATGACGTTCTACTTCGAGGGCGGCGTGCGCAGTTTCGTCCGCTACCTCAACAAGAATCGGGAAGTGCTGCACGAGCCGATCTACGTTGAGAAGGAGGTCGAGGGCAATCTGATCGAGGCCGCGATCCAGTACAACGACGGCTTCAACGAGTCGGTGTTCGCGTTTGCCAACACGATCAACACGCCGGACGGCGGCACGCACCTCACCGGACTGCGTTCGGCGCTGACCCGCACCATCAACGACTGGGCGAAACGCCAGGGGCTGCTGAAAGAGGGCGATTCCTCGTTCACGGGCGAAGACACGCGCGAGGGTCTGACGGCCATCATCAGCGTCAAGCTGCCGGATCCGCAGTTCGAATCGCAGACAAAGGTCAAGCTGCTGAACGAGAAGGTGCGTACACAGGTCGAGTCGGTGGTCGGCGAAGCGCTCATGGAATGGCTGGAGAAGAATCCGCGCGACGGCAAGAAGATCGTCGAGAAGTGCATGACCTCCAGCCGGGCGCGCGAGGCGGCCCGCAAAGCGCGCGACCTGGTCATCCGCAAGAGCGCGCTGGAGAGCCTGACGCTTCCCGGCAAGCTGGCCGATTGCTCGGAGCGCGATCCCGCCAAGTGCGAGCTGTACATCGTGGAAGGAGATTCGGCCGGCGGTTCGGCCAAACAGGGCCGGGATCGGCGTTTCCAGGCCATCTTGCCGCTGCGCGGCAAGATCCTCAACGTCGAGAAAGCCCGGCTGGACAAATCGTTGGCCAACAAGGAGATCCAGGCGCTGGTGCAGGCGCTGGGCAGCGGCATCGGCGACGCGGTGGATCTGAGCAACTTGCGCTATCACCGCGTAATGATCATGACGGACGCTGACGTGGACGGCAGCCACATCCGCACGTTGCTGCTCACGCTTTTCTTCCGTTACATGCCGCAGTTGATCGAAAACGGCCATCTCTACATTGCGCAGCCGCCGCTGTACATGATCCGCAAGGGCAAAGAGACGCGCTATGCCTATTCGGACGAAGAGCGTGATCGCGTGGTGCAGGAGCTGGGCGGCATGAACGGCGTGACGCTGCAACGCTACAAGGGCCTGGGCGAGATGAACCCGGAACAGCTGTGGGAAACTACCATGAATCCGGAAAATCGCGTCTTGCTTCAGGTCACGGTGGAGGATGCGGCGGCCGCCGATCGCACCTTCGACATGCTGATGGGCAACGAGGTGGCCCCACGCAAGCGGTTTATCCAGAGTCACGCCAAAAAGGTGAGAAATCTGGACGTGTGAGAACGCAAAAGCCCGGCCGCCTGCGGCGGCCGGGCTTTTTTATTTGCACCGCGATATGGCTTGCAGGCCAGGCGCGCCGGGCATCAGGTCAGGTAGTCGCGCAGCTTGCGGCTGCGGCTGGGATGGCGCAGCCGACCGAGGGCTTGCGCCTCGATCTGGCGGATGCGTTCGCGCGTCACGCCGAATTTCTTGCCGACCTCTTCCAGCGTGTAGGAATAGCCGTCCACCAGCCCGAAGCGCAACTGCAGGATGCGCACCTCGCGCGGGCTGAGCGATTCGAAGATCTCATCTATCACCTGGCGCAGCATTGTCTGCGACGCGGAGTCGGTTGGGCTGTCGGCCTCCGCATCCTCGATGAAGTCGCCCAGGTAGCTGTCCTCTTCCTCGCCCACGGGCATTTCCAGCGACAACGGCCGCTGCGAGACGCGGATGATCTGCTCGACTTTGCGCGGCGGCACGCCCAGGCGGTCGGCGATCTCCTCCGTAGTCGGATCGCGGCCCAGTTCCTGGACGAGCTGTCGGCTGGTGCGCGTCAGCCGATTGATCTGCTCGTACATGTGCACCGGCACGCGGATGGTACGGCCCTGGTCGGCGATCGCGCGAGTGACGGCCTGGCGGATCCACCAGGTGGCGTAGGTGCTGAATTTGTAGCCCCGCCGGTAGTCGAATTTCTTCACCGCGCGGATGAGACCGATGTTGCCCTCCTGAATCAGATCCAGGAAGGGGACGCCGCGGCCGACGTATTTTTTGGCGACGCTGACAACCAGCCGGGAATTGGCCTTGATCAAGTGCTCCTGCGCAGCCTGACCGTCCTTGACAGCGTTGAGCAGCCGTTCTCGCTCGATCGGATCGTCTACGCCCTGGGTGAGCTTAAGTCGCGCCTCTTTGCCGCGCTCCATGCGCTTGGCGAGGGCCACTTCCTCTTCGGCCGTCAGCAGCGGCACGCGGCCGATTTCCTTCAGGTACAGGCTGATCGAATCGTCTATGTCAATCAGGTCGAGGTCAAGATCGAATTGCTCGACCTCCAGGCTTTCCTCCTCGGTGGGTTCTTCGGGCTCCTCTTCCTCGCGAAAGGCGCCTACTTCGATGCCTTGTTCGAATAAGTTAGCAAAGATATCGTCCAGTTGCTCGATATTGCTCTCGGCCTCGGGGAACACGGACAGGACATCGTCATAGGTCACGAAGCCCTGGTCGCGGCCCAGATTGAGTAGCTGCTCGGCTGCCTCTGCCGAGCGCGCAGCCGCGTCATCGTTGGGTTCGATGCCATCGCGGAATTCGAGATCTTCGGGCTGTGCGCTCACTGGCGTTCTCCTTGAAAGAATTCTAACAAACGATTGTAACACGTCACATTACGCAAGAACGTGATCCGGGTTACCGGTTTCGGGTTACTCACCAACGTTCTCGGCAACCGGCGCTTTGAAGTCGAAGATGCCGTCGTCAACACGCCAGACGGCACCGCACGCCGCGCACCGGAGCGCGATCGGCTGCCCGGTCAATGGGCCGGCGAAGCAACGCGGACAGCGGAACAGGCCGGTCGGGGCCGGGCCATCCGGTTTGTCCACGTGGGCGCGGACGAACACGCTGGGCGCCAGTTTCCATGCGGCGCCTATCCGCTGCAGGGCACCGTCCAGCCTGGCGAGGGTCTCGTGCCCGATGCGCTGCTTGAAGAGCGGATGGCGGAAATGAGAGACTGCCCGCCCGGCATCTATCACAAACCCCGCCTCCTGCAGACGCCGGCTCATCCACGCCGGATGAAAGTCGAAGTTCAGCGTCACGAACTCGTATGGTTCCTGTGCGAAGGGCGACCAGCGTTGTCGGCCCATCAGATAGCGCAAGATCGCCTTGAGGTTGCGTTTGTTGGCGTATTCCAGCACATAGACGCCGCCCGCACGCAATACGTCGGCGATTTGCGCGAACGCGGCCGGCACGTCCACCAGATGGTGCAGGACGCGCACGGTGACGACGCAATCGCAGAGGCCAGGCATGAACGGCAAGCGGTACAGGTCGGCGGCCACATAGAGGTAGCGATTCGAGCGCCCCAGGCGGGCTTGGGCTTCGCGCAGGCCGGATTTGGCGTAGTCCAAAAGGATCACCTGGTCATATCCCTCGTACAGGTCGGCCAGGCGACCAAAGCCGGCGCCTAATTCCAGCAGACACCGCCCTCGAGGCGGCAAGAGCCTGCGAAGGGCAATACGTTCGGCGAGATCTTCGTATGTGCGGCCCTGATCGGCCCAAAAGCGGGCGCGATAACTGGTGCCCTCATAATCACAGATGGCACGGTTGCTCTGAGAAACCTGTTCAGCCAATCAGGCTCTCCGTGTTTCACGTGAAACGCGATGTTTCACGTGAAACATAACAGATAGATATAAGCGAATGGGCGGTGGCTACCCACCGCCCATTACGGCTTGCGCTTGTGCGCTATTATTATAACACGTTTTGTCAAGAGGCGAACGTGTTTTTGGACGATAAAGCTGACCACAAAGAAACGGCCGCGCCGACACGTGCCGCGCTGTCGCGCTGCGGTGGCGCCCCCACCCGCATAGCCGGCCTCATGCCGGGCCGGTCGTACTCCGGTGGCGGTAGACGATGCGGCCGCGCGTCAGATCGTACGGCGACAGCTCCACCCGCACCCGGTCGCCGAGCAGAACGCGGATGTAGTACTTCCGCATTTTGCCCGAAAGATAGGCCAGCACCTCATAGCCGTTCTCCAGCTCCACGCGAAACGTGGTGTTGGGCAGAGCCTCCACGATCTTGCCTTCGAGGGTCAACTTTTCTTCTTGTTTCGCCATAACTTTTCCCTTCTTGCATGAAGGCGACACCATGACCCCAGGCGCTCCGGCCCGGCCAGGATCAGCGGATGCTCTCCCGGCTCTCGCGGCGGCGCTGCGCCTGCCGCGCCTTGCGGATCGCCTTCTGCTTCTTGAGCCGGCGCAACTCGCTGGGCGGTGTGAACCAGCGCTTCTTCCGCACCGTGGGCAGGATGCGCTCCTTCATCACCTCCTTGCGGAAGCGCTTCAGCAGCGACTCCTGAGATTCGCCAGCTCGTAGCACTACGGTAGCCATTTGCGTCACCTCCTTCCCCGCCAACAATTAGTCCGCTCACGCCCCAACTTAACAGCAGAAAGCCTCACCCTGCGGTGAGGCCCCTCATCTACTCAACAGCTCCGCCGGATCGGCCAACAACCTGTGGCGGAACCTTCGCGTCCCAGCCATTGGGCACTTCACTGACGATGATCCCTCCGTTCAGGCCATGTGCGCTCCTGCCGTGGATACGTGTACGGATCTAGGGCCAACTAAAGTATAGCCGAAGCAGGGGGGCTTGTCAAAAATGGGACGGCATGGATTGCGGTCGTCGGGGCGACCGCGCCGCTACCGCCGCGGGATCTCGCCCAGAACCGCCAGCCCCAGCCGCTCCAGGTCGGCCCGGTCGCGCACGGCATCGTCGAGATAGTCCCACAAGAACGCCAGCGCCACGCCGGCCGCCAATGCCAGCACCAGCCGCAGCGGCAGATCGAGCTGCTCGCGGGGCGACCGGCCGACGCGTTGGATGACCGGCGCATCAATCAGTCGAATGTCGGCCTCCGCCGCGCTGAACTGCGCGAAGAAGTCCGCGCTGCTTTGCGTCAGCGTGGCCACGACCGCATCCGCGATGGCGCGCAACTGCGCCTCGTCGCCCCACGTGACGCTCACCGTGAAGATGCGATGGAGCTTGCCCGGCTGCGTACTGGCCCCGATCGCGCCGGCCGGCACCACGATGCCCTGATCGGCCAGCCGCCGGCTGACCGCGTCGGCGAAGACGCTGCTGCGCACCACCTCGCCCAGGTCATCCACCAGATACTCGGAGGCCATCATGGTGTAGTAGCGATCAAAAGTGTAGACGCCAGGAATGCGCTCCGGCCGCACACCGACGTTAAAGCGCATGGCGGCACTATAGACGGCCGGCCGAGGCTGCCAGGGCCGGCTCGCGGCGAAGGTGAACACCAACACCGCGACCGTCAGACCAACCGGCAGCCACCATCGCCGCCGAACGATGCGCCAATAGGCTCTCAGTTCCATAGGCTCCCCTCACGCCGCCATCACGCGGCAGACGTATGCGCTCAATTCTCGCTCGAACCGCTCGCCGGCAAAGCGTTCCGCGTTCGCTCGACAAGCCCTCGGATCGTAGGCCGCCGGGTCGAAACGCTCCAGGACGGCCTTCAACGCTTCCACCGTCGCCGGCGCGAAGAACTCGCCGGTCACGCCCGGCACGACCGTGTCGAGCGCGCCGCCACCCCCATAGGCGATCACCGGCCGGCCGGCCGCCTGCGCCTCCACCGGCGCAATGCCGAAATCCTCCAGGCCAGGAAAAATGAATGCCCGAGCGCCGGCGTAGAGCCGGGCCAGCTCATCCCACGACACCCGGCCGAGAAAGGTGACACTCGGCCCGGCCACGCGCTCCAGCGCCGGCCGATCGCGGCCATCGCCGTACACCAGCAGCTTCAGCCCCAGCTCCGAGCAGGCGCGCACAGCCAGATCGGTGCGCTTGTACGGGATGAGCCGGCCGCCTGCCAGAAAGTAATCGCCAGGCGGCTCGCCCGCAGGCCGAAAGCGGCCGATGTCGACCGGCGGAAAGATGATCGTGCTTTCGCGGCCGTAGAAACGGCGAATGCGGCCCTGGATCTCGGTCGAGATGGCGATGAAATGATGCACTTGCTGCGCTGCTGCGTAATCCCAGCGGCGCAGCGCCGCAACCACGGGCCGCAGCGCCAGGCTCAGCGTCGGGCTCAGCGCTTCGCGCGCACGATACATGTCATATTGCCACAGGAAGCGCGTCGGCGTCAAGCAGTAGCAAATGTGCCTGGCGCCGGCCGGCACAGACACGCCGTGACAAAACCCGCTTTTGTTGCTCAGGATGAGATCATAGCCTCGCAGGTTCAGCCTGCGAAAGGCCAACGGGTAGAGCGGCAGATAGGCCTGATGGTGGGTGAACACGCCGGGCAGGAGCTGCATGAAGGTCGTGCGGATGTCCCAGGTGCGGTAATGCGGCGGCATGAGCGCGGCGGCGTACATGCTGGTGAAGATCGGTACGCCGGGATACATGCGCACCAACGTCTCCAGCACGTTCTCCGCGCCGCCGATCTGGTTCAGCCAGTCGTGGACAAGCGCGATCCGAAGAGCCTTCATCTGCCGGTCACCGAGGTGAAATCGCCCGCGCGCATACGAGAGCAGACAAACAAAACGCGGCCTGGCTGAGCATGATGCCACTGACCAGACCGCCGCAGAAGACGCCTCAAGTGCCCCCGGCCCGACTCGAACGGGCACGCCCGAACGGGCATAGGCCCTCAACCTACTGTGTATACCAATTCCACCACGGGGGCATTACAAATTCATTATAGCCGTTTCAGGCGGCTTGTCAACTTTGCGCATTCAGGCGCATTCCCGCTTCCGATAATAGGCGATGATCCGGCACAACGTGTCCTCGAGCGAGTGGCTCGGCCTGAAGCCGATCAGCGCGGCGGCTCGGCTGATGTCGGGCACGCGGCGACGCATGTCCTCGAAGCCGGGTTCGTAGGCCTGGTCGTAGGGTACCAGCACGATCAGCGATTGGCTGCCGGTCAGGCGGATGACCAGCCGCGCCAGGTCGAGGATGGTGATTTCCTCGGTGTTGCCCAGGTTGAATACCTGGCCGACGGCACCGGGATGAGCCGCCAGCCGGATCACGGCCTGGACGATGTCGGCGACATCGGCGAAACAGCGCGACTGCTGGCCATCGCCGTACACGGTCAACGGCTCGCCGCGCAGCGCCTGGCGCACGAAGCGCGGGACGACCATGCCGTAGCGCCCGGTCTGTCGCGGGCCGATAGTGTTGAAAAAGCGACAGATGACGACGGGCAGCCCGCGCTGTTTATGATAGGCCAACGCCAGGAATTCGTCCATGGCTTTGGAGTTGGCATAGGCCCAGCGGCTGTGCGTCGTTGGCCCCATCACGCCGTCGCCGTCCTCGCGAAACGGCACGTCGGTGCTCTTGCCGTAGATCTCCGACGTAGACGCCAGGATCACCTTGCGCCGATAGCGATTCGCGATCCGCAACACGATGCTGCCGCCCAGCACGTTGGTCTCGATCGTATGCACCGGATCGCGCACGATCAGCTCGACGCCGACCGCGGCCGCCAGATGGAAAACGATGTCGCACTCGCTGACCAGCCGATCCATCACGCCCTCGTTGGTGATCGTCTCCAGGACGAACTGGAAATTCGGCCGGTCGAACAGATGCCGGATATTGTCCTCCGACCCGGTGGAGAGGTCGTCAATGGCCACCACGCGATGGCCCTCGGCCAGCAACGCCTCGGCCAGATGGCTGCCGATGAAGCCGGCCCCGCCTGTGATCAGCGCGCGCATCTTTGTTGCTCCTCTTTGCTCGATTGCCGGGACGCGTTCACTGCATCCACGCGCCGCCTGTGCCGCCGAAGCGGCGGCCTTTTTCCTCAGAAACGCCCGGCGCATGAACGTACAGGTGGCAGTGTAGTGTGCCGTCTCCGCTTTGTCAAGTACGGCAATCTGTCGTATACTCAACATCTCTCACCTGTGAGCACATTGAGGAGGAGCCATGAAGATCGTCGTAGATGCCATGGGGGGCGATCATGCGCCGGCCGTCGTCGTAGCCGGCGCAGTCAACGAAGCGCGCCAGCGCGGTACGCAGATCATCCTTGTGGGTCAGGAGGCACGTGTGCGCGCCGAGCTGAACAGGCATGGCGATGTGAGCGGCCTGCCCATCGAGGTCGTTCACGCATCCGAAGTCGTCGAAATGGCCGAACACACGATGGCCGTGAAAGCCAAGCGCGACTCATCGCTGATGGTCGGCATGCGTCTGGTCAAAGAGGGCAAGGCGGATGCATTTGCTTCGGCAGGCAATTCAGGCGCAGTGATGGCGGCCGCCCTGTTCACTCTGGGCCGCATCCCGGGGATCGAACGGCCGGCCATCGGCAGCATCTATCCGGCCGCGCCCGTGCCGTGCCTGATCATTGACATCGGCGCCAACGCCGACTGCAAGCCGGAGTATCTGATGCAGTTCGCACTGATGGGCCATGCTTACGCACGCGTCATCTTCGGCCTGGAGTCGCCCACGGTCGGCATCATCTCCAACGGCGAGGAGGAAGACAAAGGCAGCATGCTCATTCGTGAAACCTATCCGCTGCTGAAGGCTTCCGGCCTGAATTTCGTCGGCAATGTGGAGGGCAAAGACATCGGCCGGGGCCTGGCCAACGTGATCGTGACCGATGGGCTGACCGGCAATGTGATCGTCAAGCTGACCGAAGGGGTGGTCTCGTTCCTGGGAAAAACGCTGAAGCGTCAATTCACCCGCGGCTTTCTGAACAAAGCAGCGTTAATCCTGATGGCGCCAGGTATTATTATGGCTCTGCCCGGATTGGCGTTGCTCTATCCGTCGGCCCACGCGCTGATCAAGCAGGTGGACTGGCGCGAGATCGGTGGGGCGCCGCTGTTGGGCGTGAATGGCGTCGTGGTAATCGGCCACGGTCGCAGCGATGCGAAGGCTATCGGCAGCATGATTCGCATGGCCGAGAAGAGCGCCCAACAGAATCTCATCGGCGCCATCCAGGCGGAGTTAGCCAGACGAAGGAACAGCCAGGGATGATGGATGCTGCGGCAAAGCCGCCAGTCCCCGCTTCCGTGGACGGGCCGGCGGCGCAGAGGGCCGAGAGGCCGAGTGCCTGTCGGCGGCGCGTGGTGGTCACCGGTTTGGGCGCCATCACGCCTGTGGGCCACACGGCCGGCGCGACATGGGAGGCGTTGGTGGCAGGGCGGTCCGGCGTTGCCGAGGCGACGTTGTGCGATGCCAGTCCCTTTCCGACGCGTCTGGCCGCCGAGGTCAAAGATTTCAATCCCGACGCGCACATTCCGCCGAAAGAGGCCCGGCGCATGGCGCGCTGTTCGCAGCTCGCCATTGTGGCTGGCCGCGAAGCCGTGGCCGACGCCGGCCTGGATGTGGCGCACGAGGATCGCGAGCGGATCGGCGTGGTGCTGGGGGTCGCGTTCGGCGGCATTGACATCCTGATGGAGCCGATCCGTCGCTTCGTCAACGAGGGAGCCACGCGGGTCACGCCACATGTGCCGCTGGAGACGTTGATCAACATGCCGGCCTTTCACATCGGCATGGAGCATGGTTTCCGAGGCCCGCTCTCGACCCTGGGCACGGCGTGTGCGGCAGGCACACAGGCCATCGGCGAGGCGCTGGAGTGGATCCGGCGTGGCGCGTGCGATGTCGCACTGGCCGGCGGCACTGAGTCACAGATTACGCCTCTCTTTTTCATCGGCTTCACCTCGATGAAGGTGCTCTCCACCTACGCCGGCGACCCGGCCAGGGCCAGCCGGCCGTTCGATCTGCATCGCGATGGCTTCGTCATCGGCGAGGGCGCGGTCGTGCTGGTGCTGGAAGAGCTGGAACATGCCCTGCGCCGCGGCGCGCGCATCTATGCCGAGGTGCTGGGCCAGGCCGCGACGGCCGACGCCTTCCACATCGCCGCGCCCGATCCGACCGGCGCCGGCCCGGCACGCACGATGCGGCTGGCGCTGGCCGATGCCGGCGTTGCCCCCGAACAGGTGGATTACATCAACGCACATGGCAGCGCCACTCAGCCGAACGACGCGGCCGAGACCGCTGCCATCAAGCAGGTGTTCGGCCCGCATGCCTACGCGCTGGCAATCAGTAGCACGAAGAGCATGGTCGGCCATCTCTTCGGTGCGGCGGGCGCTATCGAGGGCCTCGCCGCGGTGATGTCTATCTACACCGACACCATTCATCCGACAATCAACTACGAAACTCCGGACCCGGCCTGCGATCTGGACTACACGCCCAACGTCGCCCGACAGCGTCGCGTGCACGTGGCGCTGTCGAATTCGTTCGGCCTGGGTGGCCAGAACGCCTCGGTCGTGTTCGGAAAATGGCTCAACGGCAACGGGCCCACAACGCCCTAAAGATTCGTCAGCAAGGATTGCATACACCATGCAAATCACCAGACATGAAAAATACATCCGTCGCCGCAATCGCCTGGGCATCTATGCCAGCCTGGCAGGCCTGGCCGTCTTGGTCGTGGGCTTTGTGATCACGTTACAGCAAAACCAGGACTTGCTCTGGATCTCGCTGGTCGCGATCCTGGCCGGCTTCATCCTCGCCCAGTTCGGCAACTATAGCCTGCGGCGCTGGGGACGCTCGCCGCGGCCCGATCAGGTGATCGAGACCGCGCTCAAAGGCCTCGATGACCGCTATCACTACTATGCCTGGGCCCTGCCATGGCCCTATGTGCTGCTCTCGCCGCAGGGGATCCACCTCTTCGTCGTGCGCGACCAGACGGGCGAAGTCAGCGTGAACGGCGCGCACTGGAAGAGCAAATTCAGTTTCACGCGGCTGCTGATGGCGTTCGCGCAGGAGGGGCTGGGCAACCCGACCGAGGAAGCTCTGGATGCCGCCAAAAGATTCACTGACTGGATCAAGGCGAAGCTGCCGAATTTCTCCGGCACGGTACAACCGCTCATCCTCTTCATTGACCCGCGCGTGCGCCTGCAGGTGAACGAGCCGCTGGTACCTGTAATGGAGCCGAAGAACCTGAAGAAGTGGCTGCGCGGGGCAGGCAAGGGAGATTATCTGAAGAATGCCGATCTGCGCGCGCTGGAGGAACTGTTCACGGCCGAAGCCGCGACGCGCCTGGCCAAATAGGCCGTGACGCCGGCGGATTAACCTGGCTCATGCCAGGCCCTTTCGAACGCCTGGCATGGCAAATATCGCCCACGTGTCGAGCATTCCGCGGAATGCCCGGCACGTGGGCGTTTTCAAAACCCCAACCCCCGCTCCTTCAAGCTCACCCAGCGCGCCTGGCTGATGATCAAGTGATCCAACACGTCAATGCTCAACAGCTTGCCCGCCTCGACGATCTGACGCGTGACATGGACATCCTCCGGCGAAGGCGTGGGGTCGCCGCTGGGATGGTTGTGCGCGACGATCAACGCGGCGCAATTGAGGCGGATCGCCTCGCGAAAGAGCTCGCCGACGCGCACGACCGCGCTGTTGAGCGAGCCAATGTAGACTGTATGGATCCTGAGCACGTGGTTTTTGCTGTCGAGCAGGATGGTACGCAGGTGCTCCTGCTCCAACACGGCCATCTCCATCATCAGCAGGTTGGCCGCATCGGCCGGCGATTTAACCACCGGCCGCTCGTGCGGCGCGGCGACCAGCAGCCGGCGGCCAAGCTCGAACGCGGCTTTCAGCTGGGTGATCTTGGCCGCGCCCAGCCCTTTGACCGCCATCAGGTCGCTGAAGGGCGCCTGCGCCAGGCCGGCCAACCCGCCGTAGGTTGTGAGCAGCCGCTGGGCCAGCCGCAGGACATTCTCGTCGCGCGTCCCGACGCGCAGGATGATCGCCAGCAATTCGGCGGTGCTGAGCGCGCCGGCGCCGTAGTGCTCCAGCCGCTCGCGCGGCCGCTCCCCCTCAGGCAGGTCTTTGATGGTGGGGTAGTATTCGACGTATGAGGCCTGTGCGGGCATCTCTTCCTCTTCCAGCCAAAGTCACGAGAGGAGGCGTAACCGGACGCAGTGTGTTTCAGGACGGCATGACCATTATAGGGCGGCGCGCCGCATTCACCAAACCGGCGCGCTCAATGTTTGAAGCCGATCGGCCGCTCCTGCGTCTCGAAGCCGGTTTCGGCCGGAAGACGGATCTCCCCGAATTTCTCTTCATATTTCGCCAGGTTGTCCTGCAAGGCTTTGAGCAGCAACCTGGCGTTGAGCGGGGTCATCACGATGCGCGCGTAGACCCGTGCTTTGGGGATGTTGGGCAGCAGCCGGGCGAAGTCTATGACGATCTCCGAAGGCGAGTGGTTGATGATCGCAAAATTGCTGTAGATCGCTTCCAGTTCGGCCGGCAATTCGATGTTGATCTGGGTCGGCTGAGGCAACGGCTGGGCCATGGCGAACCTCCTCTTCTGGGGATGAATGGATCACATGCCCGGTCTATCCGCTGTGCGGTCCAATGTCAATCGTAGGAAATGAAACACGGACGCACAGGGGCCCTGGCGCTGTGCGTCCGTGCCGGCAATTCGTCTCTGCTCGCAATCGCAGCGATCGGCGATGACAGGCGTGGCCGATGCGTCTAGAAGGGGATTTCGTCCTCGTGAACCGGCAACTCCTCGGTCGCACCAGACTCAATCGCCGCACCCTCGCCGGCCTCCGCGCGACTGCTGAGGAATTTGAACGTCGTCGCAGTCAGCTCCAACGTGCCGCGCGCGGTGCCATCGCGATCCACATAGGCCTGGGCTTCGACTTCGCCCTCGACCAGGATGCGCATACCCTTTTTGACGTATTGTCCGGCGGTCTCGGCCAGCTTACGCCAGCACGTGACCCGAAACCATGTGGTCTTTTCCTGCGGCTCGCCGCTGGCGCTGTTCCAGCGACGATTGACGGCCACGCTGAAACTGGTGACCGGCACGCCGGTCGGCGTGTAGCGCATCTCGGCATCCCGGCCGACATTTCCGACGATGATGACTTTCTGGTACATGGGGATCTCTCTTTCTGATTAGGCGTGAATCGTTTGACAAGGCTTGTGCGATCGTCGAAGCCGACCTTCATCATAACCCGAATGGCCGCAGATGTCAAATTCGCTAGAACGCCAGTTCGATTCCGCAACCTCCAACAGGGTGATCGCAGCAGGGTTCAGCCGCAGACAGACGGTCTCACCGATCTGCCAGATCTGGTCAGGCGCGACGGTCGCTTCGCTGGTCAGCACGATGCCGCCCGCGTGCTCGGTGCGCACTAGATGGTAGCTGCCCCGGAAAGACACCTCTTTCACCCGGCCCTGTACCACGTTCGGCATGGCAGCGGCCGGACAACGCGCTGCCGCCTCGGGCCGGATCAATACGATGACCCGTTCGCCGGCTGCATGGGGCCGCGTGAGATCGGCAGCGATCAGCACGCCCAGCGACGTCTGCACGAGGACAGGATCGAACGCGTCGGCGCGCGGCATCGGCGCGGCGAGATCTTCCCCGCTGCGAGCCGGCGCGGACGCAAGAGCCAGCTCGCCGCCTGACCACGGCCCGATCACCTGTCCCTCGATCAAGTTGTGGAGGCCCAAGAAGCGCGCCACATAGCTGCTGGCCGGCCGACGGTAGACCTTTTGCGGCGCGCCGACCTGCTCGACCCGGCCGCCTTCGCCGAGTTCGGGCCGGGCGCGCAGGATGACGATCCGGTCGCCGAGTGCGAACGCCTCCTCCTGATCATGCGTCACGTAGAGCGCCATCACCCCCACTTGCTTCAGGATGCCGCGCAGGTCGTTCATCAGCTGCTCGCGCAGCGCGCGATCGAGCGCGCCCAGCGGCTCGTCGAGCATGAGCAGCCGCGGCCGCGGGGCCAGGCTGCGCGCCAGCGCCACGCGTTGCTGTTCGCCGCCCGAAAGCTCGGTCACTCGCCGGCGCTCGTAGCCGCTCAAACCGACCAGCGTCAGCGCCTCCTGGACGCGACGACGGATCTCCGCGCCGGGCAGCCCGGCCATGCGCAGGCCGAACGCAACGTTGCCCAGCACATCTTTGTGCGGGAAAAGGGCGTAGTCTTGAAACATCAGGCCAAAACGACGGCGATGCGGCGGCACAGTCGCCATGTCCTGGCCGTCGAACAGCACCCGACCGGCGTCGGCCGTCTCCAGCCCGGCGATGATGCGCAACAGAGTGGATTTGCCGCAGCCGCTCGGCCCCAGGATGCAGACGATCTCGCCGTCCGCAGCGGTCAAACTCACATCATGCAGGACGGGCAGCCCGGGATAGGATTTAGAGACACGTTCGACTTCGAGCAACATGTAGCCCCCTGCACAGGGATCAGGCAGCGGCCCTCAGAACTCGCCGATCTCGCCGACGCGGAACCGCTCGATCAGGAAGAAGCCGGCCGCGCAAACCAACATGAGGAGCGTGCTCATGGCCAACGCCTGGCCGTAGTTGAGCGCGCCCGGCTGACTCAGCAGCCGAAAGATGGCCACCGGCATGGTGGGAAATTCGGGCCGGGCAATCAGGAGGGTGGCGCCGAATTCGCCCATGCTGACGGTGAAGGCGAAGACCGCGGCGACCAGCAGCGCCCGGCCGATGATCGGCAGGTCTATCTCACGCCAAGCCCGCCAGGGTGCTGCGCCCAGAATGGTCGCTGCCTCGCTCCAGCGCGGATTCAGGCCGCGCAAGGCCGGCAACAGGGTGCGCACCACGAACGGAAAGGCCACCAGAGTGTGGGCGAACGGCACCAGCACCGGCGAGGCCCGCAGGTCAAGCGGCGGCCGACCGAACGCCAGAATGTAGCCGAAGCCGAGGGTCACCGCGGAGGCACCCAGCGGCAACAACACGATGGGATCGAGCCAGCGGCCGAGTGCGCCGCGGCTACGCGCCAGCGCCGTCGCCGTGAGCGTGCCCAGCACGAGGGAGAGGCCGGTCGCCAGGGTGGCGAATAGAAGGCTGTTACGGATGGCCAGGCCAGGCGGTATGTAGAAGATCGAGCTGCTTCGATTCATGAACAGCTCCCGGTAGAACCGCAACGGGTCGGGCAGCGCCAGCGATTTGAGGGCCAGCGAAAAGAGCGGCACAGCCAGGAACAGGAGCAGCCCACCGACCGTCAGGCCTACGAAGGCTTTTCCCGGCCAGGTGATGGCCGGTAACGCCGTCTCTTCAGCCGATCGCACATTGAGCGGCACCGCGGCGCGCGTTTGCGCGCGACTATAGACCGCCATGATGACAAAGGTCAGCCCCATCTGCACCAGGCTGAGCACGGCTGCATCGGACAGGCGAAACAAGGTGACCGCCTGGCGATAGATCTCCACTTCAAGGGTGGCAAACTGCGGGCCGCCGAGGATGAGGATGACGCCGAAGCTGGTGAAACAAAACAGGAAAACCAACAGGCCCGCGGCGATGATGGCAGGCAACAGCAGCGGCAGGGTGATCTCGAAGAAGACGCGCCAACGACTGCCGCCGAGCACCCGGGCAGCGTCTGTCAGCTTGCGGTCCAAATGGGCCCAAAAACCGCCCACCAGGCGAACGACCACCGAGGTATTGTAGAACGCGTGGGCGATCAAGATCAGCCAGATCGTTTGTTGCAGGCGAATGGGCGAACGCGGCAGGCCAAACAGGGCCATCAGCAGTTCGTTCAGCCAGCCGCGCGGCCCCAGGAGCGCCATGAAGGCCGCGGAGACCACCATCGCGGGCAGGACAAACGGAATGGTAGTCAGCGCCTGCACGAGGCGTTTGCCGGGAAAGCGATAGCGAGCAAAGACGAACGCGGCCGGCAGCCCCAGGGCCAGCGTCAGCGCGGTGGAGGCCGTCGCCTGCCAGACCGTGAACCAGAGCGCGCGGCGGAAGTAGGTCTCGGCCCAAATCGTGAGCAGCGGCGTCAAATCGAAACGGCCTTCGGCTGCGAAGCTGCGGAGGATCACCAGCACCAGCGGGTAGAAGAAGAAGACCGCCAGGAAGGCGAGCGGAAACAGGAAAAGGAGGCTGGAAAGTGTGGCGCGTTGTTTCATGGATGATCGAAGGCAGCCTCGGCTGCCGAAGGGTGGGGATCGGACACGGGCGATGATCGTCGCACCATGGTCGAATGCCCGATCCCCAGGCTCCGTTTATCGCAACACGACATCTGTCCAGGCCTTCAGCCAGCCTTCGCGGCCCGCCTCGATCTGCTCCGGCGTGATCGCGGCCGGCTGGGTGGGCACCTGGGCGTGCTTGACGAAAACCTCTGGCAGCGGCGTGCCTTTGCGGGCCGGATAGACCCACATCTGGAGCGGAATGTCGGCCTGGAACTGCTCGCCGAGCATGAAGTCCACCCATTGCTGCGCCAGATCGGGATTGGCGGCACCTTTCAAGATGCCCACGAACTCGATCTGCCGGAAGGTCTGACCGGGCGGCAGGATGTTGCCCGTGGGCGATTCGGCCGGCTGTGGATCGGCAAAGTAGACCTCGGCCGCGGGACTGGTAGCATAGCTCACTACCAGGGGATGATCTCCCTGGCCGCTGCCGCCGCTGAACTGATTGTAATAGGCATCATCCCAGCCATCGGCGACCACGACCTTGTTTTTGCGCATGTCCCGCCAGAAGTCGAGGTAGGTGTAGCTGCCTGTCTCCCCGAACACGGCGACAGTGGTGAGCAGGAAGGCCATTCCTGGCGATGAGGTGGCCGGGTTTTCGACCACGACCAGCCCGCTATAGGGTGACTGGGTGAGGTCGCGCAGGGTCTGCGGAATCGGGATGTTGTTGTCCGCGAAGTATTTTTTATCGTAGTTGAGCGCGACGTAGCCGAAATCCACGGGCAGCAGGCGGTTGCTGGGGTCGAGTTTCAGCTCGTCCGGGATGTCGGCCAGGGCCGGCGACGCGTAGGGCTCGAAGATGTCCGCGGCCAGCGCGCGGCTGAGAAAGCTGTTGTCCACGCCGTAGAACACATCGGCCAACGGATTGCCCTTGGCCAGAATGGCTTTGTTGAGCGCCAGGCCGGCGTCGCCCGACTTGAGGAAACGCACCTGGCATCCACAACGTGCCTGGAAGGCGTCCACGACTGGCTGGCTGACACTGAAGCTGTCGTGCGTCATCACGGTCACCGTGCGGCTGCCCGGAGCCGGTGGCGCGGTCGGCGTCGGCGTGGCCGCCGGCGTGGCGGTCGCGGCGACCGGTTCTGACGTGGGCGTCGGCACGGGCGTGACGCAGCCAGCCAGCAAAACCATTGTGATCAGAGCCAAGACAATAACACGGTAACTCATGGGACCTACCTCCTGATGTGAAGCTTGTGGCAGTCTCACCGCTCTTTCTTCCCCCTCGCATCTCGCAGCCGGCATCGGGCCGGATCAGTCGGTATGACGCGTGTGAATCACGAGCAGCAGGCCCGCGCGCAGCCAGATGTGCGCGTGCTCGCCCTCCAGCACGTTGCTGACTCCGCGCGCACGGCCGAACCACAACGGCTCGTCGGCCAGCGGATAACGCAGCCCTGCGGTCGTCACGCCCAGCGCATCCCCGGCCAGCGGCAGCAGCGTGAGCAGGTCGCCGGCCGCGCCGGTCACCGTCAGATGTGCCGGTTCGCCTGCGGCCGACATCCCGCCGCGCAGCAAGCGCACTGTCTGGCCGGCCTCGGCGATGACCGCGGCCGTCTCGGCCAGCTCGGGCCGGGCCAGCAGAAGCACATTGGCCAGCAGGTGATCGGCCCGGCCGCCGAACGCGCCGCAGATGACCAATTCGCGCGCGCCCATGGCCAGGGCCTCTGCCAGCGCCAGCTCCAGGTCGGTCTCATCCTTCTCTGCCGGCGCGGTGATCGTGGGCACATCCATGGCCTGGATGGCCTGCAGATCGGCCGCTGCCAGCGAATCAAGATCGCCAACCAGCAAATGGAGCGGCCAGCCCCAGGCCAGGACGTGATGCGCGCCGTGATCGGCCGCAATCACGCGATCCTCCAGGCCAGGCGCCATGCCGATCGGCTTATGGGCAAACGGACTGCCGCCGACGAGAAACACGCGCATAACCTGCCTCCGGCCAATAAAAAAGCGACCCTGTCGGGTCGCCTTAAGTCGCATATCATCGCATCCCTCCGCCGGCATTACCCGTCAGGTTCAAAGGGTCGTTGGCGGTACGGCCAACCTCTCAGCCGGGCTCCCCCGGCTCCCCTTGCAGTAATTAAATAAAAGTTTATCACGAAGAAGAATACGTGTCAAAAACGGTAAAACCGCTTCAGCGAGGGTTTGGCCGACATGCCACAATGTGCTAAAATAATCTCCGTGCGGCAAGGTGGGCCGCGTCGCCTCACATTTCAGCACCGGAGGTTTCTCATGGACATCGCAAAGCTCTTCAACACCGATCTGGCCAACGCACTTGCCTTGAAGCCCGATGTGGCCAAGCGCATCGGGGCCAGGTTCCAGTTCATCATCACCGGCGAAGGCGGCGGCGAATGGTTTGTGGATGCATCCAACAGTGGCCCCAAAGTGGAGCAGGGTAATCCCGGTGGGGCCGATTGCACCATCAGGATCAGCGCGGCCGACTTCGAGCAGCTCTGGAACAATCCGTCCAGCGGCATGAATCTTTTCTTTGCCGGCCGGCTCAGCGTCTCCGGCGACACAATGCTGGCCCTGAAGTTGCAGGATTTGATTCGGGCACTTTAGGCATCGGCTTGGGTCGGGCGCCGCTTGCTCGATCTGCTGTCATTGGGAAGGCCCATGTATCAACGCATCGTCATTAAGCTCGGTACCAGCGTGCTAACCGGCGGAACACGCCGGCTCGATCGGGCGCGCATGGTGGAGCTCGTGCGTCAATGTGCGCAACTGCATGCAGCCGGCCGTGAGATCATCATCGTCACCTCTGGGGCCATCGCGGCCGGCCGCGAGCGCCTGGGCTATCCCGACCTGCCGCCGACGGTCGCCAACAAGCAGATGCTGGCGGCGGTCGGCCAGAGCCGTTTGATGCTCACCTGGGAAAGCCTGTTCGAGATCTACAGCATCCATGTCGGCCAGATGCTCCTGACGCGCGAGGATTTTCGCAGCCGGCCGCGCTACCTCAACGCGCGCGATATGCTTAACGCCCTGCTGGAGCAGCGCATCGTGCCCGTGATCAACGAGAACGATGCCGTAGCCACCGCCGAGATCAAGGTCGGCGACAACGACAATTTGTCGGCGCTGGTGGCGCTGCTGGCCGAGGCCGATTTGCTGCTGCTGCTCACCGATCAAGAAGGACTCTTTACCGCCGACCCACGCCATCATCCCGATGCTCAGCTCATCCACGAGGTGCGCACGATTGACGAACAGCTCTATCGGCTGGCGGGCGGAAGCGTCAGCGGCCTGGGCACCGGCGGCATGACCACCAAACTCCAGGCGGCCGACGTCGCCCGACGGGCCGGGGTGGATGTGATCATCGCATCCGGCAGCGCCGAGAATGTCATCCTGCGCGCCGCGGCTGGCGAAGCGATCGGCACGCGTTTTCCGGCCCGAGAGACGCCGCTGGAGCAGCGCAAACGGTGGATCTTCGGCGGTACCACACCGCGCGGTCGCCTGGTGGTGGATGCCGGCGCAGCCCGCGCGCTGCGCGAGAACGGAAGCAGCCTGCTGCCGGCCGGCATCGTGGCCGTTGAGGGCCGTTTCGAGCGCGGGGACTCGGTCGGCATCATCGGGCCGGACGGCGTCATGTTGGCGCGCGGCATCGCCCGCTACGACAGCGCCGAACTGACGCGCATCATGGGCTGCCGCTCCGATCAGATCGAGGCGCGGCTGGGCTATGAGCACGGCCCCGTGGCCGTCCATCGCAACGATATGATCCTGGTGTGACCAGGAGGACGCCCCTCGCGGCCGCAGTTATGGCCGCACACAGACAAATCGCTGAGCCGGCCGCGGAAACCCGGCAATCGGTGCGCGAACACGGGGGAATTGCGCTGTGATGCAGGAGATAGTCTTGTGACTGATTTGCAACAAATGGGTCAGGCTGCGCGTGCGGCCAGCCGCCAGCTGGCCACGCTGAAAACCGATGCCAAAAACGCCGCGTTGCGCGCCATCGCCGATGAGCTTGAGGCGCAGGCGGCCCATATCCTGGCACAAAATGCGCTCGACATCGCCGACGGCGAGGCCAGGGGGCTGAGTCCGGCCCTGCTCGACCGGCTGCTGCTGAACGAAAAGCGCCTGGCTGCATTGGCCGCCGACACCCGTCACATTGTGAGCCTGCCCGATCCGGTCGGCGCGGAGATCGCAGGCCGCGTGCTGCCGAATGGAATGCGCCTGGCCAAACGGCGCATCCCCATCGGTGTCATCGGCGTGATCTACGAAGCGCGGCCGAACGTCACCATTGACGTGGCCACCCTCTGTCTGAAGGCCGGCAACGCTACGATCCTGCGCGGCGGCTCCGAGACGCGGCGCAGCAATCTGGCACTCGTCGAGGCCATTCAGGCCGCGCTCGGTCGCGTGGGGCTGCCGCAGGCGGCCGTGCAATACATCGCCGACCCGGATCGGGCGCTGGTGACGGAATTGCTGCGGCTCGACAAATATGTGGACATGATCATCCCGCGCGGCGGGAACGCGCTTCACCGCCTCTGTCGCGAACAGAGCACCATCCCCGTCATCACCGGCGGGATCGGCATCTGTCACATCTTCGTGGACGAGAGCGCCGACCTGGCTCGCGCTGTAGATATCGTGGAAAACGCCAAAGTGCAGCGGCCCAGCGTGTGCAACGCGCTCGACACTGTGCTGGTCCACCGCGCGGTGGCACCTCAGTTCCTGCCGGCTATGGCCGCGCGTCTGGCCCGCCACCGGGTCGAACTGCGCGCCACACCGGATGCGCTCGCCATCTTGCAGGCGGACGCCAGCGGCATCACGGTCGTTCCGGCTGGGCCGGATGATTTCGACACCGAATGGCTCGCTCTGATCCTGGGCGTCAAGATCGTGGAAAACCTGGAAGAAGCCATTGCGCACATCCAGGAGCACAGCACCGAGCACTCCGACAGCATTCTGACGAACAATTGGGCGAACGCTACCCGTTTCGTGGACGCGCTCAATTCGTCGGCGGTCTTCGTGAATGCCAGCACCCGCTTCAACGACGGCGGTCAGTTCGGCCTGGGCGCCGAGGTGGCCGTCAGCACACAGAAGCTCCACGCGCGCGGGCCGATGGGCCTGGAGGAGCTGACGACATACAAATGGGTGGTGTTCGGAGACGGCCACATTCGTCCCTGACGCCGGGCGGCCTTGTACCGGCCATCTACTCCGGCGTGATTGCCGCGTGCGATCGAGGTAAACGGAGATCCATCTCAGCCGACTGTGGAACGATTGCAAAGGAGCAACAACCATGTCGCGCCTCATCCGTGCCCCGCGTGGCACAACTCTGACCTGCAAAAACTGGCTCATTGAGGCCGCGTACCGCATGATCCAGAACAATCTGGATCCGGAGGTCGCGTTCGACCCGGAACACCTGATCGTCTACGGCGGCCGGGGGCGCGCAGCGCGCAATTGGGAATGTTTTGATGCCATCCTCGCCTCGCTGCGCGAGCTGGAGCCGGACGAGACGTTGCTCGTCCAGTCGGGCAAGCCGGTGGCCATCTTCCGGACGCACGAAGACGCGCCGCGCGTGCTGATCGCCAACTCGAACATCGTACCGCATTGGGCCACACAGGAAAACTTCGACCGCTGGGAGCGGGAAGGGCTGATCATGTTCGGCCAGATGACCGCCGGCTCCTGGATCTACATCGGCACGCAGGGCATTCTCCAGGGCACATACGAGACGTTCGGCTCGCTGGCCCGACAACGCGGCTGGGGCTCACTGAAGGGCAAACTGGTGCTCACAGCCGGCCTGGGCGAGATGGGCGGCGCACAGCCGCTGGCCGTCACGATGAACGAAGGCGTGATCGTGGCCGTCGAGGTGGATCGGTGGCGCATCGAACGCCGGCTGGCGCATCGCTATCTGGACGTCGCGACCGATGATCTGGAAGAGGCGATGACGTGGGCCGAGGAGGCGAAGGCCCGGGGCGAGGCGAAATCCATCGGCCTGCTGGGCAACGCGGCCGAGATCCTGCCGGAGTTGGCCAGCCGCGGCTTTGTGCCCGATGTGGTCACCGACCAGACGAGCGCGCACGATCCGCTGATGGGGTACATTCCGGCCGGCCTGAGCCTGAGCGAGGCCGCGGTGCTGCGCGCGCGCGATCCACAGGGCTATCAGGCGCGGGCGATGGCGAGCATGGCGGCCCATGTGCGGGCGATGCTGGCGTTTCAAGCCGCAGGCGCCGAGGTGTTTGACTATGGCAATAACCTACGCCAGCGCGCCTTCGATGCCGGCGTGACCGACGCATTCAATTATCCCGGCTTCGTGCCGGCCTACATCCGTCCCCTCTTCTGCGAAGGCTCCGGCCCGTTCCGCTGGGTAGCCCTCTCCGGCGACCCAGAGGACATCTACGTCACCGACCGGATCATTCTCGACCTCTTCCCCGAAAACGACCATCTGCGTCGCTGGATCACGATGGCCGAACAGAGAGTGGCCTGGCAGGGCCTGCCCGCGCGCATCTGCTGGCTGAAATACGGCGAACGCGCTCGCGCGGGGCTGGCGTTCAACCAGGCTGTGGCCGATGGCCGTCTGAAAGCGCCCATCGTCATCGGCCGCGACCATCTTGACTCCGGCTCGGTCGCCAGCCCCAATCGCGAGACCGAAGGAATGCTCGACGGCTCCGACGCCATTTCCGACTGGCCGATCCTCAACGCGTTGATCAACGCGGTGGGCGGCGCCAGCTGGGTCAGCTTCCACCATGGCGGCGGCGTGGGCATCGGCTTCAGCCAGCATGCCGGCCAGGTGATCGTGGCCGACGGCACGCCTGCCGCGGCCCGGCGGCTGGAACGCGTGCTGACCACGGATCCGGGCCTGGGCATCGCCCGCCACGCGGATGCCGGCTATCCAGAGGCGATCGCCGCCGCGAAGCGGATGGGCGTGAAAATTCCCATGCTCAAATAGCCCGACGATCCTTCTTGGATTCATGCCATGATCCTGAAAAACCTGTGGCGTCGGCCCATGCGCAGCCTACTGACGATCCTGGGCATCGCCATCGGCGTTGCCACCGTGGTGTCGCTCGGTGCTATGGCCGAGGGAATGATCAGAAACTACGGCACCGTGGTCGGGCTCAGCAACGACCTGCTGGTGATCCAGGCCAATGCCCTCGATCCGCTTTTCAGCACGCTGGATGAGGAGATGGCGCTGCGGATCCAGGCTGTGCCGGGCGTCGAGGCGGTAGATCCGGGCATCTACACCTGGATCGCCACCGAAGAGATGCCGTTTTTCCTGATCTTCGGCTATCCGCCCGGCAGCGCTGCCGCCGCCCACTATCGCATTGTCGCGGGCAAACCGGTCACCGGGCCGAAGCAGATCGCGCTTGGCCGCCGCGCGGCCGAATCGTTGAAGAAAACCGTGGACGACACCGTGCGCCTCTATGGCGTGCCCTACCGCATCGTCGGCATCTATGAGACGGGCCAGGGCATGGAGGAGTCGGGCGGGCTGGTGACGCTTGCCGACGGCCAGGAGATCGCGCAAAAGCCGCGCAAGGTGAGCCTGTTTCAGGTGGCGGTGCGGCAAAAGAGCGATATCAATCAGGTCAAGCAGCGCATCGAGACGCTGGACAAGACGCTGTCGGTCAACATCGCCAGCGAGTACAACGCGGCCGAGCAATACGCCGGCCTGATGCAGGGCTATGCCTGGGGCATCGCCGCGGTCGCGATCATCGTCGGCGGGCTGGGCATGATGAATGCCATGGTGATGAGCGTGCTGGAGCGCACGCGCGAGATCGGCACGTTGCGCGCGCTCGGCTGGCGGCGCCGTCAGATCGTCATGATGATTTTAGGCGAGGCGGTGATGCTCAGCCTGATCGGTGGCGTCGTTGGCGTGGCGATCGGTGTGGGGCTGACCGAACTGGCGGCCAGTGCGCCCGGAGTTGGCGCGTTCATGGAGGGGATCTATTCGGCCGGCCTCTTCGCCCAGGGACTGTTCACTGCCTTCTTCCTGGGCATGATCGGCGGCGCGTATCCGGCCTGGCGCGCGGCGAACCTGCTGCCGGTAGAGTCGCTGCGCTACGAAGGCGGCAGCAGCGCGGACAGCGCTCGGCGCTTCCGGCTGACCTTTGGCGGCCAGGCGCTGCGGAATCTGTGGCGGCGGCGCACACGCACCATCCTGTCGGCAACCGGCATCGGCATCGGCGTGGCCACGCTGGTAATGTTGGCCAGCATGAGCAAAGGGATCATGGGCCAGCTCAACCTGCTGGCCGGCAGCGGCAGCCCGGGCAATATCACTCTGATGCAGAAAAAAGTGGCCGACCTCAGCCTGAGCACTCTCGACGAGCGCATGGTCGCTCAGATCCAGGCGATGCCGGGCGTCAAGTCGGTCAGCCCGTTTCTGATGGGATTCGTGATGAGCGCCGATATGCCGTTTTTTCTGATCGGCGGGATTGATCCGAACAGCAGCGCCATGGCGCACTACCGATTGGTGGAGGGACGCTCGATCGCGCGGCCGAACGAAATCCTGATCGGAAAAACTGCCGCCAAAAACTACAAAGTCGGCATCGGCGACACGCTGACCCTGTACGACAACCGCTACAGGATCGTCGGCCTCTACGAAACCGGCGTGGCCTACGAGGATGGCGGCTGCATCATGGCGCTGCGAGAGGCGCAACGCCTGCTGAACCGGCCGCGTTCGCTCAGCTTCATCTTCGTGGACGTGATTGATCCGGACCAGGTCGAAGCAGTGCGTGCGGCGTTGGAACGTCGCTTCCCGGAGGCTCAAGTCAGCCTGAGCAGTCAGTTCGCGCAGGACACCGATTCCCAGAAGCAGCTCGATGCCATGATCGCGGTGATCGGCGGGCTGGCAATGCTGGTGGGCGGCATCGTGGTGGCCAACACCATGATGATGTCCATTTATGAGCGGACACGCGAGATCGGCACACTGCGGGCACTCGGTTGGCCCAAACGACGCATCCTGGGCCAGGTGGTGCAGGAAAGCCTCTGGCTCTGCCTGGTGGCCGGCGCGTTTGGGTCGTGCTTCGGCGTGATTACGGTGTGGGGAATGAGCAGGCTGCCCTTTGCCGACGCCATAATCGCGGTGAGCTGGGACGCGCAGACCTTTGCCAACGCCATCGGCATTGCCCTGGTCGTCGGGCTGCTCGCCAGCTTCTATCCGGCCTGGCGGGCCAGTCGCCTGCAGCCGGTGGAGGCGCTGCGGTATGAGTGAGGGAAGCATGAGGCGTGGAGCGAAAAATAGCGGGCGTTGAGCGTCAGGCGTCATCAGCACGCCCGCGCAGACGCTCATGTTTAACGCCTGATGCCTGACGCCACATGGAGTATCCTGGCATGAAACATATCCCTGTCATCATTCTCGTCGTTCTCCTGGCCGGATGCACCGGCGCCGTGGGTGGGCCGGCTACCGGGACGGAAAAGGGCCCGGCGACGCTGCCGGCCGCGCAGGAAAATGTGATCTGGGCCTCGGGCAAATTGCTGCCCGCGCGCTGGGCCGGGCTGAGTCCCGCAGTGAGCGGAACGTTGCGGACATTGCATGTCGCGGAAGGAGATAGCGTCCAGGCCGGCACCGTGCTGGCTGAGCTGGACAACAGCCTCCTTCAGAGCCAGGTGGCGGTGGCACAGGCGGCCGTAGCCGAGGCCGAAGCGACGCGTGCCAGGCTGCTGGCCGGCGCGACGCTCGCCGAGCTGGCTCAGGCGCAGGCAGATGTCGCGGCGGCGCAGGCCGGCGTGGCGCAGGCACAAGCTGCCCTGAAACAGGCGCAGGAAGCTGTGACGGCTGCAGACGCCCAGGTTGCGATTGCACAGGCACAATACAATGAACTGGCGAGCCGCCCTTCGCCCGCCGAACGACTCGAAGTACAGCGACGCATTGACCTGGCGCGGCTGGCCCTGGAGCAGGCGCAGCGGGCCTATGATCAGGTGCGCGGCGATCCTCATATCGGGCTGCGGCCAGAAGCGCTTGCCCTGCAACAGGCCACGACCGAATTCGAAGCCGCTAAAGCTGCCTATCAAGTCGCGACGCAAGGCGCCACGCGCGAGCAGCTCGCCGTGGCGCAGGCACAGATCAACGCGGCGAAAGCACAGGCTCAAGTTGTGCGCGCCCAGGTATCGCCGGCCGAAGTCGCCGTCAAAGCCGCCGAGGCACAGGTGGCGCGCGCCCAGGCGATGCTCGACCGTCTTAAGGCTGGGCCGACGGCCGAAGACAAAGCCGTGGCGGATGCGCGCGTCGCAGCGGCCCAGGCGGCATTGGCCCAGGCACAAGCTCAACTCCAGCAGACGCAGGTGATCGCGCCGTTCGCAGGCCAGATCGGCGCCATTTATGTGCGGCCGGGCGAGCTGGCCATCCCCGGCCAGCCGGTGCTCATGCTCGGCGACACAACGCGACTGCGTGTGGAAACTACCGACCTGCGCGAAACCGACGTGACCCGGCTCGAAGTCGGAATGTCCGTGGAAGTGGCGTTCGATGCCCTGCCCGGTCGCATGTTTCAGGGCAAGATCACGCGCATTGCGCCGATGAGCACCACCGAGAAGGGCAGCACGAACTTCACCGTTATCGTTGAGGTGGCCGATCTCGATCCAAGCTTGCGCTGGGGCATGACGGCGTTTGTAAATATCCAAACAGGCAAGTAGCCAGGTAGCAAGATGGGCCGGATATACAACGTGCACGACGTGCTGTGGGCCAAACACCATGACCGATGAACTGATTCGCACTGTCAACCTGACCAAAATCTACGGGGCCGGCGAGGTCGCCGTGCGTGCGCTGGATGGCGTGAACCTGACCGTAGCAGCGGGAGAGTTCCTGGCCGTCATGGGACCAAGCGGCTGCGGCAAGAGCACGCTGCTCAATTTGCTCGGCGCGCTGGACCGCCCCACTTCCGGCGAAGTGTGGGTGGCCGGAGAAAACCTGGCGCGCCTGAAAAATGTGGACGCGTTTCGGGCCAAGACGGTCGGTTTCGTTTTTCAGCTGCACAATCTGCTTCCCACCCTGACTGCGCTGGAGAACGTCGAGGTGCCGATGCAAGGGCATCTGTCGGCCAGCAAGCGCCGCATGCGCGCGCGAGAGTTGCTGGCGCTGGTCGGGCTGGCGGATCGCGACGCGGCGCTGCCCAATCAGCTTTCGGGCGGACAACGCCAGCGCGTGGCGGTCGCGCGCGCTCTGGCCAACAGCCCAGCGCTGCTTCTGGCCGATGAGCCGACCGGCAGCCTGGACAGCCAGAGCGGAGAGGAAATCCTGGCGCTGCTGGCCGGCCTGAACCGAACGCAAGGCACGACCATCCTGATCGTCACCCATGATCGCCGTGTAGCCCAAGCCACCCAGCGCATCGTGCGCATGTCCGACGGCCGCATCATCAGCGATCATCGGCTGGACGATCCACTGGAAGAAGATCTGCGCACGCTGGCGAATAGCCGCCTCGGGCAAGCAATTCTGGAACACAACGGGGTTGCGTTGAAGCATCTCTGTCCGGACGAACGAATCGCGTTACAGCGCCTGCTCGAGCGATTAGCCGACCGAGGATAAAACCGCAGGGGTAAAAGTCATTCCGATGTTGCGGTCGGGCGAGTTTTGTGCCATGATTTATCTTGAATACGCCGTCACGAGATCACAGGCGCAGCAGGTGCGATATGCTGAAGCTCAAAGATGAAGAGGTTTTGTACATCCTGGAAACCCAACTACCAGAGATGATCGAACGCGATCCCGGATCTGGAGCAGCGGGCGTTTCGCGCCTTTCTGCGGGTCTTCACCAGGAAGGAAGAGACCGCGGCGATTTTTGCGGAGATGCGTGGGTTCAGGGGCGAATTCAGGTACTTTCGGGATCGAGTCGAAGAGCGCTTCGAACAGGTAGATCAGCGGTTCGAGCAAATAGACCAGCGCTTCGAACAGATGGATCAGCGCTTCGAGCAGGTTGATCAACGGTTTGATAGCTTGAGCCAGGAGATCCGGGACATACGTGACTGGGTGGAAGGCATTGTCGGTAAGTTCCAGGTGCGTTCGGGCCGCAACCTGGAGAACGTGGTGGCCGGCGCGCTACGCGTTGCGCTGCGTCGGCCCGATATCAAGCCGGAACAACTGCGGCTGCGCCAGAGGTTGGTGGACGAAAAAGGCGTGGTCGGCCCGCCCGGACAACGACGATTTGAGATTGATATCCTGGCCCAAGATGGCCAGATCTCGGTCTTCGAGGTCAAGAGCTACTACGAGTGGGAGGATATTGACCGCCTCAGCGAGAAGGTCGCCTTTGTGCAATCGTTGTATCCCGACAAAAAAGTCGAAGGCATCATGATCGCGTTGGCCATCGGCGATGAAGTTCGGGAACGCTGTGTTGAGCTGGGAATCACCCTCGCCTATCACGGCGATTGAGCGCACCAAACTGTCACAAAAAAGCCCTGCGCTGCCGACGTTGTCGGATCAAATACGCAGGGCTTTTCTTTTTGGATTGTAACGTCTATTGCTTTTCCCATACTGTGCCCAACGCGGCCGGAGGCGAAGTCTGAAGCGCCTTGATCGTGCGCCGCAGCCAGCGGGCCACCCCTTCAGGCAACCGGTTGAGCAGGCGGTTCACCCAATCGGCGTTGCCCAACGTCACCAGCACCAGAGTCAGGATCATCAGCGGGAAGGGCAGAGTCGGGAAGACCTGGGTGGGCACAGAGGGCAGCGCACTCTGCAACGTGTTGGCCAGCATCTGCAAAAGGACGAAGAAGTAGGCGCCGGCCGCCGCGCGCAGCGGCCGCCAGCCGCCGAAGATCACGATGGCCAGCGCGATCCAGCCGGTGCCCTCGATGCCGTAGGGCCGCGCCCAGCCCGGCTTCACCAGCAGCGAGAAGGCTGCGCCGCCAAGCCCCACCAGCGCACCCCCGACCGCCGTGTACACGTAGCGCATCCGATTGACATTTACCCCACGCACGTAGGTGGCTGCGGGTTTTTCGCCCAGGCCCTGCAGCTTCAGGCCCGGCTGCGTCTTGTACATGTAGGCCCATGTCAGGACGATGAGAACCAGACTCAGATAGACGACCGGGTTTTGATCGAAGAGGATCGGGCCGATCACCGGCAGGTTCATCAGGCCGGGGATCGGGGTGTGCGGCACCTGGGGTCCAGGCACGCGCGAGTAGGGGTTGCCCAGCACGTAGGCCAGATCGCGACAGAGCAGGGTGAGCACGAAGCCGGTCGCCACCTGCGGCTGCTTCAGCGTCAGGCTGGCAAAGGCAATGATCAGGGCGATCGCCGCGCCCACAGCCATGCCTGCCAGGCAGCCCAGGATCAGATTGTTGGTCGTCAGCGCGACCACGAACGCGGTCATGGCAGTCAGCAGGATGGAGCCGTCCAGCGACAGGTTGATGACGCCGGCCTTCTCCGTGATCGTCTCTCCGATCACTGCGAAGATGATGGGCGGCGACGCGGCCAGCACAACGGCAGCAAAGGTGACGATGTCCATCTCACCGGCTCCTTGCGGTCCGCTCGGAGCTGGCTGCAGCCAGCCGGGAGCGAATGCCGCCCACGATCAGCACTGCCAGCACCAGCAACCCCTGGATCACGCCGCCGAGCGAGGAGTCGAGCTGGGCCTGGAGCGCTAGCTGCAGGCTGCCCATGCTGATGGCAGCGAAGAAGAGCGAGATCGGGATGCTCCAGAGCGCGTTAAGATTGGCCAGCAGCACCACCAGAATACCCAAAAATCCGTAGCCGCCGGAGATGAGCGGGAAGAGCTGGTGGCGAGAGCTGGTGCCCACCACCAGAACCCAGCCGGCCAGCCCGGCCAGCGCGCCACACAACGCGAACGCGGCCAGCATGTGCCGTTCGGTGGGGACGCCCAACAGGAACGCCGAGCGCAGGTTTTTGCCGATGGCCTTCAACCGCAGCCCAAAGTAGGTGCCGCGCAGGGCCAGGCACACCAGCACGATGGCAGCCAGCCCCACCACGATCTCGACCAGGCTAACGTTGATTCCCGGCAGGATGGGCGGCAGCCACAGCTTGGGCGGGAAGGGCTGCGTGCCGCTGGTGGAGCCGATGCCGGCACGCTTCCACGGCCCCAACACCAGATAAACCGTCAGGCTGCCGGCGATGAAATTCAGGCCCAAGCCGCCGAAGATCTCGTTCACTTGGCCGTAGAGCCGGAGCACGCCCGCCAGCGCCGCCCACAGCGCGCCGCCGACAATGCCTGCCAGGGCCGCCAGAAACAGGGCCGCAGCAGGCGGCAGCACGTCCTGCGTCAGCCGCAACATGCCGGTGACGAAGATGGCACCCATCACGACCTGCCCCTCGATGCCGATGTTCCACAGGCCGGCCGCGAAGGTGAGCAGCAGCCCGGCCGCGCACAACAGCACCGGCGCCCAGGCCGTCAACACATAGGCGAACTTGGCCGGCGACCCCACCGCGCCATCCCAGATCAGACGGAAAGCCTGCGCCGGCGAGGTGCCGAGCGCGGCCAGGATCAGTGTGACCAGGAGCAACGCCGCCCCGATGCCTGCGATGCGCAGACCCCAATCAGCCGCGCGACTCATCTGCGCCTCCCCCACCGAAGCCCTTGCCGCCGATCAGCTCGCCCAGCTGCTCGACGTTGATCTGTCGCGCGTTGAGCGGTGCCGATACCCGGCCGCCGAAGAATACCAGGATACGGTCGCTGCGATCGAGCAACTCGTCCAGATCGGACGAGAGGAAGATGATGGCGGTGCCCTGTTGCGTGCGCTCCAACAGCAGCCCCCAGATATGCTCGGCCGACTCCACGTCGAGCCCACGCGTCGGGTGCTCCATCAGTAGCAGTTGGAGTTGCGAGGGGAGCAGGGCCAGCAGGGTGCGCTGCTGGTTGCCGCCCGACAGCTCCTCGACGCGCGACGTCGGCTGGCCCTTGATGTGATAGCGTTCGATGCCTCGGGCTGCCGACTGCGCCGCCTGGGGCCAATCCACGAAGAAGCCGCCCTGATATTCGGCCAGCGCCAGATGCTCGGTGAGGGTCATGTCGGCGATCAGCCCTTCTTCCAGCCGGCCGGCCGGCATATAGGCCACGCCGGCTGCGCGCAGCCGATGGTACGACTGACCGGTCACGTCCTTCCCCGCCAGCCAGATCCGGCCCGAGGTCGGTGGCCGCAGCCCACAGCAGGCCTGCAGCAACAGCAACTGGCCACTCCCCTCCAGGCCCGCCATCCCGATCACCTCGCCGGGCATCACGTCGAGATTCAGATTCCTGATTTCCAGCCGCCAGTCACTAACCGTCACGCGCTCCAGGCGCAGAAGCGGTTCGGCCGTCGTCACCAGCTGCACTTGGCGCCGCACCCGCGGGATGTCCTGGCCGAACATCATTTGCACGAGCTTCTCTGTGGAGTAGGGCTGCTGCGCGTGACCGGTCACCCGGCCGCGGCTGAGCACCGTCACCTCGTCGCACAGTGTCTCTACCTCCTCCAGTTTGTGCGACACGAAGATGACCGACTTGCCTCCCTCGGCCAGCTTGCGCAGCGCGACAAAGAGCTTATCGCGCTGTTGGGCCGAGATGGCCGTCGTGGGCTCGTCCAGCACCAGGGTGCGCGCGCCCAGCCACAGCAGCCGCACGATCTCCAGTTGCTGGCGCTCGCCAATGCTCAGGTCCGAGACATGGGCATCCGGATCGAGGGTGAAATCGAACTGGCTGCAGAGGTCGCGCAGATCGCGACGCGCCCGACGACGATCGGGCACCAGGGCAGGCGAACAGCCGAGCACGAAGTTGTCCAGCACCGTCAATGCGGGAAAGTCGAGAGGATCCTGGTATAACATGCCCACGCCCAGCGCCACGGCCTGCGCAGGCGAGGTCATGGTGACCGGCTTGCCATCGAGCAGGATCTCGCCGCTGTCGGCCGCGATGAAGCCGTTGAGGATCTTCATCAACGTGCTCTTGCCGGCACCGTTCTCGCCCAGCAAGCCGTGAATGGTGCCGGGCGTCACTTTCAGCGTTATCCCATTATTGGCATGTACCGACCCAAAACGCTTGTGGATCTCGCGGAGTTCAACTCTCATGAAAATGTGTCTCAGCGGCCAACAAAACACGCGCCTGGCACTCTTCACAGTGTGCCAGGCACGCGGGACGTTATGACTTGCTTGGCCCTTCCATGCCTTCCAACAGCTGTGGCAGGTACCAGATCTGCAGGTCCGTGGCCACCTCGCCGTCCTTCAGGTAGACGGAGCCATCCTGGAACTTGAGCGGCCCCTTGAACAGGTTGACCGAGCCGTCGCCCAGCTTCTTGATGAAGTCATCCACGTTGGCCGCGGCCTCCTTGCTCAGGCCGGCGCCCTTCACGAAGCCCACCGCGCTGGTGTCGCGATTGTTCAGATCCTTCCAGTCCGGCCCGTTCCAGTCCCAATACTGGGTCCACTTGCCCTCTTGCACCAGCTTGAGGGCTTTGAGATAGGCCGGACCCCAGTTAAAGTACGGCACGCCCAGGCAGACCTCAGGGGCTTCTTTGCAGCCTTCCTCATAATCGTACTGCACAGCCCACACCTTCTTGCCTGCCTTCGCGAGCTTGCCTGCCTCCACCAACGCCTCAGTGGTGTCAATGCCTGAGAGCACCACGTCATAGCCGCTGTTGTAGAAGTCATTGGCCACCTTCGTCGGGTCGAGGGTCTGGCCGGGGATGTTGAACCAGAAGCCGATCCAGGTGACCTTGAACTTCAGGTCGGCCGGATCTTTTTTGGCATAGGTCGTCCAGCAGTATTTGGCGCCCAGGTAGGCCGCGGCAGCCAGACGACGGGTCTCGTCGTTGATCAGCGGGCCCAGGTAACCGAGCTTGCCGGTCTGGGTGGTGAGCGCGGCCGCGCAGCCGGCGATCATCTTGCCGTATTCCATGCGGCCCATGAAGTTGCTCAAGTTAGACGGCGCCTGGTAATCCTTGCCTTCTTTCCAGGCATGGTCGCCGGAGACATTGACCAGCGGCACATTCGGGTTCTTCTTCGCGGCCTCAAGCGTGCCATCCTTGAAGTCGTCAGAGGTAGTGAAGATGATCTTGGCGCCCTTCGAGATCAGGTCATCCACCACCTGTGGCACCGTCACGCCGGGCTTGGCGCCGGGGTTCAGATTGTCCACATAGATCATCTTAGCGCCGGGAATTCGCTCCTCGGCGTACTTGGCGCCCATGTAGTGGGCCTCGCTCCAACCGTGGTCATTATACGGACCGACCAGGACGACGCCGAAGATGAACTCCTGTGGTGCCTTGGGCTGTTCAGGCGCCTTTGTGGGCTCCGGCTGCGCGGCCGGAGGCGCCGGCGTCGGCGTGGGAGCGGGCGCACATGCACCTGCAATCATCGAGAGAACGACCAACAGAGCGACGAGATGCCAAATGCGCTGATTGGACATCTGATTGTTCCTCCTTTCTCAATGAGACGAGTTGAACAGATGGGGGGAGACAGATTCGTGTCGAGTAACACCGCCTTTCTGTGCACAAAAGAGCGAACGCACAACGGATCGCTTCATCTGGCCATAGCCATATTGTAATCAAAAGCGACGCTTGTGCAAATGGCCCTGGTGGGGAGCGTAACACGTTGGGGAGAGGGCGCGAGTTGAGCCAACCCGCCAGATAGGGTACAAAGGCACCTTGCTTGCAAGAATCGACGGAAAGGTTGGCTCCGATGCAAAGTACCACAAGACACTGGGTTAATCAACCGGTCTGGGGCATATTGTATGGTTTGGCGGTGCTGAGCCTGCTGGGGCTGGCGCTGCTGGGGCAAACGCCGGGTGAGGTGGCGGGGTGGTGGGTGACAGCGGTGGCTGAGTCGGCAGGGCCGGTGCGCTGCGTACCTTTAGGTGTACGGTGGCGGTACCGCAGGGCGTGCCGGTTGTGGGATGCCTCCCTGATGGTGGCGGGGCGCTATCTGTGGGCGAGTTGGCCGTCAGTGTTGCTGGGCAGCCTGGCGTTATGGGGCGTTTGGGAGTGCAGTGGGCGCTGGGGGCCGGGTTGGCTGCAGCTACTGCCGTGGGGGTTGTGGCTCTGGCAGGGGCTGGGGGTCGGGTGGCCGCAGTGGCGCCGCAGGCGGCTGTGGCGGTGGGGGCGGGGGGCGCTGTGGCAAGCGCAGCGGTTGCTGCTGCTCGGCTATGGGCTGATGGGCTGGCAGCGGGGAGCGGGGGACGGGCCGCCGTGGGCGTTGGGGGCGGGCTGCGTGGCGTGCGCACGAGACGAGCCGTACGGGGCGGTGGCGCGCCAGCCGGATGGCAGCTACCAGGCCACGCTGTGCGGGCACTTTACGCTGACCGTTGCTGGGGATCATCTGTTCCGGATGCGCTTGCCGGTACTGTTTCTGGGGCTGCTGGATGGGCCAGGGCCGCAACGCTGCGGCCGCCGCACACGATTCACTTTGAGTCACTCGACGTGGTGCATGGCCTATTCGTCGACGGCTATGAGGTCAAGACGATCGCCGAACCCGGTCGGCCGGGGGGTCTGACCTTCGTGGCCGACCGCGATGGCGCGTTTCACTTCCGCTGTGCGATCCCATGCGGCAATCTGCACCCGTTCATGATCGGCAAGCTAATCGTCGGACCCAATCTCACGTGGCTGCGGGCAGTCGCCGCAAGCGTCCTTGCAACTGTCGGCGCGCTCGCCATCTTGTGGAGGCGCTGGGTAGAGCCGTCATTGGGCAGTACCTCGGCGTCGGTCGGAGACGGCCCTACCGCCAGGCAGTCGGTTATGCGCGCCACGATTGACTTGCCGCCTGATGGCGTCGCGCCCATCGTACTGCCACCGGCGGCATCCGGCCGGGGCTTCCCGATCAGCGACGTCCCCGCCTTCAAGTGGCTTCTGAAAGGCCGTTGGCTGCAATGGGGCATCACCGTCCTCACGCTTGCAGTCTTCCTGGTCGTCATCCTGACCGGGCTGTTCGGCACCCCTGCTGGCAACCACAATTTCGGCATCATCTATGTCTGGCTCGTCTGGTGGGCGGCACTCAAGCTGTTTTTGATCCCTGTCTTCGGCCGGTTTTGGTGCAGCGTCTGTCCGATCCCGGCGCCCGGCGACTGGCTCCAGCGCCGCCGCATGATCGTCCCCCAGCCGCGCGGTAAGCTGTACACTTATGCCAAGACGTGGTTCCGCAAGCGCGGGTTGCCCGGCGCGCGGCCCTGGCCGAAGTTCCTGCGCAATATCTGGGCGCAGAGCTTCGGTTTCCTGGCCATCGCGCTGTTGTCGGCGTTGATCCTGACCAGCCCGCTGGTCACGGCGCTTACGCTGATCCTGTTTGTTGTCGTCTCGCTTGTCGTCAGCTTGCTCTTCGAGCGCAAGTCGTTCTGCCGCTACCTGTGCCCCATCGGCGGCTTTGTCGGCGTCTATGGCCAGGTCGCGCCGCTCGCGGTGCGCGTCAAAGACCCCGCGGTCTGCGCGGCGCACACGCAGAAGAACTGCTACACCGGCAGCGACCTGGGTTACGGCTGTCCCTACTTCAACCTGCCCATGAAGCTCGAGACGAACACGCTCTGCAGCATGTGCGGCGAGTGCCTGCGCACCTGCGATCGCAATAATGTTGCGTTCTTCGTCCAGATGCCGGGCACGGACCTGCGCAACACTCGCGGCCGCCGGCTCGACGAGGCCTTCAACGGCCTGATGATGCTCGCCGCGGCGTTCGTCTACTCGGTCGTGCTCATCGGTCCGGATGGCTGGCTCAAGATAACGGCGCGCGCCGTCGGCTCGCCGGCCTGGTTCGTTTATGCGGCCGTGCTCCTGGTGTTCTGCGTCATCGTCGTGCCGGGGCTTTTCTGGTTGTGCGTGCGCCTGGGCCGGTTCCTGAGCAGCGAGGAGTCACACACCGGCCGCATTGTGGCATCGGGCGCCAAGACGGACAGCCTCTTTGCGGGCTACTCAACAGCCCTGGTGCCGCTGGGCCTGGCGATCTGGATCGCCTTCACGCTGTCGTTCACGCTGACCAACATCTCCTACGCGTGGCCCGCGCTCTCCGACCCGTTCGGCTGGGGCTGGAACTTGTTCGGGACCGCCGGCATGGGCTGGACGCCTTACCTGTCCGGCGCCGTGTCCTACCTCCAGATTCCGGTGCTTATCGCCGGCCTGGTGGCTGCGGTGGCGTTGACGCTGCGGACCGCGCACCAGCACGGCCAGCGTTCACGTGCAGCCCTGCCCGTGAGCTTGTTCTGCATGCTCTCGGTCGTGGCCCTGCTCACCCTGTATATGGCATAGTGCTCGTGAAGCGACGAGAACTCTTTGCGTTGTTCGTAGTTGTGGCGGTGGTTTTGGGAATACCGGCTGCCTTGTTCGCTTACCAGGCGGCGCGCCAGCAGCGTTCGCCGGACGGCGTGCGGGTGGTCGAAATGGTCGCCCGCGCGCCGGAGCAGGGTGGGTTCAGCCCGGACCGACTCGTGCTGCAGGCTGGCGAGACGGTGCGGCTGCGCATCAGCTCGCCTGATGTGGTGCATGGCTTGACCATTCCTGGCTTGGGCGTGAATGTGGACGAAATTTACCCCGGGAAGGTGGTCGAAATTGCTGTGAGGCCAGATAAGCCGGGGCGTTACGCCTTTGCCTGCACCCGCTGGTGCAGTGTTAACCATTGGCGCATGCGCGGGGTGATCGAGGTTGTGGGCGCGGCCGCGGCGCCAGCGCCGACCGAACCGGCGCCCCTCTTCCAGCAGCTCGGCATCGACCTGGACGTCATGCCGCCCACCCCTACTGCGCTGCCAGTGACACGCCCGATGGCCAGCGCCGGCGCGACGTTGGGCGTTGCACTCCCGCCTGCGCTCGCTGATCCGGCCAGTCGGCGCGCCATAGCGCCCGCCGCCTTCCAGGCGCTGCGTAATGACCCGGCGAACGCTGCCTTGAGCGACGCGGACGTATGGAATCTGGTGGCGTGGGCCTGGCTCAAGGATGTCGAGCCTGCGACGCTTGCCCGCGCGGAGTCGCTGTACAGCCGGGACTGCGCGGCTTGTCACGGCCCGGATGGCAAGGGGAAGGGTCCGGCCGGTGTAAACCTGCCCGGCATGGTCAAAATGGATCCCACGATGCCAAGAGGCCCGCTGGACTTCACAGACGCAGGAGTTATGCTCGCGGCCAGTGATGCGCTGCTTCAAGGCAAGCTGCTGCGCGGGGGCATGGGCACAGGCATGCCCGAGTTCGGATCGTTGTATTCGGACGAAGAGCTCTGGGCGATGATCGCCCATCTCCGCACGTTTCTGTTCGCGAAATAGAGTCTGACAGAATCACAAGGAGGAATGAATGCCTTAGCCTGCTTTCGACACAGAACAGATGTTTTGTTGTCTGTACTTTAACAATTGAGCCACAAGGCGTATACTTTGCCTCAGACACTCTTGAAGGAGGTAGAGCTGTGCACACAACCCAGGCCGAACGCATGGGGCAGGCGATCACTGCCCTCCAACCACGCCAGATGGGAGCCATTCCTCTCGTCTACCCCATTCTGACTGCGCTGGAGGTGGTCCAGATGACGAACGTTTTGGTACCTAGCCAGGCAGATGTAGCTATGGGACAGGTAGTGCTTGTCTTGACCCTCAACCGCTTGCTGGCGCCGCAACCACTCTACCAGGTAGCCGACTGGTTGGGCGAGACCGTTCTCCCTGCAGTGCTTGGGGTGGCGCCGGAAAAGGTCTACGATAACCGGCTTGGTCGCGCCCTGGACCGCCTCTATCCCCACCTGGGGGAACTCTGGGCGCGGCTGGTCAGTCGGGCGATTGCGGTGTACGACCTGGGCCTGAATATGCTGCACTGGGACATCACCTCCATCTACTTCGAGGGCGCCTATACCGATAGTGAACTGGTGACCTACGGCTACAGCCGGGATCGTCGTTCGGACACCAAACAGATCAATCTGGCGGTAGATGTCACCCACGACGGTTACGTGCCGGTGCTGTACGAGACATTGGCCGGTAACACGGCAGACATCACACGGCCCTTGCCCCACCTGCGCTCCCTGCTGCGCTTCCTGGCCTGTCCCGAACTGGCCGAACGTCACCTGCGGCCCATTCTGATCAGCGACTGCGAGATGATCACCCCGGAGGCGGTTATGGCCTGCCACCAGCATGATCTGTACTACCTGGGGCCGTTGCCGCATGGCGTGGCCACCGAGCAGTTGCTCGCCAGCGTCTCGGCTGCGGAGCTGGCAGGGCACCCCCTGGCCTATCGTCCCCAGCGGGTAAGATCAGACGATCCTCAGTGCGTGCCGTATCAAGGCGTATGGCGTCCTTTCATCTGCGAACACGCTGGCGAGCGGGTGACCGACCGCGCCCTGGTCGTGTGGAGCGCTGGCAAGCAGCGTCTGGATGAGCAGAAACGCCGCACCTTGCTCAAGCGTTTGTTGAACGGATTGGCCAAGATCCAAAAGAAGCTCAATACCCGCCGCTACAAGCAGCGCGCCTATGTGGAGCAACGTCTGACCGCCATTCAGCAGGGCAACCCGGCCCGAGCACTGGTCGATGTGCAGCTGAGCGGTGAAGATGAGACCCTGGCCCTGACCTTCCGCATCAATCGGCACAAGCTGAGTCAAGCTCAAGCCCTCGATGGCCGCTATGCCTTGGCGACCAACGCCACGCACCTGGACGCCGATGCGGTGCAGACCCTGTTCAAGGGCCAGGACGGGATCGAGAAACGTTTTCGGGCCGTCAAAGGGCCGCTCTCAGTGCACCCGCTCTTTGTCCGCACCGACCGCCGGATTGAGGGTCTGATTTTCATTACCCTCTTGGCCTTGCTCGTGCGGGCCATCCTGGAACGGTTGTGTCGCCAGCAGGGCTTGTCCCTGACCGTCGACCGGCTGTGGCAACAGTTCGCCACCCTGCAGGCCGCGGACTTGCACTGGGCTGATGGCAGTCGGCAGCGCCGGGCTTCGGCGCTGCCGGCCTTCCAGGCCGAAGTGTTGACCACTTTGGGCTGGCCAGGGCCGGAGGCCTACGCCCGCCTGCCCCCGCCAGGCTGAGCCGCTGGGTCCAGCCGCCATGGTGCTGACGCGCACCCGAAGCAGTGCGCCACCCCAGCTGGGAAACCTCGGTCTGGGGGCAACGCCGTGCGTTGCCGGTAGGCGAAAGGTCAAGGCGGAACAGGTGGGTCCGCTCCGGCGCACTTCATCGGGATGCCGGCAGTCTTATTCGCACCGGCGACGAGCAACCTGAGGCCGTGCCTTGGGCGTCGCCGGGAAGGATGCCTGACTTGCCTGGCGTCAGCCGAAGTTCATATTGATCGTGCTGGCACGGACTTGTGGCTCGATTGTTAAGATGCAATCGCTCCCGGTTCGGAGCTTAGTTCGATGCTGCCCGCAACCGGAATAAAGTGTCGAAAACACGCTATAGCACGCCGCGCGGGTGGTTGTGCAGGCGTTTGAGGGTGTCGGGAGCCGGTCGGCAGGCACGTTGACCCCCCGGCGACCGTCTGGTCGCCGGGGGCCGAGGCGGCCGGACGGCGCATGGCCACGATGGTGACCCCGAGGCCGATCGGCCAGGCGCCGAGCGCCAGCAGGTCGGCGGTCGTGGCGCCGAACGTGCGGCTGTGGCTCTCCGGCCGACCGGTCGGCTCGGGGACGAAGGAGGATGCCTTCTGCGATGTTCAAATGATTCATCGAGCGGGTTTCATACATCCACAATCACCGTCCGCCGGGCAATCTGTTGATCTGTGAATATGTCCTGTACGTCCATCGCTTTCGTTGAGAAGCTCCAGACCACCGCGCCGGCCGGCCCGGCCTGGAACCAGTGTGGCGTCTCAGGCGGGAATGTCACCTGGTCGCCGAGGCAGAGAATCGTTTCGTGCCACACCGTGTAAGTGTGCCGACGATGGGCGGGCGGTCGACCCTTCGGATTCGGCGTCGGCTCGCCGGGACCGTAGACGTAGAGCTCGCCCCAGGCGCAACGCAGTGTCTCCTCCTTGCCCTCGTAGGCGCCCAGCCTGGGATGAACGTGCTCCGGCAGGGTCTGGCCAGGCGTCAGCGCCAGAAGCTTGACCGCGATCTTATCGGTATTGACCAGCGTAATGATCTGGCCGCCGCTGGACGCCAGCTCGCCCAGCCCGAAATCGGCGACCTCGATGCTCGCCAGTTCTTCAGGCCGGAAGACCAGTCCCGTTCTGCTCAGAAGCTCAACGGCACGCGTGCGCGCCTGTTCGTATTCAAGTCGTGTAATCACCTCGTTCGCCCTTTTGTATCAATTCGTGGCGCTCGAGGCCAAACCGAGCAGCTGGCAGACCTCGGCGGGCGTGGCCGGCTCGCGGCCCAGCTCGCGCGCCAGGCGCACCAGGCGTTCGATCAACTGCGCGTTGCTCGTTGCCGGTTCGCCGGGACGGTAAAAAGGATTGTCCTCGAAGCCGGCGCGCACATGCCCGCCCATGGCCAGCGCCAGGGTCGCCATACGCAGGTCGCTGCCGCCGTGGCCGACAACTCCCCAAAGCGATCCGGCCGGGATCGTCTCGCTGAGAAAGAGCAGGTTCTTCGGCGTGGCGGGCAGCGCGCCGCGTTGGCCCAAGACGAAGCCGAACAGCATGGGCGGCTCGATCCATCCCTGCTCGGCGAGCGCGACCGCGTTGGCAATCATGCCGGCCTCGAAGATCGCGATATCGGGCTTGATGTGCCTGCGCTGCATCTCCTGCGCCCAAAAGACGATATCGTCTGGCGTGTTGATGTACACACCAGCATCATAATTCACCGAACCCGGATTGAGAGACGCCAATTCGATGTCGGTCTGGAGCGCAACGCACCGTTCGGCTGCGGTCAGGGTGTTCACTCCGCCGGTCGAGCCTTCGATAACGATGTCGCAGCCGGCCCGAATCAGCCGCAGAGTGCGCTCGAACGCCCCAAGCGCCATTGTTGGTTGGCCATGCTCGTCCCACACGTGAAGATGGACGACGTTGGCGCCGGCGTTGGCCGCCCGAATGACCTCGGCCGCGATCCCCTCCGGCGAAAGATCGAGGCCGGGAACCTGCACCGCCAGAGAGGCCGGGATGCACGGGGCGACAGTAATCAGGAGTTTGTCGGTCATTTCACGCTCGGCCCGTGATCTCGGCGACCCGCCGGAAGAACGCTCGTTTGCGTGGTGTGTTGATCGTCCAGTTGACCGGCGGCGTCTGAAAACCGGACAGCGCTTCGATGCGGTCTTCGCGCGGCGGGTAGGGCGGCTCGACCCAGATGTCGTGCACGCGCGGCTCACCGTTGAAGCCCTGGTCGTAGTAACCCCACGAGACGTAGCGCCGCCACGCCGCCTCCAGATTCGGGAGGCCGGTCGAATCCTCGTTGATGAGGATCGGCTTCGGCGCGGCCAGGAATGCCGGATGATTCTTGACCGCATCCAGTCCGGGGCCGAGTTGTTCCGGCCGCAGGCCATTGCCGTGCGGCATGATGAAATCGCAGGCCCGGATGAAGTCGGCAGGCAACTCCTTGCCATGCCGCATCTGATAGCCGATCACGTAGCTGGTGGAGATCAGGAACTCTGGATAGCGGCTTTTGAAGTGGTCAATCATGCGATGCGCGTTTTCGAGCGCGAAGGTCTCCATGCCGAAGTGGATATCGCTCTCGTTGGCGATTTCGATCAAGATGTTGCGACGCCCCGTGCTTTTGAGGAAAGCGAGCGCGTTTTCCACAGCGCGCCAGATGGCCGGCTCACCGTTCATCTTGAGGGTCTGCTTCCAGTAAAACATCCCGACGATGACGATCATGCCCAGTTCGTCGGCGCGCGCAATGACGCGGCCGATGCGATCGGCGTAGGCCGGCACGATCTCGCCATCGGCCGTGAAACCGCTGTTCAGGTAAGTATCATACACTTCGGGGACGTAGCGGGCGCCGCCACCCTGGAAGTTGATGGTGAAGCCCAGCACGCCGTGATCGCGCCACTGCGACAGCGCGGCCATGAACTCCGTCACATTGCGCTCCGGGTCCCAGACGCCGGTGTCAGGATAAGCCCACAGAGGCCGCGTGACCGGATTCGCATCGTCGAAGGTGGCCTGAACGGCACGCACGTTGAAGAGCAGCCCTTCGACCGGCAGCCCCTCGCACATCCGGCCGGCGTAGGTGGGCCGGCCGTTGATGAAGAATTTATCGTTGATGATATTGATCGTTGTCATGATTTCGCTCACCCGATCGAATCGGACAGGCCTGCGCGACCTGTGGGTTTATGTTGCTTCCTACAACAGCGCCCGGAACAACTGGCTGTATGCCCGGCCGGGATTGCCCTCCCGGATCATCGCCTCCAGGTTGGCCATGCCGATCTTATCCACCAATTGATCGGCAACCTTGACCGCCTCGATAGAGGTCTGCATGCTCTCCACCATGTCGCCGTCGCGCACGATCACGTCGTAGGAGAACCAGCCGTCCCACTTCAGCCGGCGCAGATAGAACATCACTTCGAGCAGGTCCCAGAAGTTGACGGTGCCGGGCATCATATCCCAGTCCCATTCGCGGCCGTTGTCGTTGAAATGGACGTAGAAAAGCTTGCCGGCCAGCGCGGCCAGGCTGAGCGCCTCGGCCGGCGTTTCCTTGACCACCAGCGCATGCCCCACATCCATCGTCACACCGACGTTAGGCAGGCCGATCCGCTCGACCAGGTAGAGCGAGCGGCCCATGTCGGAGAGGACGTTGAAATTGCGCGACTCGTTGAGCTTGTACTCCAGGCTGACACGCACATCAGGGCGATGTTTTGCGCCCTCGCGGATGCACTCCTCCATCCAGCCCCACTGCTGGAGATAATCCACCTCGAAGCTGTAGTTGTGGCCGTCAATCAGCGGACAGCAGGAGATCATGTCCGTCCCGAACTCGACGGCCAGATCCATGGCCACGCGCATTTCTTCTACGGCCTGGCGACGGATGGCGGGATCGGGATTGGTGAAAGCCCCTCGCTGCCAGCGCTTTTGCTGCTTCACGTTCAGGTTGACGGCGGAGATCGTCAAACCACTCTCTTTGATCAGACGGATCGTCTCCGTCATATTGGCGAATTCGGACGGATAGACGATCTCGATCCCGTCGGCGTTGGTCACTTTCCGGGCCAGCTCGAGCCGGCCGACCAGATCACGAGCCGGCTGGTATTCGTGAAAGCGGTCGGCCACGCGGCCCATCATGCCGACCATGAGTGCATGTTTGATGGCCATATGTTATTTTTCTCCGGTCACTGCTTTCAGCAGGGTGAAAAACCCTCGTTTGCGCTCCGAGCTGATGCCCCAGTTCACCGGCACGCTCTGATAGCCCTGGCTAAAATCCCCCTCTTCGCCCTTCAGCCGATAATCGAAGAAGCCCCAGCCGGCATACTGGCTGATGGCGGCGATCATGTTGTTCATGGGTTTATCGAAGTCGAAATGGTCATCCTCATTGAAGAGAATCGGCATCGGCCGGTAGCCCGTCACCTGGCGCGTCTGCTGCACCATCTCCACGATGCGCGCCGGATCGTTGACGCCGTTGCCGTGGATCAGGATAAAATCGGCGGTCTGCACGACGTTGGGCAGCGGTATGAAGTTGCCGCCGTAGCTCGTGCTGACCAGCAGTCGCCGGCCGTGCTGCGACCGTGCCTTCACCCGCTCGATCAGCTCGTGCACGCGGCCTGGCTTAAGGATCTCGTGGGTGTAGCGCACGTTGCATTCGTTGTTCACCTCGATCACGACGTTGCGGTAGCCCTGGTCGAAGACCCAATCCACGGTGTTGTCCACCGCCCGCACAACCGCGGCCTCATCGGCCAGCCGGTGGTCCTGGCCGAAGTAGAAGATGCCGAGGATGGCGACCATCCCCAATTCATCGGCGCGGTCGAGGATGCGCTCGAGCCGGGCCATATAGTCGGGCCGCAGCTCACCCCCGGCCGTGATGGCCGAGTTATGCCACGGCTGCTCCTTCGAGTAGCCCTGCGGGCTGCCGCCTTGCAGGTTGATCGTGAACGCGATCAACCCGTGCGCCCGCCATTCGGGCATTGCCGCAATGAACTCGGCGGTGTTGCGGTCGGGATCCCAGCAGCCTGTGTCGGGATAGGCCCACTTGGGGCGCGTCTCCGGGTTCAGATCGTCGAAGATCCCCTGCACCATGCGCGAGTTCATCAGCAGCCCTTCGATCCTGTAACCGTTCCAGACGCGACCCTTGTAGGTCGGCATGCCGTTGATGAGGAACTGCTCGCCCTGGATGCTGACTTCAGTGAAGCGTTGTTTCATGGATCTATATTTCCTTCGCTTTTCGTCCCCTGCTCTGGCGGGTGTCCGGCCAGAGCAGAGAATGGGTTATAATTTTCCGCTCTGGCCGATCCCCAGCCGGGCCAGGACGTCGTCTACCTCTTGATATGCGACATAGGCGCCCAACGCTCGGTCACGATTGCGCACGGATTACCCTTTCACCGCGCCCGCGGTCAGCCCGGTGACGATATTGCGCTGGGCAAAACGGAAGAGGACGATGGCCGGAATCGCCGTCATCACGCAGGCCGCCATGAAAGCATTGACCTGCTGCAGCCCCATCTCGCCGATGTAGTCGCGCAGTCCCACCTGGATCGTCTTCATCTCGCCTTTGTTCAGGATCAGGCTGGCCCACAGGAAGTCGTTCCACGCGCCCAGGAACGAGTATGTGGCGATGGCCACTATGCCAGGAATAGAGATCGGGAGGATGATGCGGGTGAACGCCGTGAACCAGTTGCAGCCGTCAATCAACGCCGCTTCTTCCAATTCGATCGGATAGCTGGCCCGGAAGAAGCCCTGGAGCATCAATACAGCATAGGGCAATGAGAAACTGACGTAGGCGATGACCAGGCCGACGTAAGTATTGAGCAATCTGAGGTCACGCAACACGAAATAGACCGGAAAGATGCGGGTAATGCTCGGAATTAGCTGCGTGAAAAGGAAGAATGCCAGGATCAAGGTCGCACCCGGAAATGGATAACGGGCGAGCACATAACCCGCCATGCTGCCAAACGTCGTACAGAGGACCGCGGTGATGAACGACACCAGCAACGAATTGAGCATGTAGCGCGGAATCGGTGCCAGCTTGAGCGCCTGGATATAGAACTCGAGCGTCAAAGATCTAGGAAACCATTTCGGCGGAATTGCGAGAATCTCCAAGTCGGTCTGGAATGAACTTTTGAGCGTCCAAAAGAAGGGCATCAGGACGAATATGAACGTGGCGATAGCAAAAACAGTGATGGCAAAACGACGTAAGATATCTTGCCAGTCAATTCGCCTGATGGGAATGGTGCGAGCGATCACACTAAGCCTCCTGATTGTCGAGCGCAGCTTTCACCAACGGATCAACGAGCGACCTTCAATGCACCGAACGGATCTAACTTTCTCTAAAGCGACTGCGAATGTAAAAGGTGGCAATGGTGGCAGTGATCAGAAGAATGACGGTTGTCATGGCGGCGCCTTGATCGAAACGGTAATGCGTGAAAGCCCGCTGGTAGGCCAACACGCCAACGATATTCGTCAGATCACGCGGGCCGCCGCCGGTCATCACATAGTTAACCTCGAAGTGCCCCATAGCGCTCAAAGAAAGCAGCGTCACCAGAATCGCAATGACCGGACGAACCATGGGAAGGGTGACGTAGCGAAAGCGCGCCAAGGCGCCCGCGCCATCAATTTGCGCTGCTTCGTACAATTCATGAGGAATAGACTGAAGGCTGGCAAGAATCATAATCGTAACGAATGCCAGCCCATTCCATACGCGTACGCTGCTGACAGCGAACATCGGTATGGAGAACGGCCCGAACGAACTTGCATCGGTCAACCAACGAATGTTTACCTGGATCAGACCTGCTGCGCGCAAAATTTGGTTGATAGGGCTGCGTTCAGGGTTGAATATCCACATCCAGATCATGGCGGCGACCACCGGCGGTGTGACCCAGGGGACAAGGATCAGGGTGCGCAGAAAGCCGCGCCCACGGAACTCCATGTTGAGGAGCTGAGCGATCATTAGCCCTAAGAAAATGACGGTACTGATCACAATGATTGTGAACAGGAAGGTATTCAAGATAGCCATGCGAAAACGGGGGTCGGCGAAGATATCCTGGAAGTTCTTGAAGCCGACGAAAGGGGTTCCGTCCCTCATCCGCAAGAGATCATATTGCAGGAAGCTCATGCGAATGGACGCCAACATCGGGTAAACGCCCAACAGCAGCACCATAAGGATGGCGGGCATTACCATCAGATAGCAAAAAAGATTTCGGCGTCGCATCATGGGAAAGCCCTCCTGTAAGTTAAGATGGTGTAATGGATTGAAGCAACACCGTCAACGAATAGATAATCGAATCAACGAGTCTATGCGCTCCGGATGCGATTCGTTCAATCATTAAGATCATTCGTTGACGGTGTTCACTCCCACGCAAACACGCCGGTCAGGTCATACACTATCCCGCAGCCGCGGCGTCCATCTCGGCCTGAGCGCGCTTCTGCGCTATCTTGATCGCTTCCTCCATGTCACCCTTCTTGATTAACACTTCGTAGAACAGATCATAGATAACGCTGCCCGCATCGGGCGCAATCAGTATAATGGATGGCAAAAACTAGACAGGGAAATGGCCGGAGTTAAGGTACAATACTGGTCATGCGCAAACGATACACTGCTCAGTTCAAAGCCCAGATGGTGCAAGAAATCCTGAAAGAGGAGAAGACCCTCAATCAGTTGGCGGCGGAACACGGGGTGCATCCCAACCAGTTGAAGCGCTGGAAGGCGATGGCGCTAGAAGGGCTCCCCAGTCTATTCAGCCGCAACGATCAAGCAGCGCACACGGCTGCCGAGCATGAACGCCAGGTGACGGAATTGTACGCCGAGATCGGCCGGCTGACAACTGAGTTAGCCTGGCTGAAAAAAAAGCTGGCCTCGTTGCCCAGAGTTGAACGGCTGGCGTTGCTGGACTGGGAGCAGCCGGAACTGCCGCTGACGACCCAGGCGGCTTTGTTGGGCCTCAACCGCTCGGGGCTGTACTATGTGCCGCAGCCGGTGAAGCCCGCCGAAGTCGCCATCAAGCATGCGATCGACGAGGTCTACACCCAGTATCCGTTCTATGGCTCGCGGCGGATCACGGTCGAGTTGCGTGAGACCTATCGGCTCAAGGTGGCGCGGGAGACGGTGCAGCGCTACATGCGCGAAATGGGGATTACAGCAATCTACCCTGGGCCGAACTTGAGTCGGCATAACCCAGAGCACAAGGTTTATCCCTATCTGTTGCGCAACGTCACGGCATCGTACCCCAATCACGTCTGGGGCATCGACATTACGTACGTTCGGCTACGCGGCAGTTGGCTGTACTTGGTGGCGGTCATCGACTGGTTTTCGCGCTATGTCGTCAGCTGGGAGCTGGATCAAACGCTGGAGATGCCTTTTGTCCTGACTGCCGTTGAACGGGCTTTGGCCCAGGCCACGCCGGTGATCTGGAACAGCGATCAGGGCAGTCATTTCACCAGCCCGCAGTATACCCGGTTGCTGCTGGATGCTGGTGTCCAGATTAGCATGGATGGCAAAGGCCGGGCCAGCGATAACATCTTTACGGAACGGCTCTGGCGCACCGTCAAATATGAGGAGGTATATCCCAAAGATTATGCTCAGCCCAAAGAGGCCCGTTGTTCACTGGCGACTTATTTCGACTTCTACAATCGCCAGCGCCGCCACCAGGCTTTGGACTACCAGACGCCGGCCAGTGTCTA
>OGCI01000071.1_pt1 | contig 118036 bp, 98 predicted proteins | sample 1570021 | NCBI WGS metagenome assembly OGCI01 (sample SAMN06264664, study PRJEB24512) | hot springs metagenome | isolation source: Hot spring water | place: South Africa: Tshipise | collected 2015-06-21 | reverse complement strand
GGCTGTGGGCCGTGCCGTGGCCGTCGCGGTCACCGTCGCCAGGGGCGCTGGCGTGACCGTGGCTGTGGCCGTCGCCGGGGGTGTCGCGGTCGCCGTCGCCGGGGGCGCTGGCGTGAGCGTAGGCGTGGCTGTCGCCAAGGGTGCCGGTGTGGCCGTGGCTGTGGCCGTCGCCGTGGCTGTGGGCCGTGCCGTGGCCGTCGCCGTGGCCGTCGCGGTCGGCACGGCAGTCGCCGTCACAGTTGGCGTGAGTGACGGAGGATCGATCCGCACCGGCGGTGGAAGCACTTCGATTATTGGCGCCTGTTCAGATGGCACTGGCCGGGTTGTCGATGTCTGCGCGCGCTGCGCTATTTCAGTTGCCGCCAGATCGGGCAGGTCGCTCGCCGGTGGAGCAAAGCTCAGATCGGCGGGAAATGGCTCGTAAGCCGATAAAGCTCGCGCTGCGTTGACAGGCATGAATGGTTCGTTGAATGGAGTGAGCAGCCAGAATGCGATCTGCATCACGCAGAATACCGGCAACAGAGCCAGCAGCAGCGCGGCGACAATCATCAACCGCAGATAATCCCGTCTGATGTCTGATGAGGTCTTATCTGCCGACTGCATGGCTCTGCTCGCTGGCGTAACGCAAACGGATCGTAAAAGTGCTTCCCTGCCCAAGCACGCTCGCCACTGCGATCGAGCCACCTTGCAACTCGATCAACTGACGTGTGATCGCCAGTCCCAATCCTCCTCCACGTTGGGCGGAATTGTTGCCATCAACCCGCTGAAATCGGGTAAATAAGCGACCGATCAGCTCTGGCGGAATGCCGGGACCAGTGTCACTGAACGCAATCCAGAGATCTTGCCCTTCAAGACCGGCGCTAATCAGCACCTGACCCTGCATCACATAGCGACGAGCATTGTCGAGTATCTGACCTATCGCATGCCGCAATAACTCCCGGTCAGCGATGACTGGCGGCAGATCATCAGGCAAAGCGAGCAAGATCTGCAAGCCACGCTCGCGAAACGCCGCTCGCAGCGGATGCAAGGCCGATTCAACGATTGGTGCCAGCGCAACCGGTTGCAGATTCACCTCGACCTGTCCGGAATCAAGATTTGCCACCATGATGGCGTTATTGACCAGTTTCGTCATAGCCATAGCGCTCTGCTGCACCTGTTCCAGCATGATGCGCTGTTCATCATTGCCAGCTTGCGCTCCCTGTCGCAACAGCAGATCGGTGTAGCCACGAATAATCGTTAACGGTGTGCGCAACTCGTGGGAAATGGTAGCGATAAAATCGGTCTTGGCCCTATCTACCTGAATCGCTGCGGTAATATCGTGAAAAACAATCACTTCACCCGAGAAAGTGCCATCAGCCAGACAAACAGGCGCTCTGCTCATTGTCAAAAACCGATTGCCGATGGAAATCACCTGTTCGGGCCGACCAAACAACTCTGAATGCGTATCGCTGCTATGCAGCGGGAGATCGCGCAGAAAGACATCCTTGCGCGCAGGCAACACCGGCTGCAAGAGTCGCTCAGCGGCGGGATTCAACAGCACAACCCGCCCTTCAGCATTGCTGACCAGCACGCCATCGCTGATCGAAGCGAGGATAGCGCGCCGCTGTTCTGCATCATATTGTGTCGCCTCGTACAAGAGCGCATTGACCAGCGCAACCGCCGTCATATGAGCGATAGTCTGCAAGTGTGGTAATATCGCCGGCGTGAAAGCGTCGGCTAACGGATGGGCAAAGATCAGCATTCCGATCGGCTGTCGCTCTTGTTGCAGCGTCACCGCAAGCGCGCCGGCCAGCCCAACCGCAGCAAGATTCGGATCCGTATACGGAACTAACTGCGCACTGCCGTTTACCGGCAGCGAAGTGAAACGATGCCTCAACAGAGCGGCATACCCGATGGGAGCCGCCGGGCGTAGACGAAATCGCCAGCCATCGGGTGTCGCAACAATGGCGATTGCTTCCATTTGTGGTTGTAAATCAGACGCGCTCACCGTCGCAATCTGTAAAATCGTCTCAACCCGCAACTCGCGATTGAGCTGACGGCTAATCTGATACAGATGCAGCAAATGGGCAGTCATCTGATTGAACGCCAACGCGAGACGCCCCAACTCATTCTCTTCAGCCACTGTGCTGCGCCGGTCGAGATCGCCGGCACTGACCGCTTCGGCCACTGCCACCAATTCATCGAGTGGCCGGGTAATGCGACGCGCTACCCAATAGCCGACCAGCACCGCCGCAAGTGCCAAAACCGCAGTGACGCCAACCACTGCATTCCGGCTGCTGGCCCATGCGCTGAGCACAAAATCGCGCGAGAGACCGACGCCAAAGTAACCATTTTGCGCGCCACGAATGAGCAACGGCGCATACACGAGCTGGTATTCGTAATCGCCAAATCTGGTCGTCGTCAGCAGCGAACAAGCTGGCACACTGACCCGCTCAACTGGCGTGATCAAGCGACCGCTTAAGTTGCCAATATCAAGACACACTCCACGCGCATTCAACCGGGTCAGCTCGTCAATCTGCGTAGCATCAAGCCGCAATTCGGGCAAAAAGCTATCAGGCGCAGTGGAAGCCAACAGATTGCCGCTACTATCGAACAATGCAGTCAATGCAGCCTGACTACGCTCTTGCAAGAATGCCAGGGTGCGGTCGAGCCTTTGGGCAACCAGGACGCCACCGAGTAACTGTGCCGCCTGATCATTGCTGGCGCGCGCGTAGACTGGCGCAACGGTGAAAAAGTGCAAGACCTCACTGCCATCAGGTTGGCGAAAGACGATCAGACCACTATATTTATCGCCCAATACCTCACCGGCCCCGATCGGTGTCTGCACTCCACCGAGAACATTCTCGATCAGCGCCAAACCTGACAAATCGGTACCCTCGTAACGCGCTGGCGCATTACCGTTTGGCGCTCGTTCCCAATCGAGCAAGGCCACACCCGCCGGATCGAAGATGATCAGGCGATCGGGCGACACATTCTCATTGCTCTGTCCAAGCGTCCACAGGCCCTGCAAAGCCTGCGCCAACCCCTCTTTGTCACGCTGCGCAATCGCGTCTACCACCGCTGGCGCGCCGGTATCAGCATTAGCGGCAGTAAAGATAATCTGGCCAAGGAACGCAATGTTGCTGATCTCGCGCAATGCCAGTGTCTCGGCGAAATTGCGCGCCACCTGACCGAGCTGGTTATTAAAACGCTCTTGCCAGCTCCCGGCGACCAGGGTAATGGCAATGCCAGAACCCACCAGCATGACCATCACCATCAGCGCCAGATAGGGGAGAATAATCGTATATTGAATGCGCGAGCGCAGAAGGCGTAGCAAAGGCCGCACGACAACACCCCCGGTTTCAATCGATGCTCATATGTGCGGCGACGACTCGCTGCCAGTATAGCTGATGGCAGCGTCTAATCATAGGGGTAATCGTTAACAGTTTCGTCATCTCAGCAGCGTTGGGAGAGACAGGTTCAGCGCGCAACCGGTAACGCAAATGCGAAGATACTGCCTTCACCTTCGCGGCTACGCAGCCAGATCTGCCCGCGATGCGCTTCAACAGCCAGCTTGCAGAAGGTCAGGCCAAGACCGGTGCCTTGGGATTTTTGATGCTGAACTTGCCCAAACTTCTCGAAAATGCGCGCGTGGAATTGTGGCGGAATACCGGGACCTTCATCGCGCACCCAGTAAATCAGCCACGTTCCTGCCGGCAATGCGGGCAATGACAAGGGAATGTCGATCTGCTGGTCTTCCGTCTCATCAGTAAGTGTCAGACAACGGGCGCCGATTGTTACCACACTGCCGGTCGGCGAGAATTTGATCGCATTATCAATCAGATTTTGCAGCACCCGCGCGATCTTCTCTTGATCGACTTCGATCGGCGGCAACCCAACCGCCAGATCCTGGATCAGGGTGATCTGCCGTTGTTGGGCATAGGCCGTCAAGCGCTCGATCGCCTTATCAACCACCGCATACGGCGACAATGGTTCGAGATTGAGGTTCATGCGTCCTTGCTCCATCTTACTGATGTCGAGCAAGGTGTTTACCATCTCAAGCATAGCCTGACTGCCCTGGTAGGCGATGCCCAGCAACTCCTGCTGTTGCGGTGAAATTGGTCCACCCAACCCGCGCTGCACCATCATAATGCCATTCATAATCGCGGTAAGCGGCGCGCGCAAGTCGTGGATCAACATGCCCGTATAGTCTTCGCGCAACCGGGCCAATTCGCGCTCTTTATCGATATTCTCGAACAGAGCGAGACGACCAATCTGCATCCCGCCGGCATCGAGCACCGGCACAATTGTATGGCGCAGATAACGACCTGGCCCATCCGCCAGTTCAATCTCTATCACCGGATGCGGCGCGCCGTCGTTAAGCCAGGCCGGCTCTGCCACTTCTTGCGCCCGCGCCAGCAATTCTGCAATCAGATCATCGAGCTGGCAGCCGAGCAGCGCTTCGCGCGACCGCCGGAAGAGCCGGGCTGCAACCACATTGCTGGCTACCACCACGCCGCGCATATCGGCCATCAAGATCCCGTCACTGGTCGAGTTAACAATTGCCTCGAATCGATCGCGCACTGTGCTCACCTGTTGGAAGAGGCGCGCATTCTCAAGCGCAATCCCGATAGTCGTGGCCATGCGGGTCAGGCGGATCGCTTCTTCTTCGGTAAAATAGCCGGTGCGCTTGTTCAGAAGCTCGATCACCCCGATTGTGCGTCCCTTAACCACAATTGGCACGCAGAGAATGGAATGGACATCATAGCCAATCCCATCACTCACATCGCGATAAAAACGCGGATCGCGCGCAGGATCATGCACAATCGCATACTGTTGCGTGCGAGCAACATCGCCAACAATCCCCACGCCTGGCGGCACCCGCATCCCCACCAGTTTTTCCTGTCCTCTCTCCAGCGTGATTACAAAGACCAGCTCTTCAGTCTCTGAGTCAAGCATCAGCAACGAACCGGCATCAACCTGGAAGAACTGGTTGATCTTTTCCATAACCAGAAGGTAAATGTCGTGGGGATCGAGCAGCGAATTAACCGCAGCCGCAATATCATTCAGCGTAGCCAGTTCAGCCTTGCGATGTTCTGCCTCTTCGATGGTGCGAAAAGCGGTAATAGCCGCCGCCAACTGGCTGGCCATCAAGCGGGCAAGACTCACTTCCGATTCGTCAAAGCGACGCACTTGATCAATCGTAGCGAACGCCAGCGCTCCGATCACGCGATCCTGCGCCACCAGCGGAATGACTAAGAGTGAGCGAATACGCGCTTCCGCCAGCATGCTCAAGACCTGCGCGGCAGTTGGCGCGCGGTCAGGTTGATTGAGCAGTTCGGCAACATCGGCAATTTGCAACCATTGCCGCTGCTGTAATGCGCGTTGAGTCAGCGGGAAATCGCGCAGCGGGAACGGCGGCGGTAACGAGACACGCGGCGGAAAGGTGCTGACCAGCGAGAGAGTCTCGCCACCCGCATCAAGCAGCAACACACCGCAGAGCGAAACGCCCAACCCCTGCACAAACTCATTGAGCGCCAGCATAAGCAACTCATCGAGCGTGGTTGCCGTTTCAATCGCGGTTGCGATTCGCAACAATCCTGCCGTACTCCGCTCTGATTGACCGATAACTGGAAAAGCCTCGCTCATTTCGTTACACACGCCGCCAGTCGGTAGACCGATACCGGTTCATCACCATTATGTAAACTTACCGGCGTCAACGGCTCTAGACTAAACTGGGCAGGCTGAATCGTCTTCAAAACCGAATCTGCGACCATAATCTCATCGCTGCGCGCCAACTGCGCCAATCGACGCGCATCGCGCATCGCAGCGCCCGTCCAGATCAGCATTGCCGAATGATCATGCTCAACCATTCCCACCGCCAGTTGACCGGTGGTCACGCCTGCCGCCATTGTCAGCTCGGCGCCAGTTTGCTGACACCATTGCAACCGCAGGCGAGCAATTGTTTCCTGCAACTGCCATGCCGTCTGCAATGCTCGCGCTGCGTCATCAAACCGCGGTCGCGGAAAGCCAAAGACGGCGCAGAAACTCTGCTCATTGCTCGCCACATAAGCGCCCTGCCGGCCATAGACAACCGCGCGACATTCCGCATGCAACGGCGCGGCAATCTGTTCAATCAACTGATGCGCTGTCAATCCGGAAACTCGCTCGATTCCGCGCAAACAGACATAAACCACCGTCACCATCAATGTCTGTGGGCGCACTGCCTGCATTAACATTGCTCGCTGCGCCACCAGCTCGCGGATCATCTCCGGGCCAAGATACAGACTGAGCACCTGACGGGCCTGAGCCTGTTCTAACGGTTCGATCAACCCCTCATAACGATGGCGCACCAGGATGGCCACTGCATGCGCAGCCAGCGCAGCCACCAGCGCCAGCGAACGCTGGCTGTAACGGGAGGGTGTGGGATCGGCCAGGGTCAAAACACCCAATGGCCGGTCGCCGTGGAACAGAGGCATTGCCAGCGCCGACCGCATCAATTCCAGACCAGGGGTCGGAATCCAGCGCGTATCACGCTCGACATCATCAATGATAGCGCCACGCCGCGCGCGCAGCGTCCAACCGGCCAGGCCGAGCTTCAGAATCGGCGCTGTGGCAAGGTTGCGCGGCAACATATCACCGCCACTCAGCGTGATTCGCGTCTTGATCGTCATCGTGTCAGGATCGATCAGCAACAGGGTGCCGTGGTTCGAGTCGGTCACTTCGGCGGCGATCCTGAGCAAATGCGCCAGCGCACGCTCGAGATCGGGTTGCTCGGCCACGTTATTCATCACCTGATCGAAAGCAGCCAGGCGACGCTGTTCGCGATCGACCCATTGCCGGTAGACCTGCGTTTGCAACGTGACCGTCAACAAGGCTGTAGCCTGTTCGATCAGATGCTGTTGACTCTCATTGAGCCGCGCATCGGCGCCGGCGATGATCAGGCACAACGCGCCCAACGGCACGTCTTGCGCCCACAGCGGCCAGCTTATCACCGTTAGCGCTATCGGCGCAGAGGCGGCCAGCAAACCGCGCATCTGCACATGTGGCAGCGTAACCGACCGTCGCTCACGCACCGCGCGCCCGATCGCGCTACCATTGATGTCGAACGTCACAGTGCGATCAACGTTCCCAACTCCCCAGGCAACCGTCGGTGTCAGCACACCACGCTCAGCATCGTGCAATAAAAGCACTGCGCCGCGCGCCGGCAGATGCTCGGCCAGACTCTCAGCGACCGCCGCAAGCAACGCTGCATAGTTCCCCGCATCGCGCAACCGCTCAGCCAGGCCAGCAATCGTCTCTGCGCGGGGCACGGCGCTGATCGCATCAGTCACAGTCTGGCGCAATCCAACCAGCGGATCGCGATCATCGAGCGGCGGTAGATCGGCATTCAACAGCCGCACCGCATGGCGACGCGCCTCTTCCAACGCATAACGCAGAGAAAGCCAGGCCGTCACCGACAATGCGATACCGATAACACCGCCGAAGAGCAAAGCGAGCGCCACTGTCAGTGGTGACGTTGGATCAGAGAGTTGCGTCACGAGCGCATAGAGCAAGACGCCGAGCGAAATCCCGCCGGGCAACGTCAACGCAAGGATGCGACGCAAATTACTGCGCGGTAGATACACGGAGACTCCACAGGACAGTGATCATTAACGCCTGATCAAATGAACGCAACGATATACCAGAGTTCTCACGTGTATTATAGCCGGTTTTGCAACCGGCGCGGCACAAATGGGTGTGTGGAGAGGTAGTGTCGTAGCTTGATTGAACTCGTTAGATCTGCCCAACACCGTAGACTCGCGCAGCGCTATCGTAACCGGCGAGATGCACAATTGAGGAAATGACCCTTTACAATTCCTTCCAAACCCCAAATTTGTCGATTACAAAATGTTTGCCCGACTCTACCTCGCTTCCAGGGGCAAAACAGATCCCGGCATGCGCGACAGACTGACCAGGGTAATTACCCCATTCCCGCCCTACCAGCGGCTCAACTGTGGCGCTGATGGGGGTATGCCTGACCAGTTGCATCGTTCGCTTTAATATGGATGGACAACTATCTTGACCTGCTCATGCTTGATAGTAATTGATATCCTGCGTATCGATCGCAACAACAATGTCAGAGTTCTGGTATAATACAATTACATAGATTATTCACAAAGTGTATTCAGTGCCTGTGAGTAATCAATACCCCACTTTTAAATGTATAGGTGCGCTAGAAATTAGTCATCCATCCTTCCGAGGACGGCAGGCTGAGTTGGACAAACTCGAGCAGGTATGCCGAAACTATCACGATGCTTTTTTACTGGTTTGTGGTGGTCTTCAGACTGGCAAGACAAGTTTACTACTGAGACTCAAGTCCAATCTGGAAAGGCATTGGCGCGATGGTGTACGGACTTGCTGGGTCGATTTTCAATCTCTTTCAGGCGCCAATCAATCACAAGTTTACCGCCACATAGCAAAAGAAGCGGAGAAGGTGTTGCCCAACTTACCAGAGACACCTGATAGTAACGAGACTGATGGCGCAGCTTTGATCAATTTTCTGGAACGTGCCCTTTCCTCAGATCAGGTAAAGCGTTTCGTATTGATCTTCGACGCATTAACGGCTCTGCCCGAAACTACCCGTACTGATCTTGCTTACGTCTTGCGTGGACTGCACACAAAACGCTTGACCAGTTCAACGCTTGCTAAAGTTCAATGTGTAATCGCTGGTGGCATCGACCTTTATGATCTAGTCTTTAGTGGGAAAGTATCACTTCGCAATATCTGCGAGATAGTTTATCTGGGCGATCTTAGTGAAGCAGAGGCAATTGATCTCATAGCAGGTGGGTTAAGCGTACTCGGCATAGCGCAAGCCCAGGGACACGAACCAGGCAAGGCAGTTTACGCCTGCGTTAATGGTCATCCATATCTCACCCAGAGACTGGGTGAAATGCTGGTCAATCAATACCAGGCAGGAGAGCAAGTCGATGCGCAGAAGTTCGATCAACTGGCATGGTCGCTCTTGACCAATGACTCACTCCTAAAAAGTCTGGAACAAAATCTTAGAACCCATAAACTCGAAGACGCAGCACTCAGACTGCTCAGCGTTATTCAACCCGTCGCCGATCACGCCCCCGACCATATCAAGAAGCTAGAACTGCTAGGCATTGCCCACCGCGCCGATAACTATTGGAGACCACGGAACTCGCTGTTTAGTGTTGCGCTGGCTAAATGGCTAGGTTTATCCCTTCCCACTCAAATGTCAGTGCAAAATGCAGCGCTAGTGGCCCAGCGAACAGCTCGTGTCCAGCACATTACCACTCTGCGCAACGAACGACAGGATATTGCTACGCAGCTTGAACGCTCTGTTATTTTTGAGAAACGGTCAGATTTGCAACATCGCCTGCGCGAGATAGAAACCAGCCTTACCCGAATTGAGCAATTGCGTGATCCGACTCTTCCTACCTGGTTCCCCGAATTTATCAAAATACCGGCTGGTCCATTCATTATGGGTAGTAATGGGAACGATCCATGGGCGAATTCTGATGAAATGCCACAACATCGATTAGAATTACCAGATTACTGGATTAGTAAAACACCCATCACTAACGCCCAGTTCCGGCCATTTGTAGAAAGTGATGGCTACACCAATCGAAATTACTGGACAGAAGAGGGCTGGGATTGGTGTCAGAAACGTCCGTTTGTTCAACCTGAGTATTGGGACAACCCGGAATATAATGGCGCTGATCATCCCGTGATCGGTATAAGCTGGTTTGAGGCTGTAGCCTATTGCCGCTGGCTCAGTGCGCAAATCGGCATTACATTTCGACTGCCAACCGAAGCTGAGTGGGAGAAAGCAGCGCGCGGACCGGATGGAAGGATCTGGCCATGGGGAGATAGTTGGGATCCAACAGCTTGTAACTATGGAAATCATCGGACAACCAGAGTTGGATATTATCGCATAGGCGCTAGCCCGTACGGAGTTCTCGATATGGCTGGAAACGTCTGGGAGTGGTGCGCAACAAAATGGCAGAAACAATACCCTTATCAAGTGGAAAATGAGTGGGAAGCGAACTATTTAAAGGGAAATGTTCGTCGCGCTCTTCGCTGTGGCTCGCATTCTTCCGAACATAAAGACACTCGCGGATCGCGCCGCTTGAATCTCCTTCCGCGCAATCGCCAATATACCATAGGATTTCGCATCGCCTGTGATTTCCCGATCTGAGGCGCAAAAGATGCACGGTGTAAACATATTCTCTCGCAATACAATAGCAGCTCTTATTTGTAATTGTCGGAGAAAGTACACACTATGCCATCAGTCGGTTATGGCGACTTGCCGGCGACCGAAGACGAACTGGGTTTTGACCCGGCGATCAAAACACTCACAAAGATCATTCAAGATGCTCAACAAGCTGACACACCGCTGACCATTGGCATTTACGGCCCCTGGGGAAGCGGTAAAACCAGCATGATGCGCATGATCCTGGAGAAACTGGATTATACGAAATGCGTCACTGTCTGGTTCGATGCGTGGCGCTATGCGCAGCAAGATGCGCTCTGGCGGACGCTATTACTGTGCGTCGTCGAGGCACTCCGTGAGCGAGTCCGGTACGATGATGGCTGGCTACGCGAATACTGCAAACTTAATGCGCGAGCAACATCCGAGCTGGAGCGCTTGCAAGAGGCTCGCACTGATATTAACCGTCAGCTCGACGATCTCATCGCCTGTCTCTACATTAGTGTAGAGCAGGAGGAGCCAGGTGAAATTCAGTTTCGCTGGGATCAGGCCGGAAAGCTAATAGTTAACATGCTGATTCATGCTGGCTTTCAATATATGCCAGTCTTAGGTAACATCATGGCCGCATTTGCAACGAGCGGTGAGCAGGCAGGTGATGAAGGCTATACGACAAATATATTAGATCTTTTTCAACGTGAACACACTCGTATCTATCGTGAAAAGATACAATCACTCGAACAGTTTTACGAAAAACTGAAAAAACTGATAAAGGAATTAGTTACCGACCTCGATCGAAAACTGGTGCTTTTCATCGACGATCTCGACCGTTGCTTGCCAGAACAGGCTATTGGGGTGCTAGAGTCGATTAAGGTCTTTCTTGACATACCGGGGTGTGTGTTTGTGATCGGAGTTGATCGCGAAATTATCGAACGTGGTATCCGCGTTCACTATAAGGATTTCGCCCTTGGCGAAACGAATGCAACCGCCCCCTTTCCGGTTGCTGAGCGCGATTACCTGGAGAAGATTGTTCAGATACCGTTTACTTTACCGCCACTGGCGCCACAGGTTATCAAGGGCTTCTTGCAAAAACAACTAAAAAAGGCAAAGGTAGAAGGTTTGGATGATCAAGAGATTGATCAAGTTGCTAATTTAATGACCGTCGGTCTGATTCGCAATCCACGTAAAGTCAAGCGAAGCTTCAATATCTTTCGCCTGCATCTCATGCTCGATCGCGCCTATGGTCGCCAAACACGGGTGGGACTGATCGCAAAGCTGACCATCATACAAACAGGATTTGCCGTCCTCTACGATCGGATCGCGCGCGACCCAATGCTCCTGCGCCACATCGAAAGTAGTATACTGGGTTTACCTGGCAGCACATCTGCCCCTCCAGAATTGCGTGATGAGCTCCGCAGCAAGGAGTATGAACGTTTGCGCGAGATGCTTCAGCAGGAACCGTTCTTTGACAGCCTCAGTGATGACGAGCTGCGTGAACTTGTTTATCAGAGCAGGATCACCGACGATAACCCGACATCGACAACATAAGTGAGAAGAAGGATCCTCCCCTGCTACCAACCCTTCACAGCGCGCATTGCGCCGCAGTTCTCACTCTTCGAATAGTTTCAATACTACGAATGGGGAAGAAAGATTGGGAGGAATTGGAGCGGGAGACGGGATTCGAACCCGCGACCTACACCTTGGCAAGGTGTCGCTCTACCAACTGAGCCACTCCCGCGCGGCACGCTCGCTATTATACACAATTTGGAGTATGTGTCAATCGATGGCGGGTGTTGTCGCGCGTCAACCGGCATGGTAATACCGCGCGCCGCATTGTATCTCGATAGAGCCTGTTTCGAGTACCATGAACAGGAAGCAGTTGGCGCTTTACCGGTAACGAATCGTTACCGCGCGATCTCGTTCAATGCTGGCGCAGGTATGAAAAAGATTCTGCTCATTCTCGATTTTTCCGGCACTCTCAGCCTGGAAGCGGTTCGTTTCGGCGCGCCGGCTCGCCTGGAGGCCGCTTTGCGAGATGCCGGACTGTGGACGCTTGGAATTGATGTTGCCCGGTATTGGGATGAAGTCGTTGGGCCGACCTGGATCGAGGGCAGTTCCACTCAGATCGGGCTAAAGGGCTTGTTGGCGCGCTGGCTGGAGGCGCGGGGCGTTGCGGCAACGCTGGCTGCGCGCAGGGCGGCCCGCTTTGTCCAGTCTTACATGGCAGCGTCGGAGATCGATCCGGCCTGGCAGCGGCTGTTCGCTGCGCTCCGCGCCGATCCCCGCGCAATCACGCTGATCGCCACCGATCATTATGTCGAAGCTACCAGACAGATTGCCCGCCAGATGGCAAAGCTGGGCTGGGCAGCGTTGTCTTTGCAGCTCCGCAATGGGCGCATTGCGCGTCGGCGACGCAATGCGCTCGTTGCGCCGCCAATGGCACTGATTGCCAATTCGGCGGAACTTGGTGTCGCAAAGGCCGAACCGCTCTTCTGGCAGCGGGTGCAGGCCGGATTGCGCGCCGCGCCGGATCGGATCGTAGTCGTTGATGATTTCGGCGCTAGCGAGCAGGCGGATGATAGTTACGCCGATCCGGCGCGAGTCGAGCGCCGGCGTCGGCAGACGATTGCGGCGCTTGAGCAGACCTTTGCCGCGCCGGTAAGTACAGTCTGGTTTACGCTTGCGCGCCCGGTTGCGCAGACAATCGACGAAATTCTTGCGCTCGTTGCCGACGCTGACGGTGTTTCTCGCCAGAATAATTGACCGGCATGCAAACGGGGCGGCTCGATGGCCGCCCCGTAACAGCCGACGCAACCCGACGGCTTAGAAGTCCATGCCGCCACCCATACCGGCGCCAGCGCCAGCCGCCGGCTTCTCCTCAGGGATGTCAGTGATCAGAGCCTCGGTCGTCAGGATCATCCCCGCAATCGAGACCGCGTTCTGCACGGCGCTGCGGGTCACCTTCACCGGATCGATGATGCCCTGCTCGATCATGCTGCCATATTGACCGGTCAGCACGTTGTAACCGATGGTCTTGTCACCCTTTTCCTCTTGCATGCGGCGGACGTTGGCGATAATGACCGAACCATCCTCACCGGCGTTGCGGGCCAGAATGCGCAGCGGCTCTTCGAGGGCGCGGCGCAGGATTTGCAGACCGACCTTCTCATCCTCGTGGGCCACCTGCACGTTGTCGAGGGCCGGGATAGCGTTGATCAGAGCCACGCCACCACCGGGGACAATACCCTCTTCGACGGCAGCGCGGGTCGCGCTCAGCGCGTCCTCAACCCGGTGCTTCTTCTCCTTCAGCTCAGGCTCGGTCGCGGCGCCGACCTTGATCACGGCCACGCCACCGGCGAGCTTGGCCAGGCGCTCTTGCAGCTTCTCGCGATCGAAGTCGCTGGTAGTGGTGGCAATCTGGGCGCGGATCTGCTCGATGCGGGCGCGGATTGCCGCCTCATCGCCGCGGCCTTCGATGATGGTGGTGTCATCCTTGGTCGCGATCACCTTGCGAGCGCGGCCCAGATCCTCGATCGTCGCGCTATCGAGCTTGCGGCCAATCTCCTCGCTGATCACGGTGCCACCGGTGAGGATCGCAATGTCCTGCAACATCGCCTTGCGGCGGTCGCCGAAGCCAGGCGCCTTCACCGCCAGCGCATTGATCGTGCCGCGCAGCTTGTTGACCACCAGCGTCGCCAGGGCTTCGCCATCAACGTCTTCGGCGATGATGACGAAGTTCTTGGTCACCTGCAACACCTTCTCGAGGACGGGCAGGATTTCCTGAATGCTGCTGATCTTCTTGTCGGTAATCAGGATATAGGGATCGTCAAGCTCAGCCTCCTGCCGCTCGACGTTGGTCACCATGTAGCCCGAGATGTAGCCACGGTCGAACTGCATACCCTCGGTGTATTCCTTCTCGAAGGTGACACCCTTCGACTCTTCGACCGTGATCACGCCATCCTTGCCGACCTTTTCCATCACTTCAGCGATCAGCTCACCGATTTCGCTATCGGCAGCCGAGTTGGTCGCCACATGAGCAATGTCGGCGCGGTCACGCACCGGAACTGCGCTAGCCTTGATTGCCGCAACCAGCGCCTCGGCGCCGCGGTCGAGACCACGCTTGAGCAGCATCGCATTGGCGCCCGCCGCCACTACCTTCAAGCCCTCGGTCACGATCGCCTGAGCCAACACGGTAGCAGTCGTGGTGCCGTCACCGGCAACGTCGTTGGTCTTGGTGGCCGCCTCCTTGAGCAACTGCGCGCCCATGTTCTCGAAGGGATCCTTCAGATCGATCTCCTTCGCCACGGTCACGCCGTCGTGGGTCACCGTCGGCGAACCAAACTTCTTGTCGATCGCCACGTTGCGGCCACGGGGGCCAAGGGTGGTCTTAACTGCGTCGGCTACCAGATCGACGCCCCGCTTGAGCGCGCGGCGCGCTTCTTCGTTGAAATACAACTGCTTTGGCATAGGATCTATAATCCTCCACTGAGAATAGCGCCATTAGCGCGAGGTTGCTACTCCTGAACGATGCCCAGAATGTCTTTTTCCGCCAGGATCAGATACTCGACATCATCAAGCTTGAACTCGGTGCCGCTGTACTTGGCGAAGATCACCCGATCGCCAACCTTGACACTCATCGGGATCAGCTTGCCGTCGTCATCCCGACGACCCTCGCCAACCGCCAGCACCGTGCCCTCCATAGGGCGCTCTTTGCTGGCGGTATCGGGCAGGAAAATACCGGTCTTGGTCTTCTCTTCACGCTCAACCGGCTTGACCACCACACGGTCGCCAAGAGGTCGGATGCGGAAATCCGCCATAGCTGCTATCCTCCGTTCGGTAATACAATTCCAACGGTTTGCGAAGGTTCCACTGGTTAGCACTGTCATTTCAAGAGTGCTAATCCGCTGGTAATAGTACACAAGATCGGGCGGTTTGTCAAGTCAATGTTAGCACTCATCGCAGACGAGTGCTAGCCACGAGCAACCTTACGATCGGGCAATCCTACCGCAGAGAACGCAGAGGGATGATTGCCTATCGCCTCTCACCTATCGGCTATTGATCCAACCGCAGAGGCCGCAGAGAACGCAGAGGGATGATTGGTTATCGCCGATCGGTTATTGATCCAGCCACAGATTGTAGGGGCGAAGCGCCGCTTCGCCCCTACCCCCTCCCCGCCCGCCGCTACCTGCAACACGCAACGATTGCCTCTCGCCTATCGGCTATTGAACCGCAGAGGGATGATTGCTTATCGGCTATCGGCTATCGCCTATCGCCTATCCAACCGCAGAGGCCGCAGAGAACGCAGAGGGATGATTCTTATCGCCTCTCGCCCCTCGCCCCTCGCCTATTCGTTACCGGCGGGAATCTGATATTATGGATCTATAACAGCAACACCAGATTACCATAGAGGAGCGGGTACCATATGGCAGACATATTTGGTTTGTCCTGGAATGGGCCGCCGTTCATCCTCTTCAGTCCACCGCATTTCATCGCGCTGGCATGTGTCGCAGTGGCCTGCGGCTGGATGCTCGGCCCAGGGCGCAAGCTCTCAACCACAGCCGGTCGTTACTGGCGTTACGCGCTGGCTGCTATACTGGCAGTAAACGAGCTAGCGTACAACCTCTGGTTTTGGGTGCATGGGTTATGGTCAATTCAGTACATGCTGCCTTTGCACCTTTGTACGCTGTTTACCTGGTTGAGCGTCGCAATGCTGATCATCCGCAGTTATCGTATCTTCGAATTCGCTTACTTCATGGGTATCGGCGGCGCGTTACAGGCATTGCTCACCCCCGACATCGGAGTGTACGGCTTTCCCCATTTTCGCGCCTTCCAGAGCTTCATTTCCCACGGCGGCATCGTTCTGGCGGCGCTGACGATGATTGCGCTGGAAGGGTATCGCCCCACCTGGGGATCGGTGGGGCGAGTCATTATCGGCGCCAATATCCTGATGGCTGTGGTTGGTGTGATCAACTGGTTGCTCGACAGCAACTACCTCTTTCTCTCGCGTAAACCGTACACTCCCAGTCTGCTCGATCTGCTCGGGCCATGGCCAATCTACATCATCTGGATGGAAGTGATCGGAATCGCGACAATCCTCCTGCTCTACCTGCCATTTGCGCTAGCCGATCGGTTTCAGAGATCGCCGATTACGGCGAGCAGAGTGCGCCGGTAGTCAGCGCTGACCAGCCGGCTCCAGCATTCCGGCAACCCGGCGCGTAGCGCATTCCATTCGGCTTCACGCGCCGACAAATAGGCTGCGACTGCCTCCGACGCTCGTTCGGTGTGTGGGGCCAGCAGGCCACGGGCAACGCTAATGTCGTTGAGCGCGCCGAGATGGTCTTGAAAGTCGATAAGCGGGTTAAGTAGCTCGCCTAACCGCTCGCCGGCAATATCGTTTAGCAACTCAAGCGCATAGCGAAACCGCTTGCCGGCAATGCGCATGGCATGCAGTGTCGCCTCGTCTTCCGGCAAACCATTGCGGTCGTAGGCGCGCAATGCCTCGTAGTGCGCGTACAGCATACTGCCGGCGCGATCTTTTATCCGCGGTTCATTGTCCCATCCGGCAGCATAACAGGCCAGGCGAGCCAGGACGCGCATATCGCGATCGTATCGTTTGCTCTCCAGATGCTCAACCAGCGTTGTATGGGCTTGCGCGCGCTCGGCGCGGAGCGCCTCAACGACCGGCGTTATCCCGCTGAAATTGCGCTGAGCTATGTCGTTAAGCAGCACATCACGATCGCGCGTAGCGCTGGCTTCCCGGGCCAGCTCACGCACAATCTCTGTTGCCCGCCGCGCCGCTTTCGCCGGCGCAACCGGTTCGAGCAGCCGCAGGGCAGCCCGAATCCGCCGGGTAGCGACCCGCAGATCATGCACTGCTTCAATAGTTTCGTCGGCCTTTACCGCGCGCGCCGTCTGTTGTAAACGCCGCAGTTGGCGGCGTAACGCGACTCGACCTGCTTCGGCGAAGGAGACGTTCCCGGAAGCGTACCAGTACTCCAATCGCTCAACCGGCTCCTCCTCGCCAGCCAGCGGCTCCACTACCGTTCCTTCACTTTGCACAATCACCTCAGGACGCGGCCCGATAACCCGTTCCCACAGATCGGCCTTGGCCAATGCCCGTTCGCTGTCAACCGCCGCATGTGGACCAATCGCCAGCAAGCTAAGCCGACCATTGCTCGCCGTCACTTTGACCTGGGTGGTTTGCGACTGACTGTAATCGAAACCATCGGCGACCCGCACAATCGCCGCCAGTTCCAGCGCCAGTTTCCGCTTGCGAGAATTAAGGCACAATACTGCCGGTTCAAGCGCAGCGCGCGGTTTGCGCCGATGGAGCGCGACAATAGCAGCCAAAATCGCCTGATCAGACTCGTCACCCAACTCGTGATGAAAGATGATGTCGCGCCCCACCAGATGATGTTCGGGAGGATCGGTGGTCAGACCAACGTTGTGCAATAACGCGCCGGCTTCAACCAGATCGCGAGCCCCATCAGGCCACTTACGCGATCCGGCCAGAGCATCGAACAATGTCAATGCATGGTCGGCGACCTGGCGGGCATGCGCATGGTCAACCTGGTATTGGGCGAGCAGGGTTTCGACGTAGCCAGCGAGATGGGAGATCTGTGTCATAAACACCTCACTCTCTCAAGATCTGGGCAAGGACAATAAAGCTCTTGCGCGCAATAACCTCTGATCCCAACCCGGTATCAATGTCTGGCCCAGGCTGACATCGATGCGTTTCGGATTCCGCTCACCGTGTCTGTACACTGCCACAACCGATGCCAAAACCAGACCCTACTGCTGCAATAATAGCATCCCCCGTTCGAGCTTGCTTTGCCGTTCGGGCGTAAGCTTGATCAATGCTCGCAAGGCCTGCGCCAGCTCGGTCAGATCGTAGACCGATCCTGCGGGTAATACTTCGAGTTCGAGTTCGCAAATCGGCGCTTGCCTTTTGCCGGCATAGATGGTACCGCGATCAAGACACAATTCCACCCGATCCTGCCCATCGCGCGCAGCATGAATAATCCGACGATTCGTCTCGATCGTCAACAACGGGCGCAGTGGCGCACCCAACAACAGCGCCTGGGCCAGATCGCGAGCGGGACCCTCCGGCCAATGCGCCGGATTGGGATCGTCGCCGGGAAATTCGAACTCAGCCCGATGGTGAATGCCGTGTTCGTCGATCCGGGCCGGCCCTTTGAGCGTAACAAACGAACGTTGACCGATCTGACGAACGCGCAACCCAAAACGCGCGGCGGCCAACCGGCCATCGGCGCTATCGTAGTACACGTTGCGTTGTCGCTCGCCGTCCAAAGTGCGCAGTGTGTAGTGCCCGATTGCCTGCAATGTGGCCAGACGATCGAGGTCGGCGGCGTTCACCTTGTATTTTGCTTCAACTTCCATGAAAACTCCTTGAACCTGGGAGCGGCAAAAACATCGCGCAATCACCTGCTCTATTGTAGCCGGTTTACGGTAGAAATTCGCAAGGATATGTGAATATCAGAACTCTCGCCACGTATTGCCGTGGCGAGAGTTCCTGCGCAGCGCTCGTTTAGTGACATGCAGCGATGAGTCAGCGCGGGCTTCATCCCCGGCCACCGCCTCCAACTACCTGCTGATGATGGGCAGATAGCGGATCGCCGGGCCGACTACCGCTTGCGCTCCCCTAGCGCCGTACCGAAGCAGCGTTTCGCCGTCGTACAGGCCATAATCCGTGATCCGCGCAACCTCGCCAACCTCGCCAGCCTGCATCAATAGCGTTCTGACAACCGCCTCAGATGCCGGCAGTTCTGGGATTGACCAGCGCGCGGTGCTACCGCTGATAACACCACCGCCGCTGTCAACGACCTCAATTCCGGGTGGCAGTGAAACAACCAGCTCGAAGCTGTCAAGACCGGCGTTTTCACCTTGCCCGAAATTGATGACCACAAATTCAATCGGATAGATCGAACCGGTTTCAACTTCAGAGGGCGCAAAAGCTGCTACGTACAGACGAGGCTCATCGATGAGGGTTCGCGCAACCTCACGGCGTCGCGACGCTGTAGCTTCGTTGGCCAACGCGCGATAGTTACCGGCAACAACACTGGCGTCAGCCTGCGCTTGATACGTCAGCTCGATCAACTCACCAGGCAATAAATTGCCAACGTTCCAGATAATTTCATCGGTCGAACCGTTGAACACGCCATCATTGCTGATGCTATCGGGTGCCAGCGTTACGCCATCGGGAACCTCAACCACAACTTCGAGATCGGTCAGCGGCGTAGCGCCACTATTGGCGACAAACACCGTATAAGTATACGGCGTATTCGGCGCTGCTGTCGAGATATACCATGGCGTCTCGGCAAGATTCTCAGGCAACTGCAACTGCCAGATGTCAACGTGTGGATCACCGTTGATTTGAGCTGTAATCCAATCGGCAAAAAAGGCCGTGCGCGCGTAGACACCAGGGAAGTGTGGCCAGGCGCAACCGACGCCGAAGCTGACGATCCCGGCGTGTAGCAACCCACCCGATCCATCGGGAACCATCAACGGGCCGCCGCTATCACCCTGACAGGTATCAACGCCACCTGTAGGGTAGATACCGGCGCACAGATGCATGTCACTCAGCGCGCCATCGTAACGCTCGTTGCACGTTGCCAGGTTGACAATCGGTAGTTGGGCCTTGTGGGCGACATCCGGATCATCAACCCCCGTTTGCGGCAACCGGTTGCCCCAGCCGGCAATCTGCGCCGTAACATCGGGCGCAAAGCGCGCAGCATCATCCGGCGTTGCGATTCTGATCGGGGTAATGTCAACCACCGGCTCGGCCAGATACAACAGCGCAACATCATTGGCCAGCACCTGTCCAGGCAAGTAGAAAGGATGGGTGATGATCTCTGCCACTGCGCGCCGTTGCTCTGGCGTCGTCTGCGAGAGCGCCTGCTGTCCGACTAGAACCTCAATCGCCGATGGATCGACTACTTCGCCATCAAATACCAGACAATGCGCCGCCGTCAATACCCATTGAGTCGTCGTAAAATCGTTGCCATCATCGATCAGCGCGCCGCCACAAAAGGCCGCCGCTTCCTCAGTGACCTCCGCAATCAGCAACGCAACCAACCACGGGTAGTCACCCGGCGCTACCGGCTCGCCGCCGACCACGCTCGTCTGCGGTGGCGGTGTAGCTGACATTACCTGTCGCGCGGATACGACAACAGCGAAGAACAGCCCGACCGAAATGAGAACGAGTGCCAGCCTACGAAAGCGCATAGAAAACTCCTATTGTTTTTAATATGGTTACCATATATGATAACATACATCATGGAAAAATGCAACCGCCAACCGAGGAGATGTTGCACATCAGAAAGGTATAAGAGTGGTATACTAAAGCCTGCTCTCTTGCCAATACTGACAGGAGGCCACGTCCGCATGAGCCCAGACTTCGAACGATTGATCGGTCGAGCTGCGCTTGACCCTGCTTTTCGCAAACGACTGCTTGATGATCCAGACGCGGCGGCGAAAGAAGCCGGCCTGCAACCAGATCCTGCCGAGATGGATCGGTTGCGTAAAGCGCTGGCCGATCCGGTTCAGCGTCAGCGTATCGCCGACCTTGACCGGCAAACCCAATCGCTCAGCGGTTGGAGTTAAGCGGTTGCGCAAAGCGCTGGCCGATCCGGTTCAGCGTTAGCGCATCGCCGACCTTGACCGGCAAACCCAATCGCTCAGCGGTTGGTGCTAAGCGGTTGCCGTTGGCGCTGGCCAATCCGGCCTAGCGATCGTGTATTGTTGACCTTAACCGGTAGTCTCGCCGCATGGCAGTTACAGACAGGTTGCATATGATTCGGTTTCAGCAACCGATCGCGCTTTCTCGAAATAGAATGATATGTGGCATTGCGACCTTCCCGAGAGGGTGCAGACTGAGAGAAGATTGATGGCGTCAGTTAGGGAATATTACCCACCCCTTCGAAATCACCGAGGGATCACAAATTTTTTTATGGCGAAAGAACTGTCAAACTTTCAAAACCTCTTAAATCAGATTGATGTTGAAGACGAGCAGAAGCGCCTTCGCGTCATGGCGCGCGCCCTTAACGGATTGGTGACATTGCTCACAGTGGTCGCATTGCTCATCATGCTCATCCCACCGTTCTCTCACCCGCTGTATTACACGATTGTCGGCATTTCTTTAGCGATCAACCTGGTTGTTGAGTGGACGGCTCGACAAAATCGAGAAGTTTTCAGCGCACGCCTCTTAGTTGTCTGGACAAATCTGGGCGTTTTGGCGATCATGGTAGCAAACGCAATCGAACGCGATCTGCTCAGAACAACATTATTTGCCGAGACAACGCCACTCTTTGTTATTTTAGCCGGTCTTTTATTGGGCTGGCGCGCCGCCGGGCTGGTCGCTGTTGTCAATATGTTTATTATTTTTGCAATCTATTTTCTATTTTTTATCATAGTTGGTACATCTCGTGGCGTGTTTGAAGAGACGACCGGATTGTTTGTGCCGATTTTTATCTATATATCTTTAGCGTGGGCTGCAATTTCACTCTATCAATGGCAACTCAGTCGCTCTCGCCAAGACCTGAATCAAGCTCGCAACCAGATTTTGCAAAATCAGTTAGCGCAGCGCGATCTGGAATTAGCCCGCAATCTGCAACAACGCCTGTACCCGTTCTCGCCCCCGCTCATCGAAAACGTCAAAATTGCGGCTCGCTCTGAGGCTGCCCGCGAAACAAGCGGCGATTTCTACGATTTTGTTGCGATGCCCGATGGGCGCTGGGCAATTGTTGTCGCTGACGTGACCGGCAAAAGCATTGCCGCGGCGCTGGTCATGGTGATGACGCGATCGTTGCTACGTTCGTATATTGAAACTCAAACCTCGCCGGCTGCCATTCTCCAGCTAACGAACAATGCGCTCTATCGATCTGGAATCGGCTCGCAATACGTCACGGTTTATCTCGGTGTCCTCGATCCACAGACGTTGACCCTGACATTTACGACTGCTGGCCACCCTTTTCCGTATCTGCGACGTGGCGCCGTCATTAGCGAAATCGGGCAGGGGAGCCTGCCTCTAGGCGCAAAACCAGATCTGGTCTACAACGACAAAATTATCCATTTGCAGGCGGGCGATCAGGTCTTTCTTTTGACTGATGGCTTTTTTGAGACCCGTAACAAGGAGGGCGAACTGTTCGGTTTCCACCGATTGATGACGTTACTCGACCAGGTTGACCCGGTTGACCCCAATTGCGCACTCGATCAAATCTGGCACTCTGTGACTGAATTTCGCGGCAATCTGGAACAGGCTGATGATATGACGATTGTGATTATTAACATTCCTCCGCAGGCAGATGCTGTTGCCGCTTGAAGAAGCATACTGGCAGACGGTTCAGCGCCGTTTAGGCGTTTTGGTTGTCGATCTGCCGGCGGCGTTGCGCCTGCCGGCGCTGAATCTCCTTGACAACGAATTTCACCGTTTGCTGGCTTTGTGGCCGCGCTGGCTCGCCGACTTGCTTCCGTTACCAAAGCCAGGGCTCACTCACCTGACGTTGGCGGCGCTGGCCGGTGGCTGGGCAGCTAGCCTGGATGATGCCGCTCGCGATGGAGAACTGCCAGGATTGTTCAGATCGTTACGCCGGGCGCTTTGGCGACAAGCCTGGCGATTGTTTGCCCGCCTTGGTCTGGCATTGCCGCCATTACTGACACTATCGACGCAAATGACCATTGCCTGCCGGCATGAGCTGGCAGCGCGGGCAGTGCATGGCCGGTGGCACGCCAGGCAGTTGCAGACGCTCACAACCCGCTGGGTGCGCGCGCGAGCTGCCGGCTGGCATGCAATTCAACTGGCACAGATGGAACTTACCGGGCTGGCGCCAACCGACTGCCGTCGGCGCGATCTGGCCCGCGCGCTCGATTTGATCATCCTTGCCCGACAACTACGCGACGATGCGGTCGATTTGACCGCTGACGCTCAGGCCGGTCGCGCTACCTGGTTGATAGCGCTGATCGCTGCTACTATCTGGCAGACTGATGGCTACCCCGGCACAGTCGATAGCGCACGCATAACCGGACGCTGGCTGCTCGATGAGAATCTGCGGCGCCAGGTCGCGCAATTGCACGCCACGCTGTGCGCGCGCGCTGCCGTTGCGCTGGCTCCATATCAGCCCCGTCTGCCTCGCCTGTTCGATCTCATTGCCGCCGAACAGCAGGCCGGTCAGGCAGCGTTTGCCTCTTATCAATCACTCCAGTTCGGCCTGCCGATTCCGCCAACTGGCGATGCGTTCGGGCAGATCGATACATGCGTCGAGCGCAGCGCCAGCGTGAGCTAGCGCCTCACGATGCCCGATGAGTGTCATCCGGCAGAGCGGGATCGGGAGCCGCACCAGTCGTAGTGCGCTGCAGCGCAGCCGATCCGCGACCAGATGCACTTCATCGGCCCACGGCGAGTCGGTGCAATACACGATCCCCTTGGCGCGGAAGAGTCCCCGCCCGGCCAGGGTATGCAACGTCTGCTCGAACGCAGTTCGGCGCAGCGGTAGATCTGCTTGCCAGCTCAGCGCCTCAAACTCGCCGTGTTGATGAGGAAGATCGGCAGGTAGTTCACCGCTACTCCGCGGGCTGAAGATCAGATCGGGTGAAATATCGCCCGCAATCGCCGGAATGATCGGCGCGCGCGGGTTGAGATTGCGGAGCTGCTCGCTCACCTGCTGCATTGTCTGCACATCGGCGAGATCGCCGTGAGTCAGCGCAATCAGGTCGGCAACCTGGATCTGACGACGTGTCAGCGGGGAAGCATCCATCGCTTGCGTAAAATCAACGGCTGAAACCAGCGTGATTAATGCGTCGAGCGGCAGATTGGCTGCGCGCAACTGTCGCGCGATTGCGCCTGGTTCGGCTAAACCACTGGTCTCAATCGCAATTGCATCCAGTTCGCCGCCGTCCAGCAACGTTTCAAGCGCCACCAGCAGGTCGCTACCGGCAACACAGCAAACGCAGCCGCCACTGAGTTCAATCAGTGAACTGCCGCCGCTCTGTTCAAGCAGTGCGCCATCAATCCCAAGCGCGCCAAATTCGTTGACGATAACCCCAATGCGACGCTCAGCTTCACGAAGCATACGACGCAGCAGCGTCGTTTTGCCACTGCCGAGAAAACCGCTGATCAGAGTAATTGGTGGGACAACCGGATCAATTCGCGTCGGCATAGCCGGTCAATTCCACATAGCCGCGCCCGCGTATGCTACCACTTACCTCAACGGCTCCTTCCCAATAGACGACGGTTACCGGTAGTTCTTGATCGCGCAGCGCCGGCGTAACAATCAGATCAATTCCGTAGTCTGGAATGCGCAACCGCCATCCCGAAGGATAAACAGCGCCACTACGCGGACTGCGCCAGGTATCGGTGACAGACAGTTCTACATCGCCTGGGCCGAGAATGATGACTGTATTGTCGGGCAAAAGCAGACTGCCACCAACAAACGGCGATGGACTGCCGTCAGCTTCACGAAGTTGATAATACATCAGATCGTGACCGCTCTCGAGTTGCAGCGCAAACCAATCCCATCCGGTCAATCCCTCTTCAAGCGCGCTTGTTCCCCACTCGCGATCCATCCAGGTCAGGCCGCTGACCTGGTACGTTTCCTCGCCAATGCGAATAACGCCATTGCTGACCATCCGCGTGAGCGAGTAGTAGGCCGATGCGTTGCCGATCTGCGATCCCTTCTGACTTACGCCGGCATTGCCCTGCAACACTGGCGGACGACTGTTGACCACCGTCAGATCAATCGCCACGCCATCTTGAGCGGCGTACAATCGCATTGTCATGCCTTCCGGCCCGATTCCCTCTACCGACCAATCGTGGAGGAAGACTCGAAACGGATCACCGCTGGCGCCGGCTAGATCGGCGGCGGCGCGACTAAAGCGTTCAAAGGCGTAAAAGCGATCACCATCAATATCGCTGAGGGCAAAATGGGCCATGTAAATCTCGCTTGCAGCCCAGGCCGACTCACGCGCCGGCGGATCAGGCGTCAACGCGCGGCGGAAGAAGGTGAGTTGAAATCCGAACCGTCGCCCGTTTTCAGCCGTGAGATTGCCGGTATAGTACCACCACTCGGTTTGAAAGGTCGGGTGTGGGCCGTGGTCGATGGGAAAGACGAAGGGCCGCGGTGTCACAACGCGCTCAAAACCCTCGTTATTGCCGGCGTTCACCGCTTCAATGGCGCCAATAGAGGCGCGCACTGTCGGTTGAGCCGGCGCAGCGCAGGCGCTCAGCGCAAAGCCTGCCATCCCGATCAGAAACAATAAGGAAGAAAAGCGCATAACGTTTTGTCAGATGTTGCGGTTTAATAAGTAGTACCTGTTTGTAGTGTACCACGGGTTTGCCGCCGGTATCAGACTGATCCGACAACGAAGTTCAGCGAGGGAGGAAATGTTTGAACCTGACGATGAAGCGCGGGTACTGGTTGTCATCGTGCCGCGGCCACGCGACCTCGAGCTGGCGCGCAGAGAAGGCTGGTACCGGCTCCCGCTGGCCCACGCCCCGCCGCGTCTGGCCGCCGATTATCTGGCCTTCTACCAGCCAGGATCGTTTGGCGCCGAACGCTGGCGCGTGCAGCGGTACGCCGCAGTGATTCGCTATCGCATTGCGCTGCGCCGTGAATTGCTGCCAGACGAGCCACGCCACCCTCGCGCCAACGAACGCTACTATCGGATCGATGTCGGGCCTTTGCGTGAGCTTGATCGGCCGGTGCCGGCGGCGCGACTCCGTCGCATTACCTTTATCGCTACCACCTTTGGCCGCTTACAACAAGCGCTCGACGTAACCGATCTGTTCATACCACCACCGCCACCCGATGTATGGGGGAGCGGATTAGCCGGTCGGTCGATCAGGTAGTTCGATATAGCGGTGATAACGGCGGCGGTCACGTTATTCGCGAGGCTGGATCAGTGTCTGCTACGCCTGAGTTCACCTGCGCAAGCGGTATCGTTGCTCGCCAGAGTCTGTGCCGCGGGCCAGACCGCTCACCGGTAGCGTCACGCCGTCGGGCAATTGCTCTCTGCCCCGCCTGCGCATGCCCTCGCCGGAATCCGTTTCGAGCTGCGCGCCAGACTGCTCGCCGGCAGAGTTGCGAACTCAGGCAACCAATCACCTCGCTTCAGGAGGAATAATTTATGTCAATAAACAGTATACCTCAATCAACCACGCGCCAGCGCAGCGTCTGACCGGCGGCAAAGGGTACCACATCGCCGTAGCGGGCCGGCACCTGCCAGGGATCCTCTACCAGCTTCACTATGCGGGACGGCGGCGTCAAACCGTGGATGCAACAGGCATTGCCGCTCACAAAATCAGGCAGGCGGTCGAGGGCATCGTGGCGCTCAAACAATTCAACGAGCATCGGCAGCAGCACCGGCGCCGAGAATACCCCGGCAGCGCAGAAAGCAGCTTCTTTGCGATCGATCGGGTGTGGCGCCGAGTCGCTGCCAAACATAAGTTTGGGATGACCGGACAGCGCCGCCGCCAGCAATGCATCACGATCGGCAGGCCGTTTGGCAATCGGTTTGCAGAACAGATGTGGCTGCAACAACCCACCGGCTACGTCATCGAGCGTAATCATCAGGTGATGCAAGGTAACAGTCGCGAAGAGATTAGGATAACGTTCAAGCAGATCGAGCGCCGCCGCGGTCGTAATATGCTCCATCACAATGCGCAAACGCGGAAACGCGCGCGCCCAGCGCTCGTAGATCGGCAAGAACTCAGTCTCGCGGTCGAGCACGAAGCCATGGGTCTCACCATGAACGAGCAGCGGAATGCCCAGCTCTTCCATGAGAGCAAGGGTTGGCTCAATTGCAGCCATATCGCTCACACCGCCGGAGCTATTGGTCGTCACCCCCTCCGGATAGAGCTTAATTGCAAAGATCTGGTCGCGCAACGTCTGGAGCGTAGCCGCGTCATAAGGGCGAAAGAAGAGGGTCATTAATGGCAGAAACGGATACGGCTGCGTAGCTGAGAGCACCTCGGCGCGATAGCGATCCAACCGGTCGGCATTATCGACCGGCGGCACGAGATTGGGCATAATCACCGCGCCGGCAAACTGCGCGGCGGAAAAGGGGGCAACCAGGCGCAGCATTGCGCCTTCACGTAGATGCAGGTGCATATCGAGGGGCGCGAAGAGCGTAATCTTCATAAACGTTTTCCGGGCTGGCGCGGCAGACGCATGCGCGCTGCCACAAAGCGATCGTGCGGCAAATTGATCGAAGCAGTAATACGGCTGATTTCAGCGCTCTCGACGCCAGACAGCTCACCATCGGCGAGCGCGACGGCAAAGAGCGCATCAATGAACCGCTCGCGTTGTTCAACGGTCGTCGAGTCGGCAAACTCTTTGGCGAGACGGAAAAAGTCAAGACTAGCCGCGCTCTCGGCCAGGGCAACCTCGGCCACCAGCGTCGCGCGCGGATGATCGAGATGCCACCACTCTTTGAGGATAGCGACTATCTGATCATGCTCAGCAGGCGTTACCTGATTGTCAACCCGGGCCACCCGCGCCAGCAAACCGCCGGCCAGCGCCAGCGCGTACACCTCGCGCTGATCGATACCCAGTTCGTCAATATGCGCGCCAAGCCGCATATGCAGCGCGTAGTAGATACGGTTATGCAGAAACTCAGCCAATAAATCTTCCCGATTCGGGCCGCGAGCGCGAATGCCAAGCGCGAGCCGAAACGCCCGCCCAATCTGGTGAAGCAGACTGTGGTTGTCGTGATCGAGAGCAGCCTGAATCTGCTCCGCTACTTCCCGCTCGGCTGGAGTCAATACGCGATCGGCGGAAAGCAGTCGATTAATCGCATCGATTGCAATCTGACGTTCAGCCGGGGTAGCAATCTGATCGCGCAGATCGGCAATCAAGCGAGCGCGCTCGGCTGACTCTACCGGCGAATGCAGATAGATCTCCAGTTCGGCCCATTCCTCAGCCGTTAGTGCCAGCTTGCCGCTAGTCTGACCGAGCTCAGCCAGCAGCCGCTTGAGGTCATTCACCTCATCGAGTGATAGCTCGCCATCAGCCCACGCGGCGGCGATAATGACCTTGGCGAGCGCCATTGCGAGAGGATGTTTGGCCATAGGCTTTCCGGTTCGCGCAACAAATGAAGCCAGTGTGTCGTCGATTGTCGCTCAGCATCTGTATTTGTTGTCGCGCGTTTGACTATCTCTGTCAGAATACGAACAGAGAAAGATCGATGCGCAATAGCTACGGGCTGAGCGGATTATCCTCTGTACCTGGTAACTACTTTATTGTACAATACTTAAGAAGAGATTATGTTCCGGTAAAGAGGCCGGCCAAAGCAATGCCGCTCACCCGTCAGGGTTGAGCGGCGTGTGATTTGAAGGAGACAATCATGCCTGCGCCTGCACATCTCAACTGCCCACGCTGCGGTCAAGCGCTCACTCCCGAAGATACCTACCTGCGCTGTGTCACGCACGGTCTCTTCTTCCGCTACGGCCCGCGCCTGCTGGTGGCTGCTCCCACTGCGGAAGACCATAGCGCGCACTTGATGCCGTGGCAGACGCTGACGGAAGAGGCGCCTGAGCTACTCATCTTACCAGCCACCACCGCCGCCGCGACCGCCAAATGAGCCGCCACCACCGCCGCGACCAAATGAGCCACCGCCGCCACCGCGCCGGCTCCAGCCACCAGACGACGATCCACCCCACGAGCTACGGCGTGATGACGAGCTGCTCCAGCTCCTGCTGTGCCCCCAACCACCGGTTGCGCGCCCGATAGTAGAAGCGATACTGTCGGTTGCCTGCCGTGACGGTAATGGTGGTCGCAATGTCTGGAGCAGCTCCTCTGCAGCCGCTATGATCGATTGCGCTTCGGTCAGCGCAGCGCGTAACGCTGCTTCACCGTTGATCGGCAGTCGAATCCGGTTGAATCGCTGCTGCAAGGCCGTGATGTTACCGGTAATAGCTGCCGGATAGCCAGGGGCCGAGAGCTGTCGTACCTGTTCGAGACGAACCAACCGGTCGCGCGCCTGTTGCAAGGACTGATTGAGTTGAGCGCGCAACGCTTCGAGACGCTGCACATCGGTATACGCTACCTGGTACGCCGCCGCCGTCGCCTGCGCAAGCGCCTGGTACTGTTCTATCACAGCGGCCAATGCCTGGCGGCGCGCGGCATCTTCTCGCTCATCAGCCTGCTTCCATAGCGTATAGGCCTGCTGCACCTGTTGGCGGATTTGCTCGATCTGCTGCAACGTGGCCGGCGCCAGATCGGCATCGTGGATGGAGGCGTAATGTACCAGCTTCTGCACCTCGGCAGTTGCCAGTTGCTGCGCCTGCCGGGCACGTTCGCGCAGTCGCGCCGTTTGTTCAGCTTCATCGCGCGCGCCGGCCAGCGCCTCGTCGGCTAGCCGGTCAGCCTCTTGCGCCTGGCGAACCAGTTGCAGCCAGTCGGGCTTCTCTTTCGCCATTTCAGCCTGCGCCGCTTGCAGTAGTGCCGTCGCCTGGTCTAACAATGCGTCAGCCTGAGGACTGACATCGGCATCGTGGGCAGCAATAAATGATCGTCCACTATCGATTGAACGTTCCGCCTCGGCCAGCAGATCGCGGGCAATCGCGCGCGCCTGTTCGAGCGCTTGTAGCCGATCGGTAATCGCGGTAATCAGGCGCTCAACATGGGCCAGCTCTTGCTCAGCAGCATCGAGATACGACTGCGCGGCCAGAAATTCCTGCGCTTCCATAGTATTTGCGGCGCGGGCCTGTTCCCAATGCTCAAAAGCGCGCTCTGCCGCCGCTTCTGCTTCGCTACCATTACCGCGAATATCTGCCCACGCGCTCTCGGCAAATTCGTCAACCAGATCGAACTGCTCGCGACCTTGTTCGATAAGTTCGGCAATCTGCGGGCCACGCTCGGCCAACGCTGCAATCCGTCGTTCGTTATCTGCCCGGATCGCCGGCAAATCGAAACCCTCTCGACGAGCGCGCTCCAGGGCCGCTTCTGCCTCGTCGATTGCCGCGAGAGCAGCCTTCAGATGGCCCTGTTGCAACGCGCCGGCCAGCCGGTCGAGCGCCATCCGCGCCGCATCCATCGCAGCGTGACAGGCCTCCATCCGATAGCCCTCGGCAGCAAGTGTTTTTGCCGCGCGCCGACCCTGCGCAATGGCAGCGCGCGCTCTGGCATACCGATCGAGCACATCGATCAAGGTCTGTCCCAATCTGGTCGCTGCCTGCGCTGCTGCGATAGCTTCAACCGCTTCAAGCCGTTGCAACGCTGTTTCAGCCCGATCTAACGCTTGTTGCACCGGCGCCACCACTGCGGCATGATCAGTCAATTCATTGCCAAACAGAGGTAGCCGCTCAGCGACGCCGGTCAGGACTTTTTTTGCCTGATTGACATCCTCCTGCGCCTGTCGGGCCAGCGCATCGAGTTCGGCGCGACGCTGTTCAATCGCCTGCAATTGTTCACTGACCGCTGCTGCTCTGGCCTGCAACTGCTCATACGCCGCGGCAGCCGCCTCCAGGGTCGCCGGAGACGGTTTAGATTCACGGTTCAGACGTTCGCCAATCTCGTCGAATGAGACCTTTAGTTCAGCAAAGGTATTGCGCGCCGCCGTGAGCATCTGCTCTAATTCGGCAACTGCTGCCGGTGGATAGGAAACCCGATCAAACTTCGCCTTCTCAACCGCATCGTTAAACCGTCTGCCAAGCTGCACAACCAGTCCGCCAATCTGTTCGCGCGCATCGCGTAACCGCTTCTCTGCCGCTTGCCGGGTCCGGCGACGCCGATGCAACTGGTACGCGCCGGCGCCGGCTGCGGCTGCGCCAGCCAGTCCTAACCCACCAACCACAACCGGCGTCAGATCGGTAATGATAGTAACCCCACCACCGGGACGAGGCGGATTCACAATCGCTTCTTCAATGGCAGTGAGCGCATCGGTCACCCCCCGCGTAAAGTCACCGGCAGCCAGGCCAGGATTGAGCTTCGTGGAACGGATCGTCTCGTAATGATCGTTCACCGCCAGCGCCGCATTCCATTCGTCACCGAAAAAGATTCCGCTGTAGCGATCGTCAACGGCGACATAGATCGCGATCAGAGTGCTGCGCACCAAGCCATCACTTCGAGCCAGGCCATCGGCGATCAGACGGCGCTCGAAATCAGCTTCACCGCCCCGATCGACAACATACACTGCCACCTGAGCGCCACGCCGAATCAATGGCCCGGCAGCGGATTGAATAGCCGTTTCATTCAGGCGACCATCAGGATCGACCAGGATCAACCGGCCTTGAGCGAGCACTGGCGCGACCAGCAATAGCCCGAGCGCCAGGCCGATCAACCAGCGAATCGAGACGCGCATGGCGTGCTCCTTTGCGCAAGAGTCAAGTCTCGCATTGCGCGCAAATACGTTACCTGTTACCAGCACGATAGCTGCGCTTGACGCATGCTCATACTCTTATAGTACGGTCGGCGACGACCAGAGTTGCGCCGATCTGTGATTTTAGCCGTCTTCAGATGGAGAGAAATCGGGCCACTGCCCGGTTACGGACGCAACGAACCACTCCCTGGCGCCGGCAGATCGCGCGCGTCAGGTGGCGGCGTGATCCGGATATCGCCATTAATTTGACTCAATTGCACATCGAGCGTAAACGAAAACGGCTGCGCCTGACCCTGAACGTCGGTTGCCGTGCCGCTGAAACTGATGCTCAACTGACGCAGATAACCATCTGCGCATACCCAGACCTGCGCGGCAGCATCGGTGACAGTGCTTTCCGGCAACTGGGTGGGCAATCCTACCGCCCCCAGACTGGCGAAGAGGGCCGTAGTCGCCTCGCGATCGCCGAGATACTCTTGACAGCGCACACCATCAAGTTCGGCGGTTGAGCCGACTGCAAAGCGACTGAAATCGGCGCCAGCGCTATTCACAGCATTGAGCGTCGTATCAACCTGCGCCGGCGGGGTTGCAATCAGGCTCTGATCAGGCGACAAACGATACCAGACATCATCGGGTGCGCCGAGAAAGGTAAGCGGGCCACGAGCATAGCTTACCCCGCCAACCGTTATCGCCTGCAAACCGCGGGTTACATCAGCGCCGAGAAATGCGGCCAGAAAGCCGCGCAAGGTAAAAGAAACATCAGCCCCGGCAAACTCCGCATCGAGATCCAGCAGCTCGGTTAGATTATTGCCGAGATTGAAGCCACCAACCAGACCGCTACCGCGCAGATTTAACTTCATGCGATACGTCGTGATATTTGCGGTCTGGCGGATCGCAGCGGGAATCGCCGTGCCCGCCGGCGCCGCAGCAGGGGTTGGTGTCGGCTCCGGCGTGGGGGTAAAAGTCGGCGTAGGCGGCAATGTAGGTGTGGCGGTTGGTGATGGGATTGGCGTAGGCGCCGGCGGCGCAGCGCAAGCCACCAGCAAAACCGCGATAATGATAGTAGATACGAGCGAACGCAAGGAAAAGCCATCCTTTCCTCAGACAGGACCCAACTCTACCTGATGGGCAGAATGCAATTCGATTATAGCATTGATGAGAATTGCGCTGAAGTATCTTATTCTGACCAATTTCCATTACACTCCCGCTTCAACAACAGACACAATCGAGATGGTCAACTGCCACGTGAAGTTGGGACGCATTTACAATAAATGAATGATAACATTCTGCACTGGCGCAACACGGCTAACATGTCGTAGTATAAAAGTACACCTGCATGTTAGAGACCAGTTGCATTCCAGGCACAATCGGAGTATGATACGTCAAAAGAGCGGTACAGGACAGGAGGCCAGCGATGGATTTCTGGATCATGATTGGAATTGTTATCTTCGTCTTTATTGGTCAGGCTATCCTGTGGTCGTGGGTCATTATCCGGCGCAACCAGGTTGCGCCCGATGTCAAGATCTTCAATTGGCGAGAGTTATCGCAAGCTTTTGATCGCTGGCTGGCCGAACGCCAGCGCCAGCGGCGGAATCGTTCGTTCCGCTAGTTCTCCCAGGCGCAAAGCGGTTGTGTGCCGGTAACATCCTGACTGCCGGCACACACCCTTTGCGCCACTGTTTCAGGCCACCATTTGACAGCGACGTAGCCAGCGACGTAGCGCCTATCCCCGGATCGATCCCTCAATCGAAACAACCTCCACCGGCAAGAGTATTTGCAATTATGCGATAGCCGGCAAACCATCGACTGCCAGGCGCATCCTCTCTGCGTCATTGCCTCAGGACACCATCTGACTGCGGCGCAGCGCCGATGCCAGATCGGCGGCAGTAGTCACCCCTGCCAGATCGATCCCCAGTGCAACGATTGTCTGCGCTACTTCTGGTCGCGCGCCGGCCAGAATCACTTCGGCGCCGAGTAAACGGGCCGCCTGCGCCAATCGAATGAGACCGGCGGCAACGGTTGTATCGACAAACGGTAAACCGGTAATATCGAGCACCAAATAGCGCGCGCCGGTTTGGTCGATGGCTTGCAACGCGGTAGATTGGGCAAGCTGGATCCGACTATCGTCAAGTTCCCCTACCAGTGGCATGACCAGCGTCGCCTGACCAACCGGCAACACCGGCATACTTAGCCCGCGGATCAACTCGCGCTGTCGTTCATTCTCGGCCAGCAATCGGCTCTGCTCAGTCATCTGCCGCTCGATCTCATGCAGTGCCTGTTGCAATTCCTGGGTGCGCGCTGCGATCCGTTCTTGCAAACTGGCCCGCTCCTGCTCCAGATCCGCGTTGACCTTACGCAACTGGGTAATCACTCCCATCAACCGCTCATGAAACAGCCAGAGCTGCAAGAGCAGAATTGCGCTGATCCCCAGTACACCGGTAAACTGAAACGGGATCTCAAGTGCAACCGGAATTGGAGGGAAGAGACGTATTTGCGTACCCACAATCATCGTCACAACAACACCAATCCATGCGATGATCAATAATCGCTTGAGAATCACACCACCGAGAAACGGCATCATTGTGACGATGGCGATTACCGGAGCAAACGCCATTAGCGCGGTCACAGTAGGGAGTATCAACGCTCCTATCAAACCATACCCGATCAGCGCAATGAACGAGGTGGCTAATCCTACGCGCACCTGGCCGGCGCGCACCTGTGACCAGGCCAGCAAGAACCCAACCACCAGCATCCAATCCAGCACCATGAGCGCGATCAGGGTTGAGGTCTGCCAGATGATGGTCGAGATGGTTGCGACAACTGCAACCACGCCCACAATACCCGCCACAAACGCGAAGAAAAGCTGTAACTGTCGCACCTGTGCCAGCGACAGAGTTGGAGTTGACGAATCGCTCATGGCGTCCTCATGAGGGTTATGATCTGCAATAGTGCTGTAATCCTACCATATCTAAACAAACGCGCTGTAATTGCTATTTTTAATCCATTGTGATACCGCCATCAACATCGAGTGTTTCGCCGGTGATAAAAGCCGCCTCTGGCGAGACGAGAAAGACCACTGCGGCGGCAACTTCCATCGGCTGCGCAAAGCGACCAAGCGGAATGAGTGCCTGCGCCCTTGCTCGCTGCGCCGGTGTCATCGTAGCCAGCAGAGGTGTCTCAACCGGGCCGGGACAAATCGCGTTTGCGGTGATGCCATACGGCGCCAGTTCGCGAGCCAGGGCTTTGGTCAGGCCAATCGCGCCCGCTTTGGCGGCGCTGTACGCCGCGCTCCCCAGAATCCCGCCACCGCGTTTACCGGCTACCGAAGCAATTGTAATCAGGCGACCATAGCCGTTAGCGATCATCATTGGCACAACAGCCCGGCAGGTATGATAGATTGCGGTCAAATTGACCGCCAGCGTCCGCTCCCATTCGGCTGGATGGAGCTCAAGAAACGGCGCCGAACTGATCACTGCGGCATTGTTCACCAGCACATCAATCCTTCCCCACCGCGCACTTACCGCGTCGATGGCCGCCTTTACTGCGGCGGCATCGGCAACATCGGCCACGACGCTCAGCGTAGCGGGGCCGAGCTGCGCCGTCGCCTCGGCGAGCAGCGTTGGCTCGCGATCAAGGAGCGCAACTCGCGCGCCGCGCTCGACGAGAGCAGCAGCAATGGCGCGGCCAATACCGCGCGCCGCGCCGGTAACAATTGCGGTACGATTACTGAGATCAAACATCGGAGTATCTTACCTCGCAATTTGTCAGCGGTTCCGAAAACAAACTCTGCCGATACCGCTTTACGCTGATATGCGTGAACATCCCTTTGTTGAATGAAGGCCAGCCATTGTTCATACTATAATAAAGTATCAGACAAACAATGCAGACTGTTGCCAGAACAGGGCGATTCTGCTATAATCTGCACACTTGTTCGAATTCTTGCAGCGATGACCGGCCTGGCCCGGTCATTGCCTTGTCAAGGAGAAATCCGCGATGCAATTGCTCTATCTCGATCCGCGCCAGTTAGACATAGACCCGGATGGGGTGCGCGAAGAGCCGGGTGATGTCGCCGGACTGGCAGCGACGATTGCCGAATATGGTCTGTTGCAACCAATCGGCGTGACCCCTACTGGCAGTGGCCGTTATCGGGTAGTGTACGGCGGACGCCGCCGGGCCGCAGCCATTCAGCTTGGGCTGAGCAAAGTTCCCTGCATCGTCCTTGATAGCGATGATCCCGATCTCTTGCTGCGTCAGTTGATCGAGAATGTGCAACGTCAGGATCTCAACGATATCGAGCAGGCGCGCGCCTTTGCCCGCCTGCGAGAGCATATCGTTGCCACCCGCGGCAGGCAACCCGACCACGAGCTTGATGAAGCGGTCGGACAGGCCGTCGGATTAGGCGCGCGCACGGTGCGTCGCTACCTCGGTCTGCTTGAACTACCCGAAGAGGTTCAACAGATGATCCGGCGCGGCGAGCTGAATGTCACCCAGGCGCAACATCTGCGCCGCATTACTAACCCCAAGACCCAGATCGATCTTGCTCGCTTTGCCGTCGAGGAGGGCATGTCGGCAGCGGAATTGAGCCGCCTCACCACCTATTTTGCCGCTAACCCTAACCTGACGCTCGATGTGGCATTGCAGGCGCTTGAACAGGGTGAAGAGCTGCGCGCGAAAGCCAGCCCCGCCGACCATAGCGGTAGTCTGCTTAGCCATACCCCGGTCACGACTGTCGATCTGCCCGAACACGATGACGATTGGGATGAGGAAGAGCACGGTAGCGACGGCGCGTATCTGACGGTGGAAGAAGAGACGATTGAGAATCAGCCGAAGAACAAGGCCCGCGTGTTCAGGATCCGCTCGCTCGACCAGATGGTTGACGAGAGCGACCGCCTTGCCCGCGCCGTACACGATGGCGATGTGTTGAAGTGGATTGAACGCGACGAAGGCGCAGTGTTCAAAGTGCGTCTGCTGCTGCGCCAGCTCGAAAGCCTGACCCGCGCGCTGCGCGAGATTGCCCGCCAGCATAATCTGCCTTTAGATGAAGACGAATAGGGAGAGGTAGCGACTTGCTGTTTGGCCTGCCGGCAGGCAAGGGTCACCGACCGACCGAGAGATGTGTACTGATCGCAACCTGTTGTGGCCCGGCCTGCCACCGGCCAGACGCGGTAGTTCTCGAATCTGGCATTATTCCTGTATCCAGCCGCCTGGACACACCTGTCACTCAGGCGCGCATCAGCCTGATCTTCACCGACCGTCCTTGTACCACCACCTGACCGACAAAGGGATGTGTGCCTGACTGCGGCACGTCGTCAGTCAAACGCGATATTTCTGCAATCTGACGGCAATTCCTCGCTGTTGAGGCGACAATCGCATATCATTGCCCAGACGCTGTAACCTGCGGTTGCGCGGCATCGTCTAAACCAGTGCAGTTATTCTGCGAATCTTCGCTCCCTGTACGGTAGGATGAAAATCAGATATGAATCGTCTAAACCGGAGCAGTCATTCTGCGAATCTCGTCTTTTATGCTCGCTCTACGCGGATAGGACCGCTTCCCACCAGCGACCTATTCCTCAAACCGACGAGAATACGTATAATGAAAAGTATGAACAACGCAACAACATGGCTCAACCGAATCCGGGAACGATTACAACAACCAGCCGAGCCGCCGGAAGAACGGCGGCTCGGTCTGGCGCTGAGTGGCGGTGGCGGCAAGGGAGCGGCGCATATCGGCGTTTTGCAGGTCATTCAGGAATTGGACATTCCGATTGACCTGATCGTTGGCACATCGGCTGGAGGAGCAGTTGCTGTACTCTATGCCGCCGGGTTTGACCTTCCTGCTATTCAGGATGTGTTTCGCCAGAGTGCGTTGCGTCGCATTGCCACTCCTGATCCGACCGGCACCGGCATTATCGGTCAGCGCCGACGCGAAGAGATGTTGCGTCGCTTGCTTGGCGACCGGACGTTTGCCGATCTGCGCATTCCTTGCGCGGTCGTCGCCACCGATCTGGTGAGCGGCGAACTGGTGGTCTTGCGTGAAGGCCCGGTCGTTCCGGCGCTGCTGGCCACTACGGCACTGCCAGCCCTCTTCCCACCGGTACCCTACGGCGATATGCTACTGGCTGACGGTGGCATTCTCAACAATCTGCCGGTCGATGTCGCTTACGAGCTTGGCGCGCAGCGGGTCATTGCCGTCGATCTGCGCGACGCCAATGCCGGTTTCTCGCTCCAACCGGAAGAGAATGACAACCTGCTGGCCCGTTTCATGTTTGCGCCCAAACAGTTTGCCGTCGCCCAACGCGCGCTTAGCCTGCTGATGGCCGAAGCAACTGAGTTACGTCTCCAGCAGTATCCGCCCGATCTCCTTATTCAGCCCGATGTGAGTTCAATTGCTACCCTTGATCTGTCTACTCCCGAAAAGGGATTTGCCATCGGCCTCGAAGCAGCGCGCGAGCTGCTCGGCGAACTGATCGACCTGCGACTGTGGCGCAACGGCACCCAACTGGCGGCTCAACCGCGACCGGCCCGTCTGTTACGTCCTCCGATATTGCCAGCGTACCGCCGTGTGCCCACCCCGGCATCGTAGAAAGTATCCCCGCCGCGTCTTGGTGACGCGGCGGGCATGATTATCACCGGTTCTTCCACTAACAGTACCTGATTTCCTCTTGCGCTGGCAACCATTTTGCGGTATCGTTTAACAGAACAATATTGGACTATTCATTGTTTTTACGCAAACTGAAGGAGCGCCTCGTGACCCGCCAGCGCACAGTCTTGATCACGCTCGGCGTGATGATGAGCATGTTTATGGCCTCGATGGAGTCGACCGTCATTGCTACGGCTATGCCGGGCATCGTGCGCGACCTTGGCGACATCGAAAGTTTTAGCTGGGTATTTGCCATCTATATGTTGACCAGCACCACCGCCGGGCCAGTTTTCGGTCGTCTTTCAGACCTGTTTGGCCGTCGTCCCGTTTATATGGTCGCCATTGTGCTCTTTAGCCTCGGTTCGCTGTGGTGTGGCCTGGCAAAGACGATGCCAGAACTGATTGTGGCGCGAGCATTGCAAGGGCTGGGCGCAGGTGGATTGTTGCCGCTGGCATTCATTATCGTTGGCGACATTTTTACCCTTGATCAGCGGGCCAAAGTGCAGGGCCTTTTTGCGGGCGTCTGGGGGATCAGCTCGGTGATCGGCCCATTGCTCGGTGGCTTCCTGGTCGATTACATCTCGTGGCATTGGGTGTTCTGGATCAACCTGCCACCGGCAGCCATTGCGGCAGCGCTGGTCTGGTCGGCATGGCGCGATCCTGCCCGAACCGACGGCAAACGACCACCGATCGACTATGCTGGCGTTGTCTTGCTGAGCGCCGGTGTCGTGCTACTCTTGCTTGGGCTTGACGCACCCACCTCGTTATCAGGCATGGCAATGTTAGGCGCAGCGGTAGCTTTGCTCATTCTCCTGGTTGCGGTTGAGCTGCGCGCGCCGGCGCCTATCTTGCCGGTGCATCTGTTGCGTGACCGTATGTTTGCCGTCGCCTGCGCGCATGGCATCCTTGCCGGCGGTGTCTTGTTTGGCAGCATGAACTATGTGCCACTCTTCGGTCAGGGCGTACTGGGAGTAAGCGCAACCGAAGCCGGCGCCGCGCTGACGCCGATGATGCTGGGTTGGGTCTTCACCAGTATCGTCGGAGGCCGATTACTCTTGCGCTTCAGCTACCGTTCTATCGTCATTGGAGGCATGATCATCTTTGCGCTGGGAACGTTCCTGATGAGCCGCTTTAATTCTGACACAAGCCACTTCGAGTTGGCGTTAGCTCTAGGCTTAATGGGAATCGGCATGGGCGCCAGCATCCCTTCATTTTTGATTGCCGTGCAGAGCACTGTTGCGCGCAATGCTTTGGGAGCAGCAACAGCCAGTTTGCAGTTTTCACGCACTATTGGCGGCACGATTGGTGTTGCCGCCCTCGGCACGCTGCTAACCAACCGATTGACAGCGGAACTGGCGGCGCGTGGTTTGCAACCTGATGCAATTCCGGTGGATGCGTTGATCGGTGAGAGTAGCACAGCGGCAACGCTCGCCGGTGAACCACGTCTCGCGCTGGCGGCTGCGCTTGCCGCCGTCTTCACAACGCCGCTCATCTTCGCCCTTGCCGCGCTGGCAGTGACGTTCCTCGCGCCGGTGCGTAGTCCAGACGACTTACGTCGGCAACGAGCGCGCAACGACGAAATGGGCGCTACCACCGATAGCGTTCCCCAACCGGCGAGTCAGGCGTTGCCGGGTCAGCGCGCATAACAGAAAGCGCTCATTACACTATCGTTGCATTGTTACGCCAACAAATGATATACTCCGCAGCAGGCATTGTCAGGTGCCGCTACGGAGTATCAAACTATGTATGAATTATCTGCGCTCTACGCCGCCTTTGAACGTTATTTCGGGCAACCACCCACACGAATTGCGCGCGCGCCTGGTCGCGTCAACCTGATCGGAGAACATACCGACTATAACGATGGCTTCGTCTTTCCGATGGCCCTCGATCGCGCTACCTACGTGGCAGCGCGACCGCGCGCTGATCGAATCGTGCGCGTGTTTAGCGTTAAATTCCGTGAAGAGGATCAATTCGATCTCGATCAGGTCGTCCGTGATGAGCAACGTCAGTGGGTGAACTATATCCGTGGAGTTGTTAAAGGACTGCTTGCCCGCGACCTGCCACTGCGCGGAGCCGATCTGCTGATTGATAGTGACGTGCCCGCCGGTAGCGGATTATCGTCGTCGGCAGCGCTTGAAGTGGCGGTAGGTTATACCTTTCAGCTTCTCAATAATATCAATCTGCTCGGTGAGGAGCTAGCGCTCCTGGCGCAAGGCGCCGAGCATTCGTTTGTCGGTGTCAAATGCGGGATTATGGATCAACTGATTGCAGCACTGGGCGAAGCCGGTCACGCGCTACTGATCGACTGCCGCGATCTCAGTTATCGTCCGGTGCCGATCCCGGCCCAGGTGCGCGTGGTGGTGTGTGATAGCGGCGTGCGCCATCGCCTGGCCGGATCGGAATACAACCAGCGCCGCGCCGGTTGCGAAGAAGCGGTGCGCTTGCTCAAGCCGGCTCTGGGGAAGATTCAGGCATTGCGCGACGTGCATTCGACTGATCTGGCCAGGTATGGTCATCTACTGCCACCTGAGCTGCTGCCACTGGCGCGGCATGTGGTCAGTGAAAATGAGCGCGCGCTGGCCGCCGCCGATGCTCTGGCCGCCGGTGATCTGGTCAAGATGGGGCAATTGATGGTTGAGTCGCATGAAAGTCTGCGCAACGATTATCGGGTGAGCGTGACCGAACTCGACACCCTGGTTGAACTGGCGCTGGCCGCTCCAGGTTGCTACGGCAGTCGAATGACTGGCGGCGGCTTTGGCGGCAGCACCGTTTCACTGGTAGCCGTCGATAAAGTTGACGAGTTTGTTGCCGCGATGACCGCCGGCTATGCGATCCGCACCGGTCGCGTGCTACAACCGCTGGTCTGCACTGCCGGCGCTGGTGTTTCATGCGTCTACGCGAGTGAAGAGGAGTGAACTATGCTGGGCAGGCTCTTCACCCCGTTATCTGCCGCTTCCATACCGCTGATCTACGGCCTGAGCCACCGCGCGTTGTTGCGGTTAGGCGCGACCAGCCATGAACGACGGCTGGCCGGTATTTGCGCTCACTACTATGCGATGCCGGCGCGCGGTGCCGGCACATTGCCCTTGCTGCTCTTGCACGGCATCGCTGACCGCGCCCAAACCTGGTCATTTGTGATGCCCCGTCTTACGACCATCGGCCCGGTCTATGCGCTCGATCTGGCGGGATTCGGTCGGAGCGGGTTTCCCCCCGGACAGCGTTATGCCACCATCGACCAGCAGGTCGCGCTGGTGCAGGCAATGATCCGCGAGGTGATCGGGCAACCGACCCTGATCGTTGGAAACTCGATGGGAGGATGGATCGCTGTCCGGGTTGCTCTCGCCACCCCCGAGCTGGTGGCCGGACTGGTCTTGCTCGCGCCGGGAGGGGCGATCTTGCGTGGCCGCGAGTCGTGGGAGCCATTCTTGCAAACGATCACCCTGCCTGATGGTCGCACCGCGCGACGTGTGCTGCAGCAGATGTACGGGCGTCCACCGCTACCGCTCTATCTCGCTGGCGAGGGATTGCGCTCAATCTTCCGCCGTGACCCGGTGATGCAATTTGTCGCCTCAGTTGATGAAAACGCTATGCTGCGAGCAGAAGACTTGCAAGCATTGCGTGTGCCGGTGGCGCTTATCTGGGGTGAAGCTGATCATTTCATTCCCCGTGAGTCGCGCGATTTCTTCTGCTCAAATCTGCCGCAGGCGCGGGTTCTGTTCCTGCCGCGCTGCGGCCATATGCCACAACAACAACGGCCACGCGCAGTGGCGGCCTTCATCGGTGAGTTTGCTCGCGCTATCGCCGGATCACAGCCTGTCGGTCAGCCAGAGTCGTAACTGCTCTCCTACCGATCTGAAATGACCGCTTTGCTCTGCTCGCTCCTGCCGGAACAGGCCGGATCGGTAACCGGTAAACCTTGCCTCGCCTCGTCTGCGTCAGAATGATTGGATCAGGTAAAATAGCGGTATAATACTCAGGCAAGTTGCCCTTACTCAACGCCAGCAACCACCGCTTAAACAGCGGTGGTTGTTATTGCGAACACCAATTGGAATCGCGCTATAACAACATCCAACGAGGAGCGAACTGCTATGATCTTTTCTGGAATCCGTGACGCTGTGCTGCTCGAAGTTCAGCGCGTTGATATTCACGGCACCATCTTCTACGATGTGACGTTCCACCATCAGGGCGAGACGCAGGCAATTCGCGCGCGGATCGGCGCCGAGAGCGTTTATCCAAACCCGCAAGCGGGCGATCCGGTGCGAGTGAGTTACATTATGGGGGTAGTGACCCAGATTGCGCCGAGGTAGGAGTGTGCCAGATATGAGTTGCGAGGAACGAGAGCAAACTACAGGTTTGCTTAACCGGATTGTTCTCGTGTGTTAGGCGCATTATGTGCGGTTGTTGGCAGTAACGATATGCCACACTGGAGATCACCCACCAGCGCCTCGTGAGCGTATTGATCGCCGATCTGCCGGCGCAATGATTGCAATAGAGCGTCTATCAGCAGCAGGTTGTGCGCCTGATTGCGCCCCCAAACCAGCGCGACCAGCTCTTCTGCAGTGAAGGTACGATACGGCGCTTCAGCCAACACGCAAAGCAAGGTATACGCCGGCAGATCGAGATCGAGCCGACGTCCGGCATACGTAATCGAACGTTCCGCCAGATCAAAGGTAAACAGTCCGAGAGTAAATGGAGGTGGGAGGTGGCGCTGCTGGCGCCGCAACTGCGCTCGCGCGCGCGCCATCAGCTCGTCGGCGCGAAAAGGGCGGGGGACGTAATCCTCAACTCCCTCGGCAAAGGCGGTTACAATTAACCGATCATTGCGTGGCCCCAAAATCATCAGCACGCCAGTGAATTGATTGCGCGCCTCGCGCAATCGGTCAATAGCATGCTCACCAGGCAGATCGAGTAAGGCAAGATCGATCTGGCGACTGAACGTGTCGAGTAATTGCGTCCAACCTCGCGCGACAGAGATGTAATAACCAGCAGCTTGAAACAGCGGCACAAGGTACTCATCTGCAAATTCGCCCAACCCACCAATCAAAATACCGCGAGGAACACTCATGTTACTGTTTTGCCTCGTTGCTTCAGGGTGTTACCGCACACGACTCTGGTGGTGAAGTCACTACTTCGACGTTAACTCCATCGATCAACCCTAAGAACTGGCGCAAGGCCAGCTCAGCATTGCGGGTACCCTGTTCCATGATTCCATCCTCGCAGGCTGCCTGCAAAATCTGCTGCTCGGCTGCCTGTCGAGCGAGCGTCTCCAGATTAGGATTCTCTGGCGCAAACAGACCGCGATCACGACTATAGACCCGCGTCTTTCCGTTGTCGAGCGTCGCGCTGAAGACCTGCACCGGCGGCAAGCGCACGGTGATTTGCTTGCCATCCGGTGAAACTGTTACTGCGTCCGGTGTCAACCGGCTCAAATCGACTCCGACCACGACCGTGCCGTGGGCAATCAGCAAGAGAGCATCACCGGCCAGCCAGTCGCCGATGATTGGAATGTTGCTTCCTTGTCTGATGTCGATCACGCGCTCGATCGTATATTTGCTCGTCTCTAACCGGCTCAACTGCTGAATGCGTTGCACAACTGCCGCGCCGCTGATAATCTGCGGTGTCGGGGTTTGCACAATCACCTGGAGATTCGGCATCGCTGAACCGATGGCATTCATGCGTTGCGTCAACCAGAATGCGGCCAGACCTCCCACCAGAATGATCAGAAGCAGGCTGATGAATGACAACGACCAGCCGCCACCGGCAGGCCGTGACCGATACCGTACCGACGGCAGATCATCCCAATCATCATCGATCCATTCTTGTTGTCGGCGAATCCGCCTTAATCGCTGCGCGCGCAAGCGAATATCGTCGTCGTCGTAGTTCATCGGACAACCTCATCCTTTGATTGTGACGCCAACGGTTTGAGCCTCGCGCTACACCTTAGCGCCAACGTGGATCGCGACTGCGCCCAGTCCATACAAACGGTAAGACACATGCTGCCATCCAGCGGCTCGCATCATCGCTGCCAGTTCATCGGGTGGCGGGAAGGCGCGGGCCGATTGCGGCAAATAGGTATAGGCGCGCCGGTCGCCGCCAAGCAATGCGCCAATCCACGGCACGATTTGCTCGAAGTAGAGGCGATGCCCCCAGCGGATCAGGGGGTTGCGCGGACGCGCAACTTCCAGGCACGCCATCATAGCGCCAGGGCGGGCCACCCGGTACATCTCGCGCAAGGCAGTGGGGATGTCGGTTACGTTGCGCAAGACGAAACCGGTTGTAATCGAGTCAAAGGTGTTATCAGGAAACGGCAACTGCAAGGCATCACCGGCTACAAACATGCCTCTTCCGCTCGCAGTCAGGTCAGCAATCTTAGACTGACCGGCACGCATCATCGGCACGGTAAAGTCAACTCCGATCACAATCCCGTTGCGCATCCATACCGCCAATTCCGGCAAGAAATCGCCGGTGCCGGTGCCTACATCGAGCGCTCGCCCATTGATCGGCGGCGCAACAGCCTCGACCACTTTACGCCGCCAGGTCTGGTCAAGCCCAAAGGTCATGACCCGATTGACGCGATCGTAGCCGCGGGCAATCCGCGCAAACATTCGTTCAACGTATGCCGCCTTCTCTTCTGGCGGCGGCAAGACGTTTGTGATCGTTCGTTCCTCTGCCATAATCACCTCAATCGATACGGAGCGCCATCCTGCGATGAAGCCATTCGGTGGCTGTTTGAAACTGGCTTCTTGCTATTCCTCATCTGTCGAAGCCGGTGGTGTTTTAGCGAAACAAGGAACGCAGCTCAGCCGGTGAGCGAGCCACTGCCAGCGCAGCCATTAACTTCACCCGGGCTTTGATCCCGCTGAGATTGGGGGCAAAAATGACGCCCAGTTTGCGCAAATCGTGGTATGCACCGACAAAACCAAACTCATCACCCAGTCCGCCGGCGCCGGCCCGACTGACCGCAACCACCGGAATCCGGCGCTGAATCGCTTCGCCAATAGCCGGCAACCACCACGGCGGCACCCGTCCGCTTCCCAGAGTTTCAATCACGATCCCGGCCACCTGATCGGCAATGCTGTGACGTAATTGCCGATCATCAGCACCCTGCCCGACCCGAATCAGATCGACTGGTTCAACCAGGCGCGTCGCGGCGATATACTGCCGGTTTGTCGGTCGCAACCAGATGCTGACCTGTTCACCCTCAACCCGTCCTAACGGGCCAAAAGGATCGGTAAACATTCTGCTACCCTGACTGTATTGGGTCTGTACACTCATTGCCGCATAGATGGAGTCGTCAACTACCACCAGCACCCCCAACTGAGCTGCTGCCGGTGTTGCCGCTACCGCGATTGCTGCCTGTAAACCATTGGCAGCCACTACGCCGCTGGCATTGAGGCGCGGCAGATTGGTGATGACTACCGGCGACCCATCAGGCACGAGCAGATCAAGCAGAAATGCGGTCTCTTCTAGCGTGTCGCTGCCAGAAGCGACGACTATACCATCATACGCTTCGCGCAGACTATGAATCCGCTGCGCTAACGTAAACACCTGCTGCGGCGTTAGATGACTGCCGGGGAGGTTAGCAAACTCTTCGATAGTCGCAACCAGATCGGTGCGCAGCGTCACCGGCTGGTCATCGCGGCAGCCTAAAGCGCGCCTGACCACAAGAGCGCCCCCGGTTGAGAGGATTAAAAGTTTCGGCATAGTGGTTTACGGGCGACCCAGAAGATACGCTGAGTCGTTGCTACCGGCGGTTGGAAGGTAAAGCCATCGTAACATCCCTCAATTGTCAGCCCGGCAGTGTTGATCAGCATTGCTACCTGTTCAGTCGGATAGGCGCGCTCGATGTGAATCTCATCAAACCGCTCGTAGCCGTCGTGATCATTGCCGATAAATCCGGTAAGCCACATAGTCGATGTGTCACTTACCGGGTCAAAATGAGTTTGTTCCACCTGCACATAACCCGGCTGTTCACTCAACAGGCAATGTCCCCAATCAACAGCCAGAAAGTGGCGGGTATTCATATCACCGACAAATAAGCCACCTGGCGCCAATACCTGCGCAATACCACGCAGACAGGTAGCCAGATCGTTGCCGCCGATCAGGTAATTGAGGCTATCATACGTACACGTCACCAAATCAAAGGTGTTGGCCGGCAACAGTGTGGCCACATCACGCATGTCACCCTGATACAGTTCAACTCTGGTAGACGCCTGCGCCAGTTTTGCTGCCGCCTGCGCCAGCATCGCTGCCGAGGCGTCAAGCCCGGTTACCTCCCATCCCCGCTCTGCCAGGATCGCTAACAAGGTACCTGTGCCGCAAGCGAGATCGAGCGCTCGCCGACCATCAACCGGGTGGCGTTGCAAGATCTCTTCCAGATAGATTCCGGTCAGCAAGGCAAACCGAATCTGCCCACTGCCATCATACACAGCAGCGTAACGGTTATACGTCATGAAGATATTGTACCACTCTGCCTGATCGGAAACCATAACGAGACGATAAAACCGATGATGATATGCTCGACGTTAATCAATAAGAAGAGGGCTGACAGGGTGAGCGCCTGTTCTTGTGAGTAGCCATACGCGGCCAGAGTTGCCACCAGCACGACATCGCGCACACCAACGCCGCCAATCGAGATGGGTAACGCCTGCAACACAGCGATCAAGGCCGACGAGCCGATCACAACCGGCAAGGGCACCGCGCCCAGATCGAGGGCCAGGAAGAGCAGCCACAAGCGCAAAAAAGTAAAACTGGCCGAGATAAGTGTCGCGCCACTCACAGTTGCAATCAGAGCAGGGGTCAATGTCAGGCTGTGCATCTGCTCATTCCAGTGGTCGAGGCGCGCGCGCAATCGCGGCGCGATCCTGGGCAGCGCTACGGTGAGCGCCCACGAACGCGGCCCGCGCGCGGTCAGCAACACGGTAACTACCACCAGCCCGATCCCGGACACGATGACGATTGCCTGTTGCAACTCACGACTGGGCAGCAAGCGGCCTAACGCGAAGACGCCAATCGCGCCCAAAGCAGCCATGATGATCAGATCACACAGTCGATCGAGCACTACCGAGAGCAGCGCCGGCGCAAACGGGTGGCCGCGCTCACGCAGATAAACCGCTTTGAGCAGATCGCCCGCCTGGCCGGGGGTCGTCGCGCCGTAGAACAGCCCAACGATGTAAAGCACACACGCCGTCGGCAGATCGAGCACCAGATTCATGGCGCGCATAATCTGAATCCAGCGCCACGATTTGATGATAACAAACGGCGGAAATAATGCCAGCGACCAGAGGATCGGAACAATTGCCGCCGAACGCACAATTTCCCAAAGCCTGTTAAGGTCACTGGTCGCCAGAAAGGCAATTAACAGCGCCGGCCCGATCAAGCGTAGCAACCACGAGATGACATGACGCATCACAGCGGTTACTCCTCGTCAGCGATGCGCGGCGGACGCTGGAAGCGGAGCGCGGCAACCTGTTCGGCATTGAGGCCAAACATGAAGATGATGATGCTGCCCACAAATAAGCCCACCGCCGAATTGGGAATATGGAAACGAAACGGATCGGTAATGAAGAAGCTGACCAGGAACGAGAGAAGCGCCAGCCCCTGCATCGAGAGCGCAACCGGAAAATAGACCCGCAACGGGGCAAAGAGGGAAACGATGCGCAGAATGATCAGGCCAAACCGAATCCCGTTGCGCACCAGTTTTTGCCCGCTCTGACCGCCTTGTCGTCGCTGACCGGTCACCGGTACATAGCCGACATGGTAGCCGGCCTTGAGCAGGGCGAGGGTGCTGGTGGTAGGGTATGAGTACCGGTTAGGCAGTAAATTAATAAATTCCATAATCACGTCGCGCCGCATTGCCCGGTAGCCACTAGTCAGATCGCGCACCTCGGTTTCGACCAGATAGCTGCCCAATGCATCGAGCGCCCGGTTCCCCCAGCGTCGAAAGATCGAATCGCCCTGCGTATCGCGGGTACGCGCGCCCACGACCATATCGTAACCGGCGGCAATTCCACCGAGCAGATCGGGAATGTAGCGCGGATCCATTTGACCGTCGGCATCCATCAGCAGCACTACCTCGCCGCGCGCTCGCCGGATCCCGGTCTTCACCGCTGCGCCGTTACCCCGATTGACCGGGTGTCGGATCACTCGCGCGCCAGCGGCTTGCGCTACTGCCGCCGTCTCATCGCGTGAACAGTCATCGACAACGATGATTTCAGCCGTGGGTAGTACGGTGCGCACACGTTCGATCACACTGGCAATGCCGTGCGCCTCGTTATAGGCAGGAATCACCACACTGACAGTAAACGGATAGCTACCGGTTTCCTTTAGCATCGACTGGGGCGATACTTGTATCTGTTGCATTCTTCCTTCCTTAGCGAATAGATATGCGCTGAACCATCACGCTCAGCGGGCGCGCATCGGGATTACCGGGATAGCGCTGGAAAGGCAGAAATGTCGGCGCGCGCAGCTCAATGGTCACTTCTTGCAAGCCATGCGCCTGCGCCGGCAGCGGCAACCGATACACCCGCCAGTCGCCCGGCGTGACCGTTAGATTGTAATGCTGTTCGGCGATAATGACCGTTAACGGGGTTGGCTCCGGCGCTGCCAGGCGCAGCATCAAGATTTCATCGCCGGCCAATGGTTCAGGTAATGGCAACCTGATCATACCCTGCCCTTGCAACCAGCGGAACGTAACCTCACCCGCCCGCTCACCGAAAGCGAATCCGTGCAGGTAACCAAGATCGAGATCGTTGCCCAACGTCAGCGCTGTTATTGGCGAAGGTTTCAGCCAGGCCCATGCCAGTCGCTGCACATCCTCACCGGCCCGTTCTTCGGTATCGCGCAGGTAGACCGCAGCCGTTTCCATATCTCCCTGCGCTCTGGCCAGCGCGCCGCGCACCAGATTCCCGCGATGGGTTTGATAGTCACCGATAACCTGCCATGCCTCATCGTAACGCCCCTGCGTCAGCAACCAGCGGGCAAATTCGACCTGCCCATCGGCAAAATCGGGATCAGCCGACAGCATGGCCCGCAATGCCTGCTCGGTCGCCACGACATCATTGCGCGCCAGTGCTTGCTGAGCCGCTATCCAGGCCTGCTCACGCGCCAGCCCATTGCGCATAATCTGCGGGTAGTTGCAGTAGCTGAAGATTAGCACTGCCAGACCACAGCTTACGGCCAGACCGGCCAGCACTGGCCAACCTGGTCGGCGCAGCCAGTGACTGCTATGGGCGATTGCCGCTGCGCCGTACAGCGCCAGCCAAAACCAGATCGGCAGCAAATAACGCAGTTCCACATGGATGAGCATCACCATCAGGCAGGTATACCCGATCCAGCCCAAGGCCAGCAAGCGAAACGCGCCATCACGCCAGCGTAAACAGAAGGCAACCGGCGCTGCCAGTGTGAATGCAAGCCAGATCAGATCGCCGACGATCCCGAGCAGCCAGACTTCACGCAAAGGTCGAGTAAAAAAACTCGCTTTGACCAGGAAGTCTTCGATAAACTGCGCTTTCCAGATGTGCTGAAAATGAGACCAGAAATTGCGAACGAAGCGCTCCGGTTCCGTCTGCGCAATCCGACGCAATTCAGCGCTGACAAAACGCTGACGTTCGGCCTGAGGCACAGCGAGCAAGATACCCTTTGCCTCACCTTCGCCGCGCCCTTCATGCACCGCATCGCTCATCGCAATCCAGAGATTGACCGGCCCCAGCGAATCGACCAGAATGATGTCCTGATACAACAGGTAGTTGCGGATCGTCCATGGCGCAATTGTCAGGATAAATGGCAACGAGAAGGTCACGAGCGCCGTAACAATACGCTGAAACCGCCGTTGAGTAGCCGATTGCCATGCAATCACAACAATGACGAGCGCAGCAAACAGCGCGCCATAGAGACCGGGCGATCGAGCCAGCGCCGCCAGCGCCAGCGTTATCCCGGCGCCGATCAACCAGCCAGCGCGCCGGTCATCGCGCCAGCGCACCAACATCCAGACATGGGTAACGAGCATGTAAAAGAACAGCGGTTCGCTCAGAATGAGCGCCGGTAACTCGACCATCGGTAACCAGACGGTCAGAATCAGAGCAAAGATGAAGCCAGTGCGCCGATCAAACAGACGCCGCGCCAGATCGTAGCCCAGCGGAATGAGCGCCAACGACATCACAACTTGCGCCACGCGGATGAGCGCAATGCCAATGGCCGGATCGCCGAAAATCAGCCCAATTCGCAATAATGCCGCAAAGAAAAAGATATGTCCGGGTGGACGCACCAGCCACGAATTGTCTTGATATTCGCTGGTGACGGCAAATTGCAGCGCGCGCAGATAGTAGTCACCGTCGTCGGCTGCCGAAAAGCGGGGGTCGATCTGGTTCACGGACAAAAACCAGAGCCGCAACCCAAGACCGATGATCATCAGCGCGCCCAACCAGATTGCCGGACGGCGCGCGATATGCGCAAGTTTGACGGTCTGGGAGCGATGCTTTTCGGTTGCGAGCGGGCGCGTAGATGAAGAGACCATAGTTTCCAGGTTACTAATCGCGCGCATTCCAGCCGCGGATCCGCTCTATCATAGCAGAGATTTTCGGCTTGCGCATTTCAACGAGCTGGCAGCAACACGTATAACGAGAATCGACCATCGCCAATCTGTTTCCGATCTAGTTCTGCAATTGGCGGCGGCCCCTGAGCATTGTCCCAGAGCAGGTAATCGGCCTGCAATGCCTGTAACTCGACGGATGTCACCGTCACCGGCACACGCTCATCGATCAGATGGGCAATCGCCGAATATTTGGCCAACGGCAAGCGTTCGGGTATCGCCGCCACGAGCCGCGCTCCCGGTTCTGGTAGAGTTCGTTGCACCAACGCAACCGCTGCCACTTCCTCTGCCGGCTGAGCTGCCAGCACAGCGTTAACGGCGATTGCCGGGCCAGGCGCAAGAAGCACGATCAGCGCAACCGCTGTCGATACCAGAGCGCGCGAATGATTCCATAGCCGGCTTACCATCCACGTCGCAGCTCCCGCGTATATCGGTGTCAGCGGCAGAAAGAAGCGTGGCAGGATGAAAGCTATCGCGATGACGGCTACATAGAGGCCAATCAGCGCAACCAGAGCCAGCCAGCGCCGATCAGCTTTACCGTGCCACGCCTGCCAGCCAGCCAGCGCCAACCCACCGATAGCCAGCCAGTTTGCCGGCCAACCCAGCAACCGTAACTGATCGGCCCGGCCAAATTCGCTTACATCCTCCGCGCCCGCCCCGATAAATCCGATCACATTACGGCTCCAGTTAGCCAGAAAACGGATCGGATCGCGAGCAATTACCTCGAAGAGACCGATACTATTGGGCACTTCATCCCAACGACTCCAATCGGTATTGGCATAGACTGCCAGCCAGACGTTCTTGACCTGCTGATTAAACAACGGTTGACCGGTTTGCAGCATATTGACAATCAATTGAGGCGAAGCAGCCAGGGCAAATCCCAATGCAAAACGCATCGCCGTTCGTCGATCAACCAGCCACCATAGCGTTATCGTGCCCCACAGTAACAAGAGCAATCCTGGATGCCGGATAAGGAAGGCAGCCCCTGCCAGCACTCCGGCAGCCAACGCAACCATACGATGTGAGTCAGGTCTGACGCGCAGTGTCACAGCGACAGCCAGCGTAAACAAGACCGCAAATGGCATATCACTGCCCACCAGCAAACCGTACTGCGCCACCATGCCGCTCAATGCCAGGATGATCGCAGCCAGCAGCGCCTGTCCAGGCGAGTTAAAGCAACGCGCGAGCAGATAGCCGGCGCCGATGAGCAAACCACCGCCGATCAGGGCAATCAGGCGACCGGCCAGAAAAGGATTATCATGCGTAAAAGGTCGTGTCAACCAGAGGAGCAAGGGGTAACCAAGATTGTAGAAACCATCGGCTTGAAAGATGGTCTCCAGCGTGTCGCGAGTGGCAAAAACGCGAAAATCGTTTTCAACGCCGGGCCGGGCCAGTGTAACGCGCGCCTGCATCGCCGGCCACATCAATGCCATCCAGAGCGCAATGATAGCGCCAACTAGCCACGGCGTAGCCCAACGCGGCCAGCGTTCGCTCATCGTCGGCCAGCGCCAGACCAGCCAACCGACAGCCAGACCGGCCACAGTCACCGGCGGCAGGTAGAGCAGCGGATAAGGGCTGATACGGTAGAGCAACAACCACAATCCGCCGTATCCGGCAAGCGCAACCAGTATCTGCCGGCGTGGACGACCGGCCAGTAAGGCGCCCGCCAACGCGCCGGCGCATGCAGCATACCCTAGTTGCGCCGGATAAGGCACTACCGGTGGCATTGCCACCAGTGTCACTCGATCAAGCCAGACGGGATCGCTTGCGGTCGCCGCCGAGATTTTGATAACAACATCAACAGCCTTGAACCAGCCACTCCTGATTGTAACGCTCTGCTCTACCCAATCACCGCTGGCGATCCACTGGGTTGGTGGATCATTATTGACCTGAACGAACACCGGCGTCCCAGCCGCTGCATACCAGCGTAAAGTTACCGTTGCCGGCATGCCGATTTGCGGCAGGCGCAACGCAGCTTCCGGTGTCAATCGCCGCGCGACCCCATCTGAACCGGGCAATTCCATTTCAGGTTCGGCCAACCCTTGCGCCACCGCAGCATCGTTACGCCCAATGTCAAACGTCTGCCGCGCCGGTATCTGACTGAAAAGCGTGATGATGAGCGCCGCAAAGACAGCCCAACCGAAGAGAGCGGCCAGCTTACGCGCGCCCGGCGCAGACAGGCACGCAAAGCGGGGCGCAACCGGCAGATCTGCCGGTTGCGGTGATGTTTGCGCGCGTTGTTGACGGTCTGGGGACATACCTGTATTCACCTGACACCCAGACGATCGTTTCCATCCCTACCCCTGCGGGCCACACCAGGCTTACGGTGTCGCTGTCGGCACGATTAACGGTAACGGCTCCTGCACCGGCACGTCTGCCGGTGGCGGTGAGACCAGCGCCTGATTGACCCAGCCGGCGCCACTTCCATCGGGGTTGGCAATGAACGAGTCAGGGCTATACTGATCGCCGAGTCGGATCAGGTACCACTGACCGTTGGTCGTCCGGGCGAGAAAGATGATCTCATCGCCAGCGTTGATCCGACCAATTGGCTGGTTATTGGTACCGGGAAGGGGACGGACATTTGCTACCTGTAACACAGTGCCGGTGATTACCGATGTTGCTGCCGGCAAAGCAGTTGGCTGATCGGCAACCGGTGTCGAGCGGCGGGGAGTAGCCGTAGGACGCGGCGTTGGCAAGACCAGATTCGGTAGCTCAGTCTGGCCGGGAACATACCGACCGAATTGTTCCAGCTCGTTGCGCAGCGTACCGATCACGCCAAAGGCGAGCGCAACCGACAACAAAAAGATCACACTCACAATAGACAGTTTTATCAGTTCCAGGCTCTGTGCCCAGATACTGCGCCGGCTCAGCAAATCAAGCGCGCTCTGCGCTGCGCCGGCCACCGACTCACCCCAACTCGTGCGTCCCTGATCCGAGCGAGCAACTTCGCGCAAGGCAAACAGCGCGCGCACATCACCAACCTGAGTCAATGCGCGCACTGCTCCCCAACGCACATTAGCATTCTGATGTTTCAAAGCAGCGATCAACGGCCCGGTTGCTCGACCATCGCCAATCTGAGCCAACACTTCGGTCGCGCGGTAAACGAGCAACCATGGTTGCTGCGGCCCTACCACTGCGCATAATGCCGGCACTGCCGCCGCGCCGATGGCAACCAGTGCATCAACCGCTTCAGCATGACGCGGATGGGTCGGGTTACCGAGCGCGCCGATCAATTCATCAATTTCGGTACGAGATGCAGGTCTCTCGACCGGAGTCGTCGCGCGTGGCATGCGAGGGGCAGTCAAGCGTCGCGTTGGCCTCGATGACGGTAGCGACTCAGAAGATGACTGGTTCGACTCTGGTTCGGTGGTCATCGGTCTCCGTTCTCTCTGGCGGATGGTTGCCGGCCAGGCAACCATTGCTCAAAACGTTCCACTATCAGATCAAGGAGCATCGCTGCCGCAGTTTCCTTCGATTGGCGCGGCAATTCTATTGCCTGCTCACCATCAAGGACGACCAGGGCAATCTCGGCCTGGCCGATACTGGCAACAGCGTCATTTGCAACAATTAAATGCAATCCTTTGCGTTGCAGTTTGCTGCGGGCATTAGCCAGCAAATCGCGCGTTTCGGCGGCAAACCCGACCTTGAACAGATCGTTGCGATGAGCCAGCTCTCCCACAACATCCGGATTCTGCACGAGCTGGATCGTCAAACCCTCATCGGCCTGCTTTTTGATCTTCTCAGTCGAGGGTTGGGCGGGGCGAAAATCGGCCACTGCCGCATTCATGATCAAAATGTCAGCCTGAGCGCAGGCAGCCTGCACTGCCGCTCGCATATCGAGCGCCGTCTCCACGGCTACAACATGTACCGCGCGCGGTGGTGTCAGCGCTGTTGGCCCGCTGATCAGCGTGACCGTCGCGCCAAGGTCACGCGCTCGCGCCGCCAGCGCATACCCCATCTGCCCCGACGAACGATTGCCGAGGTAACGCACCGGATCGATCGGCTCACGAGTACCACCGGCAGTTACCACCACGTGGCGACCACGCAACGGCCCGTTGTGACGACCAAGCAGCGCGCGGATCTCGGCCAGCAGATCAGCCGGTTCGGGTAATCGACCACGGCCAACGAGCGGTTCGGCCATCCGACCAAACTCTGGCTCGAGCACGCAAGCGCCCCGCGCGCGCAGGGTCGCGATATTGGCTTGCGTTGCCGGATGATCATACATGGCCGGATTCATCGCCGGCGCAATCAACAGCGGCGCGCGCGTTGCCAATACTGTCGTCGTCAACAGATCGTCACACAACCCGGCAGCCAGTCGCGCAATAGTATTGGCCGTCGCCGGCGCAATCACCACCACATCCGCCTGCATGCCAAGACTCACGTGACCGACCACACCATCTTCCGGCAATGTCCACATATCGGTCAGCACCGGTCGCCCGGTGAGGGCCTGAAATGTGGCCGCGCCGACGAATTGTTCGGCGGCTTTGGTCATAATCACATCGACGCGCGCGCCGGCCAGAGTCAGATCACGCGCCAGTTGAGCGACCTTGTAAGCGGCAATGCTTCCGCACACTCCCAGGATAACTCGTTTGCCCGCCAGCGTATCCATAAGCCTCTCACTGCTCAGGCAGACTCCCTGCGGGCGCATTGTAGCACATCTGAATGGAGGAGGTCTCACGACCGGCAGTATGCGTGACCGGCTGCCTGTCTGACAACCAACCGGTAACGAGCAATTGCCTGTAGCGACGCCAGCAGAATTGATGAGCAAATCCGATTGCGTTCCTGTCGTGAAGCGCAAGATTCACATATGTCCTCGGTTACACTCTTGCAGAACCGGCAAGCTAGTGCTACACTTCACAAAAAGCCGACTGCCAGGTCAAAAGTCCGCGCCGCTGTACTCAGGTATTCAGCCCAGAGTTACGCATGAATTGAGGCAAATAGCCTTGAATAGCTGAAGGCACTCTCCTCGAGCCAATGGAGGACTTTCGTGGAGCGTTCAGATTTACCACCTGATGTCGTAATCCGACGACTTCCCCTTTATGCGCGCAGTCTACGTTATCTGCTCGAAGAGGGCATTCACTCGGTTTCATCACAAGAACTGGGCGAGCGCATTAATGTCACAGCCGCCCAAATCCGCAAGGATCTTTCGTATTTCGGCGAGTTTGGCAAGCAAGGCATCGGCTACGATGTCGAAAAGCTCTTGCAGCACATTGAGCGGATTCTCGGTATCAACCAGCACTGGCCGGTGGCACTGGTTGGTATCGGTCTACTCGGACAGGCGATTGCGCGTTACGAAGGTTTTCGCACCGAGGGGATTGAGATTGTTGCCCTGTTTGACGCTGATCCGGCGAAGATTGGGCAGAAGATTGGTGATCTGACTGTGCAAGACTTCGCCCATGCGCGGTGGGTGATCGTCGAGAAACAGATTAAACTCGCCATCATTGCTGTGCCGGCGTTGCAAGCGCAGCGCGTCGCTGATGTCTTGATCGAATCTGGTGTGCGCGCCATTCTCAGCTATGCGCCGATGATTTTGCAAGTGCCGGAAGATGTCTGGGTCAGGTATATCGATCCGGTTGCAGTCCTCCAAAGCATGACCTACTATCTGGCTCGCGATCAGCAACTTGAGCATTGATGCCGGTACTATGAGCCGTAGCGCAGCATAATCTGGAGCAAGCCAGCGCCATACATGAAAGGGATCGGTGTGCTGGCCACACGAAAAACCAACCGATTAGGCGCGCTGGTTGCGATCATCATTGTCGGTATCGGGCTGGTTCAACCGTGGTTGAGCAGTTGGTCGACAATTGAACGGATTCAGCGCCCTGCGCTGGTCGCTCCCGCAGCCGATCACGCTTTTAGCGCCCTTGTCGCGCGCGCCAATGGCCCCTTGCTCGCCGCCTGGGATGCCCGCAATGGTATTCCCACCTTTCTTGCCCCCGCTACCGTTGATGGTCATCTTCCCTACACTCCTACCGCTGCCGAAACTGGCAACCCGCTCGCCATTGCTCGCGGTTTTCTTGACCGTGAACGCGCGCTCTTTGGTCTGCGTAGCGTCGCCGCCGAACTCCGACCGCTACCGATTGAACCTGACCATCAACGCGGTTTCAGCCATATTCGCTTCGAACAGATCGCTGCCGGCCTGCCGGTCTTTGGCCGCCAGCTTGTTGTTCACCTTGATCCGACCAACCAGATCGTGGCCGTCAATGGTCACTTCGAGCCGGGAATCGAGATCGATCCCCGGCCAGCCATTGCGCCAGCGGCGGCGCAAACTATTGCGCTCGCGCATATCTGGAGTGAACTTGACCCCGCCGAACGCCAGCGAGTGCAGTTTACGCCATTCCCTGACCGCGCGCGCCTGATGGTCTATGCGCGCGATGATGGTCACGCGATAGTTGTCTGGCAGGTGCGTGTGCTGACGACAGCGCCGCTGGGTGAATGGCTCGTTTTTGTGCATGCGCGACGGGGCAATGTGGTGCATGCGATTGACCGTCTGGCCGCCGCTAAACGCCGCCGCACCTATACCGCTAACAATACCACCCGCTTGCCCGGTCGTTTGCTCGCCGAAGAGGGTGAATTGCCGCGCGATGCCATCGCCCGCGCCGCTCACGAAGGCGCCGGCAAAGTTTACGATTACTACTTCAATACACACCAGCGTGATTCGTTCGATGGTAGAGGCGGCGCAATGGTCTCAACCGTCAGTTATGGCAGCGATCCTGAAGATGCCGAAAACGCGGCCTGGATAGGTGAACTCAAGCAGATGATCTATGGCGATGGCGGACGCCTCTTTCGCCCGCTGCCCTATAGCCTTGATGTTATCGGTCACGAATTTACCCATGGAGTGATCGATGCAACTGCGCAATTGATCTACGAGGGGCAATCGGGTGCGCTTAACGAGTCGTATGCCGATGTTTTCGCCGTGATGATTGACCGCGATGACTGGCTCATCGGTGAAGATGTCGTCAAATCGCCGCCATATCCGGTTAACCATCTGCGCAGCCTCGCTGATCCAACCCTCGGTGGTCGTTACGATGCGCGTAATCCGTTGAGTAGCATTGGGCAGCCGGCCACAATGCAAGAATACGCTAATCTGCCAAATTCCCGTCGCACAGACAACGGCGGTGTCCATATCAATAGCGGCATTCCCAATCACGCGGCGTACCTGTTGGCGCAACAGATCGGACGCGAACGGGTAGAACAGATTTACTACCGCGCCCTGACCCAATACCTTACCCCAGACAGTAATTTCGCCGATGCCGCCGCCGCTACCGCTCGCGCTGCCGCCGATCTTTATGGCCCGACTGAAGTCGAAGCCGCGCGCAAAGCGTTCGCCGCAGTCGGGATCACCAGTACGGCGATTCCCGGCGGACCGGTTACTCAACCACCGGATACGTTGCCTGAGCCATCACCACTGCCGCCTGCTGCGCAGAATATTCCGCCTGGATGCAGCGATCTGATCGTCAATGGCGGTTTTGAAGCCGATGCCGGTTGGCAACAGGTGACTAACCTGGATGCATCATTGATCGATACCGAGTTGCCGCGCAGCGGCAAGCGTAGCGCCTGGCTGGGTGGCACCGATCAAGAGAGCTTGCAGTACATCTATCAAGATGTGCGGATTCCGGCCAACGCCACCGGGGTCGAACTGCGGTATTCACGCCTCGTTCATTTCGAACTGAGCGGAATTGCCGGCCTCTTCGCCGGTGAGGCGATCTTCTCAGTTGTCATCGCCGATACCCGCGCGAATCCGTTAACCACAGTCGAGCAGATTCAGTCGAGCGATGGTGATGACAGGTGGCGTGACCGGCGCGCCGACCTGAGCCAATATGCTGGCAAAACAATCCGTTTGCTCTTTGCGGCGGAAAATCCGCGCGGTAACGTCAGCAGTATGTTTGTTGATGATGTTGCGCTGATCGCATGCACAACCGGCGCGGCGCCAACGACACCGCCGGCAAACAACGATCTTGTCTTCCTGCAAGGCACGGTTAGCGATGCCGATAGCGGACGCGGTATACGCGGCGCTCAGGTCTTCATTCTGCGACCGGGTTTAACCACCCGCCAGGCTGCCGCCGATGACACTCTCACCCCCGATGAGGTGCTGACGATGGCTGTTGCCGACGATAGCGGTGGTTTTCGCACCGAACAACCGGTTCCACGTGGGCAGAGTTACAGTGTGATCGTTGTGGCGCGTGGTTATCGCACCATCTTGTCAGATGGTGAGTTACGAATCCCGGCCACAGCCACCAATCCGTATCGACTCGATGCGCAGATGCGCCGATCTCGTCCGTAATTGATTAGAGGGTGTAGTGCCCCTACACGCTACCGGTACAAACCATGAACGACGAACGCTTCGAGTGTTGTATCTGTCACCAGCCTCAATCGCCCCCTTACCACATTCTCGGTGGACGCATCTACTGCGCGCGCCATTACGCGATCGTTAACAAACCGCATCGCGGTTTCTGGCAGGCAGGTTTGATCCAGATTATCGGTATGGCAGCGTTGAGCGCGGCGCTGGCCGGTTTGGGCAATGTCATCGGCCCGCTCAGCGGCCTGCCCCTATTCCTCGCTGGCATTGTGCTGTCGGTCTTGCCGGCAGCGCTCTGGCTTATCTTCTTCTACCAACAAGATCGACTCGAACCTGAACCGAAACGAGGCATTATTGCCGTCTTGCTGACTGCGCTCTTCCTTACCGATGTGATTGGGCGGCGCGCCGTCGAAGAGTGGTGGCGTCTGAGCGCGTGGTCAACCTTCGATACAACCACCTCACTACTGGCCGCGCTCTGCATTCTGGGGCCGCTGCGCCAGGTTATCGCTTATGTGGCGGTGCGAGCAATTGTTTACGCGACGCCTGAATTTGACGAACGAATGGACGGGATTGTCTACGGAACGGTCGCCGGACTGGGAGTTGCCACGCTGCTGAACTTGCGTTACATCCTGGCCAGCGAAGGGATTGTCTTGACCGCTGGCGTGATTGCGACCGCGACCACGGCGCTTGCCCAGGCCAGTTTTGGCGGCTTGATGGGCTATGTCATGGCCGAAGCGAAATTCAGCCATCGTCCGCTCTGGTTTGTTCCGCTCGGGTTTGCGATCATCGCAGCGCTCAACGGGTTGGTGAGCTGGTTCATCGCTGAAGTGAGCGCTGTTGGTCTAACGGTCGATCCATGGCGCTCTTTGTGGTTGGGAGTGGCAGTAGCAGTGCTGGCCTACCTGACGCTGATCGGATTGATCCGTCGCAGTATCTCGGTCACACTACAGCGCTCTCCTTGAAACGAAAGCGCAGATACCGTATAGCCAGCGCTACGCATTGTTCACAAACGTTGATCCTCGCGGCAGGAGGTCAGGATGATCGGTCGAGTTGGCAACGAACAAGTCTGGCGGTTGCGACTCTGGAATAAAGACCTGGGAGTGGCCCTGATCACGGCGCTGGCGCTGCTGGCCGGCACGTTACTGATGTGGCGCACCGAAACGGCGACACGCCCGTTTAGCAGCCCTGACAACAGCCTGAGCCTGGCTTACCCTGCCCGGTGGGTGAGTGTCGACTCGCTCAGCGATCTGCTACTCAAAGTCGAAGATCCGCAGACAGTCAGCTTGTTTAAAACCACGTTGAGCGTAGAACAACGCGACATTGATCCAAACAATCCCCCCACCTTGCAGGCATTGCTTGACCGCCGGGTTGAAGAGCGCAGCCTGCTCACGGCGTACCACTTCTTGAGTGAAACCGAGACGACAGTGGCAGGAACACGGGCAATTGTCAGCGATTTTGCCTATGTCGTGCAACCGATTGACGAGCCGCGCCGTCCGGCGCTACCGGTCGTGGTGAGGGCGCGCGAATACATTTTCGTCACAGCCAATCACTCGTTCTACCTTACCCTGGCCGCGCCAGCCGATGAATTTGATCGACTTACCGACACGTTCGCGCGCATTATTGCTTCGGTGGAGGCACCATGAACGATCCGGTCGATCCCCTTGCCCGACAGAGCTGGAAACCCGGCGATCCTGCTGACAGCGCTGCGCCGCTGCCTGAACCAGAGCTGCCACGCGCGGCCTTGCTCAGGGTAAGCCGCAGCGGCGGCCTGCGGTTTCAATCGCATACGATCACGATCTACCGCAATGGTCTGGTCATCAGCGATAAGCGGGCGCGTCGTCCGCGTTTCCTGGCTTCGCTCGCATTCACCCGCCTGTATCACACTCTGTTGCAGACCCGCCCTTTTCGCCTTCCTCACTGCATCGAATCGGGCCCGGACAGTTATGTCTACACTATTCAAGCTCGCATCGGCGAACGGATGTGCCGGTTTGAAGTAAGCGCGCATCATACTTTGCCCGCAGTGCGCGCATTGCTACGGCAGTTACGCCTGGCGGGGTTGTGAACGCATGATGGCAGCGCAAGGTCACTCATCGGTGTCAACCACTAAAATAAACCCCGGCCGGCAAGCGCTGATACCCGTTTCGGCGTCAATCTAAACCGTTTTCATGGTATGCTGCCCGCAAGCGAGTCTGGCTGCGCAGGTGTTTGCGCTGCCGGCAATATCACAAGGAGGTGACTGAAATGAATATCACCGATCTGAAATTACTCCAATCACTGCGAAGCCACCCTTCGCTGACCATTACCCTGCCGACGCATCGCACCTCTCCCGCCAACAAACAAGATCCGATCCGGGTGAAGAATCTGGTCACTACTGCCACCAACCGGCTCATCGACACCTACGACAAACGCGCAGTGGAACCGATCTTGCGCCGGTTGGAGCTATTAGTCAACGACATCGACTATCGTTACACCCTCGACGGCATGGCAATCTTTGTTAATCGAGATACCGCGTTGTGGTACATGACACCCTTCCCCCTGAAAGAGCGTGTCATCGTTGATGAAACCTTCTACACCCGCGATCTGGTCTACGCTATGAATCGCGCGCCACGTTACTGGGTGCTGGCCTTGAGCGAGAAGCCAACTCGCCTGTTTGAAGGCACTCGCGAAACGTTGCAAGAGGTCGAAACCGGAGGCTTTCCCATGGCTCATCTTGGGCCAGGTGGCGCGCGCGGCATTCCCAACGATCCGGCGATCAATCAGTCTGCCTACCGCGATGAGCATCACCGGATCTTCTTTCGCCAGGTCGATGAAGCGTTGGCGCCGTTTATGGCCGACGACCCCCTCCCACTGGCATTAGCCGGCGTTGATCGCTACCTGGCCTTTTTCCGCGAAGTCAGCAAGCATAGCGATGCAATTATCGCCACCCTGACCGGCAACTACGACAATGCCAGCGCGCATGATCTGGGACAACTGATCTGGCCGATTGTTGAAAGTAATCTGCAACACCGACGCCAACAAGTCTTGCGTGAGCTAGAGGCAGCCATTGGCGGACAACGATACGCCTCCACGATTGGCGAGGTCTGGCGGTTTGCCCGCGAGGGTCGCGTGATGAGCTTGCTGGTAGAAGAGAACTACCATCAGCCGGCACTGGTTGATGAGAGCGGATTTCGGCTAACCCTCATTGATGAACCAACCACACCCGAGGCGCTCGACGATGCGGTTGATGAGATCATTGCGACAGTGATCGATCGCGGCGGCAAGGTGGTCTTTCTTGCCGATGGTTCTCTTTCTGCGCATCAGTGCATCGCTGCCATTTTGCGCTACTGACCGGTAACCAACCCTTATGCGAGGCTGGGCGCGGCAACACGGCTGATTGGTTGCAACCGCCGCGCTCGCCAGCCACAACCTGTTCGCCGCATTACCCCTGACAATGCTTCCATCCAGGTGAGTAAAACGCCCCACTGCCGGGTTTGCTCCGCTCTCTGGTATAATGGAAAGTATGAGCGAAACGATTACCTTTGCCGAGATTGCGCGGCTACCCACTTCTTACAACGTCGCGCACATTCGTATTGAACCAAATATCATTCTCGCCCCGATGGCTGGGGTCACCGATAGCATCTTTCGCCGGATGATTCTGCGCCTTGGCGGTTGCGGTCTGGTCAGCACCGAAATGACCAATGCGGCCAGTGTCAGCCCGAAAGCGCTTCGTCGTCATCGCCTGCTTGACTACTTGCCCGAAGAGCGCCCACTGACGATGCAGATTTCGGGTAACGATCCCGATCTGGTAGCCAACGCCGCTCGCGTGGTCGAGCAGCTTGGCGCAGACATCATCGACATCAACTGCGGCTGCCCCTCACCCAAAGTCACCGGTGGCGGCCATGGTTCGGCGCTCCTGCGCGATCTCCCGAAGATGGAGCGGCTTTTGCGCGCCGTGCGGGCCGCCGTGCAGATTCCGGTGACGCTCAAGTTTCGTGCCGGATGGGACGAGCAGAGTCTCAACTACATCGAAGCGGCGCAACGGGCCGAAGCCGCCGGCGTGTCGGCCTTAGCCCTCCATCCGCGCACGCGCGAGCAAGGGTACAAAGGGCAGGCCGATTGGTCACGGGTTGCTGAAGTTAAACGCGCCGTCTCCATTCCGGTCATCGGGAGCGGCGATGTGACCAGTGCCAGCGATGCACTGATCCGATTACGCGACTATGGCGTCGATGGTGTCATGATCGGGCGAGGCGCGATTGCCAATCCGTGGATCTTTCGCCAGATTGCCGATCTGCGCCGCGGCGTTGCGCCGTTTGAGCCAACTCCGGCTGACAAGTGCAATCTGCTGCTGGAATACATGGACATCTGCGCCGAAGAATTGCCAGAACGACTGGCGCTCAATAAGATCAAGCAATTGATCGGGCAGTTTTACATTGGGCTACCCGGCAGCAATCATCTGCGTGTCGCTGTGCATACCGCCACCCGTCTCGACGCGGCGCGTGACGCAATTGAGCGCTTCTTCGCGCCCTATCTTGAAATGATAGTCACGACGCCGACAACAATGGCTGCGAATCAGGCAATGCGGTGAGAGGAGGATCGACAACCGCGCTCAGGCAGACACAGCGGCGCAACGATAACACACTATGCACGACGGCTATCTCTTCACACTGGGAATTTGCGGTAGCGCAGACGAAGATGATCCGGCGCCAGAGCTGCTCAGCGCGTTACTCGGCGCATTGCCACCGGTCAAGCGCGCCGCATTTCTCGGTGTGTTGCCGTTCGAGCAGCCCGATCCTCTGCTCACCGACATCATCGCCGATATGACCGATGCCGAGCTGATCGTGATCGTGGCGCCGGCTACCACGCCACAACTACCGACCCGTCTCAATACGCTCTTATGCGCTGCGACTGCCGCTCGAATCAATGGCCGCTACGCCTTCATCGCTGCCATCGGCCAGCATGCCGGCGCGATCTTGCGCCAGATCCATACCGCTGCCACTGCCTGCGGCCTGATTGTTGCCGGCGCTCACGCCATGACCGATAACCAGCCACCACCGCTGGAAGAAGTGCGCGCCGCTTATGCAATCGCGCGCGCAACGCTCGCGCCTGACGCTTTGCCATAAGAGTCGCTGCGCGCAGGCTGAATCAAACATCACCGTCCGTCGTCTGGAAAGATAAACTCACACCATCGCCCGGTCTCATTCTCAGTACGTGAAGCCTTGCAACATTAACCGTCATATGATTACCCCGCGCATTCCCGCCAACAAAATCTGGCTTGCCGATGAAGCGATCTACTACCTGCTGGCTCGCCCGGCCCTCAAACGCAGCTTCGATCACATCTGGTTTGCGCAGTATGGCCCGCGGCCCGATCCACGATGTGGGCCATACATCTTCTATCTCAACCATTCAGCGTGGTGGGATGGCTACATGATGATGCTCATCCACCGCGCCATTATGCGGCGGTCATTCGACAGTTACCTGATGATGGAAGAGCGGCAATTGCGCGCCTACCGCTTCTTTACCTGGTGTGGCGCATTTTCGGTTGAGCGGCGCGATCCCGATGACGCGCAACGGTCGCAAATCTATGCCGCCAATCTGTTGCGCGAACGACGCGATCGGGCGCTCTACATCTTTCCTCAGGGCCGCATCGAGGCCAACGACTACCGGCCACTCACCATCTACCCCGGCATTGCCCGCATCGCTGCCCTGGTTGGCGAAGTCACCCTTTGTCCGATTGCATTGCGCTACGAATTTCTGGGACAACAATGGCCGCACGCCTTCGTGCAGATCGGGCCATCGCATCCACCGGCCAGCCAGGACGACATCGAAGCGATCAGGACAGATGTCGCCAGGCGACTCACCGAAGCGGTTGACACGCTGCGCGCAGACGTAATCGAGCAGCGGCTTGGCCGTTTTCAGCCGCTGCTTGCCGGACGCTGGGGCATCGACCGCGCGTGGGATACGATCAAGGGTTGGTTTCAGCGACGCGGCGCAAACGACGGGCCAGCCGCGGAAGCAGCCAATCGCCTGCGAGCACGAGCATGATCAGTCCGCCAATCAAAGCCGGCAGTGCCTGCCCACGAGCCAGATTGACAACCACAAACATGGTAAGGTTTGTCAAATAGAGTGCCGGTGGCAGCCATGGCATATAGTGGTGAGAAGGATGCTGGCGCAATGCCGCCTGACGTCGCAGCGTCAACAACACCCAGGACAAGATCAGACTTGTCACCCACCAGGCAACAAAATTAGAGACCGGAATGCCATAATAGAACCCGGTTTCGTCGCTCATCCAGACCCAATAGCGATTGATATAGACGGCAAACGGTTCAATGGTTACGTCAAGCAATAACGCAAACGAAGCCGCCGTCAAAACCCGGGTTGGACTCATCAGGCGGTCATCAAGTGGGCGTCCATCACGATTAAGGATCCGCTCAGCAACGCCCACCGCAGCGACGACAATCAGCAGCCAGGCAAACGGGATTGCCAGCGGCACAACCCCGAAGATCTGGGGCTGCAACACATCGGTATAGGAATAGAAGCCGAAGGGAAAACCGGTCGTGGCGCCGATATGTTCGACAGCCCACGAAATGACCAGGATCAATCCGGCAGCCAGCGCCCCCCATCCCCGATAGCGCGCGGTCAGCCAGACCCCCATCAGCGCCCCTTGCAGGATCAACAGGGCGCCACCCATCCAGGTTCCCCATACGGGAACCTTGTCGAGAGCCACCAGAACGATTGCAAATGGATAGATAAAGAGATAAATCGCGAGGAGAGCAACCACGCTACGGCGAAGCTGAAGTAGTAAAGACTGATCAGAAAGCATAGTGTAATGTATTCCTGGCAAACGGGTCATACCATTCGGTAGCCCCTGTAGTTGATTATAGATTCGCTTTCATGGCCTGTCAAAGCTGGTCATTTTCCTGGGGCCGACCGAGAAGAAATCCCTTCATTGACAAAACTGTTATTGTGATTGCACGCAATCTGTGCTACACTAAAAATAGGAAAAAAGTACTATAGGCACTGGCGCCACCTCTACCACCCATCATTGCCAGGGCGCAAGATCTGGGGAGGGGTGAACCATGAGGGCAACAATTTCAGAAGGTCAGCCTGTGCGCATCCTTCTGGTTGAGGATGACAACAACATCGGGCGCATTATTGAGCTGGCCATGCGGAGCCTTGGCATTCCCTACGAGTTTGTTTCGGTACTGAGCGCCGAAGAGGGGCTTGAGCGTTGGGAAATGCAACCCTTCGACCTGCTGATTACCGATTACAATCTGCGGGGCATGAATGGGGTGCGATTGATCAAAACCTTGCACGAACGTGGCTACTATCCACCGACACTCATCGTTACTGCTTACGACTCGGCGGAAGTGCGGCGAGCTGCCGCTGAAGCGGAAGTAGATTCCTATATGACCAAGCCCTTCTTCATCGATGAATTGATCGAGCGGATCAAGCAGCTTCTGCCCACGGCCTACATTGTCCGCGAACGCGCGATCAATAGCTAAAGGCGACGCAGCGAATGGATCTGCGTCGCCTTGCCGATCAATCTAACAGGGCTGGAGTGCGGTGGAGGGGTAGCAGGCCGGCAGCGACCTGCTCTGGTGTTGGCAATGCTGACTCAGCCGGTTTATCCGAAGCAGCCAGCAACAATGCACCTTGCGCCTGCAACTGCTGTCCCAGAGTGAATAGTTCACCGCTCAAGGTTAGCCGACCATCAGCCATACGCGCTGCCGTCGTAACCAGTTCGACACGGCGAAACTGCGTAAACGGCGTCGGATCACCGGCTTCTATCCGCTCAATTAACTGCCGGCGCAGCGCCTCTAATTCAGCAGGAACCTGCTGAGCGGCGATCAGCAATTCCAGGAGTGTCGGCGTCAAACCGGCGGCAAGTTGCACCTCGATAGCCGGCAAATCAAACACGTCAATAGTGGCAAAGATGGTCATTGCTACCGTGTAGTCTTGATTATCGAGCGTAATCGGATGCCACTCACGCCGACACAATTCAGCGTAATTCCGTCGAAATAGACTGCGATCAAATCGATTGCCCAGCAATTCAGTAGCGACGATAACGGCAGCCTCAGCGCGGGCATCATCGATCGCCCCGTCGGAACGACCACGCGGCCCCAGCAACGTCTTGTCGATATCGATCAACACGGCAGTGCGAGACCAATCCACCCCTTGTGCAGTGAGTTCGGCTGCCCATTGGTGCGCCAGCGCCCAGCGGGTAGCCGAGGCAACGCCATCGACCCATTCGAGCGTGGCCGGCGCTACCGGGCGATCAACCCCGATAAAACCGTATGCAGCTACCTCGCCAACGCGCTGCAAATGAACTGTTAGCAAGCGATCATTGTCAGTATCGCCAATGACCACAACGGTTGTCAGCGGCAACCCATTGCGCAACGCCTGCGCTGCTCGCGCCAGAGCCAGGATCACATGGGCATAGGCCATGTCGCGTTTGCGTGGGGTGACATTGGCCGGCAAGCCGAGCACAGTGCGCAATGTGGCGATACCGGGCAAAGCTGGATCACACGGTTGCAGATCGCGATAGATCACCCGATCATCGGTCAGATCGGCAATTGTCGCCCGCGCATTCATAACCACCCCTGCGCATGCATCAACTCAGCATTCAAGATTGACGCTCCGGCTGCGCCGCGAATCGTATTGTGGCTCAGGGCAATAAGCTTGATGTCAAACAATGAGCAAGGCCGGATCCTCCCCACTACCGTTGCCATGCCGCGACCGGCATCACGATCACGACGCGGCTGAGGACGGTCAGGCTCATCGCGCACAATGATCGGCTGCTCAGGCGCGGTAGGCAGACGTAGCTCCTGCGGTAGACTGCGGAAATTGCGCAATACTGCTGCAACTTCATCAGGACTTGCCTTGCGCTCAAGCTCGATCGACAGACAGACCAGATGACCTTCGAGCACCGGTACCCGATTGCAGTGGGCCGAAGTGGTAAAGCTGGCCGGCACAATCGTCTCGTCACGCAACTGACCCAGCATCTTTTGTGGTTCCACTTCGAGTTTCGGCTCTTCACCTCCGATGTACGGGATCACATTATCAATGGCATCGTAGCCAGGCACACCCGGATAGCCGGCGCCTGACAACGCCTGCATACTGACCAGCGCCATGCGACGCACCCCGAAGTGGTCGAGGAGCGGACGCAGCACCATCGTAGCCGGCGTCGATGTGCAGTTGGGATTGGTAACAATTGCGCCTGACCAGCCACGCTTGCGGCGTTGCACCGGGATCAACTGCAAATGATCGGGATTCACTTCGGGGATGACCAGCGGCACATCTGGCTCCATGCGATGGTTGGAAGCATTGGAGCAGACGATATGACCGGCAGTGGCCAACCGTTGTTCGATGGGGCCGGCTACATTGCTCGGCAACGCCGAGAAGACCAGTTGCGCGGGCAGATCGGCTTCTTCATCGAGCACGGTCAGATCGGCCACCGCTGCCGGCATCGGTGTATCGAGCACCCAGCGGCATACGTCACGATATTTCTTGCCAGCGCTGCGCTCGCTGCCGGTCAGCGCCACAACCTTGAAGAGTGGATGGTCGGCGAGCAATTGAATAAAACGCTGGCCCACTGCGCCGGTGGCGCCTAATACTGCAACCGGAATCACAGTCATCTGAGACCTCCTGTCGATTGAACACAATCGTCTACATTATACCCAAGCACGAACGATTGCATAAACAACTACCTGTGGTTATTATTTGACAACATTTGTTGCGAAAAAAGCCGGGAAAAGTATGGCATTTCTCCCTGCGATGTTGTATAATCTACGTGAGATCTGAAACATTTTTCATCTTCGACCTCGATACTGTGCTCCTCCCACGACGCAGGAGTCGTTATTTTGCCCCGATTGTCTATGTGATCACTGACGATCACGCAGGAAGGAGCAGCCCTATGATCGACCCGCACGTCAAACGCTTGTTAGAGCACGTGCTCGACACGCCAACCAAGCTGCACTTACTCCTGATGTTTCACGAACATCCACGCTCTGAGTTAACGGCAGCGGCAATTGCCGAGCGGCTCTTCCGTGATATTTGGAGTGTACAACATGCGCTTGACGAATTAACACTTGCCGGTTTCCTCTCGGTTACCAATACCGTTGGCGGGCAGCCAGTCTATCGTTATATGCCACCACCAGAATGGCACGAAGCAATTCGGCGGTTGGTGCGCAGCTATAATGATCCGCTTGAACGGGATATGATACAGCGCGCGATTCGTGATCTGGCTGCCTTCGCATCCTTCCGACGGAGCGAACTGGAACGGTTCGAGTTCGCCTGACGATTCGTTGCGGTAACCCGATTGAGTCGGCGCGGGGAATATTCCCCGCGCTGTTGTTATGCTAACACAAATCTAACACCGGCTGGCTTGACTCACAGGAAAACGCTCTCTACAATCGAAAACACACGCACTATAGCGCCGTATTGCGCTTTCATTCTGTGGGATGAGGCGAAAAGCATGAAGGATTACTATCAGGTGTTAGGTGTCAGCCGCTCGGCCAGCGCTGATGAGATCAAACAGGCCTACCGGCGGCTGGCGCGCAAGTACCATCCTGATATAAATCGCGGCGATCCACAGGCCGAGGCGCGGTTTAAAGAGATCAACGAAGCGTATCAGGTGTTGTCTGACCAGGAGCAGCGCGCCAAGTACGATCGTTTCGGCAGCGATTTTCGCCGCTATGAGCAAGCCGGCTTCGGCGGGTTTGACTATGGCAGCCAGGTCGATTTCGCCGACCTGTTTGAAACGCTGTTTGGCACGCGCCACGCTACCGGCGGCGGGTTCAATGTTAGTCTCGATGGTCAAGATGTTGAGCAAGCGGTTGAATTGACGCTCGAAGAGGCCTATAACGGCACTCAACGCACGCTGCAATTTTCCAATCCCAACGGCACTCCGCGCGTGATCACGGTTAAGATACCTGCCGGTATCGATACCGGTAAACGAGTGCGCGTCCCTGGTGAAGGCGCACCCGGTCTCAACGGCGGTCGCCGCGGCGATCTTTATCTTGTGGTGACAGTTAAGCCGCATGCCCAATTCGAGCGCAAGGGCAACGATCTGTACGTTACGGTACCGGTCAGTATGTATACCTTACTGCTCGGCGGGCAGACGCAGATTCGGCTGCTGTCTGGTAAAACGCTGAACCTCAATATTCCGCCTCAAACGCAGAATGGACGTGTCTTTCGGATCAGTGGCCATGGCATGCCGCTCATGCATAGCAACCACTACGGTGATCTTTACGTGACTGTCAGCGCAGTGTTACCTACCAACCTCTCACCTCAGGCCAGGCAGTTGATTGAAGAGTTACGGCGCTTGACGGAAACACCTGGCTGACAGGTGGGCCGCCTTCATTCTCAAACCATCATTTGGCACTTTCGCACAACACAGCTTGACACGCTTGCCCAATTTGCAGTATATTATTTGGAAATAATCCACGAAAACAAAGCTGTTTAACCGTACCGGGTGGTACAGTGGTCACACTCGAAGAGTGAGTGTGGCGTTCGCCTGTATCTTCCATTCGTATTATTCAGTTCAAGTAAATGTGACAGGCTTCGTTGCCAGGAGGCGACTGCTGCAACGCAGCCATATTGTCATCTTTGATGTAAGCGGAAATGCGAGAGCGCGCTCGCCGTTTATCCTCACTGATGAGGAGTGGTGAGCGTGTTTTTATTTTGTCTGTATCTGGATCCGTCTCCAATTAGTGAAGAACAAGGAACGAGCGATGTACCTTCCTGCGCGAGACTCAGCCCGCCTTTACGATCCGCGCTTTGAGCGTGATGCCTGCGGCATTGGCTTCGTAGCCCGCGTTAATGGTCGGGAAGGCCATGATATTCTCGAGCTGGCCCTGACTGCCCTGAGCCGACTTGAGCATCGTGGCGCGGTAGCTGATGATGCCCGCACCGGTGATGGCGCCGGCGTGTTGACGCAATTACCGCGGCGTCTGCTACGCCGCGAGCTGGCCGCTGCCGGCATCACTGTGGCCGATACCGATCTCGCGCTGGGGATGCTCTTCCTTCCCGCCGATCCGACCCAATGCGCTGCGGCTTGCGCGCTGATCGAACAGGCGCTGGCGCGCTATCAATTGCCGCTGCTGCGCTGGCGCGAGGTGCCGATCAATCCTGATGCGCTTGGCGATCGAGCGCGTAGCGCAATGCCCACCATCCGGCAGGTAATCGTTGGCCGTCCCCAGGACCTCGATGATCGCGCCTTCGAACGTGTGATTTTCCTGGCGCGCAAAGCTATGGAGCAGGGATTCCGCCGCGACGGTCTACCTGCTTACATCCCTTCATTTTCGACTCGCACTGTCGTCTATAAAGGTCTCTTGCTCGGCTCGCATCTGGCCGATTTCTACCTCGATCTGCGCGACCCCGATTTCACCACGGCGATCGCCGTTTATCATCAACGCTACAGCACCAATACCTTCCCAACCTGGGATCGCGCGCAGCCGTTCCGCATGCTCTCGCACAATGGCGAGATCAATACGCTACAGGGTAATGTGAACTGGATGCGCGCTCGCGAACTGGCGATTACGTTGCCTGATGACTTCCTGCCTGGCGGCGCGCCACCGATGAGCGATTTGTTGCCGGTGATTGACGAAAACGGATCCGACTCGGCAATGCTCGATAATACCCTTGAGCTGCTGGTTATGGCAGGGCGCGATATTCGCCACGCAGCCGCAATGCTTGTGCCAGAAGCCTGGGAAAAGGTGCCTGATATCGATCCGGCGCTGCGCGCTTTCTATCAGTACCATTCCTGTTTGATCGAACCATGGGACGGCCCGGCGGCATTGGCCTTCTCCGATGGCGTTATCGTCGGCACTTCTCTCGATCGCAACGGCCTGCGACCGGCTCGTTACATCATCACCGATGACGGTCTGGTTGTATCCGGTTCAGAAGTTGGCGCCGTGCCGATCGCCGAAACACGGATCGTCTGTAAAGGCAAACTTGGCCCCGGTCAGATGCTGGCAGTTGATACCGCTGCCGGTCGAATCTATACCGATAGCGAAGTCAAATCGCTGCTGGCTTCCCGCCGCCCCTATTCTGAGTGGTTGAATGAACGTTTGTGTTATCTCCCCACTGAGTTGCCCGCCGTTCCAGCAGAGGAAGAAGAGGATCTTCAACCGTTGCAGATGGCGTTCGGCTATACCTCCGAAGAGCTGAATGTCATCATCAAACCGATGGGTATGACCGGCCACGAACCGGTCGGTTCGATGGGTGATGACACCCCCATTCCTCCACTCTCCCAATGGGAATCAGGTCGCCCGCTGTTCCACTTCTTCAAACAACGCTTTGCCGAAGTGACCAATCCACCTATTGATCCCTTGCGCGAAGAGCTGGTGATGTCGATCAGTATCGGGATCGGACGCCGCCGCTCGATCTTGCTCGAAACGCCAGAGCACGCCCATCTGCTGCAATTGACTTCGCCCTTTTTGACTAATGCCCAACTACAGGCGATCCGTAATCAGACCGATCCGCTGCTCCGCCCGGCAACGATCAGTGCGCTCTTCCCGGCGCGGCATATTACTGCCGAGAGTCTGATCAAGGCGCTCGAGCGGGTGAGCGCCGAAGCGGCTGCCGCAGTTCAGAGCGGCGCAGCAATCGTAATCTTGAGTGATCGCGGTATCGATGCCGATCATGCCGCGTTGCCGATGTTGCTGGCAACCGGCGCTGTTCACCACCACTTGATCCGAACCGGGCTGCGGTCACGGGTGAGCCTGGTGGTTGAAACCGGTGAAGCGCGCGAAGTTCACCATATGGCGACCCTTATCGGCTACGGCGCCGAAGCGATTAATCCGTATCTGGCCATAGCCAGCGTGCGCCGAATCACACTTGAGCGCGATGCCGCGCGTCAGCGCGCCGAACACGGGATGAGCCGCGATCCAGCCAAGCTGCACGCTCATCACCTGGCCGACGAAGCGGAACAGCACTTCATTCATGCGCTCGAAAAGGGGTTGTTGAAGATTATGTCGAAAATGGGCATCTCGACCCTCGACAGCTACTGCGGCGCGCAGATTTTCGAGGCGATCGGTTTGGCCCAAGAGGTGATCGATCGTTGCTTTGTCGGTACCCCTTCGCGCGTTGGCGGTCTCTCGTTTAGCCGTATTGCCCGCGATCTGGACATCCGCCACCGGCGCGCGTTTCAGACCGAGCGAGTGTCGCTGCCCCATCCTGGTTTCTACAAGTTTAAAAAGGATGGCGAATATCACGCCTTCAGTCCGGCAGTGGTGCATGCCCTGCACAAGGCTGTGCGGAATCCACACGCGCTCAATGGCGATAGCACCGGGCCATCACTGAGCAGCGAAGGGTATGCGGTTTATCGCGCCTACGCCGACCTGGTTAATAACCGACCTCCGGTTGAGCCACGCGACTTGCTGGAGTTTGTGCCAGCCGGCCCACCAGTGCCAATCGATGAGGTCGAACCCATCGAGTCGATCGTGAAGCGGTTTTCGACGGCGGCGATGAGCCATGGCTCGACCAGTTCAGAAGCGCATGAGACACTTTCAATCGCCATGAATCGGCTGGGCGCGATGGCAAACAGCGGCGAGGGTGGCGAAGCGCCTGAACGGTATCACGACGAGCGCAATTCACGGATCAAGCAGGTGGCATCGGGGCGGTTTGGCGTGACGCCAGCCTATCTCGCCAGCGCCAGCGAGTTGCAGATCAAGATGGCGCAAGGCGCAAAACCGGGTGAAGGCGGGCAGTTGCCCGGTCACAAGGTGAATGAAGAAATTGCGCGTATCCGACACACGGTGCCCGGCGTGGCATTGATTAGCCCACCACCGCATCACGACATCTATAGCATTGAGGATCTGGCGCAATTGATCTACGACCTCAAACAGGTCAACCCGAATGCGCGCGTCTCGGTCAAACTGGTCGCGACGACCGGCGTCGGCACGGTGGCCGCGGGCGTAGCGAAGGGGTATGCCGATACGATCCTGATCAGCGGTCATTCTGGCGGCACCGGCGCCTCGCCGCTCAGCAGCATCAAGAATGCCGGTATACCGTGGGAATTGGGCCTGGCTGAAACCCAACAGACATTGATCTTAAACGGTTTGCGTGAGCGAGTGCGGCTGCGCGCTGACGGCGGCCTGAAGACGGGGCGTGATGTGGTCATGGCTGCGCTGCTCGGCGCCGATGAATTCTCGTTTGGCACGGCAGCGCTAGTTGCCGAGGGCTGTATTATGGCTCGCGCCTGCCACAACAATACCTGTCCGGTTGGGATCGCTACCCAACGTGGTGACTTGCGGGCCAAATTCCCCGGCAAGCCGGAAATGGTCATGGCTTTCTTCCGCTACCTCGCGCAAGAAGTGCGTGAGATCCTGGCCAGTCTGGGCTTGCGGTCAATTGAGGAAGCGGTTGGGCGCACCGATCTGCTACGCCAACGCCAGACCGGGGTGGAAAGCGCCGATCTGCTCGATATGACGCCGGTATTGGGCGCGGCAACATTGATCGGACAAGGCCCGATCCGACATGGCGGCAAACCGAACGCTCTTCCGCCTGAAGAGAGCCTGAACGACCGGATTATGCGCGATACGGCCAGCGCGCTGGAAGCCAGCGGGCCGGTACAGTTGCAGTACCCGATCAACAACTGCGACCGTTCGGTTGGCGCGCGCCTGGCTGGCGCGATTGGACAGCTCTACGGCGACAAGGGGTTGCCTGCCAATACCATCGTGATTACCTTCTATGGTCACGCTGGCCAGAGCTTTGGCGCCTTTAATGCGCCGGGGGTCACACTGCGTCTGATAGGCGATGCCAACGACTACGTGGGCAAAGGCATGGCCGGCGGGATCATCACGATTGCGCCCCCACCCGACGCGCAGTACGTCTGGCACGAGAACGTCATTGCCGGCAACACCCTGCTCTACGGAGCAACCGGTGGCGAATTGTACGCGGCTGGTCGGGTTGGTGAGAGATTTGCAGTGCGTAATTCGGGCGCGACAGCAGTGGTGGAAGGAATTGGCGATCACGGTTGCGAATACATGACCGGTGGCACCGTAGTCGTACTCGGTTCGACCGGACGCAACTTCGGCGCCGGCATGACCGGTGGTATTGCGTATGTCCTTGACGAATACGCGACGCTGGCTCAGCGCTACAATCCGCAACTGATTGAGCTACGCCCGCTCAGCGAACGCGATGAGCTGCGAGTGCGCGAACTGATCCGTCGCCATGTAGAATTGACCAAGAGTCCGCGTGGGAGTGAGATCTTGGCCCGCTGGGATCGCTACCGCAATCTTTTCCTGGTCGCGCGGCCACGCGATGCAGTGGCTCAGATTGAAGCCGCTGCCGAAGGCACTGAAGAGCCGGTCAAAGCCCATGCAGCGTAGATCCTTGCCGAATAATGGCAGACGGGATAGAGTTTCTATCCCGTCTGTCAGCTTTTTATCAGCTTGCAGATGGGTCAGTTCGTGGTAAGATAAAGCGCCATGATGACAACCAGATTGACGCAGGTTGTCATCCCTGTTGCTGATAACGTGGTGAAATTTGTTTGAACAACCAGGAGAAGAGCCGCGTATGCTCTGGATCAGCCTGATTGCACTGATGCTCCTCATTGCCGCCTCACCGGGGATCATGCTCTACGTTGAACACCGGCAGTCTAACGTTGGCCATTTCGAGCAAACCGGCGACGCTCACGTTTACCGTGATACACCATAAGCCGGCTGCTAACCATCCCTCCTTTGCTACTGCCGGTTATGCAAACCGACTTGCGCATGATTGAAAATTTACCAAGACCAGAACGTACTGTGCCGACCAATCGTCAGCGCTTGAATCGGCGACGACGGTGGACGATGGTTGTTCTCTTTTGCGTCGATCAGGCGCTCATCTTCCTCGGGTTTGCGCTGGCGTATGTGTTGCGTTATCAGGTCATCTGGCCTGCGCCATTTGATCGGATTATCGCTGAAGTGGCAATTGAGAATCAGGTGCTGTTCAGCGCATTTTTACCGATCGTACTCATGCTGCAAGTCTTGCTCGGATTGCGCTTTGTCACGCGCGGTTTCTACCGTTCCAGCCGGCGGATGACCTTTCTCGATGAGGCAGAGGTGATTACCGGTAGCGTCATCACGATGATCGCGCTGGTGATGGTCATCGTCTTTCTGTACCGTCCATTTTTCTATTCGCGCCTGATCTTCGCTTTTGCAGCGGTAACGATCAGCTTGCTCCTGCTGAGCTGGCGCCTGTTCGTGATCGGGATTCGCCACTGGTTTTGGGCACGCGGTCTCGGACGTGAACGGGTTCTGGTCGTGGGTGGCACCGGCCTGGGACAACTGGTGATGCAGGCGATCACCGTCTCACCGGGAGCCGGCTATACGCTGGTTGGCTATCTGAGCGAGGAACCGATTATCGCCAGCCGACGGGCGCGGGTATTTCAACACCTCGGTCATCTCGATGATCTTGAACAGGTAGTCGAACAACAACAGATCCAACAGGTACTCATTGCCCTGCCGTTCTGGGAGTACGATCGCCTGCCAGAACTGGCTGCGCGCTGCCAGCGCCTGGGGGTAGAATATCAGATAGCGCCTGACATCTATCAGTTGAGTTTCGACCGGATTGATATTATGCACTTGAGCGGCGTGCCACTGCTGCAACCGAAAGAGATTCAACTGCATGGTCTCAATCTGGCGCTCAAGCGCACCTTTGATTTAGCGATGGTGCTGCTCACTCTACCGGTGACACTCTTTTTAGCTGCTGTGATTGCACTCTTTATCTGGCTCGACTCAGGCCGGCCAATCATCTTTCGCCAGCAGCGGGTAGGCAAACACGGACGGTTGTTTACCTGCTACAAATTCCGCACCATGGTACCTGACGCCGAACAGCGCCGGAACGAGTTGTTGCAACGCAATGAAGCCGATGGGCCACTTTTCAAAATTCGTGATGACCCTCGCATCACGCGGTTCGGGCGCTGGTTGCGCCGTACCAGTCTCGACGAACTGCCACAGTTGTGGAATATCTTGCGGGGCGATATGAGCCTGATCGGCCCGCGACCTGCGTTACCCGAAGAAGTGGCCCGTTATGAGCCGTGGCATCACCGACGACTCGAGGTGCAGCCGGGATTGGCCGGTTTGCCGCAGGCGCTAGGGCGAAGTGAGATTTCGTTTGATGAGCAGGTTCGGCTCGATATTTACTATGCCGAGAACTGGTCTTTGAGCCTCGATCTGCGGATTCTGATGATGGTGATACCGGCGATCCTGTCCGGTCGTGGCGCGTGGTGATGCGATTCTCCCCGGCAAACTGGCAAAACTGGTCTCAGTGGTGGTGGCTGGCCGGAGCGGTTACCATCGGTGTCGGGCTGGCAATCGCCCCACCACTCACGACAGTGTGGTGGTTGCTCGGTCTCGTTGCCCTCGGCCTCGCCCTTGCCGATCCAGTCTGGCCGGTTGCGCTGGCCATTCTCTCAGTGCCCTTTCAGCAACTGGTTGAACTTCCCGGCGGACTCAGCGTGACTCAGTTCTGTTTTGGGCTGGTGGCGTTGCGGCTGCTCTGGCAGGTAGTTCGCCAATCGTGGCCTCGCCCCGGCCTGCCGGGAATTGCGCTCTTCGGCCTGATCTGGACATTAGGCCTGGCGGCAGTATTGACTCCGCTGAGCCGGATTGAGGCGATCAAAGAAACCTTGCGCTGGGGAACGGTGCTGCTGATCTATCTCGCGGCTGATTGGGCGCTGCGCGATCCATCGCGCGTTGCCTGGCGACGCGCAGTGTTGATCACCTGCCTGCTGGTTGCCCCGGCAGTCACTGCGCTGATCGGTATCGGTCAATTTCTCACCGGTATCGGCCCGGAAAGTTTCGCGATCGGCAATGGTCGAGTGCGCGCCTACGGCACGATCGGTCAACCCAACTCATTTGCCGGCTATCTCAATCAGGCATGGCCGCTGGCCGTCGGAATGGCGCTGGCTCTGCTGGAGACCAGACAGTGGCGAACAGCTCGTTTCTGGGGGACGCTGTGTATCATTGGGATGGCAGGCATCAGCCTCATTGGCGGATTGCTGGCCAGTTTTTCGCGCGGTGGCTGGCTAGGGGCAGCCGTTGGCGTCTTGGCAATCGGTGTTACTTTTGCGGGACGCTACGGTCGGTCAATGATTGGGAATGTCATTACCGTCACGCTGATGACAGGTCTAAGCGGTCTCATTCTGCTGAACAGCGGATTGTTGCCGGCCTCACTCAGCAATCGTCTTACCTCGATCATCGAAAATCTGCGTCCCTTTGACGCCCGCGGTGTCGAGATCACGCCGGCCAATTTCGCGATCGTTGAACGAATGGCTCATCTGCAAGCAGCGCTGCACATGATCGAAGAACGGCCATTGTTTGGGGTTGGGCCGGGTAATTTCAGCGTCGCGTATGAACGGCTCGTCTACAGTGGGGAGACAGCAACCTGGATCAAACCGTGGTATGATTCACGTGGTCATGCGCATAACTACTACCTGCATATTGCCGCCGAGAGCGGGTTGATCGGCGCGACTGCATATCTGATCTTCCTGGGCAGTGTCTGGTATACTGCAATTCGAGCTGTGCGGCATGCTCAGGACTGGATGACACGCGGGATCGCGATCGGTGGTCTCGGCGTAGTGGGGGCATTGAGCGGTCACAATCTGTTTGAGAACCTGCACGTGTTGAACATGGGGGTGCAATTCGGCGTCGTGATTGCTTTGCTGGCAACCATCAATGCCGGTCGCCTCCTCCGACCTGAACCTGAATGAGGATATATGACCTATCTTGTTACCGGTGCAGCCGGTTTTATCGGCAGTCATCTGGTCGATCACCTGCTGGCGCGCGGCGAACAGGTGATCGGCCTTGATAATTTTGTTGACTACTACAATCCGCTTCGTAAACGGCGCAATCTGGCCCAGGCATTGCAGCATCGGGGTTTTACCCTGGTTGAGGGTGATATTCGCGATACCGAGACGATAGTAACTCTATTTGAGCGTTTTCGACCCCGTTTCGTTGCCCATCTGGCCGCGATGCCCGGCCCGCGACCTTCAATCGCCAACCCGCAGCTCTACGAATCGGTGAATGTTGGCGGAACTCTGGTGATACTCGAACAGGCGCGTCGCGCCGACGTTGAACATCTCGTGCTGGCCTCAACATCTTCAGTTTACGGCAAAACCAATCGCGTTCCCTTCCGCGAAGACGACAATACCGACCGACCATTGTCGCCATACGCTGCAACTAAAAAGGCGGCGGAGGTACTGGCGTATACCTTTCACAGTCTGTACGGCACACCGATCAGCGTCGCGCGTTTCTTTACCGTCTATGGCCCGCGCGGTCGGCCCGACATGACACCCTATCTCTTCGTGGAGCGCATGGTACGCGGCCAACCGATCACCCTGTTCAACGGCGGGGAAAATCTGTTTCGTGATTATACTTATATTGATGACATCATTGCCGGCGTGATCAACGCGCTTGACCGACCGCGCGCTTACGAAATTTTCAACCTTGGCCATTCGCAACCGGTTGAATTGCGGCGGTTCGTGAGCTTGCTGGAACAGATCACCGGCTATCGGGCGCAGATCGAAACCAGGCCGTTACCGGCTACCGAACCACCGATCACGTATGCCGATACCACAAAAGCTGCTCAGTTGCTCGATTTTGTGCCGACTGTCGCGATTGAAGAAGGGCTGGAACGATTCTGGGCATGGTATCGAGCCGAAATTAATCGATAGTCACAGTCATTTACGCATGCGTTGCGCGGCTCAGGTAGGATCATGGCAAACATCGAACCTTCATCTGCGACTACTTACAGGAAGGCTCACACATCTATGACCGATCAACCACCGGTGGTTGAAACACCAACCGGCGATCGTGAAAGCAATGGAGAAACGCGCGCGACCTTCTCACTCGGTCAACGTTTGCGCCAGCCACGGACGTTAATCTCGTTTGGGTTAGCGATTGCGATCATCGTATTTGTCACACGCAGCCTCGATATCGATCTGGCGACGACGTGGCAATATATGCGATCGGCCAATCCGTGGCTGCTGGGGTTAGGGCTGATAGTCTTTTACACGACCTTTCCCTTGCGCGCGCTACGCTGGCGTTTACTGCTGGCTAATGCTGACGTGCCAATTGCCGAAGGCCGACACAGTTGGGCATCACTGCCGGCATTGATCGAATATATCTACCTGTCGTGGTTTGCTAACTGTATTGTGCCGGCGAAGCTCGGCGATGCCTACCGTGGCTATCTGCTCAAACATAACGGCAATGTGTCATTCTCGGCCACGTTTGGCACAATCTTTGCCGAACGGCTGCTTGATATGATCGGACTGTTCAGCCTGCTTGTCCTCTCCGGCTACCTGACCTTCGGAGCGCATATGCCAGAGGGCACGCAGATCGTCTTTTTCTTCGGCGGATTGCTTGTCGTCGTGATCGTGAGTGGTCTGGCTGGTATGCGCTGGCTTGGGCCGCAGATCCGCTGGTTTATTCCGCGCCGGTTGCACCGCGTGTACGGCAATTTTGAGCAATCGGCCTTGAAATCGTTTCAGCCGAAGATCCTGCCTCGTCTCTTTGTTTTCACCGGAGCGATCTGGCTACTCGAAGGCTTTCGGCTCTGGTTTGTGATCGAGTCGCTCAACCACACCGGTCTGAACCTGAGCCTGGCAGCGATTATCTTTGTTGCCCTGGCTTCATCACTGCTCACGGCATTGCCAATTACCCCAGCCGGGTTGGGAGTGGTCGAAGGCACGATCACCGTTGTGCTGACTCTGTTCGGTATCGCCGCCAGTCTGGGTGGAGCAGTAACGCTACTCGACCGATTGATCAACTTTTGGAGCATCGTCGTTTTCGGATTCATCCTTTACCTGTTCAGCCAGCGGAAGTAGTCATGCGGATTGGGATCGACTTTACCGCAGGGATCTGGCAGGGCGCCGGTATCGGGCGCTACACGCGCGAGTTGGTGCGAGCTGCTGCGCAGGCCGGGCCAGATTTGTCATTTCACCTGTTCTATGCGGCTGGCGGTCTCGATCCCACCAGTCCTTTTGTTCGCTATGCCCATGATCTGGCAGCCAGCTACCCACACATTACGTTGCGCCCTTTGCCGATCAATCCCCGCTTACTCACCATTATCTGGCAGCGGTTACGACTGCCGCTGCGCATTGAGTGGTTCATCGGGTCACTCGATGTTGTGCATGCGCCCGACTTCGTTTTACCGCCTACCCACGCGCGCGCGCTGCTGACCATTCACGATCTAACCTTTCTGGTTGAGCCAGGTTGCGCCGAACCAAACCTGCGTCGTTATCTGAGCGAAGCAGTTCCGCGCTCGCTCCGGCGCGCCGATCTCATTCTGGTCGACTCGAAAGCCACTGCCGGCGATCTGGGTCGGCTGTATGGCATTCCCAACCAACGGATACGCCTGCTCTACCCGGCAGTCGATGAACGTTTCCGGCCTATCAGCCCTGCCGAATTGCTCATGGTGCGTGAACGGCTGCGCTTACCTGATCATTACCTGCTCTTCGTCGGAACGCTCGAACCGCGCAAAAATCTGGTGCGTCTGCTGCACGCTTTTGCCACGCTACGCGACGATTATCCCGATCTGTACCTGCTAATTGCCGGTCGGCGCGGCTGGTTGTACGATGAGATTTTCACCACCGTTGAACAACATCGGTTGGGCGATCGGGTACACTTTCTTGATTTTGTTGCCGACGATGATCTGCCGGCATTGTATAATCTAGCAGAAGCCTTCGTTTATCCATCGTTGTACGAAGGATTTGGCTTTCCGGTACTCGAAGCGCTAGCCTGTGGAACGCCGGTCGTGACAAGCAGAGTCGCCAGTTTGCCAGAAGTAGCCGGATCGGCTGCCATTATGGTCGATCCACTTGACACAGAGGACATTGCCGCCGGGATCCGCGCCGCACTGACCGATCCGACGCCATTGCGCGCAGCCGGTCCGCCACAGGCCGCCACCTTTCGTTGGGAACAGACCGGACAGGCGCTTGTGACGATCTACCGTGAGCTGGCGGCAACAACCGCTGCCACGTAAGGAACGAAGAGCATGATGCAACCGAACGATCTCACTGCTGAAGCGCTGAGCCGCGGCGCATTACCCGGGCGCGGCTACGCGATTGCCCGGCGTATTTCGCAAATCCTGCACCCGGTACCTTTGGGGGTCGTCAGCATTTTTATCGTTGGCGTGCTCGGCAGCGACAACCGCGTTAATGGATTATGGTGGTCGCTGTTCTGCTCGCTGCTCCAGGTCGTGCCACCGACAGTCTTTTTCAACATTCGGCTGCGTCAAGGCGCATATAGCGATGATGATATTTCCGTGCGCGCGCAACGCAATGAACTATACCTGTTCGGCATGGCAAATGTACTGGCAGGAATCGCTCTGCTCTGGGCATTGAATGCTCCGCTACCGTTGCTGGCAATGCTGGTATCGGTTGCGGTTATGAATCTGCTCTCGTTCATCATCAATTTATTCTGGAAAATCAGCATTCACTCGGCCAGTATCGGTTCGTGCGCAACACTGGCCAGTATCTACCTGCCGGCGCTCGGTGGTGTCTGTTGGGTCGCGGCAGTCGTGCTGGGATGGGCGCGACTGCGCACCCGCAACCACACATTGATGCAGGTTGTTGCCGGTATGAGTCTGGCGGTGGTGTGTGTCCTGGGAGTGTTTCGGGCGTTCAGGTTGATTTGAGGAAGGCGGTCTCCAATCGACATTCGATGTCATTGCCTTCAACCAAACCTGCCTGCCATCCGGTGCGCAGCTAACGCATCACTGTTCTTTACCGGTATTGTTGTTGTTCATCCTCACAGCTACTGCTCTGCCCGAGAGCAGCGAGTTGAAGGCGATGCAATCTGATTGCAAAGCGTAAGTGGTGAGGAATTTCCTTCTTTGTATCATGCTCACGGCATATCTGCATATCAGCGGCAACAATACCAGCTCTTTCAATCAGGAAAATTGCGCAGGAACGGAGAAGACTACTATGGCTCGCCGCGAGGGAATCAATCCCGACGCCGTCTATTCACGTGAAGAAGTTGCGCGCCTGTTAGGGGTAAGTCTGAGCACCGTCAAACGATTGATTAGCAGTGGGCAACTGGAAGCCAGCCGACCCGCCGGCCTGCGTCGGGTCTTTATTCGCGGCGCCAGCATTCTGGCAATGCTGGAAACAACCCGGATCGGCGGCGAGCAACAGGCTTCATCGTGAATGCTACCGGCAATCGATAGCCAGTCAGCGCGTTAACGTGATAGATCTCGATCTCCTGTTTCATCGTCAGGAGCCGCAACCGGCAAGGCGCGCACAATCACCCGTTGCTTAAACTTATCGGGACCGCTTGGCGGCCAGCAGGTTACCATCGTCACTACTTCGTAGCCGGTAGGAGCAATATAACGCGCATTCGCCAGCCGCTGTTCGGGTGGAACTCCTTCTTCATCGACGATAATCCGTTCGCTCACGATATAGCGATACGGCTGGCCGCGACTGTAAACGATTACTTCATCGCCCGGTTTGAGATAGAAGAGATCTTTGAAGACACGACCATAGCCACCCACATGACCGGCGAGAACGATATTATCACCTTCGCCGGGATTGGCTGAACCGCGATGCTGGCCGACAGCATATTCCGCCACCTGCCAGACCGAAATCAACTGACCGTTTTCTTCGATAGTCTCCCAACCCACTTCGATCACTTTAGAATCGAGCTTGATAGCGGGGATCACCAGTCGTTCGACTGCGGCCACCCACTCAGTACGCACCGGTTCTGGTGGCTCAGAAATCAGTAAACCGCTGTCAACCGATGGCAATGCGCCGGTAACTGACGAAGGCGCATCGGCCTGAGCGCCGCCGACGAATGCGGCAGGATCAAACGCATTGGTGGCAGCCGGCGATGTCGGGCTTGACCAGGAAACTTCGGGCACCAGCGGTAACGGACGCGCATCAGCGGGACGAAAACCGCTGGTAGTCAGTTGCGGAGCCGGCAATGGCGAGTCACCGCGCGCAGCCCAGCGATAGTACTCGATCTGCAACGTGGACAACAGGACATAGAGCAATAAACCGGCGCCGAGCAGCATCAGCGCTGTGCCCAACAACCAGGGCAATCGTCGCGCCGGTGGCACCTGTCGCCAGCTTACTCTACGCCAGATCCGGATCGGTAACAGGGGGAGATGGTGAAACATCGCCAATACACCTTTAATTTCATTGCGCAGCATGGTTAGTATACCACGCAGTCCTGAACATAGATGACAATTCCCTACCTGAAGCTACGAGTCGTCTGACGGAGCGGATGTACGAAAAAGTTAAAGGACGGGCAAGATACCCGTCCTGGTCGCCGCTATCAGGAAAACCAGCTCTTTATGCGATATTGGTTGGCTCATCGCGCTGAAGCAGTAACAAGCTCTCGCGCAACGCAATCTGATCGGCTTCTGACAGAGCAGACAACGACGGATCGTGTGGCAGCGTTGCGCCGTGCAAGAGCAGCAATGCGCGCAACGCGAGCGGCCAGGTTGCATCAGCCGATTCGGGAGACGGTAGAAACGACTGATCGCCGGTAAGCAGAGGTTGGTGTGAAGCAGGGGAAGTGCGATGAGCGGCAGTCATGGATTCTCCTCTCTATCTGTCATACAGGTAGTGTAGCCGGAAGCCTGCCGCTCGTCAAGCGGTTTCGGCGATCAATTCGTCAATTCGTTCCAGCACATACGTCGGTTGATAGGGCGAGCGTTCGAGATCGGAACGCTGACTATCACCGGTCAAAACGAGCGCCGTATCCATACCGGCAGTCATCCCCATTGCAATATCGGTCATCAATCGGTCACCAACGATCAGACACCGTTCTGGCGGCAAGCCGATCAGATTACTTACGGTACGCGCCATAATCGGTGACGGTTTGCCAACGATCACCTCACAACGGGTATCGGTACAGGCTTCGATAGCGGCAATAATCGCTGCTGCGTCCGGCTCGCCGCCGCCGGGCACCGGACAGAAGCGGTCAGGGTTGGTAGCAACCAACCGCGCTCCGGCCCGAATAGCATCAAACGCAATCTGCAATTTACGGTAGGTGAAGGTGCGATCGAACGAAGCTACCACAAAAGCGATTTCACCTGGTCGTTCGCTGAGCGGAAACCCGGCAGCTTCAAGTTCGCCGATCAGCGGCGCTTCACCGACCACAAAGAGCGGCGCGCCGGGAGCATTCGCCAGCAGCCATTCCACCATCACTGCCGAGCTATTGATGATCTCGTCGGGGCTGGCGGCAATGCCGAGCCGTTGCAGGCGTTCGGCATACTGCTGGCGTGTTTTGGTTGGATTGTTTGAAAGAAAGGCTATTCGGCGGCCTTCCCGACGCAACGTTGCCAGCATTTCGGCAGCGCCAGGCAAGAGAATGTCTCCAAGGTAGATGGTGCCGTCAAGGTCAAAGATATAACCGTCGTAGCGCGGAATGGGTTGCATACCAGCTCCAAACATATGACGATAAACACAAGAGCGCCGGATCAATATGGCAGGATTGTTTGCCGCGATAAATGTCTGCCCGGCGACAATCAGGAACAGTATCATATCACAAGCCTGCCTGCGCAGGGCGGCGCCGAAACGTCATCAGCGCGCGCTGATTGCGGCGCATCGCGCTCAGGAACCTCAGGCGAGTAGCGGGTTGCGCTCGCTTACGACAGAGATGGCATCACATCGCGCGCAAGGATATGAGAACGGCACGGAGAAAGCTGGAGCCGGACACCTTTACACGTCGCTCAATGCCATAAAATAAGAGGAACAGCGCTCGCGCCATTCCTCGATCAATCTATAAACCTGACAACTACAGCCCGAGGTAAGAGAGCATATCGCGTAGATCATTGAGCGAAACTGGTTTGAGCAGAAAATAAGACGCGCCCGCAGCGAACGAATCCGTTTCCACGCCTGGATCGGCTGAGATCATCACGATCGGCATCGTATATCCCTCCTGGCGGAGTGTCCAGATCATATTACCGCCATCCACTTTGGGCATATGGTAATCGGTGATGATCAAATCATACCATTGACGGCGGGCCTGTTTCAGGCCATCAGCGCCATGGTTGGCCGTATCGACCTTCACGCCACGCCGCACAACTTTCATAGCTTGTTGCAGAAATGAGCGCACATTTGCGTCGTCTTCTACGATGAGAATTCGCATAGTCGTCTCGCTGAATGCAATCAACAAATATCACATCATGAAACGAGGGGTAGAAACAAATTTCCGCACAGTTTCTATGACACTCTCTTAATCCGCTTTTGACAGGATGTGCTACGATCACAAGAGGCGCTAATGGCTTGAGGAGGCAACTATGCAACAACGACAGCGACTCGGCGTGGTGACCGGTGGATCGCTGCTGGAAGGGTTAACCGTTCGACTCGATGCCGGCACCTCGGTCGAGGATGTGCGAGTGGGTAAGTTTGTGGTTGTAAAAGGGCAGCGGTTGACCTTCTTCTCGATGGTGACCGATGTGCGGTTGGGGATGGCGACACCCAAGGTGATGCTCGATCCGCCGCCAGCGGATGAATTCTTCGCCAGCGTGCTTACCGGCACGACCACCTACGGCGAATTGCGCCTTGATCTTCGGCTGATGCTTCCCCACGATGGTAGCGCCGAATTGCTGCCGGTGAAAACGGTGCCACACCATTTTGCGCCGCTTTTCGAAGCCAGCGATGACGATTTCCGTCAGGTATTCGGACAAGAGGAGGGCAGTCGTTTCATGATCGGTACGCCGCTAGATATGAACGTGCCGGTTTGTATCGATCTCAACCGCCTGGTAGAGCGTTCCAACGGCGTTTTTGGCAAGAGCGGCACCGGCAAGAGCTTTCTTACCCGCTTGCTGGTCTGTGGCGTCATCCTCAGCGATGTGGCTTCGAACCTGATCTTCGATATGCACAATGAATATGGCTGGTCGGCGCGTTCGGAAGGAGCCAGGTTTGTCAAAGGGTTGCGTCAGCTTTTCGGCAGCAAAGTATTGATCTATACACTGGCCGGCAGCGATGGCGAGCCGATCCGCGCCAACGAAAGAACTTCAGATGGAACCATCGTAATCGGATACGACCAGATCGAGCCTGAAGATGTATTACTTCTCAGCGAAGAGCTGAATCTGAATCCAACCGCCGCCGAAACTGCCGAATTATTGGTAGATTCGTTTGGACAACACTGGCTGGCCAGACTCTGGTCGATGGATAGCGAGGATTTGCGCGCGTTTGCCGATGAAAAGAGCGCCAGTATTGCGTCGCTGAATGCGTTGAAACGAAAGACTTTACAGCTCAAACGGCTCGGTTTCGTCCGCGAGCAGGCCGACATTTCAGCCGTCGATCATCTGATCAATGCCCTTATGGCAGGACGCCATGTCGTGCTGAGTTTTGGCCGCTACGACGATCCGCTGGCCTATATGCTGGTAGCTAACATTCTGACTCGTCGCATCCATCAACGCTGGCGCGAACAGACCGAGCGGTATTTGTTGAACAAAAATGAAGCCGATCGACCCCGACCACTGATGATCACGATCGAAGAGGCGCACAAGTTTTTAAATCCGCGACTGGCCCGCCAAACCATCTTCGGCACCATCGCCCGCGAGATGCGCAAATACAGCGTCACGTTGCTGGTCGTTGACCAGCGACCTTCATCGATCGACAGCGAAGTGCTCAGCCAGCTTGGCACGCGGATTACGGCGCTACTAAGCGATGAACAGGATATCGATGCCGTTTTCACCGGTGTGGGCGGGAGCGCGCGACTGCGCACTGTGTTGGCCAATCTCGACACACGACAGCAGGCGCTGGTGCTTGGGCATGCCGTCCCGATGCCGGTTGTAGTGCAGACCCGCCCCTATGACGAAACGTTCTACTGTTTCATCGAACAACGCATCCGGCGCGCCAGTGATATGGAAACTGCCCAAAAAGAGGCTGATGAACTCTTCCCGGATTAATCTGGCAGATCGCCAGAGTTCGCCAGCCAGCGTCGCACCCGAATGATCTTATGGCCCGTAGGGAAACTGGCCACTCCCCTGAACCAGCTCACCCGGAGAGAGGCCGGTAGGTGAGAGAGTTCTAAACTGTACTGTCTCGGTCAACACATTGCCGTACAGATCGGTGATTCGAAGCGTAAATGGGCCTGATTCGCCATCGGCGCAACGACACTCGCGAATGAAATAGTTGTACGTCGCGCGGCTCAATTGCACCCACTGCCCTTGTGGGGTAAGATATTCAAGTCTGGTGATCGGATTCCGGTGATTGCGTACCTGAAAGGCCAGCCACCAGGGATTACTCCCATCCTTGAGATGAAACTGCACCGGACTATGCAACGGCGGACTGATGATGCGCCACGTGATCGACACTCTCCCCCAGTTACGTGGCGCAATGCGGTCAAATGCTTCAGGACTAAGATCGAGATGGTTCAACCCGCAGCCGGGATTATCCGGGCACATATCAACGATGCGCACCACGACACTCCCCTGCGGACCGAAGACTTCAACATAAGCGCCGCAATAATCGGCATTGCCGTAGTTGAGATAGCTGATCGCCGCCACCATCCGATCACCGGGAACAGGATCGAACAGGCACGCGCCGCTGCCATCGGCTTCATGGTAGTATGTTGCCTCTCCGCTTAACAGTGGATTTTGAGCTGGTCGGGTGATGAGCGGCACGTAGACCTGATACGGTGGCTGAGCGGCAACACTCGTCAAAGTCGCCATCAGCCAGAGTAGCAATAGCAGCCAGCCTGAATGGATGCGCATCACGCTTCACCTCGCGCCACGTTCCCCTCTTCGACACCAAACGGCCAGACCAATGTCAGGTGGGCCGCCATTGCTACCCGGTTGACTGTGGCCGATCAAATCGTCTCAACCCGTAGCAGACGCCCCCATCAGTTGCTCTAGCCGATCAATATACGATGCCATCACGGCAAACGCGCGCTCCACCGGTTCAGGCGAGGCAAGATCGACGCCAGCTCGCCGGAGCGTTTCGAGCGGGAAGCGCGAACCGCCGGCTTTGAGAAACTCGTTGATGTAACGTTCAGCAGCGCCTTCCTCACCGGCAATGATCGGCGCCGCCAGAGCGTGCGCGCCGGCGATACCGGTTGCGTACTGGTAGACGTAGAAATTGGCATAGAGATGGGTCGAGAACTGCGCCCAGGTATTGCCAACGCGCGCCCGATCAACAACTACCTCCGATCCGTAGCCTTCGGCAAACAGATCGGCCATCAGCTCATTGAAGATAGATGCCGTCAGTGGCTGACCACGCTCGGCCCGCTGATGAATGGCCAATTCAAATCGCGCCAGCGTTGGCATAATAAAGAAATAGCGGTGGAAATTGGACATTGCCTCTTCGATCAGAGCAATCTGCGCATTTCGATCGGTCAGCGTCTTGAAGAGATAATCGCGCACCAATGCCTGATTAAAATTCGAGGCCACTTCAGCCAGGAAGAGGCCATAATTCGAATAAATGACCGGCTGCGCGCGGCGAGTGTAGTACGAATGCATCGAGTGGCCCAATTCGTGGGCAAGCGTGCTCAAGCCGAAGATGTCATCATTGTATGACATCATAATGAACGGATGAGTGCCAGGAGCCCCGGTTGAAAAGGCGCCGGCTCGCTTCCCCCGATTGGGATACACATCAACCCAGCGTTGCTCGCGCAAGCCACGCCGCATGATCTGCACATAGTCGCTGCCGAGCGGCGCCATTCCCTCACAAATCCAGTCAACTGCCTGCTCGTAAGGCACAACTAACGGCGTAGCCAGAGGAGCTTTGGTATCGTAGACGTGCAGTTCATCCAACCCAAGCGCAGCCCGACGCACCCGCCAGTAGCGATGCCAGACCGGCAGGTGACGCTCGAAGGTCGCGATCAGGTTGTGGAACACCTCAAGCGGGATGAAGTTCGGTTTCAATGCCCCTTCCAGCGCCGAGGCATAACGACGGGCGCGGGCGATAAAGACATTCTGCTTGACGCCGGCAGCCAGACACTGAGCCATGGTATTCTCGACAGCGATGTGGGCGTCGGCATATCCTTCCCATGCGTGTTTGCGCAGTACGCGGTCGGGATGGGTAATGAGCGCGTTGATTGTGCCCTGGGTAATCTCGTGGGCCTGACCCTCGCTATCGTAAGCCGGCGGAAAGCGCAGCTCAGCGTTGGCTAACACCCCGTGCACGGCGCTTGCAGCCGCAAACGGATCGCGCACCTGCCCCAACAACTCTTCCACTTCGGCTGAACGAACATGCGCTGCGCGCGCGATCAGGCGCTCGAAGTAGTGGCGATAGGTTGCCAGGTGTTCGTTACTATCAGCCCATGCCAGCAATTGATCACCGCCGATTGTCAGCAACTCCGGCTCACCAAACGCCAGCGCAGCGCTGGCCCGCGCCTGCAAACCCAGCGCCCGATCACGCATCGCGCTTGCCTCACGGTCGCCTGTATCGACTGTGTAAAACATTGTGGCAAAGACCGTAATCTGACCGGTATTACGCACAATTGCCTCACTCAATTCCAGAAATCCGGCAATTGCCTGTGGCCCCTCGCCTAGCCGGCCCCGAAACTGAGCTACTTGCGCGATCATTGAGTCAGTTTCATCAATTGCTGCCTCCCACGCAGCCTTTGACGGAAAGATACTGTACGGATCCCACTTGTACTGATCAGGTATTTCGCTGCGTTCCCGAATTGCCACCATTGCAATCATCTCCTGCGGTACGATTGAGGCTCGCAGGTATTATAAACCTGTTTAACATTCGCAGATGCCATGCAATTCATGACAGGCCTTGTTACAATGCATGCGCCAACGCAACCTCACGTATAGCTAATAGTAGCAACCTCGCGCTAAGATGGAGCCGTCCATGAGCAGAGAACGACGCCAAATCCTGTTAGATCGCTTTGAACGCGCAACCGAAATTCCGCTTCTCTTGCTTTCAATTGGCTTTCTTGTGATCTTGTTTGCGATTGAGAGCGGTATTGGTAGCGCCGAAATGATCTCGATCCTGGAAGGGCTACTCTGGTTGATCTGGGGAATGTTCGGGATCGAATTAGTCATCAAGTTTTATCTCGCCCCGGATCGCCGGCAATATCTGCGCTCGCATTGGATTGAAGTCCTGATCATCGCCTTGCCGTTTCTGCGTCCGCTACGACTCCTATGGTTGCCTGTCATCCTCGCCCGGCTTTGGCGCCAATCGCGCCGCGCATTACGCCAGCGTATGCCGGCATTGATAGGCATCGCCAGTTTGATCATCGTGCTGACCGCCGCCACATTGATGTTTGTCGCCGAACGAGGTAGCGACGGTCCAATCAACTCATTTGCCGATGCAGTATGGTGGGCAATCACCACCATTACCACAGTCGGCTATGGCGACACCTATCCGGTCACAGCGATGGGGCGGGGCGTAGCAGTCTTTCTCATGCTGGCGGGAATTTCACTCTTCGGCTTATTAACGGCTAACATCGCCGCATTTTTTGTTGAAGAAGATGCGGACGACCGCACTCAGAGCGAGCTAGCCCAAATCAATCAACGGCTGGAACGGATTGAACAATTATTAGCCATTCTGTCCAGGCCGACCGGAGAACACTCATTCCCAGCCAGAGAACAGTAGATACAGAGTTCAGACGGGCGAGGAGTGGCGGGGCTGGCGCGACTCGAACGCGCAACCATCGACTTAGAAGGTCGGTGCTCTATCCATTGAGCTACAGCCCCGCGCGCCCATTACTATACTGCAAAGTACCCGATTCTGGCAAGAGTATCTGACTGATGGCCACCCATCGGATCAGGCGCGCAGAGCGGCGCTTCACGCTGACCAGCGGACGGCAGATCGTGAACGGCGGATCACGACATTACTCAATTTGCCGCAATCTGTTCAAAACTGAGCTGGTAGTTGCGCGCGGCGACATCACCTAGTCGCGCCGGCCACCGACCGGTCAGCGCCTGCGCAATCTTGCCGGCATGCTCGTGACAATTTTCAATGAACAGGGTATAACGCTGCTGGATACCGGCAGCCACCGTACCGGCGAGATAGAGACCGGGAACATTCGTCTCCATCGTATTCGGATCGTACACCGGCACCCGATTCGGCCCCTGCAAGATCACACCGGCCTGTTCAAGCAACCGTTGGTCACCTCGAAAACCGGTAGCTAGCAAAACAAAATCGGTTGGATGGTAAAACTGTTCGGCAGTTGGCAGTCCTTCTTTGTTGGTGTGCGCCAGCCACACCCCACCGGCGTCAATCGCCACTGGCGTGGTTTGGGGCAGAAACCGGATCGTGCCGGCCTCGACCTGAGCAGCAAAATCAGGCAACAGCCAGTGCTTGACTCGCTGAGCATCAAGCTGCGCCCGCCGATACGAGAGGGTCACCTGCGCGCCGGCGCGCCAGCAACGCAGCGCCGCTTCAACTGCCGAATTCTTACCGCCAATGATGAGTAAACGACGACGAAAGTAGTCGTGCGGATCGCGAAAATAGTGACTCACGTGCGGCAAATCTTCGCCGGGAATATTGAGTCGGTGCGGGAAGTGCATATCACCGATTGCCAGCACCACCCGCCGGGCGCGATAGCGACGCAGCCCGCTGAGGGGTTGGGTGATCAGCGTAAAACCCTCTTGATCACGCATCAACTCGATCACCGGTTCATACGTCTGCACGTGCAGATCGAATAGCTCCACCACCGAACGCAAATAGGCCAGATACTCTTCACCGGTAATCCGCTGCTGATGATTATTGGGAATCGGTACCCCGGCAATCGCCAGCCGCTCGGTCGTGCTGAAGAAATTGGTATTCCGCGGCCACCACGTCATGGTGTAACCGACCTGATGAGCATCGAAGTGAATATAATCGATGCCTGCCTGCTTGAGACAGACAGCCACTTCAAGACCGATCGGCCCCGCACCGATAATCGCCACGTCGTGTGCCGAGGTTATAGGCAGGCTAGTGGTTGTCATGAACGTATCCCTCCAGTGTCACTTTCTGATCGCCATTTGTATCATACCCGCAAAAGACACAAATCATCGCGCTCTACCATCGATCTACCGTCAATCCGAAGAATGACCAGATAAGCTGTGAACCGGCACGCAAAATTGTCTATTGACACAAACGTTCGAGTATGGTATGGTAGTAGCAGAAATTTACGAGGATCTACGCGCAAGGAAGAGGAGGTACCGCGATGCTGACCACAGCAGACATTCCCCAGGCCGATGTGATTTGGGATGTAGCGCGCGTTCCAGAAGCTATCACGCGCGGACGCATGACGGCGGAAGAGATTGGCGAATACATCGGCGCCAAAGGTCAGCGTCAGGGCCTCTACTATATGCAGGCGGCGCGGATCATTGGCCTGATCGAACTGAGCGAACAGACCGACTCAGCTCGGCTCACCAAATTTGGGTTAGCCTTTACCCGCTACAACCGCGCCGATCAGCGCGCGGCGCTCCGGCGACAACTGCTCCGCTACGAGCCAACCAAATCGGTCATCGCCGCGCTACGCGCCGCACCCGAAGGGCTTGAGCGGCGCGATATTGCCCGCATCCTGCAACAACTCGCCCCATTGGCCGTTTCAACGGCAATGCGCAGGGCAGCTACTATCACTTCCTGGTTGACCGAGATAGGTTTAGCTTACTGGCACGACGACCGCATCTACTACTGCGGGCCAGAGTTACCGCTACCGGTCACGCCACCACAACCTCCACGCAATTCAATGCAGTTTATCACCGGCGCGTGATCACATCATCGCAGGTCAGGCTACCAGGATCAGGCGAGACACTTTCATCAGTCCCTCCGCCTAAACGCAGTTCAGGGATAGATCGACATTTCACCAGACAACAACGTGCCATAGAGGCGAGACACTTTCATCAGTCCCTCCGCCTAAACGCAGTTCAGGGATAGATCGGCATTTCATAAGACAACAACGTGCCATAGAAGCGATGTAGACGGTTATTTGGTGACCATCCAGATAGAACGACCGTTATCCCACAGCGCGCCGTCTCCACCTGATGCCGGGCGCGACTTGCGGTGCCCTGCTGCCCCCGCGCTACCACAGCGCGCGAGAAGAAGCCAACGCCCGGCTTCCCAATGCCGGGCGTGACCTGCTGCGGCACACCGCCCCCGCGTTGCTACAGCGCGCAAACGCGAGTAGCGACCTCGCCTCGCTGCGAGGACGGAGGATGTTTAAGAAATTTCCTAAACTGCCCGGTGAAGACCGTAGAGACATTGCCTCCAACGTCCCTACGGCTCCCCACACCCCGGCAAACCAAAACATCAGCCGTCGCCCGGCGCTGGGGGTCGATCCCAGCGCCGCCCCCAGAAGTACCCGCCACCCCCGCCTTTCCTGCTACCACCCCTTTGACATCAGACCGCAGCTTCCTGATCTCCTGTCATTTACCTTGATGTCTACAGCGCTACGTCGCCTGTGAAGTCTGACTGACCGGCGCCGGCGCAGCTACACGCCAGTGCAGCGATGCCATTCCCAGCAATCCAACCAGGGCCAACACCACAAACATGGCGCTGTAGCCGGTCAACGTTGCCAGAACACCTACCACAATCGGGCCTAACGCCGCTACCGGCGCTAATGCCAGGTTGGCGACACCGATGTAGGTTGTGCGTTCAGCCGGAGGGCTGAATGCGAATACCAGCGTGAAGCCAGAAAGCTGATACCCTGCCTGAGATGCTCCAACCAGCGCGAAGATGAGGTAAAACCACGCGCTTGTTGGCGCCAGTATCGCTAATACCAGGGCAGCAATACCCATACCTGCCGACACGACCAACACCTGCTTGTGTCCCCATCGATCCGCCAGCGCGCCAAGCCCGATATTGCCTGCCGCCTGCGCCGCCAGCATCATGCCGGTAAGCAGACCAATCTCAGCGGCAGGCAGATGAAATCGCTCAAGCGCCGCCGCAGTGAGAAAGCTGTGACCGGTTAATCCCAGCGCAATTGCTGCCCGGCAGAACAGGTAGCGCCGAAACGCCACATCGCGCCGCAAGAGTGGCCGCAATCCTCGCATAAAAACATGAAATGGACGAGCCGGCACCGGTGCCTGAGCCGGTTCAATGGTCAATGCGAGGAAGATGTATGAAACCACCATGGCCGCAAAACAGATCAGGGACAGAATACCAACACTCTGTGGAAAGGGTTGCTGCGCCAAAATGGTTGCCGCCAGGGCGCCGCCGCCGATCCCCAATAGCCCACCCAGGCCAGCCTGCAATCCAAAAAAGACACCCCAACGCTGCGCCGGAATGACCCGCGCAATCAGGTCTTGCCACGCAATTGAAGTTAGCCCGGCGCTGGTTGCGAAGATTGCATACAGGCCCAGCACAATGACCAGCAACATGCTCGCCGGCAAACCTGGAAGAGTGAGCAAAATGATACCTAGTACCAGAAACGGTAAGCGCTCGCCAATCGTCGCTAGTAAGACCCACGGTTTACGCCGGGGCTGCGCTGCTACCAGTGGCGCGGTAAAAAGACCTGGTAACAACCAGCCGGCAAAGAAGATCGCCGGTATCAGTCCCTGCGCCCAAGGGGCATCGGTCAGCCGTTCAACGATGAGCGGCAATACTGTAAAACGCGAAACAAGACTGACGCCAAACGTGAAAATACTTCCATCCAGCACATTCAGCCAGAAATTACGCCGGGCATAGCGAGCCAACACCGTTTCTGACATCGTGGTCATAAAAGTTTTCCTGCCATTCGTCACTGATAGTTGCCCAACTCCAACGGCATCGTAGCACTCTCATTGCCAAAACGGATCATTCACGCGACGGATCGGTCTGCGCATGTGGAAGATTCGCCAATTTTCCTTCGCACCTCTTGCAATCTGGTTAAAGTGTGTTATACTTAGGAAGTCAGTCAACGTCGTGTGCTGCGAGACCGGCATCAGAGTTCTCTCGCTCCTGGTCGATCGGCAAAGCTTCATCGCTCGAAGCAAGAACGTTGTCGATCGCCGGGGCGAACGCCCGATGAAGTTATCATCGGCGGCGGCTGTACGAGAGGTCTTTGATAGCCGGTTTTTGACATGCCACGAATGTGTGTCAAACCAAGTCTCTGTGGAGTGTATGCAATGTTGGTGAAACTGTTCGTCGGGAATTTGCCGTGGAGTGTGGGTGACGCTGAGCTGGGTGCGATCTTCGAACCGCACGGCGAAGTGCAGAGTGCGCGCGTGATCAATGACCGTGATACCGGTCGCTCGCGCGGCTTCGGGTTTGTTGAGGTCGAGACTAATAACGTTGCCGCACTGATTCGCGCAACCGACGGTCTTGAAGTGGGTGGCCGCAATTTGCGGGTGAATGAGGCCGAAGATAAGCCTCGCAATGCGCCACGTGGCAATTTTAGCCGTCGCTATTAGAGTCTGATAAATCTGCGCATATGCCTGATCAGTTCAGGTGGTTGCGCAGGTCATCGCTCACACAACATGGAAAGACCGGCAAACACTTGTGTTCGCCGGTCTTTAGCTTTTGCCGCGTCGGTTCTGGTCGAATAATCGACCGCTACCGGATACATTTTCTACACACTTTGTAATGAAGTCAATCAATTTCTTCGGACAAATAGTAACAGATAGATGATCTCTGCCATCTACCTGATCGTCTGCTTGAGGCGCTCAACCAGCTCGATGTAACGATTCATTGCCTCAGCAGCCGGGAGGCCTTTCAATTTGGCCCAGGCATCATACTTGAGTCGCCCTGTCATATCGAGCACGCCAGGACGCGATCCCTGCACATCGCCAACGGTTGCTTGTTTGTACAGGGCGTACAACTGCAACAGCGTTTCATTATCCGGTCGACGCGGTAATTGCTGTACTTCTTGCGCTGCACGCTCGAAGGCCGATTGGAGATCGCTCATATTGTACTCCTCACTCTGCGCGAATGATGGTCGTATCGTACCATACTTTTCCTTGCTTCGCCTGCCTGCTGCTCTGTTCCTGTAAACGCACTGCGTTATGCTGACACTGCGCGGCAATAAGCTGTCAGTCTCACGCACCCGCAATTGAGGTACAGCGCAAGAAACATTATTTGCGCGGGCAACGCAATGCCGGATTACTCGTCGCGCAACGCCAGTGCCGGACTGATCCGACTCATGCGCAACGCCGGCCAGATACCGGCCAGCAGGGCCGCGCCGATCGCAACTGCCAGTGCCTGCCCAAATACAGCAGGATCAACCGCCAACTCTAGCGTCCAGCCAAATGAACGCTTGTTGATCACGTAGGTCAGCACCAGTGCCAATGCAAACCCTAGCGGCGCCGCCAGCAGACCGGCAGATAGCCCCATCAGGCCAGTCTGACTGAGCACGGCGCCCCATAGTTGACCGGGAGTAAGGCCGGTCGCGCGCAACACTCCCAGTTCCCGCGCGCGTTCGAGCTGCAACGCCATCAACGCGCTCAAGATCCCGATGAAAGCAACAATCGTTGCCAGGAGTTGCAACACCGAGGTGATGGCAAATGTGCGATCAAAGACGATCAGGGTTCCTTCACGCAAGGCCCGACTTGAATTGACTAACACTGCGCCGTAGGCTGAACTAACGGCACGCACTCGCTCAATAACTGCATCAACATCGTAGCCAGCGCGCGCGTAAATCGCCAGCGATGAGATTGCGGGATCGTCCCACAGTTCACGGTAGGTTGTGTCGTTAATCCGCACTACGCCCCGGTCAGAGGTGTAATCGTAGTAGACGCCGGCAATCGGCAATTCGCGCAGACCGCGATCGGTACGCACGGTCAACGTATCGCCCACACCTAAACCACTGCGGAAGGCAAGCGGCTCAGAAATCAACACGGCCCCCCGTTCCCATGCCGTCCAGGTTGCAGCATCACCACCTTGCTGGAAACGCAAAGCCCGCCGACCACGTTCGGTCGCGCCACCAATCGCAACCAGCGTGGTCGGGCCAACTGGCAAATCGATCTGAACACTACGAAAGGTGGTAATCGACTCAACTTCAGGCAATGCCGCCAGCGCAACTGCCAATGTCGAATCAAGAGTAGTATCAATCCGGTTAGCAACGTTACTCGGTGGTGAAAGATAGATGTCGGCAATCAGGCTCTGTTCCAGCCAGTTGATGACCGTCTGCCGGAAGCTGCCAATCATGATACCGACGCCAATCGTGACCGAGACCGCCACCATCAACGCTGCCACTGCCACTGCAGTGCGTGACAGGCTGGCGACCACATCACGGGCAGCCATCCGCCCCAGAATGCCCAATGCGCGCCCCAACCCCGGCTGCAAAAGACGCATAAGCGAAACTAATGCCAGTGGAGTAAGGAATGCCGCGCCAATCACGATGGCAAAGAGACCACCAAAGGCGATATACAAACCGGGAGCGCCGGCCTGAGCGGGTAGGGCAAGCAGCGCTCCTCCTAGCGCGAGCAAAGCAATTCCGCCACCGGCTAACCGCGGCGTTGCCCAGCGTACCCGATCTTCGATGCTCGAACGGCGCAACACCGCGCGCGGCGGGGTATACATGGCCTCTAACGCCGGCGCCAACGCTGCCAGCAAGGTCGCGATCACGCCGAGTGCCGCGCCTTTGAGCAGCACCGTTGGCTCGATACTGAGATCGCGCACTGTCACCACAAAATAGAGATCATTAATCGTTTGGGTAACCAGCCCCACCAGCCCGCGCCCCAACACAACTCCCAACGCCAGGCCACCGGCAACACCGAGTAGACTGATGATCAGCGCCTCTGTCAGTACCAGTGCGGCAAGTTGCTCTCGGCTCACACCGACGCAGCGTAACGTGCCCAGCAACGTTCGCCGCTGTACCACGCTGAAGGTCATCGTGTTGTAAATCAGGAACATACCAACAATCAACGCCAGCAGACTGAGCGCGGTAAGATTCAGCTCGAAGGCGGCAGTCATCTGTTGGAGTGCGCCGGCGCGCGCTGCCACCGGCTGCACCGTTGCTCCTGCCGGCAACAGCGTGGTCAGCACAGTCAGATCGAAGCCTTCTGGCACAATGAGATCGATCCGATTAAGCCGGCCCGCGCTCTGCAACAACTCCTGCGCGCTGGCAATATCCACCACGATCATACCGGCCAGCGCCCGCCGGCTCAGATCATCAGCCGGATTAAGTATGCCAGCGATCTGGAGCAGAGCAGTGCGAGCGCCAATCTGGATCGGCAACTGATCACCGAGCTGCAATCCGGCTCGTTCCGCATTGTCGCTCGATAGCAAAGCAGCTCCCGGCTCAATCAGCAACGTAGCCAGGTCAACCGTTCCGTCACCGGCGAGATAAGGACGAAACGGCCTCTCAGCGAATGGATCAATCCCGAAGAGCTGATACACACCAGGGCCGAGAGCGGGAACTGTCACGTACCCTTCGACAACCGGCGCAGCGGCCAGAGCAGGGAAGCGGCGACGGAGATCGGCATACACTGTTTCGGGTAACCCGGTCGGACCACCAACAACGAAGTGAGTCGCCTGACCGGCAACGGTATCGCCGGCAAGTTGAAACGCGCGTCGCGCGCTGGCATTGGCCAGATCGATGGCAACCACAACGGCGACGCCTAATGCTACCCCCAGCACACAGAGCAACATCTGCCATGGATGGCGCAAGATCCAGCGAAGCGAACTGCGAACGAGCATAATCTCTCGAATCTAGGGCGCAACAATCAACAATAGCGCCATCGATGCGCGCAAAAGACCACTATGCGCCACGACTACCGCAGCGCACCCCCACCTCACCCAACCCTTCTTAACCTTACGTTAACCGACTAGCGTGGCACTTCCACCCGATTGAGCAGTCTTCCAATCACCATATCGGCATTGAGACCCTCAATCTCAGCTTCTGGTCGCAAGACAATACGGTGGCGCAACACTGGCCGGGCCAGCGTCTTCACCTCATCAGGCGTCACATAGTTTCGATCATTGATTGCTGCCATTGCTTTAGCCGCCAGCAGCAACGCCACACCGGCCCGCAGGGAAGCGCCGACCAGCAATTCGGGGCTGACGCGGGTCGCCTGCACGATCGAAACGATATAGTCGAGAATGCCCTGCTCGACCTGCACCTGAGCAATTTCAGCGCGACAGGCAGCCAGCGCCTCAGTGGTTACGGTCGGACGCAAACCGGCAGCGGCAAGGTGGTGAGCATCAAAACCGAGATGATAACGACGCAATACCTCAGTCTCCACCTCGCGAGGAGCGTAATCGATCAGTACCTTGAACAAAAACCGGTCAAGCTGGGCTTCCGGCAAGGGATAGGTACCTTCGTATTCGATGGGGTTCTGCGTCGCAATAACAAAAAACGGCTCAGGCAGAGGCAAGCGCTGCCCTTCAATCGTCACCTGATGCTCTTCCATTGCCTCAAGTAACGCGCTCTGGGTCTTGGCCGGAGCGCGGTTGATCTCATCTCCCAGCAATATCTGGGTAAAGATCGGGCCTTGACGCAGGCGAAACTGACCGCTACTCAGATCAAAGACCTGTGTTCCCACAATATCAGCCGGCATCAGATCGGGTGTGAACTGAATGCGGCGAAAATCGGCCTGGATCAGGTGGGCCAGCGTCTTGGCCATCAACGTCTTGGCCGTGCCGGGAGGGCCTTCAAGGAGCACGTGACCACCGCTCAGCAGCGCAGTTAGAAGCAAGGTCAAAGGTTCTTCTTGTCCAACCAGCGTTTTGCGGGCTTCGGTCAACAGGGATGCTGCCAGTTGCGCAGTTTGCATAGAATTGCTCCAGCGTTATAAGCATGGTACCACGAAAAGGATCAGAAATGTAGCGACGCTGCTCGGCAACGTCGCTACCAATGAATGGAATGACTGCTGCTATTCCCATTGCTTCACATTGTTAAAAACGCCAGACTGATCAGCAACAAAAGCGAGAGCAGACCAATGCCGGTAGAAAAGAGAATTCGCTCCCAGTGTAAAAATCGCCAGTCCGGAGGAATCAGATTTTCAAAGCCGTAGATGCCCAGTTGATAGCTCTCTTCTGATCGACCCAGATGAAACTCGATCAACGTCAGCGGAATAACTCCGATCTGCAATTCCGCCATGACGATGCGGCTATCCTGATCTATCTCGCGCTGCGCCTTTTCAATCATGGTCTTAACTTCTGCGATTTGGAGCCACTCTGGAGGCAGGATCAGGCGATTGATTCCTTCCTGCTGCACGCGCCGCCGATATACTATTTCCACCTTGCAGGCGCGATACAGCCAATTCTCATCTACATCAGGCAAATCGTTATGCGCCTTATCGCTCACCGGCCAGCGCGACCATTCAATCAATTTGCGTTGCATCAACCGGCCAAAGCCTGCGCAGCGTTTACAGGTCAACAAACCACGTCCCTGGCACTCTGGGCAAGGAATAGCCCGCTTGGGAGCAACAGACGCCTCGTGACCATCACCTGAAGTTGCGCTGCCTGGCGCGGTTGCCACATTCGGATCTGCCGGCACCACGCGCCGTGTGCCTCTGCACACCGGACATCTGACAGCGCCTTCCCCATTGCACGACTGGCAGGTAATGATCTGTTCAGAACCGGGCACAATCACACGTCCGCCCTGCTGAACACTAAACTCTTTCGGCGGGGGCAACTCAATTTGCCAGCGTGACAATTCACGCTGTAACGGAATTTGCTTCTGTAGTGTATCTGGTTCTTCCTCAGTGCCGGCATCGCGGCGCTGTTCGATTAATAACTGGAGACGGAAAAAGAAGACGTTATGGTGCTGTATATCGCGCAAGTCGATCACGCGTCCGAAATGCGGCAGCCGGAACGGTTTCTCTTGAGACCACCGATCGAGCAGCCGACGGATTTCGTCACTACTCAATTCCCGCGCCCGGATGCGTGTCCGCTTGAGCGGCTCGTGAAATAACGAGCCAACCAGGGCGCGCTCCACGTCGTTTGGCTCGATAATCCCAGGTGATGACTCTTTCCTGGAATCAGACGCCGCAGACCCGGATTGATGCGAGACGACTTTGGTCTGGACGAAATACGGACTCAATGCAGCTTCAAGATCGGCAGCGGCTTCACCAGCACTGGAGTATCGATGACTTGGATCGCGCGCCAGCATTGTACGGATGATTTGATCCACTCTGTCAGGGAGTTTTACGCCCAGCTCGGCCAGCGCGCGGATCCGCATTTGTTCTGGATAGGCCTTGCCCAATTCAGGCGTTTTATGCCATGGCTCTTCGCCAGTCAGCATGGTGAAGAGCACCACACCCAGACTGAAGATGTCAGACAGATGCGTAGCATCTTGCGCAGCCAGCATACACTCTGGCGCAACATAGCCGGGAGTCCCCATAACCTCTGAGGTCGAGGTGAGCTGTTGATCGGGATCATGGGCAATACCAAAATCAATGAGATATGCCTTTTCAGCTTGAAAATCGATCAAAATGTTGCCCGGGGCCAAATCGCGATGGACTATATCGAGGCGATGCGCATAATCAAGCGCGCTGGCAATTTGTTGAAAATAGCGCAATACCTTGTCAGGAGGCAACGGCAGCGCAGGCTCTTTCGCTCCCTTCTGGCTTTCGCCACGTCGGCGCGCATTGAGCAAATCGCGGAGTGAATTGCCGGAAATGTACTCAAAGACCACGTAATGAAACGGGTTTTGCACCCCATAATTGATCAGGCGCGAAATATGAGGATGGCGAAGGCGCGCGGCGATACGCGCCTCTTGTTCAAAGCGCCTCACGCGCTTTGCTTCCTGGCTCAAGAGCACTTTCAGGGCAACCTTTTGGTCACTGATCAGGCGATGGTGAGCCAGAAAAACCCGACTCGACGCGCCGCGACCAATTTCCTTATCAATCTCGTACTGACCGAAGATGCGCGGCAGACTCGCTTGCGAAGAGGTACTAGTCGTCATAACCTTGTGGATGCGCGCGATGCCACTCCCAGGCTGATGAGATGATCGACTCGAGATCAGGGAATTGCGGCTGCCAGCCCAATTCAGCGCGGATCGTTTCAGAGGATGCCACTAACACTGCCGGATCACCGGGTCGGCGCGGACCAACCACTGCCGGGATTGGATGCCCGGTCACCTTGCGTGCCGTCTCGATCACCTCACGCACGGTAAAGCCTTGACCATTCCCTAAATTGTAGCGGCGCTCACCCAATCGGTCGAGCGCTTCCATCGCCAGAATGTGGGCACTCGCCAGATCGAGCACATGAATATAGTCACGGACGCAGGTACCATCACGGGTCGGATAGTCATCGCCGAAGATGGTCACGTGGGGACGCTGACCAAGCGCCACCTGCAACACGATCGGGATCAGATGGGTTTCGGGATCGTGATCTTCCCCACGTTCCGGGGTGTCACCGCAGGCGTTGAAGTAACGCAGACAGGCGTAACGCATACCGTAGATACGCGCCATCCAGTGCAGCATTCGCTCGATAAAGAATTTCGATTCGCCATATGGTGAACCGGGAACGATCCGTTCGTGCTCGGCAATCGGGATGCGTTCGGGTTGATCAAACAGGTTAGCCGTTGAGGAAAGGATGAAACGGCGAACCCCGGCGGCAATCGCCGCTTCGAGCAAATTTGCCGCATTGGCGAGATTGTCGCGCAGATAGAGAAACGGCTTCTCCATACTCTCGCCGACCAGCGTATACGAAGCGAAATGCATGATGCCATCGATACCGGGATAAGCGGCGAAGATCTCATGCAACGCATTGCGATGGGCCAAATCCGCTTCAATGAACGTTGCTTCAGGCGGCACGGCTGCCCGATGCCCCTGGTACAGATTATCAACCACAATCACTTCGTGCCCAGCGCGCGCCAGCTCTGCGCTGGTAATACTGCCAATATAACCGGCGCCACCGGTAACCAGAATCTTCATATACAGGTTCTCCCTATCGGCTACGTATCAGCCGTGTTCTCTGTCGACTCAGCGCCGGCGTCTACCGGCCTTGATGTTGTTGACACCGATTCGGGCACCGCCGGAATGCGAACGTTATACAGTGCCTGAATTGCGCGTTGCGCCAGGCAGACGAAGGAGCGATGTTGCGGCGCGCCGCCGTTGATCGGGAAGATCGTTACGTTCCGCAAGGGGATAAAATCATCGGTCAGCTCAGACAGCATCTCTTCCAGTTCAATATCTGGTCGCCGATATATTTCGGCTCGCAGCGCAAATTCACTGGTAAAAAACATGACGGGCTGTGTAGCCCTTGGCAGCATTGGAACGTGATAATCCGGCGGCGGTTCCGGCTCGACCAGGACAGCGACCAGCAGCGCGTCACCCCACGAGACCAGCGCCTGCGGCACGCGCTGCGCCTGTTGCGGTCGCCAGAGTGGCGCAATGCTGACATCGTGCAAATTGATAAAACGGCTCAGGCGATTATTGAGCGCATCGCTCACCCGGCGATACAAGGATAACGTATAACTACCAGTGTAGAGCAGGGTGGGCGTAAAGATCTCGACCGTGAAGGTAAATGCGCCGTTCATGCGTCCTCCTGCACAGCAGCGAGCGCCTGCCAGAAACCAGGGTAGCTCACTGCAACCGCTGCCGGCTCCAGGATGGTGGTTTCGCCGCGGGCAACTAACGCAGCGATCGCCCATGCCATAGCCAGTCGATGATCGTGATAACTATCAAGTGTAGCGCCGTGCAGAATGCCAGAACGACCTGCAATAATCATCCCGTCAACGGTTGGTTCAACAGCCACACCCATTGCGCTCAAACCGGCGGCGACGGTCGCGATTCGATCGGTCTCTTTAGCCCGCAACTCTTGCGCGTCACGGATCACGGTTTCGCCTTCTGCGCAGGCAGCAGCCACCGCCAGCACCGGAATTTCGTCGATTAAGCGCGGGATCATTTCACCGGCGATTGTAGTGCCGCGCAACATTGAGGAACGCACCAGGACATCGCCAACCGGTTCGCTGCCTTCTAGCCGCTCATTCATTACCTCGATAGTGGCACCCATGGCGCGCAGGGCATCGAGTGCGCCAGTGCGAGTCGGATTGAGACAAACACCGGGGGTCATCAGTTCGGCATCAGGATGAATAGCCGCCGCTACCCACCAGAACGCTGCTGACGACGGATCGCCGGGCACGCGCAGGGAAAGAGCAGTGGGAGCGGTAGCCGCAGTCGGCGGACGCAGCACAATCTGATCAGTCGTGACCGTAATATCCAGCCCCATCGCTGCCAGCATCCGTTCGGTATGATCGCGCGAGTCGATCCGTCCGGTGAGAACCAGCGGCTCACTGGCATTCAATGCAGCCAGCAACAGCGCCGACTTGACCTGCGCCGAGGCAATCGGTAACTGGTAGTGACCACCGCGCAGAGAGCTACCCCGAATTGCCAGCGGCGCGCGATCACCATCAGCGCGACCGTCAATTTGAGCGCCCATCGCGCGCAACGGGGTCACAATGCGGCGTTGGGGTCGCGAACGCAGCGAGGCATCGCCGGTTAATACACTAAAGAAGGGTTGACCAGCCAGCAGCCCGGCCAATAAACGTAGCGTTGTGCCCGAATTACCACAATCGAGGACATCAACCGGTTCCTGAAAACCATTCAGTCCCACACCGTGGACAAGCAATTCGCGCTCGCCAGTCTGGTCTACGCGCGCGCCCAACGCCCGCACGCACGCGACTGAGGAAAGGCAATCAGCTCCGGGGAGAAAATTGGTGATGTGGGCAGTGCCAGTCGCTACGGCATTCAACAATACTGCCCGATGGGAAATCGACTTATCGCCCGGCACGTGAATCACGCCGCGCAATCGTTTTGGTGCAGTCAAGGTAATGTTTGTCATGGACGTGAACCATACAATAACCCAAATCTATTCAGACTCAGGCGCCACAATTAGCTTGTACCCAAACCCACGCTGGGTAACCAGATACCGCGGACGTGATGGATCCGGCTCGATCCGCTGGCGCAACCGATAAACCAGCGCATCGATCGCATTGTAATCAAAGATGGCGTAATCCCACACGTGATTAGCGATCTCTTCTTTGCTCACGACTTCGCCTTGCCGTCGATAAAGCAGGGCCAGCAACTGAAATTCTTTCACGGTTAGCGGCGGGGTGAGCAACTCTCCACGGATGTAGACCGACTTGGTTGGTTCGTCTACCCGGATCTCAGCCCGCGCGGCTCGTAGCAATGCCGGATCGAGGGTTCCCTTCATCGTTGCTGCCGGGTCGTTAAAAATAATAACGGTATCGGCAATCATAATTTGATCGGAATGATGCAGGCTACGCGCGCCAACCAACCGTTCCTGATTGAGAAAGGTGCCGTTGGTGCTTTCAAGATCGCGAACAAAGAAACCTTCGTCGGTCTGCTCAAAACGCGCATGACGGCGCGATGCCAGGGGATGGTCGATAATGATATCATTTGCGCCATCGCGCCCAACTGTTATGATGGGGCGATCCCAGACGATTTCACGGTAATCACCGTTACTCCGTTTGACAATTAACTGCGGGGCGGGAGCGGATTGCATCGTTCACCAGCCTCCAGCTTGACATGCTTTGAACAGGCGGATGCGATATGGTACAATCGCAGTGACTTTGCTGATTATACCATGGCATTTTCGCCTGTGGCAGGCGTTTCTTGCTGTCGTGCCGTGGTCTTGCCATTGGAGACCCTGGTGAGCAGTGTAAGTGGGCGGCGCATTGGCCGTTACGAGGTTATCGAAGAACTTGGCCGCGGTGGCATGGCGCGGGTATATCGCGCGCGAGATCCTCAGCTTCAACGAATCGTTGCCCTCAAAGTTCTTGCTGCTCAGTTAAGCCTGGATGCAGAGTTTATCAAACGGTTCGAGCGCGAGGCGCGAACTGCGGCCAACCTGCGACATCCCAATATCGTTACCGTGTACGATATTGGCGAGGATCAGGGTCTGCACTACATTGCGATGGAGTATATCGATGGCTTGCCATTGCATACCATCCTCGAACGGCGCGGCACACTCGGGTTGGAATACGCCATCGCCTTGCTCGAACCAATTGCGGCTGCGCTCGATTACGCTCATCAAGCCGGCGCCGTTCATCGCGATGTCAAACCGCACAATATCATGGTTGATCGCAACGGTCGGGTGGTGTTGACCGATTTTGGCATTGCCCAAACGCTGGAAGCCGACGATCAGCGCCTGACCCGCACCGGGGTGTTCATGGGTACGCCGGAGTATATCTCACCCGAGCAAGCGGAAGCGCGTCGCGTTGACGGGCGCAGCGATCTCTATTCACTGGCAGTAGTCGCCTACGAGATAATTACCGGTCGTGTCCCCTTTAGTGGCCCAACCCCGCAACTGATACTCGCTCACGCCCAACTGCCACCACCACCGCTCTCATCGGTAGCGCCCGATCTGCCAACTGATCTCGATCTTGTGATGAGTCGCGCCCTGGCCAAACGTCCGGAGCGCCGCTTTCAAACCGGCGCTGCGTTTGTCGCTGCTTTGCGTGACGTTGCTGATCGTTACGGAATCGCTCCGGCTGCTCCTGCCGATGTGGCAGCGCTCGTTGCCCCACCAGCTTCGTACCAGCCCGAACTAACGCTACCGGCTGCCGCCGGTTCACCGGTTAAGCGCGCCGAACCATCAGCGCCTGCCCCGGTCTCAAATCCCAAAGCGACACCCAACCGGTCAGCGGAGCCATCTGTCAGGTCATCAGGCGCTCAACGTTCCAATCCGACGCCACCGACACTACCACCTGACCAGCCACCTCCGCCACCTCGTCGCAATACGCCAGCTCAAACGAAGGCGCTCCCTCCCGCCAGCGATCGCACTGAGCTATTACCATTTTTGATTATTGGCAGTCTCTTACTCATCGTGGTTGTCGCACTCATCGTATTTATCGCTCGTAGCTTCAACGACAATCCACCTTCTCCACCTGCGCCAACTGCGACGCTACCGCCATCGCCCACCCTGGCTGCGCCCGTGCCAACGGCCACGGCCACCTTGACTCCGGTGCCGACCATTGCGCCTACAGACACTCCCGCCCCCACCATCACGCCATCGCCAACCGTGATGCCATCACCGACAACGGCGCCACCACCACCGCCGCCACCGCCACCACCGCCCATACCAACTGCAAGCGCAACGCCGACCGTCTCGCCAACACCGACCGAGACGCCAACCGAGACGCCGACCGTCTCGCCAACACCGACCGAGACGCCGACCGTCTCGCCTACGCCGACCGTCTCGCCAACACCGACCGAGGCGCCGACCGTCTCGCCAACTATTGCGCCTGCATCGACCGAAACGCCGGCGCCATATCCGTAGGTGTATAACTATAATAAGTAGTGGTTGCGCGGCTAACGGGAAACTATCAGCGAGGGAGTCATGCCGGTCGCATTCATAATCGAAGCGCATACGCTTTATGTGCGCCATCCTGGAAGACATCCTATCGGTGAAGAGCAACTCCACATTGCCACAGCCCAGATGCTCATTCCCCTTCTCGATCTGCTTGGTGAATTACAACGGCATCAGTTACCGATTGTGATTACGCTGGCGTGTTCGCCAATCGCGTTAGAACAGTGGCGTGATCCAATCGCGAACAAACATTTTACGCAGTGGCTCGAAACCAGAATCGCTCGTCACCAGGCTGAATTGAACCGCTTTGAAGCGGAGGGTGACCGGCACGGAGCGTATCTGGCCCGGTTTTATCTTGACTGGGATCGCCAGACTCTGCGCACCTTTATCACTCGTTACCAGCGCAACCTGGTAGGGCGATTGCAAGAGCTGGTCTCAACAGATGTGATTGTTCCGCTCTGCACGCCGGCCAGCTATGCGATCTTGCCATTGCTCAGCCACGAGAATATTGCGCGCGCGCAACTAGAGCACGGTCTGCTGTATATCTCGCGCCACCTGAAACGTCCAGAGGGTCTCTGGCTGCCCGGATACGCATGGCGTCCCGGCTTAGAGCAGATCGCGCTTGACCTGGAGCTGCGGTATGTGCTGGTTGATCCGGTCAGTGTGGCAACCGGCCACCTTCCCGGCTGGATCATTCCGCGTCGTCTGGCTGCTATCGGTGTGGAAACTGAACTGGCTCGCCAGATTGAGTCGAGTGAAATCGGTTACCCGGGCGATCCGCTCTACCGCAACCCTGCCGACCCCAGCGGTTATACTGCCAATGGCACCTTTGCGCCTCAGCCATACGATCCGTATGAAGCGCTGCGGCGAGCGCAAGAGCACGCCAATCATTTTGTTGAACAACTCCTGTGTCAGCTAAATCAGTTGCCTGCCGACGCCACGCTGGTCGTGCCGATTAATGCCCGCTGCTGGGGAACGCATTGGTTTGAAGGGCCAACCTGGTTACAGGCAGTCTTGACTCGCTGCGCGACCGATACTCGACTTCGGTTGACTCATCCGGGTACTATCATCACGAACCTGCGCCCAGGCGAGACAGTTACGATCCAATCCGAATCTCCTGAAGCACAGTCGGTAGAGCGCGCACTCCGCTGGCAATCCGTCGGCGCACAACGATACTGGCATGCGCTACACGATGCCGAACATCAGTTTGTTGATCTGGCTGCTCATTATCTGACTGCTGAAGGGTTGCGCGAGCGGGTATTGACGCAAGCGGCCCGTGAACTGTTACTGGCAGAACAATACGATTGGGCCGAAGAGCCACAAGATTCCGGCTGGCAACGCCACCTTGATCGGTTCGAACAGTTGCTGGCGCTGGCGCGTCAAGAATCGCTCAGCGCGACCGACCTCTTCGCTCTTGAGCAGATCGAGAGCCATGATGCCATCTTCCCGGTATTGAATTATCGCTTGTTCGGGAAGGGGTAATGGTATACCTGTCCCGATTGATGTCACCCGGGCATTCATGCTGCCATAGGAGCCAGATCACCGCTTGACAGAGCGCATTATTCCCATCCCGGCGGAACTGTATACGTTTCACGTCGCCAGCGCCATCCTGGTTCGAGGATTTCTCCCGGCTCGGCAAAGTAAAGGCTGTGTAACGCGGCGTGCAGCACGGTAAGTTGCTGAGCGCGATGGCCCGGCTCACCCAGTGGATGGCCGAACGGCCAGGCCAGATACAATGTGCGTGGCGGGCGCACCTGCTCGGCAATTGGCTTCAGGCTGATGATGCACACAGTGCTGATACCGGCACTTTCAATGATGCGCGCGATCAGTCCCACGGACTGATTGCACAACCCTCAAGCCGGAGTTAACAGCACGGCGTCAACTTGCTCTTGCTTGAGAAACATCGCCACTTCCGGCGCAGTCTGCCGCAGTAAAGTCTCCAGGTGAGGCGGTTCGATATGGCCCATGAAGCTATAGCTGGTTGCCAGACTACCGATCAGGCCGCGCCGTACCAGTGATTGCGCCAGTTCAAGCGGAAAGAGGATGTTAAGATCGGCTTCGGCATCGGTATGGTCATAGTAGTCATGGGTGATGGTGAGTTCAGCAAGCGGGGTATCAACCGGTATCCGGCGATAGGTTGGATCACCACGCGGATCGACCATGTCAAACGGTGGTTGGTCGCGACGATGGACGCCACCCGTTGTGACTAAGGCCAGCCGGCACTCATTGAGCGGCTTGCGCAGCGGCGTAAATGGCACGCTATCAAAATTGAGTGCCCGGTATGCGCTCCCCCACAGACGAGCCAGGGCCGGTATCTGAGAGAAGATCTGGCCGGTAAGCCGATAAAGGTCTTTCAGTGAACGATTGCGCCAGTCATCAGTCATAACCTGTCCCTTACCGCAATCAGGAGATGAGGCGTTTCGCAGCGCGTTCAGCGACCGTCCGCCGCAAGATTCAACGACCAGTCGTACTGGCGATAGACGAGCCGACCACGATGGGCCTGAAGCAACCAGGCCCGGCGCTCGTCATCAGGCAACGCCCGCCGCAACAGTTGCACAATCCCGTTTGGGCCGCCAAAATCTTCGCGGTACCAGTCAAAGATCCGCGATAAATGGATCTCGCCGCGCGCGGGATCGACTGTGACATCAGCCGCCACAAAGCTACGCAATGCCAGTTCGAGCTGAGCATCGATCTGATCGGCGTTGTAGACACTTATCGGCGGGCACGAGCGACTGGCGCAGTTAAGGGCAAAATGAATGCGCGGATCGGGCGGGTCGATAATCCAGGATAGACGCGGGTCGTTAGCGGCAAACTGCGGGCCGGGAATGAAAGGGTGTCCACGATTGGCGCGCAGGATGCCGTGTTCAATGTCATTTAGCGAGCAGCGCTGACCGCCGATGCGATAAGCCGCCGCTTGAAAGAAGCTGATCCCGGCCAGTTCATCAGCAACACTGCGCCGGACACCGAATGCAATAACGGCATCGATCACCAGCACGTTGTAGAGATTGATCCAGAACGCCAGCCGCGCCGCCCGGTCTGGCAACGTCGCCGGGTCGAATCGCTGCAATTGCGGGGTCAATTCGGTGCGAAAGGACAGATAGGCAGGATGGTCTCGCAGTCGATGATAGGCCACCTGAGTGCCACCGGCATCCATGGCCAGCGCTTTAAACTCGTTAACGGCGCGCCTGAGATGGGCCGCTAGCTTCGACCCGTCTACCGCATGCGCCGGCATCGTGCCGGTATTGAGCGCTTGTTGCGCCCGCTCACCCAGCATCATACCCAGCGCGAATTCGCGTAACCAGACCAACTGACTCATAGCGGTTGCTGCAATAACTGGCGGAACATGGTCAATGCTGCTGACGAACGAGGGCCGGGCCACGTCAACGCCATTCCGTCACAAAATTCAATTCGACAACGTTGGTCAACTGCGGCAAATACCGGCAAATCACGTTCGCTAAACGGGTACGGCTCGCTTGGCAGTAAGATCAATTCCGGTTCGAGGGCAAGAAACTCAGCAAGCGTCGCGCGCGGATAGCGTCCCGGCAACCTTTCAGCTACATTGATTCCACCGCTCAACCGCAACAGATCACCGGCGTAGGTAGCCTGACCGATAGCCATCCAGGGATCGCGCCAGATCAGAGCGAGCACGCGCCAATTTGGCGCAGGTGGGTCGATCAGCGCAGCGCGCAGCTCGGCCATCATTGGTGTAGCTGCCGCGCTGACATCAAGAATCGCAGCCAGCGCCGTTAACTGGGTCACCACATCGGCTACGCTACGAATAGCGGTCACATAGACGTTGATTCCGGCTTCGATCAGGGCCTGCACGTCGCGTTCACGATTTTCTTCCTGCTCAGCGATGACCAGATCGGGACGCAGGGCAATAATTGCCGCTCGATCGGGGTTTTTCGTCCCGCCGAGGCGTGGCAGATGAGCGATTGCCGCAGCCGGTTCAATACAAAATCTGGTGACACCAATCACCCGCTCGCCGGCGCCGACACTGAATAGCCATTCGGTCATGCTCGGCACGAGCGAGACGATGCGTTGAGGAGGCGCAGCCAGCTCAATGATCCGACCGAGCGCGTCGCGCACCTGCGTCATAGTCTCATCCATCGATCACAAAGACCGGTACCGTGCTGCCGCCGCCGGCAGTCACATTGAGCAGCGTCACCGTCGAGAGACGGCACAAACATCCGTTCACTTCGGTGCCGAACAAGAACGGATCGCTATCAACCAGGCGTTCACCGATCACAACCTGCCCATCAACCAGCGCCGGATAAGGCTCGTAAGCAATCGTCACCCGCTCTTGCACGACAAACGGCGACTCGAGCGCCGCTTTGAGCGCGGCATCCCACTCAGAATCACTCACTTCCCAGCCGATGGTAATGCCTTTGCCACCGTATTCATCGTTTGGCTTAAGCAGCAACCGCTCTCGATTAGCGCGAGCAAATGCCAGCAGATCGATAGTCTCACCCTGGTAGGTTGTCTGCCCCGGACGCACTACCCGCGTCCAGGGCACATGAGCGGCAACTGCGGCGCGCTGCGCGACGCCAAGCGGATCGTGAAAACGCTCATCGGACAACAGTGCAAAGAGTGACTTTTTATGCAGAAGCTTGGCGCGGAACGAATTCACGATGACACAAGCGCCGGCAGCATAGGCCAGTGCCAGGGGATGCTGGAGCGCATCATCGCCATAATGCGAGAGAAACTCACTGGTCAACACCCGCTTGAAGACAATTGTCACCAGTGTCTCAGTGCCATCCTCTGTTTTCGCCCACAACCGACCATCGCGAAACGCGAGATCTTGCGGCGCGCAAATGACGGTTGGCAAGCCATGCTCCACAAAATAGCGCTGGAACATCACAAACTCAGTTGCAGTTGGCACGCCGCGCCAATCCACAATCGCCACTCGCGGCTCGCCGCCAGGACTGCCGGCAGCGCGCCAGCAATCCATCAATGTGCGCAGCATATACTGACGGGCCGGCAACGGCATCACCGGATATTTTCTGGTAAATTCTTCCATCACCGGCATGGCCAAAAATGCCTGCGCCAGCAAATCTTCGTAGGCAATTGCCGCCGGACTTTCGGCATTGTATTCAACAAATTGCAACGAAGTACCATCAACGGTAAGGAAGGTATCCATCCGGGAATGGGCACTTGGTTCGAAATAGCCTGGATGCATCGCGATCAAGCGCTCTTCCAGGGGGGTGAGCATCAGCACTTCGCGCACCGCCCGCCCGGTCTCATCGAGATCGAGCGCGGCAGCCACGATTGCGCGCGCCGCTTCGGCTACCTGTTGCGTTCCGTGCCGGAGCAAGTCGTATTGTGATGAAGTGATCAGACGTGGCCGCAATACCGTTGCCAGTGGTCGCTCACCAAAGTAGAGCCGTCGAGCGCGCATCTCTTCAGTAAGCCGTTGCCACGAAGCAACAGCCATGGCCGGATTGAGCAAAGCATGGTAGTCAGCGATGGCCTGGGCAAGGGTCATAAACGTCCTCTTGAGCAAGGTATGACGTTGATGAAAAGGCGCGAAGCTATCGGTAGTTTACCATACGCTTCGCGCCCTCATATCAGGAGACTAGGCCTCTTCAGCCGCCTTCTTCTTGCGCGTCGCGCGGCGCTTGGGCGCAGCGGTTTCCGCTGCCGGCGGATCATTATTGGGTGTCGCAACTGGCGCGGTCGGAGTCATCGGCCCGTTGAGCAAACGGTGCCAGGCAAACTCTTCCGGTTTGGCCCGGCCTTGCAATGCCAGCTCGATCGTGAAATCGGCCATCGTGCGCACTACCCAGTCGAAATAGAACGGGGTAAGCGAATTGACATCAAAATCGGGCGCGGGGTTGGTAAAGTCGATGGCATAAGCGACGCCGCCGCGGATGGCGAACTCGACTGTGTTCATGTCATAACCGAGCGCTTGATTCAGCTTCAACGCCGCGTCAACGACCTGCCGACCCTCATCGGGGGTGAGATAATTATCGTCGCGGAAGTAGCGGTGCGGCCACGGCGCATTGGCATCGAACTTAATCGTCATAATGTGACGGCGACCGATTACGATGCAGCGCACATACTTCTCCCAGGCGATATACTCTTGCAGCATCATGCACTCGATACCGGTCTCGTTGTAAGCCCGCCACAACTCCTCATACGAATGCACTTTGTACACCTTCTTGAAGCCGCCGCCCCACGCCGGCTTGAGAATGACCGGAAAACCGCCCACGTAGTCAACGTGATCTTTCCACGGAATCGGATATTGCAAATTGCGCAGCGATTCTTCGACCACACCCTCGATGTAAGAGTGAGATGGCAGAGCCACGGTGCGCGGGTGGGGAATGCCTAATGCTGTAGCCAATGACGCGCCAAAAAACTTATCATCAGCGCTCCACCAGAATGGGTTGTTGACGATACGAGTGCCGCTGAGCGCCGCTGTCTTTAGAAACGTGCGGTAATACGGAATCTCATGGCTGATGCGATCGACAATCACGTCGTAGTCGCACAACTCGGCCATGCGCGTTCCCCCCAGCTTGATAAACTCTGCCCGCACGCCGGCATTGCGTCGATTCACCTCTTCGATAAAAGCGGGCGGCCAGGACCACTCGCGACCGACGAGAATGCCGATCTTCTTGTCACTCACAGTAAACCTCCTGAAATATATCAACAGAGAGATGTCTATCGAACGGCACGGCTGATTGTAGCACAAGGTACGCCGTCTGCGGTAACCGATCGTCCCTTGCTCTGTTCATCTCCCCGATTGACCGGCTGCCGGCATCTCAGCCATGGTTTCGACGCCGGAGATCGGCCAGATCAGATTTTTCGAGTTCTACAATCCGGGTCGCAACCGAACGCAGCGCCCCTGTATCATCTTCAGACAGACCAAGCTCGGCAGCCGCGCGAGCAGCCGCGCGTACAAGAAGCGATGGTTCCCGCGCAGGCGGCGCGGGAATTGTTGGTCTCTCCGTCGGTGGTAGAACTGGCGCAGGATCCCAGAGCGGTTCGGGTCGAATACGTTGCGGCGCAGGCCAGCCATACACGGTAGCAAGCGCATTGATCATTGCCTGAGCTGCGCCAGCCAGCGTATGGTTGGTTGCCACATAGGCCCGCGCCCGCCTCCCCAGGGCAGTTGCCAAAGCCGGATCGGTTAGCAACCGCCGACAATACGCAACGATCAGGTCAGTCTCGCTGTCATCAACGTCAACCTGAGCCACTACATCGGGTGGCAACTCGCAAAAGGCATCAACTGCGCTCACCAGAGTCGGTTTGCCGGCGCCAAGGAGGCGCAACAGGCTCGCGCTCGTCTCGCCCGCAGTCGGGTAACGTAGATTGAAGCAAACATCACTCGCCGCAACGTAATCCTCAAACTGTGCCCGCTCGACGTAACCGGTGACGGTCACTGCATCTTGTAGCCCCAATCGCTGAATGACGCTCTTGAGGTCATAATTGGGTGAGACTGAACCAACCAGCACACAATGGGCATCAATCCCCTCACGGCGCAGCATCGACAATGCCCGCAAGGTCGGTTCAATCCGTTTCCAGGCATTGATATGACCAAAACTGGCCAGCACGGGGCGGTCGAGGGGGATGCCAAGACGCTGGCGCGCTTCGGCCCGATCGATCAGGGGCGGTAGCGGCACTCCCATCGGTACGTAGGCGCGGGGAAGTTCGGGACGGATCGTCGCTACTCGCTCGAGCAGATACCGACTATGACCAATCACAGCTTTCGCTGCCGCCAGCACATCTTCGTTGCACGGAAACATAAACGCCGCAGCGCTGAAACGTGAACGAATCATCAGTTGCGCGACGTGTTCGCCATCAGATCCATAGCGGTCGCGCATCATTGCCACGTAACGCCGCGCGTCGCGTTGCACATTGGCGGCATACCAAAGCATAAAATGGTGTAGCACAAAATCGTGCAACACTATCACGCCCGGCACGCGCTGAGCAACTCGCCAGATACCGGCGTGAGCCGGGCTGTTGCCCATATGGTACACAATTGCATCAAATGCGCCGCGCCGGGCCAGACGTTCCAGTTTGCTGATCGGCTTAATCGCGAAATGAGTGGCAAGCTGCGAATTGGTTGGCCGCAACCCATCTTCAACAAACAGCGTAATCTCTGCGTATTGAGCAAGGTAGGGCAGTAGCTCTTCGCTGTAATCGGAAATACCTGACGGCGCCGGATTGACCGGCGAGCAGTAAGCAATACGCAGCGTCATGCCCGTTCCACCAATGCGCCAACCAGCTCGCGACAGAAAGCGGGAATATCGGCTACCACTCGCCCCCAAACCAGATGACCGTCACGGAAAGCAGCTTCATCCACCCAGGTCGCGCCAGCATTGATCAAATCGTCTTTAATGCCGGAAGAACCAGTCGCCCGTCGTCCGCGCACAATCCCGGCAGAAATTGCAATTGAACCGCCATGACAGATGATACTGATGACCTTGCCGGCGGCATCCATTGCCCGCACCAGATCGGTGACAACCGCGTAACGACGCAACTTATCCGGCGCCCATCCGCCGGGCAACACTAACCCAAACAGGTCATCGGCGCGCAGTTCGGCAATTGTTGTCGTCGGCGTAATCTCCAAACCATTCTTGCCGCGCACCGGACGCAGATCGAGTCCGGCTGCCACTACCTCGGCGCCTTCCTCCTGCAAGCGCATCATTGGCACGTAAAACTCGAGATCTTCGACCCCTTCCGCCAATAGAACCGCAATGCGTTTGCCTGCCAGTCGCATCATTGTCACTCCTTACTGCACACTCTCGCCAGGAACCCCGAGTAACGTCCCTGTCACATACCGAACTTATGAACCGGTATCGTACCAGGCACCCAACAACACAATCACCGTTTCACGAGCGGCGGAAATCCGAGCGATCCACTGCTCTCGAACAGCGATCATACCATTACCGCGAGGAATGAATGTCGTGATCGGGAATACACAACTAGCGCAGGACTGCGCTCCTGGCAATTGACTACAACCTCTCCAGCTCACGCCGAGACCGCACACAATTGCCACCAGCCATCTTTGCCGCGCGCAGTGCCTCGCCGACACGATTCATTAAATCGACTGCATTGCGCGCATCCTGGGGGAACGTTGCCACACCAATCGAGATCGTCACCTGCAAATCGAGTGTACCGGGACGAATCACCGTTTGGGCCACGATCTCGCGCCACTGCTCAGCGCGCAACAAGATTGTCTCGCCAGTCACACGTGGTAACACCAGCAATAGCTCGTCACCACCATAACGGCAAAAAATGTCGCCGCCGCGCACCTGCCGACCGATCAAGCCGGCCAGATGTTGCAAAACTACATCGCCGAGAGCGCGACCGAAATGCCAGTTGATCTGTTCAAGCTGGTCAATATCAATCAAGGCCACGCTCAACGCAATCTGCTCACGATCGGCACGGCGCAGCTCGCGGTCGAGTGTCTCGTTGAGGTAGCGACGAGTATACAGGCCGGTCAAGGGATCGCGAATCTGTTCATTTTGCAAGCGCACTGCCAGCGACTGTGCTTGCGCGCGCGCTTCGGCCAGTTGTTGGCGACGCATCTGCTCGATCTGCCAGCGGATTCGGGCAGATTGAAACGCGCGGTTGAGACACAGTGGCTGCGCTTCAGCGATGGTTACGGTTTCATGAATACCTGCTTGCAAAGCTGCAACGGCGCTTGCGACATCGGTGACGAGACCAATCAGCGGCGCCTGCTCAGCCAGAGCGGACAGATTTGCCGGCATCTGCGCGCGCAGATCGATCAGATGGGGCATAGCCTCAGCGACTTCCATCACGACGACAAGTTCCCACTCTGACCCAAGCTGCGCTGCGAGGTGGTTGGTCAGCGCAGGGTCGTTGGTGATAACCGGCAAATGGTGTGTGACGGATGTCATAGTCTGCCCGCAGATACCTTCATGCTCAGTGACAACATAGCATATCTGATTGCGATCGACAAGCCGATAGCCGATAGCCGATAGCCGATAGCCGATAGCCGATAGCCGATAGCC
>OGCI01000070.1_pt1 | contig 119142 bp, 132 predicted proteins | sample 1570021 | NCBI WGS metagenome assembly OGCI01 (sample SAMN06264664, study PRJEB24512) | hot springs metagenome | isolation source: Hot spring water | place: South Africa: Tshipise | collected 2015-06-21 | reverse complement strand
GTGGCTCTGGAGCCGGGTCTTCGGTTTGCGGTCCGTGAGGGCGGCCGCACCGTGGGCGCCGGGGTGGTCACCGAGATTTTGGACAAGTAGGCCGTAGGGGGAGTCGTCGTGGCCAAGAACATCAGGATAAAGCTGAAGGCCTTTGATCATCGGGTCTTGGATGCTTCGGCGGTCCAGATAGCGGAGACGGCGGAGAGGACTGGAGCTCGGGTTTCGGGCCCCATTCCTCTTCCCACCCAGATAAGGAAGTTTACGATCCTGAAGTCTCCCCACAAGGACAAGGACGCCAGGGAGCAGTTTGAGCAGCGGGTGCACAAGCGGCTCATCGACATCTTGGATCCCAATCAGAAGACCATGGAGGCCCTTATGCAGTTGAACCTTCCCTCCGGGGTCGACATACAGATCAAGTTGTAGTATGGTGAGCGCTTGGGGGAAAGGAGTGGAAGTCTGAAATGAGCATGGGGATCTTGGGCCGTAAGGTCGGAATGACCCAGGTGTTCGACGCCGAGGGCAGGGCGGTCCCCGTAACCGTTGTGGAGGCGGGTCCGTGCCAGGTGGTTGAGGTGAGGACCCCGGAGAAGAACGGTTACAGCGCCGTCCAGCTGGGCTTCGGTTCCGTGAAGCCCGGATCGGTGAACAGGCCCATGAAGGGCTACTTTGCCAAGAACGGCGTGGAGCCCAAGCGTTGGCTTCGGGAGTTCCGGGTCGACGAGGGTCACGGGTACGAGAAGGGTCAGTACGTGAAGGTTGACCTTTTCTCCGAGGGGGAGACGGTCGACGTGGTGGGCGTCAGCAAGGGTAAGGGTTACGCTGGCGTCATGAAGCGGTTTGGCTTTGGTGGCGGTCCCGCCAGCCATGGTTCTTCCAAGTTCCACCGGCAGCCCGGCTCCAGCGGGGCCAACAGCTATCCGGGGCACATCTTCAAGGGGAAGACCATGCCTGGCCGCATGGGAGGGGAGAGGGTCACCGTCAAGAACCTCAAGGTGTTCGCGGTGGACGTGGAGAACAACCTCATCCTCCTTCGCGGAGCTATACCTGGGGCCAAGGACGGGCTCGTCCTCATCCGTAAGGCTGCAGATTAAGGAGGAAGGATCATGCCTCGGGTGAAGCAGGTCAACTTTAATGGAGAAGTGATAGGGGAGGTTGAGCTGAGCGAGGCGGTTTTCGGCGCTCCGGTTCACGTCCCGGCGATGCATCAGGTTGTGGTGGCTCATCTGGCCAACTGCAGGGTGGGCACCCACGATACCAAGGACCGTGGTGAGGTGAGCGGCGGTGGCAGGAAGCCCTGGAGGCAGAAGCATACCGGCCGGGCCCGTCAGGGTAGCATAAGGTCTCCCCTCTGGGTGGGTGGTGGTGTGGCTCATGGGCCCCACCCCAGGGACTATCATCAGAAGGTGAACAAGAAGGTTCGCCGTCTGGCCCTGAGGAGCGCTCTCACCCTCAAGGCCAAGGAGGACAACATGCTGGTCCTGGAGAGGTTCGAGCTGGAGGCTCCCAAGACCAAGGCCATGATATCCTTCCTTGAGCGGGTTCAGGGTGGGAAGAAGCCGCTTCTGGTGATCCACGAGCCGGATCACAACGTTAGGAAGTCGGCGAGCAACATCCCCGGCGCCATGGTTCTTCACGTGGACAGCCTCAACGTCTACGACATACTGAACCACGACCGGATGATAGTGACCGCCGAGGCGGTCAGGAAGATCGAGGAGGTGTTTGGCCGATGAACCTGGTGGCCCACGATGTGATCCTCCGTCCGGTTATAACCGAGAAGAGCAGCAGGCTCATGGAGAACAACCAGTACACCTTTGAGGTGCACCGGGATGCCAACAAGATACAGATCCGCAAGGCGGTGGAGGAGATCTTCAAGGTGAAGGTCCTGCGGGTCAACACCATCAACGTGAAGTCGAAGCCCAAGCGGCTCGGTGCTTTCTTAGGACGCTCGCGCTCGTGGAAGAAGGCCATCGTTACCCTGGCTCCAGGGGAGCGGATAGAGTTCTTCGAGGGCGCTGGAGCCTAGGCAGGAGGGAATATCAATGGGAATGAAGAGCTACAAGCCCATCACCCCCGGCCGGCGTTTCATGGTGACCCCCACCTATGAGGAGGTCACCAAGAGCACCCCGGAGAGGAGCCTCATAAGGGTTATCAAGAAGCACGCGGGGCGCAACAACACGGGCCGGATAACCATGAGGCACCGGGGCGGTGGGGCCAAGGTAAAATACCGGATAGTGGACTTCAAGCGGGACAAGCTTGGGGTGCCTGGCAAGGTGGCGGCCATCGAGTATGATCCTAACCGTTCCGCCCGGATAGCGTTGATCCACTACCTGGACGGGGAGAAGCGGTACATCCTCTGCCCCTCGGGTTTGAAGGTGGGGGACATGATCGAGGCGGGGCCCAACGCGGACATCAAGCCGGGCAACGCGCTGAAGCTCAAGGACATCCCGGTGGGCACGGTGATCCACAACATAGAGCTGGAGCCCGGTCGGGGTGGGGTGCTGGTGAGGTCCGCCGGTGCCAGTGCCCAGCTGATGGCCAAGGAGGGCAAGTACGCCTACGTCAGGATGCCCAGCGGGGAGCTTCGGCTGGTGCTTCAGGAGTGCTGCGCCACCGTGGGTCAGGTGGGCAACGAGGAGCACGAGAACGCGGTTTCCGGCAAGGCGGGCAGGACCCGTTGGATGGGCCGGAGGCCCCACGTGCGTGGTATGGTGATGAACCCGGTGGACCACCCCATGGGTGGAGGCGAGGGTCGGAGCAAGTCTAACAAGCACCCGGTCTCACCTTGGGGTACCCCGGCGAAGGGCTACAGGACCAGGAAGCCCAAGCCTTCCGACAAGTTCATCATTCGCCGCAGGGACAAGTAAGGTAGGAGGGAGTAAGGAATGGCTCGATCGCTGAAGAAGGGGCCCTACGTGGACGCCAAGCTCCTCCGCAGGATAGAGGAGATGAATGAGTCGGGCAAGAAGCGGGTTTTGAAGACCTGGGCCAGGAGGTCCAGCATAACCCCTGAGATGGTTGGGCACACCATAGCGGTGCACAACGGGCGGACCCACGTTCCCGTGTACATAAGCGATAACATGGTGGGTCATAAGCTTGGAGAGTTCGCCCCCACCCGCAAGTTCGGAGGACACGCGGGTCAGGAGCGGTCCACCAAGTCCAGGTAGGAGGTCGCAGGCTATGGAAGCGAAGGCGGTTGCTAAGCGGGTTAGGATCGCCGCGTCCAAGGTCCGCCAGGTCCTTCCCCTGATAAGGGGCAGGGAGGTTGGCGAGGCGCTGATGATACTGAAGTACACCCCCAAGAAGGGAGCTAGGGTGGTGGAGAAGGTACTCAAGAGCGCCGTGGCCAACGCGGAGCACAACTATGGCCTTGACGTGGACAAGCTGGTGGTGGTCAGGGCCAGCGCGGATCAGGGTTCTTACATGAAGAGGTTCAGGCCGGTGTCCATGGGCAGGGCTCATGCTTACCGGCACCACACCAGCCACATCACCGTGGTCGTGGCGGAACGTTAGGAGGAGGGGTGACGGTGGGCCAGAAAGTTCACCCGGTAGGGTACCGGCTAGGGGTCATATACGATTGGGAGTCTCGCTGGTATGCCGATAAGAAGACCTACGCCAAGAATCTCCACGAGGACCTGGAGCTCAGGGAGTGGATCAAGAAGCGCTGGGGTCATGCGGGCATAAGCCGAGTGGAGATCGAGCGGATAGGCAACGTGATGCGCTTTACTGTTTGGACCGCCCGGCCTGGTGTGGTTATAGGCAAGGGTGGGGCGGAGATCCAGCTGGTCCGGGACGAGCTTCAGAGGAAGACCGGCAACCGGGTGATGATCAACATTCAGGAGATCAAGAACCCGGACGCGGATGCCCAGGTGGTGTCCGAGGGGATCGCCTCGGCGCTGGAGCGTCGGGTGAGCTTCCGCCGGGCCATGAAGCAGTCCATCTTCCGGGCCATGAAGGCGGGGGCCAAGGGGATAAAGATCCAGTGCTCCGGCCGTCTTGGCGGGGCTGAGATAGCCCGGAGCGAGTGGTACCTGGAGGGGCAGCTTCCGCTGTCCACTTTGAGGGCGGACATAAGCTACGGCTACTCGGTGGCCAGGACCATCTACGGGGTCATAGGGGTGAAGGTTTGGATCTACCGCGGCGAGGTAATCGGCGGCGCCAAGGCGGAGCCCCAGGTTGCTTCCAGGGACAGGAGGTAAGGGCAAGATGCTGTCGCCTAAGAGAGTGAAGTACCGCAAGCCTCACAGGACGCCCCTGAAGGGGGTCTCCAAGGGGGCCACCTCGGTGGACTTTGGCGATTACGGCTTGCAGGCGCTGGAGAACGGGTGGATAACCGCCCGGCAGATAGAGGCGGTTCGAGTCACCCTCTCCAGGAAGATGAAGAAGGGTGGAAAGATCTGGATTCGGGTGTTCCCGGACCGTCCCGTTACCAGGAAGCCCTTGGAGACCAGGATGGGTAAGGGTAAGGGTAACGTGGAGTACTGGACCGCGGCGGTGAAGCGCGGCCGTGTCATGTTCGAGGTGGCCGGCGTGCCCCGGGAGGTAGTCATGGAGGCCTTCCGGACCGCGTCCCACAAGCTCCCCATCAAGGTCAAGATGCTGGTGCGGGAAGGGGCAGGTGAGTAGAAATGGATGCTAAGGAACTCCGCGAGCTTTCTGTGGAGGAGCTGAGGGAGAAGCACAGGCAGTACAAGGAGGAGCTGTTCAACCTGCGGTTTCAGAGCGCGGTGGGCCAGCTTTCCAACACTGCCCGCATAAGAGAGGTAAGGCGCACCATCGCGCGGGTTCTCACGGTCCTTCGGGAGAAGGAGACCGCGGGTGGTTCTGTCGGTGCGAGGAGGTAACGGTCCATGGAGGAGCGCAAGCCCTATCGTAAGGTTAGGACCGGCGTGGTGGTCAGCGACAAGATGGACAAGACCGTGGTGGTAAAGGTCTCCCGGATGTCGAAGCACGCCCTTTACGGGAAGCCGGTTCTCAGGGTTAAGAAGTACATGGCCCACGACGAGGCCAACGACTGCAGGATCGGAGACCTGGTGAAGATCGAGGAGACCAGGCCCCTGAGCCGCCACAAGCGTTGGCGGGTCGTGGAGATTTTGGAGCGGGCGCCCATCTTCGGCGCTACTGGGGAGGAATAAGCGGTGATCCAGCTGCGCACAGTTCTGAACGTGGCGGACAACTCCGGAGCGAAGAAGATAATGTGCATCCAGGTGCGTGGGGGCAGCTACCGGAAGGTTGGTTCCGTGGGCGACGTCATAGTGGCCTCCGTGAAGGAGGCGATCCCCAACAGCAACATAAGCAAGGGGGACGTGGTGAAGGCGGTTATCGTCAGGACCCGCAAGGAGTTTCGTCGTAAGGACGGCACCTACGTTAGGTTCGACGACAACGCGGCGGTCATCATCGACAACAACGGAGACCCGAAGGGGACGCGAATCTTCGGCCCCGTGGCCCGGGAGCTCAGGGAGAAGCGTTACATGAGGATAGTCTCCCTTGCTCCGGAAGTAATATAGGAGGCGAATTCCCATGGCCATGAGGATAAAGACCGGTGACAGGGTCTACGTGATATCCGGCAAGGACCGGGGCAAGGAGGGCAAGGTGCTCCGCCGCGACGTGGGGAAGGACCTTGTGGTGGTGGAGAACGTAAACATGGTCACCAAGAGCGTGAGGCCCTCTCAGAAGAACCCCCAGGGTGGCCTGGTGAAGCAGGAGGCCCCCCTTAGGGCCTGCAAGGTTATGTTGGTCTGTCCCGCCTGTGGCAAGCCCACCAGGGTGGGTCGGGCCTTCCTGGACGACGGCCGCAAGGTAAGGATCTGCAAGAAGTGCGGCGAGATAGTGGACAAGGTTTAGGGGGTGGATCGAAGATGGAACCTCGTCTTCTGAACAAGTATAGGTCCGAGGCCGTCCCCCGCCTGAGGTCGCGCTTCCAGTACGGCAACGTGATGGAGGTGCCCAAGCTCGTCAAGGTGGTCATCAACATCGGGGTCAACGAGGCCAAGCAGGACATGAAGTACATGGACGCCAGCATGAACGAGCTGGCCACCATAACGGGTCAGAGGCCCATGATGAAGAGGGCCAAGAAGTCGGTGGCGGGCTTCAAGATCCGGGAGGGGATGCCGGTGGCCTGTTGCGTGACCCTCCGGGGGGCCAGGATGTGGGAGTTCGTGGATCGGCTGATCAGCCTGGCGCTGCCCAGGATAAAGGACTTCCAGGGGGTGTCCAAGAGGGGCTTCGACGGTCGGGGCAACTACAACCTGGGTCTGAAGGAGCAGCTCATCTTCCCGGAGATAGATTACGACAAGGTCATTCGCCAGAGGGGGATGAACATCACCTTCGTGACCACCGCGAAGACCGATGAGGAAGCCCAGGCCCTTCTGACGGAGCTTGGGATGCCGTTCACCCGCTAAGGAGGTAAGGACTGAATGTCCCGTAAGTGTCTGGAGAACAAGGCCAAAGAGGAGCCTAAGTTCAAGGTGCGTCGTCACAACCGGTGCCCCATCTGCGGTCGCCCCCGGGGGTTCATGCGGTTGTTCAACATGTGCCGCTGCTGCTTCAGGAACCTGGCCCGCGAGGGGAAGATCCCCGGCGTGGTCAAGTCCAGCTGGTAGCGGTTTCGGAGGGGGGATTTGTCAATGCATCTAACTGATCCCATAGCGGACATGCTCACCCGGATAAGGAACGCCAACACGGTCTATCACGAGATGGTGGACGTTCCCATGTCCAAGGTGAAGGTGGAGATAGCCCGGATCCTGAAGGAGGAGGGCTACATAAGGAACTACAAGACCGTCACGGACGGGGAGGGTTCCTTCCCGGTGCTTCGGATCTTCCTCAACTACGGTCCCAATCGGGAGCGGGTGATCCAGGGGATCCGCAGGGTAAGCAAGCCCGGCCGGAGGATCTACGTGGGGCGCGATGAGCTTCCCAAGGTCATGGGGGGGCTGGGCATAGCGCTCATCTCCACTTCCAAGGGCATGATGACCGACGCCAGGGCCAGGCGCGAGGGCCTGGGCGGCGAGGTCGTCTGCTACGTATGGTAGGAGGGTTAATGGGATGTCTCGGATAGGTCGTAAGCCCATTCCCCTTCCCAAGGGGGTTACGGTCACGGTTAACGGGGATGACGTGACGGTCAAGGGGCCCAAGGGTTCCCTGGACTTCAAGGTCCTCCCGGGCATATCGGTGGAGGTGAAGGAGGACCAGGTTATGGTCTCCCGCTCCAGCGACGAGAAGGCCATGAGGGCCGCCCACGGCATGACCCGGGCCATCATCAACAACATGGTGGTGGGGGTTAGCCAGGGTTTCGAGAAGCAGCTGGAGATAATTGGCGTGGGTTACAGGGCTCAGATGCAGGGCAAGAACCTGGTGCTGTCCCTGGGCTTCTCCCATCCGGTTGAGGTGGTGCCCCCCGCTGGCATAGAGCTGGCCACCGATGGTCCCACCAAGATATTCGTGCGGGGCATAGATCGTCAGAAGGTGGGTCAGATGGCGGCCCAGATAAGGGGCTACCGTCCGCCTGAGCCTTACAAGGGCAAGGGGATCCGCTACGTGGGCGAGTACGTGATGCGCAAGGCCGGTAAGGCTGGAAGCAAGTAAGGCGAGGTGAAGGCCGTGATATCGGAACGTAGCAGGAACGGGATGCGCAAGATGCGGCACCGTCGGCTTCGCCGGAAGCTGGCCGGCAGCCCTGAGTGCCCGAGGCTCGCGGTTTTCGGGAGTCTGAAGCACATTTATGCCCAGATAATCGACGATCAGGCTGGTCATACACTGGTGTCCGCCTCCACCATGGAGAAGGACCTTCGGGCGGAGCTCAAGTCCACGGGGAACCAGGACGCGGCCCGTCAGGTGGGCAAGAGGTTGGCGGAGAGAGCCCTTGCCAAGGGGATAACCACTGTGGTCTTCGACAGGGGCGGCCACATGTACCATGGCCGGGTGAAGGCCTTGGCGGAGGCCGCTCGCGAAGCGGGCCTCAAGTTCTAAGAGGGGGTACGTCCTGTGGCGATGAATAAGAGTTCGCTGTCTAAGGGGGCGGAGCTTCAGGAGCGCGTGGTGGCCATCAACCGGGTTAGCAAGGTTGTCAAGGGCGGCAAGCGCTTCAAGTTCAGCGTCCTGGTGGTGGTTGGAGACGGCATGGGCCGGGTCGGGCTCGGGCTCGGCAAGGCCAAGGAGGTCTCCGAGGCGGTTCGCAAGGGCATAGAGCACGCCAAGAAGAGCATGGTGACCCTGAAGCAGGTGGGTCACACCATCCCGCACCCGGTGACGGGCAAGCACGGGGCGGCGGAGGTGCTGCTCAAGCCCGCCTCCCCCGGTACGGGAGTTATCGCCGGTGCGGTGGTGCGGGCCATAATGGAGCTGGGTGGGGTCAAGGACGTGCTCACCAAGGTTATAGGCAGGACCTCCAACCCGATCAACGTGGCCTACGCCACCCTGGAGGGTGTCAAGGCCCTGAGGACCCCTGAGGAGGTCCTCAGGCTGAGGGGCAAGGAGCGCAAGGCCGCTTCCCAGGAGGCGTGATGAGAGATGGCTAAGCTGATCGTTACGTGGAAGAGGAGCGCCATAGGGAGGAACTACCGTCAGGGGCTCACCATAAGGGCCCTGGGGCTCAGGAAGCTGAACCAGACGGTGGTTCACCAGGATACCCCTCAGATCAGGGGGATGATCCGCAAGGTGGAGCACCTTGTGGAGTGGACCCTCGAGGAGTAAGGAGGTTTTCCAATGAGGTTGCACGATCTTTCTCCCGTTCCCGGGTCCAACAGGAAGCCCAAGAGGATCGGCTTCGGGGTGGGCAGCGGCCACGGCAAGACCGCCTGTAAGGGCACCAAGGGTCACAAGTCCCGGACCGGCGGCGGCGTCCGTCCCGGCTTTGAGGGTGGCCAGATGCCCCTGGTGCGCCGGATCCCCAAGAGGGGCTTCAGCAACGCCAGGCATCGGGTGGTCTTCCATGGGATAAACGTTGGGGATCTCAACGACAGGTTCGAGGCGGGTACCGTGGTGGATCCCGCCGCCCTGGTTGCGGTAGGGTTGCTCAGGAGGGCAGGGGTCCCCGTCAAGATACTGGGTGACGGGGAGCTCACCAAGGCCCTCACGGTCAGGGCTCACGGCTTCAGCGGCAGCGCCGTCAAGAAGATAGAGGCCGCGGGTGGCAAGACCGAGGTGATATAGGTGATCGACTCCTTCCGGGACGCGTTCCGTTTGCCGGATCTGAAGAGGAGGTTCCTCTTCCTGCTGGCGGCGCTGTTCGTGTATCGTCTCGGGGCTCACATCCCCACCCCGGGGATTGACCCCGAGGCGATGGCCCGGCTCTTCGAGCGAGGAGGCGTTCTGGGATTCTTTGATCTCTTTGCTGGGGGGGCCTTGAGCAGGTTCAGCATCTTCGCGCTGGGTGTGGTTCCCTACATAAACTCCAGCATCGTTATGCAGCTTCTGACGGTGATAGTCCCCTCCCTGGAGAGGATGCAGAAGGAGGGCGAGGAGGGCCGCAAGAGGATAACCCAGTACACCCGCTACGGCACCGTGGCCTTCGCCCTGATCCAGGCCATCGGCATGGTGTCCTGGCTCAGGGGCCTTGGGGTGTTCTACGGGGGTATCCTGGACGGGGTGCTGGCGATGGCTACGGTCACCACCGGTTCCGTGGCGGTCATGTGGCTCGGGGAGGTCATGTCAGATCACGGAATAGGCAACGGGATCTCCATGCTCATCTTCGCGGGCATCGTGGCCCGAATCCCCGGCGCCATCGCCCAGACCTTCACCATGGTCAGGATGGGGGAGATGAACATCCTGGTGGTGTTGCTGGCCCTGGCCATAATGGTGGCGGTGGTGGCGGGTTGCGTCATGCTCCAGGAGGGCCAGAGGAAGATCCCGGTCCAGTACGCCAAGCGGGTGGTGGGCAACCGGATCTACGGGGGTCAGAGCACCTACATCCCCCTTCGGGTCAACACCGCAGGGGTGATCCCCATAATCTTCGCCTCGTCGGTGCTCCTCTTCCCCTACACGGTGGCCCGGTTCTTCCCCGGGGCGGCGGCGGAGGCGGTCCAGAGGGCCTTCTCCCCCGGGAGCCCCATCTACGTGGTGCTCTACGTGGTGCTCATCGTGTTCTTCGCCTACTTCTACACCGCGGTGGTCTTCAACCCCGCGGAGCTGGCGGAGAACATGAAGAAGTACGGCGGGTTCGTGTTGGGCATCCGGCCCGGCAAGCCCACGGCGGACTACATCGAGAAGGTGATGGCCCGGATAACCCTCGGTGGGGCCCTGGCCCTGGCGGTGGTGGCCCTGGTCCCCACCGTCATGTCCGGGCTCCTGAACGTCAACACCTTCTATTTCGGCGGGACCTCGGTGCTGATCGTGGTGGGGGTGGCCCTGGATACGGTGCATCAGCTGGAGGGGCAGCTGCTCATGAGGCACTACGAGGGGATCCTGAAGCGCCGGGGGGGCAAGTCCGGCGGCCTTCTGAAGCTCTAAGGGGGTGGGGCAGGGATGAGGGTTATACTGTTGGGTCCTCCCGGGGCTGGCAAGGGCACCCAGGCGGCGGCGGTGAAGGAGCGGTACCGGATACCCCACATATCCACCGGCGACATGCTGAGGGAGCACGTCAAGGGGGGCACCGAGCTGGGCCGTAAGGCCAAGGAGTTCATGGACGGGGGCAAGCTGGTCCCGGACCAGCTGATCATCGCCATGATGGAGGACCGGCTGTCCCAGGGGGACTGTGAGAACGGCTTCCTTTTGGACGGTTTCCCCCGGACGGTCCCCCAGGCGGAGGCGCTCGATGAGCTCCTCTCCAGGATGGGGCTGCAGCTGGACGCGGTGGTCCTGTTGGAGGTGGCGGACGAGGTGGTGGTCCAGCGGCTGTCGGGCCGCCGGGTCTGTCGGTCCTGCGGAGCCATATACCACGTGTCGTTCCACCCCTCCTCCAAGGGTGACCTGTGTGAGGCCTGCGGCGGGGACCTCTACCAGAGGGACGACGACCGGGAGGACGTGATCCGCCGGAGGCTTTCGGTTTACCATGAGCAGACCTCTCCGTTGGAGGCCTACTACGATGCCAAGGGGCTTCTTCGTAGGGTGAACGGGGAGGGGGCCACCGATGCGGTTCTCAGGTGTCTAGAGGGGCTCTAGGAGGCCTTTGATGATAACCTTCAAGAGCCCGTCCGACCTGGCCCATATGAGGCGGGCCGGTGTGTTGGTGGCTGACGTCCTTAGATATCTGCGGGGTCTTATCAAACCTGGGGTTGACACCCTTAGCCTGGACAGGTTCGCGGAGGACCTGATAGTCCGGGGAGGGGGTCGGCCGGCCTTCAAGGGCTACAAGGTGCCCGGTATAAGGCGCCCGTTCCCGGGCACCATATGCGCCTCGATAAACGAAGAGGTGGTGCACGGGATCCCGTCGGCGGATCGGATCCTCCGGGAGGGGGACATCCTGAGCGTCGACGTGGGGGTTAGCGTTGACGGGTGGTACGCCGATGCGGCGTGCACCTACCCGGTGGGGGAGATATCGGACCTGAGGCGGCGTCTTCTGGAGGTTACCCTCGGGGGGCTTAAGGCCGCCATGGGGGTCCTCCGGGAGGGTGCCACGGTGGGTGACGTGGGCAGCGCGGTTGAGCGGGTGGTGAAGGGGGCCCAGATGGGGCTGGTGAGGGATTACGCGGGTCACGGCATAGGCCGGAGGCTTCATGAGGCCCCTCAGGTTCCCAACTACGGCCGCCCCGGTTCGGGGATAACGTTGAAGTCCCGGATGACCATATGCGTGGAGCCCATGGTTATGACCGGCGGAGAAGCGGTCCGGAGCTGCGACGACGGCTGGACGGTGGTGACCGCCGATGGTTCCGACGCGGCCCACTTTGAGCACACCCTTCTGGTGACGCCGGATGGCTGTGAGGTCCTGACCCCATGGGAGGACTAGGGGAGGATGTCTTCGTCCCCGGCAGGTTGGTATGGGTGAAGCGAGGTGCCTGTGCGGGGCGTTGGTGCGTGGTATTGGGTAGGGACCTGGACGGCAGGGTGTTGGTGGCGGACGGTGATTGCCGTTCCATGCTTAGGCCGAAGAGGAAGAACCCAAAGCACCTTCAGCCGTCGTCGGTGGTCATTGAGGAGGTGGCCCGCCTGGTGTCGGGGGGCGGATCCCTCAACGACGGAAGGATAGTTTCCCTGATTTCCACCCGGGTAGGGACCCTGGGGGTTTGATCTAGGAGGTTGATGGGACCGCATGTCTAAGGATGACGTAATCGAGATAAAGGGCAAGGTGGTTGAGCCCCTGCCCAACGCCATGTTCCGGGTGGAACTGGACAATGGGCACAAGATACTGGCTCACGTGTCGGGCAAGATGCGGATGCACTTCATTCGGATCCTGCCGGGGGACAAGGTTCTGGTTCAGATCTCCCCTTACGACTTGACACGAGGGCGAATAGTGTATAGATATAAATAGTTTGCCCTTAGCATGGCAGCCCCGAGTGGGCTTTCATATGTGGTTTTGAGGAGGATGTCCGGTCATGAAGGTTAGGACTTCGGTTAAGCCGATCTGTGAGTATTGCCGCATCATAAAGAGGCACGGTGTGGTGATGGTGATTTGCAGCCGGAACCCGCGGCACAAGCAGCGCCAGGGAGCGAGGAGGTAGTAGTTAGATGGCACGTATCGCAGGTGTTGACCTTCCGAGGGAGAAGCGCATAGAGATAGCTTTGACCTACATCTACGGCATAGGGCTCACCACGTCCAGGAAGATACTGGCGTCCACCGGGGTGGATCCCAACAGGAGGACCAAGGACCTGACGGACGAGGAGGCCCAGCGGATAAGGAACGAGATAGAGAACAACTACAAGGTGGAGGGTGACCTCCGTCGGGAAGTGGCGATGAACATAAAGAGGCTCATGGACATCGGCTGCTACCGGGGGCTTCGTCACCGCCTTGGTCTTCCGGTCCGGGGTCAGAGGACCAGGACCAACGCCAGGACCAGGAAGGGTCCCAAGAAGACCGTGGCTGGCAAGAAGAAGGCAGTTAAGTAGGCCTTGATCTAGGGAGGGAATAAGGCGTGGCCAAGCGAGTACAGCGCAGGAGCAAGCGCAAGGACAGGAAGCACGTTAGCTACGGGGTGGCCCATATATACTCCACCTTCAACAACACCATAGTTACCCTCACGGACAAGCAGGGTAACGCCCTTTCGTGGGCTTCGGGTGGCAACGTGGGTTTCAAGGGGACCCGCAAGTCCACCCCTTACGCGGCCCAGATGTCCGCCGCCCAGGCGGCGAAGCTGGCCCAGGAGTACGGGGTAACGGAGATAGACGTGGTGGTGAAGGGGCCTGGGCCGGGTCGGGAGTCCGCCATCCGTTCGCTTCAGGCGGCGGGGCTGCAGGTCAACCAGATAAAGGACGCCACCCCCATTCCGCACAACGGTTGCCGCCCGCCTAAGCGGCGCCGGGTGTAAGTTTCGGCACTGAAGGAGGGCCTTTGCCAGATGAGTAGGTATACCGGTCCCGTGTGCAGGCTCTGCCGCGCGGAGGGGACGAAGCTATTCCTCAAGGGAGACAGGTGTTACACCGAGAAGTGCGCCATCGCCAGGAGGAACACCCGGCCTGGTCAGCACGGAGCTCGGAAGGGCAAGATGAGCGAGTACGGGATTCGGCTCCGGGAGAAGCAGAAGTTGCGCCGCTTCTACGGGCTTAACGAGTCCCAGTTCGCCAAGATGTACGAGATGGCCACCAAGATGCCGGGGCAGACTGGCCACGACTTCCTGCAGCTTCTGGAGAGGCGGCTTGACAACGTGGTCTACCGGCTTGGCTTCGCGGTGAGCCGCCGGCAGGCCAGGGAGCTGGTCCGCCACGGTCACTTCCTGGTGAACGGCCGGAAGCTTGACGTTCCCAGCGCCCTCCTGAGGGCTGGGGACGTGGTCACCGTCCGGGAGAAGAGCCGGGACGTGGAGGTCCTCAAGCAGAACGCGGAGGTGGCCTCTCAGAGGTCCGTTCCCGGTTGGCTGGAGGTGAACCCGGAGACCATGAGCGGCCGGGTGGTTAGCTTGCCGACCCGCGATCAGATAGAGGTGCCGGTGAACGAACAGCTCGTGGTGGAGTTCTATGCCCGATAGCGAACGGAAAGGTGGGGGAGCCTTGGAGCACGATCGTCATGAGATCATCGTGGAGGAAGTCACCCCATCCCATGGCCGGGTGGTGCTGGAGCCCCTGGAGAGGGGTTACGGAACCACCCTGGGCAACGCCTTGCGGCGGGTTCTGCTCTCGTCCATACCCGGTGCCGGCATAGTGGCGGTCAGGGTCGACGGGGTGTTGCACGAGTTCAGCACCATACCGGGGGTCAGGGAGGACGTGATAGAGCTCCTCTTGAACCTGAAGCACGTGCCGGTCAGGGTCAGCGGTCCTGGGACCGACGTGAAGGTCCTGCGGCTGGAGGCGGAGGGGCCCAAGGTGGTCCGGGCGGCGGACATCCAGGGGGATGCGGACGTGGAGTTCGTGGACCCCGAGGCGGTGATCTGTACCCTGGACGAGGGGCACCGGGTGTCCATGGACCTCTACATAGAGAGGGGGGTGGGCTACGCCCCCATAGACAGGCCCAGGCCCTCGTACCTCCCGGTGGACGCCCTCTTGATCGACGCCATATTCTCTCCGGTCAAGCGGGTCAAGTACGAGGTTCAGGACGTCCGCAGCGGCCAGAGGACCGACTACGACCGGCTGGTCCTGGAGGTTTGGACCAACGGGGTGGTGTCCTTCAGGGATGCGGTGGCGGAGGCGTCGTCGATCCTGTCCGGTTACTTCCGGGGGCTCTCCACGTCCCTCTGGGGTCAGAGCAGCGCGGTGACCGCCGGGGACGAGGACTTCTTCGAGGAGAAGGACGAGGAGGATCTCCAGGAGGTTCCCGCGGTGTGTGGGGAGGACGACTCGGTCCTGTCCCGCCCCATAAAGGACCTGGAGCTCTCGGTTAGGAGCGAGAACTGCCTCCTTAGGGGGGGCATCCATCGGATAGGGGATCTGGTGTCCCGTCCCAAGGAGGAGCTCCTCAAGATAAGGAACCTAGGCAAGATCTCCCTTAGGGAGATAGAGGAAAAACTTGGGAAGTTCGGCCTGAGTCTCAAGGGGGAGGAGCCCTCCGGAGAGGCGGATCAGGCGGAGGACTTACAATCCTGAAGGAGGAATAGTATCCCATGAGACATCGCATGAGCATGCGCCGCCTGGGCCGTTACGGCTCTCACCGGCGCGCCATGTTGGGCAACCTGGCCGCTAGCCTTTTCATAGCGGGTAGGATAGAGACCACCGTCACCCGGGCCAAGGAGCTCCGGAGGGTGGCGGAGAGGCTGATAACCAAGGCCAAGTCCGGCACCTTGGCGGACCGGCGGCTGGTCATCGCCCGGATGCCCCACAAGGAGGCGGTCTTGAAGCTTTTCAACGAGATAGCTCCCAAGTTCGCCAACCGTCCCGGGGGCTACACCCGGATAGTGAAGCTTGGCAACCGGGCGGGGGACGCCTCCCCCATGGCGATAATAGAGCTGGTGGATTAATAGGCCAGAGACGGACCAGATGAGCTTAGATTTAGGGGCGGCGTGCTCGTTCCGGCAGGTCGGGTACGCCTATCCCGGATCTTCGGTGCCGGCCCTTCGGGATCTCACCTTCCAGGTGAGGGCGGGGGAGTGGCTGGCCCTCTTGGGGGCCAACGGATCCGGGAAGTCCACCGTGGCCAGGATGTGCAACGCCCTGCTGATACCCACGCAGGGCGATTGTTCTGTCTTTGGGCTGGACACTCGGGACCCCGCGAACCTTTTCGCCATAAGGTCCAAGGTGGGGCTGGTGTTCCAGAACCCGGACAACCAGATCGTGGCGTCAGTGGTGGAGGAGGACGTGGCCTTCGGACCCGAGAACTTGGGTCTCCCGCCGGAGGAGATAGAGTCCCGGGTCAGGGAGGCGCTTCTCACCGTTGGCCTCTGGGAGAGGCGCCGGAGCGCCACCTACGCCCTGTCAGGGGGGCAGAAGCAGAGGCTAGCCCTGGCGGGGGCCCTGGCCATGAACCCCTCCCTCCTGGTGCTGGACGAGGCCACCGCCATGATAGACCCCCTGGGGCGAAGGGAGTTCGTGGACACCTTAGTTAGGCTCCGTTCCGCCGGGAAGACAATACTGCAGATAACCCACCGTCTCGAGGAGATAGTGGGGGCCGACCGGGTGGTGGTCCTGAAAGGGGGCACCAAGGTGTTCGAGGGCACCCCCCTGGAGCTCTTCTCCTCCAGGAGGGACCTGGGGGCCATGGGGATCGGGGTTCCACCCCTGGTGGAGCTCCGGGAGGAGCTGTTGGAAAGGGGGCTCATCTCCCCGGAGGTGCCTCCTACGCTGGAGGCCCTGATGGGGGCGCTATGTCCATAGAGGTTTCGGAGCTTCACCATGTCTACCATAGGGGCACCCCCCTGGAGTATCACTCCTTGAGGGGGGTGTCCTTTGAACTGTCTCCCGGGGACTGGGTCTCCGTTGTGGGCCACACGGGGAGCGGCAAGTCCACCCTGGCCCAGCACCTGAACGGTCTGATCAGGCCCCAACGGGGCAGGGTGGTGGTGGACGGGATATCCACCGACGGATCCCCCAAGGAGCTGAGGGAGGTCCGCCGCCGGGTGGGGCTGGTTTTCCAGTTCCCGGAGCAGCAGCTCTTCGCGGACACGGTTTACGACGAGGTGGCCTTCGGCCCCAGGAACTGGGGCTTCCCGGAAGAGGAGGTGCGCCGTTTGGTGTTTGAGGCCCTGGAGGCGGTGGGGCTTCCTGAGTCCATGGTGGGTTCGAACCCCATGGGGCTATCGGGGGGGCAGAGGCGGAGGGTGGCCATCGCGTCGGTGATCTCATCCAACCCGGCGTATCTGGTGCTGGACGAACCCACCGCCGGATTGGACGCCCGGGGGATAGAGGAGCTGATATCCCGCCTAAACTCCCTTCGGTCCCGGGGGATCGGGGTGTGTCACATAACCCACGACCTGGAGATGGCTCTCGAACACAGCTCCAGGATCCTGGTGCTGTCCGACGGGGAGGTGGCCCTCTGGGGGACCCCATCGGAGGTGGCGGACCGGCTGGTCAGGGATCCGATCCGGGGGCTGGTGGTCCCCTCGGTGCTCCAGCTGGCCCTGGATCTCCGCCGCAGGGATCTTCCGGTGCCCCTCACCTGGGAGCCCGGGAGGCTGGCGGGGGCCATCAAGGAGATGAGAGGATGAGCATATCCGAGAAGGTGACGTTGGGGCAGTACGTGCCGGCGGACTCGCCGGTTCATTCCCTGGACCCCAGGACCAAGATCCTGTCCACGTTGGTGCTCCTGTTCGCCCTCTTCGGGGTGAGGGATCCCAGGTTCTTCCTTGGCTGGGGCGTTCTGTTGGCATTCATCGTGTTCCTATCTAGGGTGAGCCTAAGGACGGTGCTGAGGTCCGTGAGGCCCGTGCTGTGGCTTCTGGTGTTCACCGTGTTGCTTCACGCCCTCTTCACCCCAGGGGAGGCGATCCTTCGGTTTCACTTCATCAAGGTCAGCCGGGAGGGGCTTCACATGGCGGCCCTCATGGGGGTCAGGCTGGTCCTGCTGGTGGCCTTCGCGGGGCTCCTTACCCTCACCACCAGCCCCATGGAGCTGGCGGATGGGATGGAGAGCCTAATGTCCCCCCTGGCGAGGGTGAGGTTCCCGGCCCACGAGATGGCCATGATGATGACCATTGCCTTGAGGTTCATTCCCACCCTGTTGGAGGAGACGGATCGGATACTGAAGGCCCAGATATCCCGCGGGGCGGATCTGGAGGGGGGAGGGGTGGTGAAGCGCCTTCGGGCCTTCGTGCCCGTTCTGGTTCCCCTCTTCCTGATCGTCTTCCAGAGGGCGGAGGACCTGGCGCTGGCCATGGAGTCCCGGTGCTACGTGGGGGGGGTCGGCAGGACCAGGATGAGGCCCCTCCGGTGGTGCCTGGAGGACTGGGTCGCACTGGGGCTCATGTCCGTCTCTGTGGCGGGGCTGCTCTTCCTGGAGAGGGCGGTGGGGTGATGTTCCGGTACGCCGCCCAGGTGTCCTACGTGGGGAGCTGTTTCGCCGGGTTCCAGCGGCAGCCCAATCTCGTCACCGTTCAGGGGGCGCTGGAGGAGTCCCTGTCCGCCCTGGCTGGGGAGGGGGTGACCTGCACTGGCGCGGGGAGGACCGACGCGGGGGTTCACGCCCGGGGGCAGGTGGTCCACTTCGACATGCCATCCCGGTGGGATCTCGAGAGGTTGCGTCTCGCGATCCGGGCCCGGCTACCCCGGGGGCTGGAGGTGATCCGGCTGGCGGAGGTCCCGGGGGACTTTCACGCCCGGTTCGATGCCCGTTGGAGGGAGTACCGGTACCTGGTTTGGAACGCCCGGTGGTGCTACCCCCACATGGAGCCTTACGTGTGGCCCGTGAGGCGCCACCTGGACCTGGGGGTCCTCAGGGAGCTGGCGGGGATGTGTCTTGGGCGAAAGGACTTCGGCGCCTTCTGCAGGTCCGCGGACAGGCCCGATGATTCGGTTAGGACCATGATGAGGTGTTCGGTTAGGAGGTTCGGCCACCTTCTGGTCTTCACCTTCCGGGCCGACGGGTTCCTCACCAACATGATAAGGATACTGGTGGGGACCATGCTGGAGGTTGAGGCGGGGAGGATGAGCCGGGAGAGGTTCGCATCCCTCCTGGAGGGGGGCCACAGGTCTCAGGCGGGAAGGACCTGCCCGCCCCAGGGGCTGTTCTTCTGGCGGGTGGGTTACGATCCCTCCCCCTGGGGGCCCTAGGAAGTTGCGCTCCTTGGGGATAAAATAGCCCTTGGGCTCCGGCTGGGCCGGAGCGACGGAGCAGGCGGAGTTTTAAGGAGGAGTCCTTAGTGTGGGGAAAAGACATAGGCATTGACCTGGGCACCGCCACGGTGATCATATTCATAAAGGACAAGGGAGTGGTCCTCCGGGAGCCGTCGGTGGTGGCCATGGATCAAAACAATGGCAGGATCCTGGCGGTGGGTGAGGATGCCAAGCAGATGCTTGGCAGGACCCCTGGCAACGTGGTGGCGGTGCGGCCCCTCCGGGACGGGGTCATAGCGGACTACACCATGACGGAGGTCATGCTGCGGCAGTTCATAAAGAAGGTCACCAGCGGTTTCGAGAGGCTGGTGAGGCACCGGGTGATGATCTGCGTTCCCTCCGGCGCCACCGACGTGGAGAGGCGGGCGGTCCTGGAGGCCGCCATAGAGGTGGGGGCCAAGGAGGCCTACCTAATCGAGGAGCCCATGGCGGCCGCCATAGGGGCCGGGCTGGACATAGCGGAGCCCCGGGGCAACATGGTGGTGGACATAGGGGGCGGAACCACCGACATAGCGGTGATCTCCCTGGGGGGCATAGTGGTCTCCGAGTCCCTGCGGGTTGGTGGGGACAAGTTTGACGAGGGGATCTCCCGGTACGTGAGGAAGCAGTTCAACCTGGCCATAGGGGAGCAGACCGCGGAGGATCTGAAGGTCAGCATAGGCACCTGTTATCCCCAGGGGGAGGATATGACCATGGATGTCCGAGGAAGGGACCTGATACAGGGTCTTCCTCGGCAGGTTAAGATAACCAGTTCGGACGTGGCCAAGGCCATAGAGGAGTCCGTTGGGGCCATAGTGGGTGGGATAAGAAGGGTTCTTGAGCTAACGCCTCCGGAGCTGGCGGCCGATATCATAGAGAGGGGGATAATCCTCACTGGAGGCGGCGCCCTGCTTAGAGGCCTTCCCCAGTTGGTGACGGAGCAGACGGAGATAAACACCATCGTGGCGGATCACCCGCTGGAGTGTGTGGCTCTCGGGACCGGCAAGGCGCTGATGGAGCTGGACAAGCTGAAGGAGTCCGGCACTGTGTTGTCCGCCTTCCGGAGGGGCCGGCACAGGTAGCCTTCGGGTTTTGAGCTTGCAGTTGGGGGGGTGAGGCCCCTTGTTCAGGGGTATTTACGCCGGAACGTCCGCCATGCTGGTCCAGGAGAAGATGCTGGACGTGGTGGGCAACAACCTGGCCAACGTGGACACCTCGGGTTTCCGGGCCAGGATCGCGGTCAACAAGTCGTTCCCCGAGGAGCTGATGGACCGGATAGAGAGGTCCATGGACCCGGTGGTCAAGGAGGGTTTCGCCCCCGGAGGGAGGATACCCATAGGGGTCCTCTCGCTGGCGAACGTGCTGCACGAGACCGCCATGAGGACCACCATGGGGGCCCTGGAGAGGACCGGTGCCCCCCTGGACCTGGCCATAGAGGGGGAGGGGTTCTTCGTCGTGCAGGACGGGGCGGGGAACACCTTCTACACCCGGTCCGGCCACTTCCAGCGGAACGAGCAGGGGCAGGTGGTGACCCACGAGGGGATGCTGCTCCTGGGGGACGGAGGTCCAATCGAGATAGGGGAGGGGACCCAGGTGCTGGTGGGGGAGGACGGACAGGTCTTCGTGGACGGAGAGGCGGTTGGGACCGTCCGGGTGGTCCGTTTCCAGACCCCTTCCAGGTTGAGGAACGTGGGCAAGTCGTTGCTGGCTGAGACCCAGGAGTCCGGGGCCCCGGAGGACGTGGAGGCCCCGAAGCTGGCGGTGGGGTTCCTGGAGAGGTCCAACGTGAACGTGGTGGAGGAGATGACCAAGATGATAGAGGCCAACCGGGCCTACGAGGCGGCGGCCAAGACGGTCACCATCCAGGACGAGCTCTCCTCCCGGCTGTCCAACTCGTTCGGCAGGCCCAGTTAAGGAGGTATAGGCTGACATGATACGCTCCCTTTGGTCCGGCGCGACCGGAATGATAGCCCAGCAGACCAACCTGGACGTGGTGAGCCACAACCTGGCCAACGTCAACACCGCGGGGTTCAAGAAGCTGAGGGCGGACTTCCAGGATCTGATGTACCAGATAGACCGGGAGCCTGGGGCCCCGGTGGAGCCCGCCTCCATGGTGCCCAACGGGATCCAGGTGGGTTTGGGTTCTAGGGTTTCGGGTACCAGCAGGATAATGGGTCAGGGTAACATGCAGGTGACCGGCAACCCCACCGATGTGGCCATAGAGGGAGATGGTTTCTTTCAGGTGACCATGCCGGATGGGACCGTGGCTTACACCCGGGACGGAGCCTGGCGGATCGACGGTAACGGCCAGATCGTTACCGCCGACGGTTACCTGTTGGAGCCCGCCGTAACGGTGCCCAACAATGCCAAGGAGATAATAATAAGCCCCACCGGCCAGGTGTCGGTGCTCCTTCCGGGGGACCAGAACCCCCAGGAGATAGGTCAGATCCAGCTGGCCCGGTTCGTGAACCCCGGTGGGTTGAAGGCCCTGGGGAAGAACCTCTTCATAGAGACCCCCGCCAGCGGGGCCACCATAGTGGGGAACCCGGGGGAGGAGGGGCTCGGGACCACCATCCAGCGGACCCTTGAGATGGCCAACGTGCAGGTGGTGGAGGAGATGGTGAACATGATAGTGGCCCAGCGGGCCTACGAGGCCAACTCCAAGACCATAGCCACCGCGGACGAGCTCCTTAGGATAGCCAACAACCTGAGGCGTTAGGGGTAGGTCTTTGGAGCTTGGCGCCCCTTTAAGGTTTTCGATCCGGCGGGTTCCCAGGGTGGAGTTCCGCCGGCGTCGTTTTTGGTGGATCCTTATGTGGGCCCTGGCCTTCCTGGCCTCTGCTTCCGGGGCGTGGTGTGGAGAGGTGGTTATCCGGTTGGGATCCCAGCTGACCGCCCGGGACGGGGGGTGGCACCTGGGGGAGTACGTGTCCATCCAGGGTTCCCGAAGGGACGCGATGCTGGCCGGTGCGGTGTGGATCCATGTCCGGGGGGATGAGATCCGGCGGGAGGAGCTGGTTTACCTCCTATCCCCCCTCAAGGGACTTGGGGTCTCGGTGAGGCTCGAGATGCCCCGCCGGGTGCGGGTCATCTCCGGGGCCGAATCGCTGGAGGCCAGGCTGGCTAAGCTCTCCCGGTGGCCCTGGCGGGTGGAGGTCCTTGGGGATCCTTCGGGGGAGCTGGAGCTGCCCCTCGGCTTTCGGGACGGGTACCCTTTCGTGTACATGAGGGACCGGGGGCAGCGTCGGAAGGTGTCGCTTCGGTGGCATCAGCCGGTGGTGCTGGCCAGGGACGTAATGAAGCGGGGGGATGTGGTCTCCCGGGAGAGGGTGGTCCTTGGTCTGGGGGAGAAGCGTGGTTTTGAGGAGCTCCCCTCTTCGGTGGATGAGGTCCTGGGCAGACGGGTTAGGACCCCGGTTAGGGCCTGGGCGGTGCTTCGGGGATCCTGGCTGGAGGGATCTAGCGGGGTGCTCGGGGGACAGACGGTGGAGCTGGTCTGTCGGGTGGGGGGTGTCTCAGTGAGCGCCGTGGGCCGCAGCGTTGACGGGGGCCGGGTTGGCGACCGGGTGAGGGTCATGAACGTTCAGACCCGGGCGATAGTGACCGGGGTGGTTGAGGCCCCGGGGGTTGTGAGGGTTGAGGGGGGAGACCTATGAGGCGCCTTTGGCGGTTGGTGGTTTTGGCGGCGGTCCTTGGTTTTGCCTTGACTGCCCCGTGCTTCGGCGAGTCCCTCTGGCGGGAGGGGACCGATCTCTTCGCGGACCGTCGTCCGTCCCGGGTGGGGGACATAGTGACCGTGCGGGTCAACGAGACCACGGACACCAAGGACGAGGGCAAGTCCAGCACCAGCAAGACCGACAACAGCGGAATGAACGCCGGCACCGGGATACTGGACTTCATAAAGGCCTTCTCCATCGGTGGGTCGTCCAACAGCGCGGGGAACAGCAAGACGGAGAGGAAGCACAACGTAAGCACCCAGATAAGCTGCGTGGTGACCGAGGTCCTGCCGGGGGGCAACCTGGTGATCCTGGGTCAGCGGGACGTGGTTACCCAGGAGGAGAAGCTGAAGGTGAGCTTCAGCGGGGTGATAAGGCCCGAGGACGTGGAGCCCGGGAACGTGATCTCCAGTAGCCGGGTGGCCAACGCGGAGATACGGGTGGAGGGCAAGGGGGCGGTCAGTCGGGTTCAGCGCCCCGGCATCTTCACCCAGATAATACAGGCGCTATTTTGAGTGGTGGCCGGAGGGGTGAGGGGAGTGTTCGGTAGGGTTGCCAGGTCCCTTTGTCTGGGGCTTGGATTTCTTGCGGTGTTTGTGGTTCCGGTTTTTGGGGTGGAGGTCAGGATAAAGGACCTGGTGGACGTGGAGGGGGCCAGGGCAAATCAGCTGGTGGGCATGGGGCTGGTGGTGGGCCTGGCTGGCACCGGTGACAAGGGGGACATGGCCATGAGGATGCTGTCCAACATGGCGCTCAACTTCGGCGTCAACGTGGACCCCAAGGCTGTGAAGTCCAAGAACGTGGCGGTGGTGTCCGTCACCTGCGAGCTTCCCCCCTTCGTCTCCCCCGGGCAGACGCTGGATGTGCAGGTCAGCGCCCTGGGGGACGCCAAAAGCCTTCAGGGGGGTATGCTGCTCCAGACCCCGTTGAGGGCCGCCAACGGCCGGGTGTACGCGGTGGCCCAGGGGCCCCTCTCGATCGGCGGTTTCAGCGCCGGGGGCCAGGGGGCCCAGACGGTGCGGAACTTCCAGACGGTGGCCCGGATCCCAGGGGGGGCAATAGTGGAGCAGGGGGTGGACTCCACCCTAGGGGGAGGCGGGGCCCTGGCCTTATTGCTCCGGAGGCCGGACTTCACCACCGCCACCCGGATAGCGGAGGCCATAAACCGCAAGTACGGGGGGGTGGCCCGGGCGGTGGACGCGGGTCGGGTTGAGGTGTCCGCCCCTGGGGGAGTGGGGGTGACGTCGTTCCTGGCCTCCATAGAGGGCCTTCGGGTGACCCCCGATGCGCTGGCCCGGGTGGTGGTTAACGAGAGGACCGGCACGGTGGTCATGGGCGGGGAGGTCAAGCTCTCCACCGCGGCGGTGTCCCACGGGAACCTGACGGTGAAGGTGTTCGAGAGGCCCGAGGCCAGTCAGCCCAACCCGTTGGCGGGTGGCAGGACCCAGGTGTTGCCCAGGACCGACGTGTCCGCCCAGGAGGGAGAGGGCCAGGTGGTTCTTCTTCCCGAGTCCTCCAGCGTGGCGGACCTGGTGAAGGCGCTGAACGGGGTGGGGGCCAGTCCCCGGGACCTGATACCCATACTTCAGGCGTTGGATCAGGCGGGGGCCCTTCAGGGTCAGCTGGTGATCCAGTAGGGGGGTGTTGGTTGTGAGGTCCGTGGATCGAGTGTCTTCCGGTTCTGGGGTCGCCAGGTCCCCGGAGGTGGAGGAGAAGCTGAAGAGGCTGGAGAGGGCGTGCAAGCAGTTCGAGGGGATACTGCTCTCCCAGCTGTGGAAGGACATGATGGCATCCTCCCGGCGGATCGGCGGGGAGGAGATGAAGAGGCCCTTTGGTCCCTTGGAGGACACGGCGGTGGAGATGGCCTCCGAGGCGTTGAGCGAGTCCGGTGGGGTGGGGCTCTGGAGGGTCCTCTACGAGCAGATGAGGGGAGCAGTGGAGGGGTCCGATGGGAAGGGATGAGGTCTGGTACTCCGGTGGGGTGAGGTTTCAGTGCCTGGAGTGTGGCCGCTGTTGCAGGGGGGAGAGCGGCGCCATATGGATGACCGATGAGGAGGTTCGCCGGATGGCGGAGGCGCTGGGGCTGGAGGAGGGGGAGTTCAGGTCCCGTTACATGACCACCCGGTGGGGCAGGCAGAGCCTCCGGGAGAGGGTCAACGGGGACTGTGTAATGTTGGACCCGGAGACCAACCGTTGCAGGGTCTACCCGGTGAGGCCCCTTCAGTGTTCACTCTTTCCGTTCTGGAGGTCCGTCATGCGGTCCAGGGATCGTTGGGAGGAGGAGGCCAGGAGGTGTCCCGGGATGGGGGAGGGTCGTCTCTGGAGCGTCGAGGATGTGGAGGAGAGGCTCTCCCGGAGCCCGTTCCCGGATTTGTAAACCTTTTTACACTATTGGACTGCATTAGAAACCGAAGTGGACGAAATCCCGGCTTTGAATGAAATCAAAGTCAAAATAATGGCTAAAATAAAAACTAGTTTTTATTCAGAATTGTGAGTTATTTTCGGTCTTTTATTGCTTGTGCCCAGCGCACAATAGTCGTAATATTCCCCCGTAAACCGTTGGAGATCAATGCGAGGGGGAAGAGAGAATGGTTAAGTTTTCCGTGGCTCCGTCGGATGTCTTCAGGGAGATCGAGTCGGTCATGCTGAGGGACGGCTTCGACATCGTGATCGACATGGAAAGATCCTTGGGAAGCCGCATAGTGAACGCCATGGACGGGCAGTCGTGGCTGGACTTCTACACCTTCTTCGCCTCCGCCCCCTTCGGGATGAACCATCCCAAGCTGGCCAATGAGGAGTTCAAGGAGAAGATCTTCCGGGCGGCCATAAACAAGGTGGCCAACTCGGACATCTACACGGTGGAGATGGCGGAGTTCGTCAAGACCTTCCGGGAGGTGGCCATGCCCAAGGGCTTCAACCACCTCTTCCTGATCGACTACGGCACCCTGGCGGTGGAGAACGCCTTCAAGGTGGCCATGGACTGGAAGGTTCGGAAGCTGCTGGAGGCGGGCAAGATATCCAAGGGGGATGCCATAAGCGGCAAGAGGGGCACCAAGGTGATCCACTTCCACGAGGCCTTCCACGGCCGCAGCGGCTACACCCTGTCGGTGACCAACACCCACGATCCCAACAAGTACCAGTACTTCGCCAAGTACGGCTGGCCCCGGGTCCTTAACCCCAAGATCACCTTCCCCCTGGATGACCACCTGGGGGAGGTGGAGTGGCTGGAGTCGGTGGCCATCAAGCAGATAAAGCAGGCCATGATGGACAACCCGGACGACATATGCGCCATCATAATCGAGACCATCCAGGGGGAGGGGGGCGACAACCACTTCAGGACCGAGTTCTTCAAGGCCCTGAGGGAGATCGCGGACGAGAACGAGGTGCTCCTCATCTTCGACGAGGTCCAGTGCGGGATGGGCATAACCGGAAAGATGTGGGCCTTTGAGCACCACGGGGTCATGCCGGATATCTTCAGCTTCGGCAAGAAGGCCCAGGTGTGCGGCATCGTGGCGGGGCCCAGGATAGACCAGGTGAAGGACAACTGCTTCTCCGTCTCCAGCCGGATAAACTCCACCTGGGGCGGGTCGGTGGTGGACATGGTCCGGGCCACCCGTTACCTGGAGATATACCGGGACGACAGGATCCTTGACTACGTGAGCGGCGTGGCTGGTCCCGCACTGATGGAGGGCCTGGAGGGCATGAAGCGGGAGTTCCCCGGGGTGGTGTCCAACGTGAGGGGCAAGGGGCTCATGTGCGCCTACGACCTGCCGGACACCAAGACCAGGGACGCCTTCGTCAGGGCCTGCTGGGCAAAGAGGATGCTGGTGTTGCCCTGCGGCGACCGGTCCGTCCGGTTCCGTCCGGCCCTCAACGTCCCGGTGGAGGACATCAACGAGGGGATGGAGATAAGCCGCCGGTGCCTCAAGGAGGTAATAGGAGGTTAGTGCCCCAACCGATCTCGTCCGTGACCAGGAGTTGAATCTTATATTTTCGCGCCCCCCTTGACCTCCCGTCGGGGGGGCGTAAAATTTAGGTTAGGTTGGATGACCGTCGCAAGAGAGCTCCCGGTCCGGGGATCGGGACGCCGAAGGGGCAAGGCGAGAGCCGAATCTCTCAGGCCAAAGGATTGCGGCGTGACGGCCCTCTGTAGATGGTCCGATCCGTTCGGGCCGGCCCTGGGGCAAGCGGCGGGTTGACCCCGCAGGCGAATCCCCGATGGGTAGAAGCCAGAGGAGAGTCCTTGGCGAGGGGGGTCTCCTTTGCGTTCGCCCATCTGCGTAACCAACAATCCCCTGGTGATCCGTAGGGTGCCCCGCGCCCTCTGAGTGGAGGGTCATGGCGGGGAGGTTCTCCTCGCGGCCCGAGACCGGGTGCACCGGGGCTATCGTCTCCTGTCCCACCCGCTCTACGGAAACCTTCGTCCCCATCATCAGCCCTTCAGGACCGTCCTGTTGGATGGGCCGGGGGTTGGGGTTGACTACCAATCGATCCTCCTCATGGAGGAGGCCCTGGAGGTCTATCGTCCCTTCATGGACCTCCCGGAGCCGTCCCGTTTCCCGTTTCATCAGGATCTGGCCTACGTGGATCTGAAGCTCATAGAGAACACGTTGGACGCCTACGGCCTATAGGCCCTGGGCGAGCTTCGTCATGCCCATTGAAGGGAGGTGATACACATGGTGGAGGTCAACAAGGACAACTACGAGGCGGAGGTGTTGCAGAGCTCCCTCCCGGTGGTGGTGGACTTCTGGGGTCCCTCCTGCGGTCCTTGCCTGGCCCTCATGCCCGAGGTGGTGAAGATGGGGGAGGAGTTCGAGGGGAAGGTCAAGTTCTGCAAGCTGAACGCGGCGGAGAACCGGCGCCTCTGCGCCAGCCTCAAGGTCATGGGGCTCCCCACCTTCCTCTTCTACAAGGGGGGGGAGCTGGTGGACCGGATAACCGGCGCGGAGGTCACCTTGGAGGCCATAAGGGATAGGGCCAACAAGCTGATAGGCTGAGCTTGAGGCCCCTGCCCTTCGTCAGAAGCGGAAGGGAGGGATAACATGAGGCTGGAACTGCACGAGTTTCACGTCAAGGCCCTCGAGTGGGGGGAGACCACCGCTTTCAGGGACGGCACCCTGTACGTCTCCAAGGAGGAGCTGGTGGCCCACCTGGGGGGCGATGAGCGGCTCAAGTCGGTGGACGTGGACCTGGCCCGTCCGGGGGAGAGGGTTCGCATAACCCCCGTCAAGGACGTGGTGGAGCCTCGCTGCAAGCTGGAGGGGCCCGGGGAGGTCTTCCCTGGTTTCGTCGGCGATGTGGAGACCGTGGGTAGCGGTGCCACGCTGGTGCTCAAGGGTGCCGCGGTGGTCACCTGCGGAAGGATCGTGGGCTTCCAGGAGGGCATAGTGGACATGTCCGGCCCCGGGGCGGACTACACCCCCTTCTCCAAGACCTTCAACGTGGTTTTGGTCTTCGAGCCCGCGGAGGGACTGGAGAAGCACGAGTACGAGAGCGCCTGCCGGATCGCGGGATTGAAGGCGGCCCACTTCCTGGCCACCAAGGCCAAGGAGGCTTCCGCCAAGGCGGATCAGGTGAGGTCCTTCCAGTTGCCACCCCTCCGGGAGGCCATGTCGGCCCACCCGGGGCTTCCCAAGGTGGCCTACCTCTACATGCTCCAGACTCAGGGACTCCTGCACGATACCTACGTCTACGGGGTTGACGCCAAGCGGATCATCCCCACCCTGATCCATCCCAACGAGGTGATGGACGGGGCCATCGTGTCGGGCAACTGCGTGTCCGCCTGCGACAAGAACAGCACCTACGTTCACCTCAACAACCCGGTGATCCAGGCCCTCTACGATCGTCACGGGGTGGATCTTAACTTCGTCGGGTGCATCATCACCAACGAGAACGTGACCCTGGCGGACAAGAAGCGCAGCTCCTCCTACGCCACCAAGCTGGCCGCCATGCTGGGGGTGGATGGGCTGGTGATAAGCGAGGAGGGCTTCGGCAACCCGGACACGGACCTGATCATGAACTGCCGCAAGGCGGAGACGTTGGGCATCCGGACGGTGCTCATAACCGACGAGTACGCGGGCCGGGACGGGGCCAGCCAGTCCCTGGCGGACGCCGCCAAGGAGGCGGACGCGGTGGTCACCGCCGGCAACGCCAACGCCATGATCGTGCTACCCCCCATGGACCGGGTCATCGGGTTCACCGAGTACGTGGACGTGATAGCCGGAGGCTTCGCCGGCTCCCTTCGGGAGGACGGGTCCATCGAGGTGGAGCTCCAGGCCATAACCGGGGCCACCTGCGAGCTGGGCTTTAACCGGCTCAGCGCCACCACATACTAGGCCTTACCCGGTAGATCGCACCGGGTCGTACCGGTGACGACGGAGTGGAAGGTAAACAAACAAACCAGGAGGAGGTGAAGGACATGGGAAAGCTGGCCGGAAAGAAGCTCATCCTTTTGGGTGAGCGGGACGGGGTGCCCGGGCCCGCCATGGAGGCGTGCCTCAAGGACTGCGGGGCGGAGATAGCCTTCGCGGTCACCGAGTGCTTCGTCTGAACCGCCGCTGGAGCCATGGACCTGCAGAATCAGCAGAGGGTGAAGGACATCGCCGAGAAGTTCGGTGCGGAGAACGTGGTAGTTGTCTTGGGTTCCTCCGATGCGGAGGGGGCCGAGATCTACGCGGAGACCGTCACCGCCGGCGATCCCACCTACGCGGGTCCATTGGCGGGAGTCTCGTTGGGACTCCCGGTCTATCACATATTCGACCCGGAGATCAAGTCCGAGGCGGACCCTGCTCAGTGGGAGGAGCAGGTCAGCATGATGGAGATGGTGCTGGATCCGGAGGCCTTGACCGAGGCGGTCCGGAAGATGAGGGAGGCCCACAGCCAGTACACCCTCTAGGCCCCAAGACGCTCCCGAAAGGAGGGATAGCATGGCCTACAGGATAGTTCATTACCTTAACCAGTTCTTCGGCGGCCTGGGGGGAGAGGACAAGGCGGACATAACGCCGGTCAAGAAGGACGGACCGGTGGGGCCCGGTGCGGCCCTCAAGGCCGCCCTGGGCTCCGAGGCGGAGGTGGTGGGCACCGTCATATGTGGCGACGGTTACTTTGCGGAGCACATGGACGAGGCCACCGACCAGATCCTTGAGATGATAAAGTCCTTCTCCCCCGACGGGGTGGTCCTGGGTCCCGCGTTCAACGCGGGCCGATACGGGACCGCCTGCGGCGCCGTTGGGGAGGCGGTGGCAAAGCGCCTTGGGATACCCGTGGTGGGGGGCATGTACCCGGAGAACCCGGGGGTGGAGATGTACCGGAAGAGCTTCCCCATCGTGAGGACCTCGGACAACGCCCGGGGCATAAAGGACGCGGTGCCTGCCATGGCCCGGATAGTGCTCAAGCTCCTCAAGGGGGAGCCCCTTGGCTCCCCGGAGGAGGAGGGCTACATCGAGCGGGGCATCCGGGTGAACCTCTTCCGGGATGAGGTGGGGGCTGAGCGGGCGGTGGAGATGCTGGTCCGGAAGCTCAAGGGGGAGCAGTACACCACCGAGTACCCCATGCCGGTTTTCGATCGGGTGCCCCCCGCGGCGGCCATCAAGGACCTGAAGAACGCCACCATAGCCTTGGTGACCTCCGGAGGCATAGTACCCAAGGGGAACCCGGACCACATAGAGGCCTCCAGCGCCACCAAGTACGGGGAGTACTCCATCGAGGGGGTCTCGAGCGTCACCGCCGAGGGCTACGCCACCGCCCACGGGGGGTACGACCCCACCTGCGCCAACTCGGACCCCAACCGGGTCCTGCCGGTGGATGTGCTACGCCAGATGGAGTCCCAGGGGGTCTTCAAGAGGCTCTACCCCTACTTCTACACCACCGTGGGCAACGGGACCCCGGTGGCCAACGCCAAGCGCTTCGGCCAGGAGATCGCCTCCAAGCTCAAGAAGGACGGGGTTGACGCGGTGATCCTTACCTCCACCTGAGGTACCTGCACTCGTTGCGGCGCAACGATGGTGAAGGAGATAGAGCGGGCTGGCATTCCGGTGGTGCACGTGTGCACCATAGTACCCATCTCCCTGACCGTGGGGGCCAACAGGATCGTCCCGGCGGTGGCCATACCGCACCCGCTAGGGGATCCCACCAAGACCCACGAGGAGGAGGTGGCCATCAGGAGGCGCCTGGTGGAGGCGGCCTTGAGGGCCCTTCAGACCGAGGTTAGCGACCAGACGGTGTTCGCCAACAACTAGGCGCACCATCCCGGCGGCCCCTGGGGTCCCTCACCAGGACCGATGGGGCCGCCATTTTGGACCCTCTGGGTTGAAAGATAAAAATCCCTCAAAGGAGGGGGCTTGAAGATGGCTAACTGCGCGATACTTGGGACGGCCTACTGTCTTAACCATGTCCCTAACCTGGCTTACCACTACGGAAACACCCCTTGGGTCGAGAGGGAGGGCTCCGGCGAGACCGACTTCCTCCGGGACCTAAAGGGGGCCATGAGGGACCATGCCTTCGCCTGTTCCTACGCCCCCAACCAGGCCTACGTGGGGGCCATGGACCTGTGCGGGCTGGAGGGGCACCCTAAGCCCTGGTACGACAACCCGGTCCGGGAGGCCAATCGTTTCGGCCGGTACGGGGAGATAATGCCCGAGGACGAGTTCATCGGCCTCATGGACATCTGTGACGTGTTCGACCTGATCCTCCTGGAGGCAGGCTTCGCCGCGGAGGTGAGGGGGAAGCTGTCCTCCCACCCGCTGATGAAGGACCACCTGCTCAACCGCCTGGAGACGGGGCATCCGTTGGAGGAGATCCAGGGGGAGCTGACCAAGGGGGCCCTGCCCCTGTACCTGGGGGACCGGCTTGTGGGTTGTTGCCGCAAGGGGCACGAGATAGACGAGTGCCTCTCCGCCTACGTGCTGTTGGAGAACATAGCCTGCAAGGCGGGGGGCGTGCTGGCCCTTCTGCACCTGCTCAACAACACGGGGCTTTCCCCCGAGGAGGTTGACTTCGTGGTGGAGTGCTCCGAGGAGGCCTGCGGGGACATGAACCAGCGGGGCGGGGGCAACTTCGCCAAGGCGGTGGCGGAGATATGCGGCTGCGTCAACGCCAGCGGATGCGACGTCCGGGGTTTCTGCGCCGGCCCGGTTAACGCCATGATCGTGGGGGGCTCCATGGTGGCCGCCTCCGCCCGGAGGAACGTGGTGGTCTTGGCGGGGGGTGCGGTACCCAAGCTCTACATGAACAGCCGGGACCATCTCAAGAAGGGGGTTCCCCCCCTGGAGGACTGTCTGGGGAACTTCGCCATCCTGCTGGGCCCCGAGGACGGCCGCAATCCGGTGATGAGGCTGGACGCGCTGGGCAAGCATTCGGTTGGCGCCGGCGCCTCTCCCCAGGCGGTGACCACCGCCTTGGTTTACGAGCCCCTGGCCAAGCTGGGACTTGGGTTCCTGGACGTGGACAAGTACGCGGCGGAGCTTCACATCCCGGAGATAACCCTCCCCGCCGGCGCGGGGGATCCGGCGAACGCCAACTTCAAGATGATAGCCGCCCTGGCGGCCATGAAGGGGCAGATCGAGAAGGCCAAGATGAACGACTTCGTGGTGGAGCGGGGCATACCCGGCTTCGCCCACACCCAGGGACACATCCCCTCCGGGGTCCCCTTCGTGGGTCCTGCCAGGGACTGGATCCTGGAGGGCAGGATCAAGCGGGCCATGATAATAGGCAAGGGGAGCCTCTTCCTGGCCAGGATGACCAACCTGTCCGATGGGGCCTCCTTCGTGATCGAGCCCCCGTCCCCGGTGTCCCATGGGGTATCCGTCACCAAGGAAGAGGTGAAGGCCTTCATCCTGGAGGCGCTGGAGGAGGCCCTGGCCTCCCTTCGGAAGTCCTAAGGCGGGTGATGGGGAATGAACAGGCAGATAGTGGCGGAGGCCCTGGAGGAGATAATCTCCGCGGCCAAGGGGGGATCTAGGCCGGTCACGGTGGGGCTCATGGCCCGGGGCAGCGAGCTTGGCCAGGGGGAGCTGATCCGGGGGGCCATGAGGGCCATGTCCCAGGATCCGTCGCTCCGGGTGGTGATGATAGGCCCCAAGCCCGCCGAGCCGGTGGACCTCCAGTGGATCGAGACCGACGACTGCGAGGAGGCGGTCTCGTCCGCCCTTGAGGGGGCCCTGGAGGAAGGAACGATCGGGGGGGCGGTGGCGCTCCACTATCCGTTTCCCCTGGGGGTGACCACTGTAGGCATGGTGATGACCCCCGGCAGGGGGCGTCCCATGCTGATATCCACCACCACCGGAACCGCATCCCACAATCGGGTGGAGGCCATGACGCTGAACTGCATCCTGGGGAGGGCGGTGGCCCGTTGCCTTGGAATCGCTGACCCCACGGTGGGGATCCTCAACGTGGAGGGGGCCCCGTCGGCGCTGAGGGCCATCAACAGGCTTAAGGATGGGGGGTACCCGCTCCGGTTCGGGAGTAGCCTTAGGGCCGACGGGGGCTCCCTGCTCCGGGGGAACGACGTGCTGGCCGGGGCGGTGGACGTGTGCGTCTGCGACAGCCTCACCGGAAACGTGCTCACCAAGATACTGTCCGCCTTCACCACCGGTGGGGGCTACGAGGCCCTTGGCTGGGGGTACGGGCCGTCGGTGGGAATAGGCTGGGGCAAGGTGATCTCCATAATCTCCCGTGCATCGGGGGAGTCGGTGATAGCCGGGGCCCTGGGCTTCACCGCCCGGATGGTGAAGAACCGCCTGCCATCGGTGGTGGAGGAGGAGCTCTCCTTTGCCAGGACCGCTGGCCTGGACGGGGTGCTCGCCTCCCTGGGGGCCGGCAAGGGTGACGGGGCGGAGGTGACGCCCCCTCCCAAGGAACCCACCGAGGAGGAGATATCCGGGGTGGACGTCCTGGAGGTGGACGCCGCCGCCCGGGTCCTCTGGCGGGAGGGCATATACGCCGAGTCCGCCATGGGATGCACCGGCCCGGTCATAAAGGTGCCCGCCCGGCACCACCACAGGGCCACGGAGATCCTAAGGGGGGCCGGGTACCTGTAGCAAGTCCCCGGGGGCCCGGCTGGACACCGGACGAGCCGCGACGGAGGACGGCCTTCAAAGGCCGATCCCCGTCGCGGCCTTTTTTTTTGAGCAGATCTAGCCCCTTAGTCTATCCAGCTGCTGAAAAATCTAAACTTAAAGTCCGCTCAGCGGGGTTTCCTAGAATGATTCTTCACATGTCCAGTGTTTTGTAAACCGGTCTTGACTTTTGGACATGCGTGTCGCAAAAATAACAGAGTAGAGAATGTTGGGATTGAAGCTCGGAACTGGGGGAGGGGTTGCGGGGCGAAGAGTGAGCCATAGTTCCTTGCGCGTTGGTTAAGAGAACGGAGACGGTTCCAACCACGAGGGGAGGGTGATCTTATGGAAGCCATAATGAAGCTCAACGGCATCGTGAACGGGATAGTTTGGGGTCCCTGGATGTTGGTTTTCTTCGTGGGCACCGGGGTTTACCTGACGGTGATACTGGGTTTCCCCCAGCTACGCTACTTCGGTTTCATGTTTAAGGAGGTCCTTGGCAAGATAGGCAAGAATGCCGAGGGGGAGGGCTCCATATCCTCCTTCGCCGCGTTGGCCACCGCCCTGGCCTCCACGGTGGGCACCGGCAACATCGCCGGGGTGGCCACCGCCCTTCACCTGGGGGGACCCGGGGCGCTGGTCTGGATGCTCATCTCCGCCGTCTTCGGCATGACCACCAAGTTCTGTGAGGTCCTCTTGGCGGTCCGCTTCCGGGAGAAGGACGAGCTGGGGAACTGGCGGGGGGGCACCATGTACATCATCGAGAAGGCCCTGGGGATGAAGTGGCTGGCGGTGCTCTTCGCGATCTTCACCTTCTTCGCCTCCTTCGGGATCGGCAACATGGTCCAGGCCAACTCCACCGCCGAGGGGCTGTCGCTGGGCTTCGGCATCCCCCACATCTACACCGCGGTGGCCTTGGCGGTGCTCACCGCCCTGGTCATATGGGGCGGCCTGGGTAGCATAGCCAAGGTGACCACCTACCTTACCCCCATAATGGCCCTCATATACATAGTGGGCGGCCTGATGGTCATCGCCACCAACATCTCCGAGGTGCCCGCCGCCCTAGCCAACGCCATCAAGTACGCCTTCTCGGATCCCATGGCCATGCCCGGTGCCATCGCTGGATGGTCCATAAAGATTGCCATGACCAAGGGGGTGGCCCGTGGGGTCTTCTCCAACGAGGCCGGCTTGGGTTCCGCCCCGATGGTGCACGCCACTGCAGTGGTGGACCACCCGGTCCGGCAGGGAGTCTACGGCCTCTTCGAGGTATTCACCGACACCATAGTCATCTGCTCCATAACCGCCATCGCCATCTTGTCCAGTGGGGTCCTCACTGGAGAGCCGGAGCTTACCGGCGCCAGGCTGACCCTCTCGGCGTTTCAGACCGTGCTGGGCAACTTCGGGGTTATGATCCTCTCCACCGGGCTCTCCCTCTTCGCCTTCTCCACGATACTTGGGTGGTACTGGTACGGGGAGACCGCAGGGGTCTACCTCTTCGGCCCCAAGGTGACCGCTCCCTTCAAGGTCCTCTGGATCCTGTGCGTGGTGCTCGGTGCTTGGGGAGGGGCCGAGATCCTGGTCAACCTTTGGGACCTGGCGGACACGCTCAACGGTCTCATGGCTATCCCCAACATAATAGCCCTCCTGTTCCTGTCCGGTGAGATCCGCCGGCTGGTCAGGGAGTTTGACGAAAAGAGGAGAGCTGGTACCCTTTAGGCTTCAGGTCTGGCGGGGGGGCCTACGCCCCCCCGGTCCGGAAGGGGGTATTCGATATGCTCAGACCTACCCGGATGGAGGTCAGCCTCCGGGCGGTGAGGCACAACCTGGATCAGATACGCTCCTACGTTGGTGGCAGGGCCCAGGTCATGGGGGTGGTGAAGGCCAACGCCTACGGCCTGGGTGCCCGGCGGGTGGTGGAGGCCCTGAGGGCCCAGGGGGTTGTGCGGTTTGCGGTGGCGACCCCGGACGAGGCGGTGCAGCTTCGGGAGTGGGGAGTGGGTGAGCCCGTGCTGGTGCTGGGGCAGTGCCTGCCCTCCGCCGCGGGGGAGATGGTGGCCATGGACGTGACCTGCGCGGTTGGGAGCCTAGAGCTGGCCCGGGCGCTGAGCGCCGAGGCGGAGCGCCAGGGGCGGCAGGCCAAGGTGCACATCAAGGTGGACACCGGCATGGGGAGGATAGGTTTCCTCCCCGGGGAGCTGGAGGCCGCCATGGATCAGATCCTGTCAATGCGGCATCTGGACGTGGAGGGGATCTTCACCCACTTCGCCACCGCCGACGAGGCCCGGCTGGACCACGCGGAGGAACAGCTTAGACGCTTCGGGGACGCCCTGGACCGGATGCGTTGCCGGGGGGTCAGGTTCAGGCTGAGGCACGCCTGCAACAGCGCCGCCACCATAAGGATGCCCCACGGGCACCTGGACGCGGTGAGGCCCGGCATCATCCTCTACGGGATGCGCCCCTCCCCCCTGTGCCCCATGCCGTTGAACTTGGAGGTCCCCTTCGAGGTTAAGACCGCGGTGGCGGCGGTCAGGGAGCTCCCCCCAATGTGGGGGATCAGCTACGGGATGAGGTACGTAACCCGGGGGAACGAGAGGATAGCGGTGCTCCCAATAGGCTACCGGGATGGCTACGCCAGGGCCCTGTCCGGCAAGGCTCAGGTGCTCATCCGTGGCAGGCGCTTCCCGGTGGTGGGCACCATATGCATGGACCAGTGCATGGTGGACGTGACCGACTGCCCGTCGGTCCAGGTGGGGGATCCGGTGGTCCTCCTGGGCCGCCAGGGGGACCAGGCCATAACCCCCGAGGAGTTCGCCTCCTGGCTCAACACCATCGTCTACGAGGTGCCGGGCATGTTCTCCGAGAGGGTCCCCAGGGTCTACGTGGATCGGGAGGGGGAGGGGCCTGGGGAGGGATGATCCCCCTTTTTGGGTAAGGATAGTGAAGCTGAGAACTAAGGGTTCAACGGGGCAAACCCCGATCAAGAGAGGAGGTAGTTGAGATGAAGATAGGGTGTCCGAAGGAGATCAAGAACCACGAGTATCGGGTAGGGTTGATTCCCGCCTCGGTGAGGACCTACGTGGCGTCGGGGCATGAGGTTTTCGTCCAGAAGGGGGCGGGGCTCGGGTCCGGCATAGCCGATGAGGAGTACGTGGCCGCCGGCGCCAAGATCCTGGATACCGCCGAGGAGGTGTGGGCCAAGGCGGACATGATAGTTAAGGTTAAGGAGCCCCTTCCCCAGGAGTATCCCCTCATGAGGGAGGGCCAGCTACTCTACACCTACTTCCACTTCGCCGCCAGCGAGGAGCTCACCAAGGCCTGCATGGAGCGCAAGATAGTTGCCCTGGCCTACGAGACCGTGGAGGACCAGGATGGCTCCCTGCCGCTTCTCAAGCCCATGAGCGAGGTGGCGGGCCGGATGGCTCCCCTGATGGGAAGCTTCTACCTGGGCAAGGCCCACGGAGGCCGGGGCCTTTTGGTCTCCGGCGTCCCCGGGGTGGCCCCCTGCAACGTGCTGGTTCTCGGGGGTGGCGTGGTGGGCCGCAACGCCGCCAGGATGGCGGCGGGCCTGGGGGCCAAGGTGACCATCCTGGACGTGAAGGCCAAGGTGCTGGAGTACCTGGACGACACAATGCCCAGCAACGTCTTCCCGGTCTACAGCGACCCGGTCACCCTGGAGGAGAACCTTAAGGAGGCGGACATGGTGATAGGGGCGGTGTTGATCCCCGGGGCCAAGGCCCCAAAGCTGGTCCGCAAGGAGCACCTCAAGATCATGAAGCCCGGGGCGGTGATGGTGGACGTGGCCATCGACCAGGGCGGGTGTTTCGAGACCTCCCACGCCACCACCCACAGCGACCCCATCTACGTGGTGGACGGCATAGTGCACTACTGCGTGGCCAACATGCCCGGCGCCTACGCCAGGACCTCTACCTTCGCCCTCAACAACGCCACCATATACTATGGCAAGATGCTGGCCGACAAGGGTTACATCCAGGCCTGCAAGGACAACCCGGGGCTCAAGAAGGGGCTCAACATGGTGATGGGCAAGGTGACCTACAAGCCCGTGGCGGAGGCCTTCGACCTGCCCTACACCCCGGTGGACGAGGTCCTCTAGTCATCCACCTCTGGTAAACTCCCCAGTCGGGGCTTGAGGAGGGCGGGGATCCGACCCCGCCCTTTCCTTATGGGCTTTATGAGTTAAAATTACCCTTGATCCACAAAGGGAAGGAGATCACACCTTATGAAGGAGCTCAAGCGTTACCTGGAGGACATGGAGGCGGAGGATCTGCGGGCTGTGGACCTGGAGGTCCTGAGGGAGGGTGCCCGGAGGGGCAGGATCGACTCGATAATCATGACGTCCTGTGCTGCCAGCGGGCATCCGGGGGGCTCCATGTCCAGCATGGAGATGTACATGATGGCCTACGGGGCCGCCCGGGGGCTCCACCGCCCGGACGATCTGGACCGGGATAGGGTGGTCATAAGCCACGGGCACACCTCGCCGGGGGCCTACAGCGCCCTGATATTCTGGGGGATCCTGGAGAGGGACCAGGTGGTGCCCAACTTCCGCCGGGCGGGCAGTCCCTACCAGGGGCACGTGGAGAGGGAGGTGCCCGGGATAGACTGGGGAACCGGCAACCTGGGGCAGGGGCTCTCCGCCGGGGTGGGCTTCGCTTTGGCGGCCCGGCTCCGGGGTTCCTCGTCCCATGTATACGTGCTGATGGGGGACGGCGAGCAGGTTAAGGGCCAGGTGGCGGAGGCCCGGCGCATGGCCGCCAAGGAGGGGCTCTCCAACCTGACCGTCCTGGTGGACTACAACCACATCCAGATATGCGGGTCCATAGAGGACATAATGCCCGCCAACATAGAGGCCCTGTGGGCCGCCGACGGCTGGAGGGTCTTGAGGGCCCAGGGGCACGACTTCAGCTCCCTTTATCGGGCCATGAGGGAGGCCAGGTCCTCCAAGGAGCCCACGGTGATCCTCTGCGAGACCGTGATGGGCAAGGGGGTCTCCTTTATGGAGGGCATACCGGACTATCACGGCAAGGCCCTGTCGGGGGACAGACTCTCCCAGGCCCTCTCGGAGCTGGGGTCCTCCATGGATGAGTTCAATCGGATGATGGCCATGAGGAGCGGTCCCTTGCCGGTGGGGCACCATCCGGAGGTGCCGGCCCCCAACCTGGATCTGGGGGAGCCCTTCACCTACGACGCCTCCGCCAAGTCGGACAACCGTTCCGCCTTCGGCAAGACCCTGGCGGACGTGGGGGCCAGGAACTACCGGGTGCCCGGCAGGACCCCCATACTGGCCTTCGACTGCGACCTGATGGGCTCCGTCAAGCTGGACGGCTTCGCCAAGGCCTGTCCCGACGGGTTCGTGCAGGCGGGGATCCAGGAGCACTCCACCGCCACCGCCGCTGGGGCCGCCTCCGTGGCGGGGGTGGTGTCCCTCTGGGCGGACTTCGGGGTCTTCGGCCTGGACGAGGCCTACAACCAGCAGCGCCTGAACGACATAAACGGGTCATCACTCAAACTGGTTCTCACCCACGTGGGCCTCGACGTGGGTGAGGACGGCAAGACCCACCAGTGCGTGGACTACGTGGGGCTCCTGGGCAACACCTTTGGCTGGAAGGTGGTGGTCCCTGCGGACCCCAACCAGACCGATAGGGCGGTCCGATGGGCCCTGTCCCAGCGGGGCAACGTTTGCGTGGCCATGGGGAGGAGCGTGCTGCCGGTCATAACCGCCCAGGACGGGAGTCCCCTCTTCGCCGGAGACTACGCCTTCCGCTACGGGGCCATCGACCTGGTTCGGGATGGTGAGGACGGGGTCATCCTGGCCCTGGGCCCCATGACATGCCGGGCTGTCAAGGCCGCCCAGGTCCTGGCCGAGCGGGGGCTGAACGTCAAGGTCCTCTGCTCCGCCTCCCCCCTGGGGATACAGCGGGAGGAGTTGCTGTCCATGATAGGCCGGGGGCCGGTCCTGACCGTGGAGGACCACAACGTCCACACCGGCCTGGGGGCCCGGGTGGCCCAGATTCTGGGGCTCTCCGGTTTCTCCGTCAAGCTGAGGACCTTGGGGGTCACCCGCTACGGGGACTCCGGCTCCTCCGATGAGGTCTACGAGAGGATGGGTCTCGGGGTGGACGGGATCGTGGGCTCCTTCCTTGACCTGTTGGGGGCGAACCATGCTTAACTACGGGGATCTGGTGTTCCTATGGTCCCCCCGGAAGGGGGACTCGTTCCTCCTCAAGCTGTCCAAGGGGGCGGTCCAGGGGTCCAGGCTGGGGCAACTACGGCACGATGACTTCGTTGGGCATGATTACGGTGACGTGGTACGGAGCCACAGCGGGGAGGCCTTCGCACTGCTGAGGCCCACGTTGGGGGAGTACACCCGCAGGATAAAGAGGAACACCCAGATAGTGTTCCCCAAGGAGGCGGGGTTCGTGTTGATGCACCTCAACATAGGCCCCGGCTCCCGGGTGGTGGAGTGCGGCACCGGCTCGGGGGGGCTCACCTGCGTCTTCGCCCACTTCGTGGGGGATGAGGGGCACGTCTACACCTACGACCGGCGCCAGGAATTCTCGGAGCTGGCCATGAGGAACGCGGAGCGGTGGGGGGTGGCGGACCGGATCTCGTTCAAGGTGCGCTCCTTGGACGAGGGGTTCGACGAGAGGGACGTGGACGCGGTATTCCTTGACCTGCCGACTCCCTGGGACTACATCGACAAGGCCCGGGAGGCCCTGGCCCCCGGTAACCGGATAGCCATCCTGGTCCCCACCTTCAACCAGATCGAGAGGACCTTGGACGCCCTCAGGGATAACCACTTCGCGGACCCCCAGGTGCTGGAGATCCTGCTCCGGTACCTCAAGACGGATCCCCGGCGGATCCGTCCCGAGGACATGATGGTGGGGCACACGGGCTACCTCATCTTCGCCAGCAAGTCCCAGGAGGGACTCTACGATGGGGTTGAACAGCGGCGCTCCAGGAGGGGGGAGGATGGGGCAGAGCTTGAGGAGACCCCCGAAGCCTAGGCTGCTTCTGCACATATGTTGCGCCCCGGATGCCACGGTGCCATGGCCCAGGCTGATGGAGGACTTTATGGTCACCGGCTACTTTTACGGGTCCAACGTGCACCCTGGGGACGAGTACCTGTTGAGGGCCCGGGCGGTGGAGGCCCTGGCCCGCCACCTGGATGGGGAAGTGCTGTTCGAACCCTACGACCCGGAGGGGTGGATGGACAGGACCCGGCGTCTTGAGGGGGAGGTGGAGGGCGGGGGCCGTTGCGGCCTCTGCTTCGCCCTCCAGTTGCTCCAGTGTGCCAAAAGGGCTGTGGCGGGGGGCTTCGACCACATGTGCACCACCTTGACCATAAGCCCCCACAAGGACCCGGCCAGGATAAACTGCATAGGGTTCGCGGTGTCCTCCCTCTTCGGGATCCGGTGGGTGGAGAGGGTGTGGCGCAAGGGGGACGGGTTCAAGAAGTCCGTTTCGGAGAGCCGGCGTCTTGGGCTCTACAGGCAGCGGTGGTGCGGCTGCCTATGGTCCATGGGAGGTGTTTGAGGTTGGCCTTGACGTGTTCGCTGGCGGGCAAGCTCCCGCCGGAGCTCCTCTCCCGGTGCGTCTTCCCCTACGGGGGCTGTAGCCGGGAGGACCTGATAATAGGCCCCTGCGTCGGGGAGGACGCGGCGGTTATAAAGTGGCCCGGTGACAGGTACCTGATCTTCACCTCAGATCCCATCGTGGGGGCCGTGAAGGGGGCGGGACGTCTGCTGGTCCGGGTCAACGCCAACGACGTGGCCGCTAAGGGTGGTGAGCCCATGTTCCTGGCGGTGACCATGATCATCCCCCCGTCCATGGGGGTGGAGGCCGCCTCGGCTATCATGGAGGAGATCCACCGGGAGTGCTGCCGCATAGGTGTGGCGGTGGCGGGGGGGCACACGGAGTTCAACGACCGGTACGACAGCCCGGTCCTCATGGGGGCCATGATAGGTTCCGCCCAGCGGGTCCTGTCCGCCTCGGAGGTGAGGCCCGGTCACCTGGTGCTGGTCACCAAGCACCTGGGCATAGAGGGGATGAGCATCCTGGCCCACGACCGGGAGGATCTGCTGGGGTTCCTCTCCGGGGAAGAGCTGGAGGAGGTCCGGTCCTGGGGGGAGCTCACCTCGGTGGTCCCCGAGGCGGCCCTCCTCAGGGATCTGGCGTCCTTCATGCACGACCCCACCGAGGGGGGCTTCCTGGGGGGCCTGGGGGAGGTGGAGAGCCTAACGGGCCTCAAGGTCCGCCTTGAGGGGGACCTACCAATTCACCCCCTGACCCGGCGGGCGGCGTCTCAACTTGGGTTTGACCCCACATGCCTAATCTCCTCCGGTAGCCTCCTGGCCTTCCTGCCCCCTAAGGGGCTGGAGGAGGCGGAGAGGAGGCTCCATCGGGCTGGGATACCCTGGTCGGTGGTGGGGGAGGTGTTGGATGAGCCCTTCAGCGGGGAGGTCAGCGTGAAGGAGGAGCTCTGGGGACTTCTTAAGAGGAACAGGAACGGAGGTTGATCCCGTGGTCTTCGACGTCTATGCCGAGAGGGTTGGGCGGCTCCTGTCCATGATGGACCGGGAGGGGTTGGACGGATTCTTCGTCCTGGTGGTGGAGGGGCTCAACTGGGAGAGCGCCTACTACCTTAGCGGGTATCGGGGTAGTAGCGCTGCCTTTCTGGTCAGCCGCCATGGGGGAGTCCTCATAACCGACGGTCGCTACCTGGCCCAGGCCAGGTCCCAGAGCCCCTTCGAGGTGGAGGATCAGGGGGGCCGGTCGTTAAACGAGGCCCTGCTGGACAGGATAAGGCGGATGGGGCTCCGCCGGGTGGGGTTCGAGGCGGACAGGATCTTCCACTCCACGTTCCTGGAGCTCCACTCCCACCTGGGGGGCTCCCTGGTGGACTGCTCCCGTTTCATGCCCGAGCTTAGGCGCACCAAGGACAGGCGGGAGGCGGACCTGATCGCCGAGGCGGCCAGGATCTGCGCCGATGCTTTCCTGGAGACCTTGAGCCTGGCGAGCCCGGGCATGACCGAGAGGGAGTTCGCCTCCATGCTGGAGCAGAAGATAGTATCCTCCGGCGCCGAGGGGGGGTGGGGGAGCCACTCCTTCATAGTGGCCTCCGGGCCAAGGAGCGCCCTGCCCCACGGGGTCCCCACCGATAGGGTCCTCTGTCAGGGGGAGTGGTTCACCGTGGACTTCGGGGCCCGCTACCAGGGCTACGTATGCGACGTCACCCGGAACGTGGCGGTCGGGTCCCTGGACCCCTGGGCCAGGGACGTCTACCATGTGCTGGTGGCAGCCCAGGACCAGGCTGTCAGGGCCATGATGGAGGGGGAGAGGCAGGCCTCCCAGGTGGACCAGGCGGCCCGGCGGGTCATCCAGGAGGCTGGAATGGGGGACCTGTTCTCCCACGGGCTGGGCCACGGGCTGGGTCTCGAGGTCCACGAGGCCCCCCGGGTCTCCAGCCGGAGCCAGGACGTGCTGGCCCCGGGGGATGTGATAACCGTGGAGCCCGGCATATACCTGGAGGGCAAGGGTGGGCTACGGGTGGAGGATGACTATTTGATCTCCTCCCAGGGGGTGGAGTGCCTATCCTCCCCGCTGCCCCGGGAGATGTTCGTCATCCGCTGAGGAGGTCCATTGACCTGCCATTTCTCTGATATAATGGGCTACACACAATCCCTTGCGGGGAGGTATGATCCATGAAGAAGTACGTCTGTACCGTCTGCGGCTACGTTTACGACCCGGCCAACGGGGACCCGGACTCCGGAATTGCCCCGGGCACTCCCTTTGAGGAGATCCCCGACGACTGGGTCTGCCCGGTCTGCGGCGTGGGCAAGGACATGTTCGAGGAGTCCGAGTGATCCTGTTCTTGTAACTTCGGGGGCGGCGGGTTGAACCCGCCGCCCCCGAAGTTCTCACATACCCTCTTTGGCCAGCTCCGCCGCCAGTCGGAGGGCGTCCTCCTCGGGCCCGTCCTGGGTCTCCACGGTTATCACCGACTCCCCCGCCTTCAGCACCACCGAGAGCCCCCACATGGGGTGCCGCTCCACCACCGCAAGCCCCTGGGGGATCTCCACCGTCCTGTAGGTGGCGCCGAAGCCCAGGGGGGCGTCGGACCCCTCCCCATCCCTGGGACTCACGCCCCAGGAGGCGAACACCTTGCCCCGCATCACCTGGACCTGGAACCTGGTCCCTCTGGTATCCCGGTACTCCCGGCGGATCCAAAGGTTACCCTGGTCCCTCTTGGACGTGACCGGGATGGTCCTCTCCGCCGTGAGGGTGAAGTCCCCAGCGTACGCCCCGCTGGCCACCAGCAGGGTTCCCAAAGCTATCATCCATGGGATCCTCAACGGGATGCAACCCCCTTTCTTACGAAAGCCCCGGATATGATAGACTCTTATCCGTGGTGCAGCAACCTTGACGGGGAGGTAGACATGGGTACTTTCAATATAAACGTCTTCGGCTGCCAGATGAACGTGTACGACGCGGACAAGCTCCGGGCCGCCCTTCTTGGCATGGGCTGGACCCAAGGGGAGCCTGGCGGGTCGGACGTGGAGGTGTACGTCACCTGCAGCATAAGGGACAAAGCGGAGCAGAAGGTGTTGAGCGAGATAGGCCGCCACGGCCGGTCCAAGGAGCGGCCGCTGGTGGCCCTAGTGGGGTGCATGGCCCAGAGGACCGGGGGGGAGCTGGTCCGACGCTTCCCCTGGGTCAAGGTGGTGGCGGGGCCTAGGCACCTTGGAAAGGTTCCGGAGGCGCTCGAGAGGTCCCTGGCGGATGGGGAGGTGCGACTGCTCCTGGACGAGGATCCTCGGGAGGTGGACGACCTTTGCTGCACCCCCCACGTGGAGGAGGGGGCCGTGAGGGGCTACGTCACCATAGCCCACGGGTGTGATCACTTCTGCGCCTACTGCATCGTCCCCTACGTGAGGGGGCGCTTCAGGTCCCGGGACCCGGAGGGGATAGTGGAGGAGGTCCGCCAGCTGGTCGCCCGGGGCGTCCGGGAGATCACCCTGCTGGGGCAGAACGTGAATCGGTACGGGAAGGACCTGCCGGGGGGACCCCAGTTCCCCGGTCTTCTGGAGATGGTGGCTCGGGTGGAGGGCATATCCCGGATTAGGTTCGCCACCAACCACCCGGTGGACTTCTCCCGGGAGCTGGTGGATGTGATGGCCCGCTGCGAGAAGGTGTGCCCCTCCATAAACCTGCCGGTCCAGTCCGGCAGCGACCGGGTGCTCAAGCTGATGGGCCGGGGCTACACCCGGGACGAGTACCTGTCCATGGTGGCCCTGCTGAGGGATAACCTGCCCGAGGTGGGGATAACCTCGGACCTGATCGTGGGCTTCCCAGGGGAGACCCCGGAGGACTTCGAGAAGTCCCTGTCTCTTCTGGAGGAGGTCCGGTTCGACCTGGTGCACACCGCCGCCTACTCGGTCAGGCCGGGCACCAGGGCGGAGCGGATGGAGGGGCACCTGGACGTGTCCACCAAGGTTGAGCGCCTCAACCGGGTTAACCAGCTCCAGGCCCGCATATCCCTGGAGATAAACCTGTCCAAGGTGGGCCGGGTCTACCCGGTGCTGGTGGAGGGTCCGGCGCCCAAGGGGGAAGGGATGTGGCAGGGGAGGACCCCCCAGGACAAGGTGGTCCTCTTCAAGGGGCCGTCCAAGGTGGGGGAGGAGGTGCCGGTGAGGATAACCTCCGCCCTGGCCTGGTATCTTCAGGGAGATCTGATATAGGCTGAGAGGGGAGGGGAGCGGGCTTGAAGGTGGATCGCAGGTCCCTTTGGATCGCAGTGGGGGCCCTGGGGTGCTTCGCCCTGGCGTTTCTCCTCATGTGGGCCTTCTCCGGCCGGTTCGACACCGGTGAGGGGCGTAACGTGGCGGGGGACATGACCAGGATCACCGATCCGCCCCGGGCGTACCGGGGGGCCCAGGAGGGCAAGCCTGAGGTGGTCCAGGAGGACCAGTGGGTGGTGTACGTCACCGGGGCGGTGATGCGTCCGGGGGTGGTGAAGGTGCCCCCCGGGAGCCGGGTCTACGTGGCGGTGGAGGCTGCCGGAGGTCCCGCCGCCCGGGCGGACCTGGAGGCCATAAACATGGCGAGCCCCTTGAGCGACGGGGACCACGTCCGTGTCCCCTTCAAGGGTGAGCCCGCCGGGGCCGCCCCACCGCCCACCGCCTCAAGCCGGATGAGCTCCCCGTCGTCGCCCCCTCCCCCCCAAGGGGGGGTTAGATCACCCTCAAGTCCAGCCCCCTCCACGGCCCCGGCCGGAAAGGTCAACGTGAACCGGGCGGGGCTCGAGGAGCTAAAGTCCCTGCCGGGGGTGGGGGACAAGACCGCTCAGGCGATAATCGACTACAGGACCGCCAACGGCCCCTTCCGGGACGTGAAGGACCTCATGAAGGTTAAGGGCATCGGCCCCAAGAAGTTGGAGAAGATGGCTCCCCTGGTGGAGGTGTCACCCTAAGGCCGTGGGCCCCCTGGCGGAGGCTCCCGCCCTGCTTCCAGCCCTATCGGTGGTCCTGGGGGCCAGCGCCGCCAGGACCCAGGTCCCCCTCTGGCCCTGCCTGGCGGCGGTGCTGGCCCTCTGGGGGGGCGCATGTCTCATACACCTCCTGGTGGCCCAAGGGGGGCCTCGGGGATTGTCATGGGTGGCCCCTTGGGTCCTGGCGTTCTCCCTTCTGGGGCTGCTCCGGGGGTACTGGGCGGTGGAGCGGCGGATAGAGCCATCGGAGGTCCGATGTCAAGGGATCGTGGTCCACGAGAGGACCTGGGGCAGGGGCCAGGCGGGGCTGGTCTCCACCCCCCTGGGGCGGCTGGTGGTGATCAGCCGGGTCCCCATCTCCGAGGGGGATCGGGTGGAGCTCTCGGGCCGGGTGGTCCCCCTGGAGCCACCGGAGGGGGACGGGTTCGATCAGGAGGTCTACTGGAGATCCCAGGGGGCCGTGGGGGCCTTCGAGGGGGGTATCTCGGTCCTCCAGGGGGAATCCGGGGTTCTCTCCAGGCTCTTGAAGATGCGGCTCCACCTGGAGCGGCGGGTGTTGCTTGAGCTGCCGCCCCTTTGCAGGGGGTACGTTGCCGCCGCCCTCTTCGGGCTCAGGGACCAGGAACTGACAGAGGCCCACCGCCGGTGGGGCACCTCCCACGTGCTGGCCGTGTCGGGTTTCCACGTGGGTCTGGTACTCCTCGGTTTCAGCCTGATCCCCCTCTTCCGGGGTCCCAGGTCCATCTGGCTCTCCATCCCACTGTGGGGCTACGTGGCGCTGGCGGGGTTCTCCGCCAGCGCGGTGAGGGCCGCCGCCATGGCCCAGGTGGGGCTTCTTGGGGTGGCCCTGGGCAGGGGCGTCAGGGGGATGGGGCTCCTGGCCTCCGGGGCCTACGGGGTATTGATGGTGAACCCTTGGCTAGGCTTTAATATTGGTTTCATGTTATCCGTGTCGAGCGTTGCGGTGCTGCTGGGCTACGGGGCCCGCCTCGGTGGGGCCGGGTACCCCCTGATCTCCGCCGCGGTCTGGTTCGCCACCTATCCCCTGGTGTCCCGGTGGTTCGGCTTCGCCCCCCTGGTGGGGCTACTGAGCAACCTGCTGGCCATGCCGTTCTTCACCGTATACCTGGGGCTCCTGATCCCCGCCTCGGCCCTGGCGCTGGCGCTTGGGGTGGACTGGCCGGTGTTGCCCCTGGAGTGGGTGGCGGAGGCCTATGGGGGCTTCATGGACCTGCTATGGAGGGCCTTCCCCCGGGTGATCCCCTACCATCCGGCCTTGGAGATGGTGTCCCTATGGGTGTTGGCCCTGGGGATCCTCCTGGGGCTTGGGTTCCGGGGGCGACGGCTCTGGGTGGCGGTGGGCCTGGTGGTGATCTCGTCCCTGGCGTTCCTATGGATGGGGGGGTATCCCCTGAATGGGGTTTAGAGGAGGAGGGTGATCTGGTTGATTCTGGTGGTGGACGTGGGCAACACCAACACGGTGATCGGGGTCTACGTGGGGGACCAGCTCCGGGGTAGCTGGAGGGTCATGTCCGAGCGGAGGACCTCCGACGAGCTGGGGCTCACCTTGACGGGTCTCATGGGGGCCGGTGGGCTGGGGGGGCACCTGGAGGGGGCCATAATATCCAGCGTGGTCCCCAGCCTGGACGGCCCCTGGCGGGAGGCCATCCGGAGGTATATGGGGGTGGAGCCCCTGGAGGTGAGCTGTCAGCTGGACCTGGGGATCCAGGTGGCCTACGGCAATCCGGCGGAGGTGGGGGCCGACAGGCTGGTGAACGCGGTGGCTGGTGTTGCCCTCTACGGGAGCCCCATCGCCATAGTGGACCTGGGGACCGCCATAACCCTGGACGTGGTGGACCGACAGGGGAGGTACCTGGGGGGGGCAATAGCCCCTGGGCTGGTGTTGAGCATGGAGACCCTGTTCTCAAGGACCGCCAAGCTGCCCCAGGTGAGCCTGGACGCTCCTGGCAGCGTCATAGGCAAGTCCACCATGGAGTCCATAAGGTCCGGTATAATATACGGTTACGCGGGCATGATCGACTCCCTGGTGGACCGGGTCTTCGTGGAGCTGAGGGAGGAGTTCCCGGTGCTGGCCACCGGCGGGCACGCCTCCGTCCTGGCGGAGCACTCCAGGCACCGGGTCACGGTGGACCCGTGGCTCACCCTCAAGGGGCTCAAGATCATATACGAGAGGAACCGTCAATGATGGTGGGCTCTCTCGGGGCCATAGGGGGGGTGCAGGTGGATGGGCCCCTGTGGTTGGCCCCCATGGCGGGGATAACCACCCCCTCGGTGAGGCTCTTTCAGCGTCGGATAGGTGTCTCCCTGGTGCACACCGAGATGGTGAGCGCCCTCGGGTTGAAGTACCGGGGGGAGAAGAGCCGCCGGATCCTGATCCCTCTGCCTGGGGAGGAGCCGGTGATCCCCCAGCTCTTCGGCCCCAGCGGGGAGGACCTGCTGGAGGGGGCCCGGATAGCCCTGGGGGAGTATCCGTTCAGGGCGGTGGAGGTAAACATGGCCTGTCCCATGCCCAAGGTGGTCAGCAAGGGAAGCGGGGCTGCCATGCTGAAGGACCCGGATCTGGCCGCCCGAGCGGTGGCGCTCCTCAAGGGACTTGGCGTGTCGGTCTGGGTGAAGGCCCGGGTCCTTCCCGGGGGATTCGAGGAGACGCTCCGGTTCTGCGGGAGGTTATTCGAGGCGGGGCTGGACCTCTTGCTTCTCCACGGGCGCACCTCTCCCCAGCGCTACGAGGGGAGGGCGGACGTGGAGCAGGTCATCCGGCTGTCCAGGGCCTTCCCGGGCAGGGTGGTGGGCTCCGGGGACGTCTTCTCCCCCGACGACGCGCTTAGGTACCTGGAGGGGGGGTGTGTGGCGGTGCTTCTCGCCCGGGGCTTCGTGAGGGACCCCCTCCTTGCGCTCCGTTGCGCTCAGAGGCTTGGTCTAAGGCCCCCGGGGGACGCGGACCTCAAGGGTGCCCTCCTGGAGCTGGGGGACATGTTGGCCAGCCACGAGGGGGAGAGGACCTGCCTCATCCTGGTGAAGCGGATGGTCGCCGGGGCCCTGAAGGGGCACCCCCACGACGCGGAGAGGAGAAACCGGGTCATGTCCTTGAAGAGCTGGGGTGATCTCAGGGAGTTCATCCTGGCTTGGCCCCTTTAGATCCCCGGTTCGCCGGTGGATAGGTGGTAAAGTCGGTCTAAAAACCCCCTGCGGGGGGTGTATTTTAATTGGTGAACCCCAATATGGAAGGAGAATGTTTCGATGAGCGACGCCAGCGACCGAGGTCAGGTTCAGGGTTGCATGCCCGAGGAGGAGATATTCCGTCAGCGGAAGGAAAAGCTCTTCCGCCTTCGGGAGGAGGGGTACGACCCCTTCAGCATAGATAAGTTCGACCGTCAGCACTCGGTGGGCTACGTGCGGGAGAGGTACGATCATCTGGCCCCGGACCAGGAGGGGGAGGAGCTCCTGTCCGTGGCGGGGCGGATCATGACCTTGAGGCGTCACGGCAAGGCCTCCTTCGCCACCCTCGAGGAGGACAGCGGCAGGATCCAGCTCTACTTCCAGCTGGACCAGCTGGGGGAGGAGTCCTATGGGTTCTTCAAGAAGTGGGTTGACACCGGGGACATCCTTGGGGTCAAGGGAAGGGCCTTCAGGACCCAGCGGGGGGAGCTGTCCATAAAGGTGACGGAGTTCAAGCTACTCACCAAGGCCCTGAGGCCCCTGCCGGAGAAGTGGCATGGCCTCAAGGACCAGGAGGTGCGCTACCGGCAGCGGTACCTGGACCTGATGGTCAACCCGGAGGTGCGTGAGACCTTCAGGAAGAGGACTAGGATAATCCAGACGGTCCGCCGGGTCCTGGAGGCCCACGGCACCCTGGAGGTCACCACCCCGATCCTGTCAACCCTGGCGGGGGGGGCCAACGCCAGGCCCTTCGTGACCTTCCATAACGCCCTGGGCATCCCCATGTACCTCCGGATAGCCACCGAGCTGTACCTGAAGCGGCTGGTGGTGGGCATGTTCGACCGGGTCTACGAGATAGGTCCCAACTTCAGGAACGAGGGGATAGACCTGAAGCACAACCCGGAGTTCACCGCCATGGAGGTCTACTGGGCCTACGCCAACAACGAGGACATGATGAACCTGTGCGAGGAGATCCTGGTGGCCTGCGCCGACGCGGTGGGGTCCAGGACCTTCACCTACCAGGGTAGGGAGATATGCTTCGAGCCCCCCTTCAGGCGGGCCACCATGATGGACCTTGTGAGGGAGCACACCGGCATAGACTTCGAGACCATAAGCGACGAGGAGGCCCGCCGGATCGCCCTGGAGCGGAAGGTGGTGGAGGAGCTCAAGGGGTACGAGACCCGGTATCACCTGCTGCCGGAGTTCTTCGACGCCTACGTGGAGGACAAGCTGATCCAGCCCACCTTCGTGATAGGGCATCCCACGGTCATCTCCCCCCTGGCAAAGAGGAACCCGGACAACCCGGACATAACCGACCGGTTCGAGCTGTTCGTCAACGGGTCCGAGCTGGCCAACGCCTTCAGCGAGCTCAACGACCCCCTGGACCAGCGGGAGCGGTTCCTGGAGCAGGTGAGGCAGAAGGAGGCGGGGGACGATGAGGCCCACGTGTTCGACGAGGACTTCATAAACGCCCTGGAGTACGGCCTGCCCCCAACGGGAGGCATGGGGATAGGGATAGACCGGCTGGTGATGCTCCTCACCGACTCCAAGTCCATAAGGGACGTGATCCTGTTCCCCACCATGAAGCCCAAGGCCTGAGGAGGTGGATTAGGATGGACCGCTCCGCCGCGCGCAGCAGGATGGAGGAGCTAGCGGAGCTCATACGGCACCACGACAGGCTCTACTACCAGGAGGACTCCCCGGAGATAACCGACCAGGAGTACGACGCCCTGTTCAGGGAGCTGGTGGACCTGGAGCGGTCCTTCCCGGACCTGAGGCTGCCGGACTCCCCGACCCTCAGGGTGTCCGGCTCCCCATCGGAGGCCTTCAAGCGGCTCCCCCACTCGGAGCCCATGCTGAGCCTGGACAACGCGGTGAGCCGTGAGGAGGTGTCGGACTTCCTGCGGAGGCTCTACGATGTCCTGGGGGGATCCGCCCCGGTGGTCTGCGAGCCCAAGCTGGACGGCCTGGCGGTGAGCCTCCTCTACCGGGGTGGCGTCCTGGTCCGGGGGCTCACCAGGGGGGATGGCTCCGTGGGGGAGGACGTGACCTCCAACGTGATGACCATAAGGGACCTTCCCAAGCGGATAGACTACATGGGGGAGCTGGAGGTCCGGGGGGAGGTATACATGTCCCGGCGAGACTTCGCGGCGCTGAACCAACGGAGGGAGGAGGAGGGACTGCCCCCCTTCGCCAATCCCCGGAACGCCGCGGCGGGGTCCTTGAGGCAGCTGGACCCTAGGGTGACCGCCCAGAGGAACCTTAGCTGCTTCCTCTACCACGTGGTGAACCACCGGGAGGTGGGGCTCAAGACCCAGGAGGAGCTCCTCCTCTGGCTAAAGGGGCGGTCGTTCCCGGTACAGGAGGACTTCCGTCTCTGTCGGGACCCGGAGGAGGTGCTGGAGTACCTGGACGATTGGGATCGGCGGAGGCATTCGTACCCGGCGGACACCGATGGGGTGGTGATAAAGCTGGACTCCCTGGAGGGGAGGGAGGTGCTGGGCAGCACCAACCGGTCCCCCCGGTGGGCGGTGGCGTTCAAGTTTCCCCCGGAGGAGCGCCCCACCCGGGTGCTCTCCATAGAGGTTTCGGTGGGTAGGACCGGGGTGGTGACCCCCACGGCGGTGTTGGAGCCGGTTCGCCTCTCGGGCACCGAGGTGCGGCGGGCCAGCCTTCACAACTTCGACGAGCTGGCCCGGAAGGACGTCCGGGTGGGGGACACCGTATGGGTTCGCAAGGCGGGGGAGATAATCCCCGAGGTGATCCGGGTGGACCTGGGCTTGAGGCCTGAGGGGACGGCCCCCTTCGTGCCCCCGGAGGGGTGTCCCTCCTGCGGATCAAGGCTGGTCCGTCTCCCCGGGGAGGTGGCCATAAGGTGCATCAACCCCTCTTGCCCCGCCCAGATGAAGGAGCGGATCATCCACTTCGCCTCCCGGGACGGGATGGACGTTCGGGGTCTTGGGGAGAAGGTGGCCTCCCAGCTGGTGGATAGGGGGATGGTCAAGGACCTGGCGGACCTCTTCTTCCTCACCATGGAGGACTGGCTCTCCCTGGATAGGATGGGGGAGCGCTCCGCCTCCAACCTGGTGAGGGCCCTGGATGCTGCCCGGGACAGACCCTTGAGGAAGCTGATCTACGCCCTTGGGATCCCCGGCGTTGGGGAGAGGACCGCCCAGGACCTGGCGGACCGGTTCGGCCGACTGGAGGCGCTCATGGATGCCTCGGAGGAGGAGCTGGCGTCGGTGGAGGGGGTGGGGCCGGTGGTGGCCCGGTCCGTAAGGGACTTCTTCCGCAACGACTCCACCGTGCGTCTGGTTCGAAGGCTTAGGGATGCGGGGGTCCGGATGGAGGAGCGGCCAACCGCGGGGGGGCCGTTGGAGGGTATGAGGTTCGTCTTCACCGGGGAGCTGGGATCCATGAGGCGAAAGGAGGCCCAGGACCTGGTGATCCGGTTGGGGGGCAAGGTGTCCGATTCGGTCTCCAAGGGGGTCACCGCCCTGGTGGCCGGGGAGGGGGGAGGAAGCAAGCTCTCCCGGGCCCGGGCGCTGGGGGTGCCGATCTGGAGCGAGGACCGGTTCCTGGAGCTGGTTAGGGAGCACACCGATCTTCAAGGGGGTGTAGGCGGTGAGGGTTGACGAGACGGAGGTCCGGCGGATAGCTTCCCTGGCCCATTTGAGCCTGAGCCAGGAGGAGGTGGACGCCATGGTCCATCACTTCGCCCGGATGGGGGAGCACTTCGTGGCCCTTAGGGAGGTGGAGGCACCCCTGGGGGCCACGGATCAGGAGGCGAGTCACCTGAGGGAGGATCAGGTGAGGCGCTGGAGGGATTCGGAGCTGGTCCTCATGGGGGCCCCCCGTAGGGAGGGTCACTTCTTCAAGGTCCCCAGGATAGGGGAGTAGGGGGTATAGGGCCATGGATCTTTACGAGATTCCCGCTTGGAGGATCGCCCAGGGGGTCATATCCGGGGACTTGAGGGCGGTGGATGTGTTGGAGTCCTGCTTGGAGAGGCTGGATTCCCTGGAGGGCTACATAAGGGCCTGCCTGGACGTGTATGTGGATGAGGCCCTGGAGGAGGCGGAGCGGGTGGACCGGCTCTCCCAGGAGGGGCATCACCCGGGTCCCCTGGCGGGGGTGCCGGTGCTCCTCAAGGATAACATCTGCGTCAAGGGGAGGCGCACCACCTGTGGCTCCCGGATGCTGGAGGGCTGGATATCCCCCTACGACGCCACGATGGTCAACCTCCTGAGGCAGGCGGGGGCGGTGGTGGTGGGGAAGACCAACATGGACGAGTTCGCCATGGGTAGCTCCACCGAGAACTCCGCCTTCTTCCCCACCTCCAACCCTCACGACCTGGCACGGGTGCCAGGGGGTAGCTCCGGGGGTAGCGCCGCGGCGGTTGCGGCGGGCTACGTCCCCTTGGCGCTGGGGAGCGACACCGGGGGCTCCATAAGACAGCCCGCCGCGTTCTGCGGCATCCACGGTCTAAAGCCCACCTACGGCATGGTGAGCCGATACGGCCTGGTGGCCTTCGCCTCCTCCCTGGACCAGATAGGGCCCATGGCCCGGGACATGGGGGACCTGGCGCTGTGCATGGACGTGATAGGCCAGAGGGACCCCATGGACGCCACCTCCAGGTCCTTTGAGGGCCCCAGGTTCATAGACGTGATAAGGAACGACAGCCTGAAGGGACTGAGGGTCGGGATCCTCCGGGGCTTTGACGAGGGGCGGGTTGATCAGGAGCTCACCATGGTGTCCCTCATGGCCTCCCGGTTCTGCCTGGACGCGGGGGCCGCCGTGTCGGACGTGAAGCTTCCGGTCTCCATGGGGGCGGGGCTGGCCAGCTACTACATAATAGCCCCCGCGGAGGCCAGCTCCAACCTGGCCCGGTTCGACGGGGTCAGGTTCGGCCCCTCGGTTACGGGGGATACGCTGGGGGAGACCTACCAGATGGTCCGCTCCCAGGGCTTCGGGCCGGAGGTGAAGCGGCGGATCATGATGGGCACCTACGCGCTGAGCTCCGGGTACTACGACGAGTACTACGGTAGGGCCCAGCGGGTGAGGGAGGCCATAAGGGAGGAGTTCCGGCAGGTGTTCCGGTCGGTGGACCTGTTGATCTGTCCCCCATCCCCATGCCTTCCCTTTCTCAAGGGGGAGATGGCGGAGGATCCGGTGAGGATGTACCTGACCGATGCCTTCACCCTTCCCGCCAACCTGGCGGGGGTCCCGGCCCTTACGGTCTACGCGGGCAGGTCCAGGACGGGGCTCCCCCTGGCGGTCCAGCTGATGGCCCCGTGGGGGGAGGACCGGCGGCTGGTTATGGCCGGTGCGGTCCTGGAGAGGGCCTTCGGGGCCCCGTCGGTGGTAGGGTAGGGAGGGGATCTAGGATGAGGCGAGTAGTCATAGGTTTGGAGGTCCACGTGCAGGTGAGCACCGAGACCAAGCTGTTCTGCTCCTGCCCGGTGGACTATATAGGCGCCAGGCCTAACAGCAACGTGTGCCCCACGTGCCTTGGGCTCCCCGGGGCGCTACCGGTGCCGAACCGGGCGGCGGTGGAGTCCGCGTACCTCACCGCCCTGGCGCTCAACTGCCAGGTGAACCTGAGGACCCGTTTCCACCGGAAGAACTACTTCTACCCGGACCTACCCAAGGGCTATCAGATAAGCCAGTACGACCTGCCCATCGGGGTGAACGGTTGGATCGACCTGGAGTCCGGCCGTAGGGTTCGGATCCAGCGGCTTCACCTGGAGGAAGACGCGGGTAAGCTGGTGCACGGCGCCTCGGACGGCCGCCTTGGGGGCTCCTCCTACTCGCTGGTGGACTACAACCGCTCCGGGGTCCCCCTGATGGAGATAGTGTCCATGCCGGACATCTGCTCCCCCGGGGATGCCCGGGAGTACGTGACCAGGCTGAGACGCCTTGTCAGGTACCTGGGGGTGTCGGACGGGGACATGGAGGACGGGTCCCTGCGGGTGGACGCCAACGTGTCCCTGGCGGAGGAGGGGGCCCCCCTGGGCACCAAGGTGGAGATAAAGAACCTGAACTCCCTTAGGGCCCTGGAGAGGGCCCTGGAGTACGAGGTGCTCCGGCAGGGGGAGGCGCTGGATCGGGGGGAGCGGATCCTGCAGGAGACCCGCCACTGGGACGACGTCCAGGGGGTCACCTTGGGCTCCAGGGGCAAGGAGGAGGCCCACGACTACCGCTACTTTCCGGACCCGGATCTGCCTCCGGTGGAGGTGTCGGAGCGGACGGTGGAGCGGATCTCCCGGTCCATGCCGGAGCTTCCCTGGGCCAAGGAGGCCAGGTTCGCCGGTGACTACGGCATAGGGGGGGACGACCTCCAGGTCCTCCTGGAGAGGCGGGACGTGGCGGAGTACTTCCAGGCGGCGGTTGAGCGGGGCTGTAGGCCCCGGAGCGCCGCCACCTGGGTCAGGATGGAGCTGATCCCCAACGTGGATCCCCGGGAGGGGATGGGATCCATCCACGTGCTACCCGAGGACCTTGCCCTTCTGGACATGAAGGTCATCAAGGGGGAGCTGTCCCCCGGGGCGGTGAAGCTGATCCTCAAGAGGATGCTGGACGACCGCTGTGGTGTGGAGGACGCCATCCGGCTTTGCGGCATATCGGGCCGTATCTCCGGAGAGGATCTGGCCCGGCTGGTGGACCGGGTCCTCCAGGAGAACGCCTCGGTGGTGGAGGAGATCCGGTCCGGCATGGACAAGAAGGGGGCCAAGGAGAGGTTCCTCCAGGGACAGGTGATGAGGCTCGCCAAGGGTCAGGCGGACCCCGCACAGGTGGGTTCGTTAATAAAGGAAAGGCTCACCGGAGAGTAGGTATGTAAGGTTGATAAGTTTGACTGTTTCCCGTCCGTTGCCTTAAGATAAGGGACGTGTGCTGTTCCACCCCCGGGGTGGGGCCCGGGGGGAAAAACGTTCCTCTAGGAGGCAGAAGCGATGGGGACAAGGAAACCTGAGGACATCCGGACCGTAGCGCTTTTATCCCACGGTGGAGCTGGGAAGACCTCCCTGGCGGAGGCCATGCTCTTTGACGCAGGTTTGACAACCCGGATGGGCAAGGTGGAGGACAAGAACACCGTGTCCGACTTCGACAACGAGGAGCACAAGCGTCAGATATCCATCAGCACATCGCTCCTCACGATCCCCTACAGGGGGAGCACGGTCTACGTCCTCGACACGCCGGGTTTCTCGGACTTCCAGGGGGAGCAGATATGTGCCCTGCGGGTGGTAGATTCGGCGGTCATCGTGGTGAGCGGGGTCCACGGGATAGAGGTCCAGACCCAGCGTGGCTGGGAGGGGGCGGAGGAGCAGGGGATTCCGGTGGCCTTCTTCGTCAGCAAGATGGACCGGGAGCACGCGGATTACGATAAGGTTGTGGGGGAGCTCAAGGAGTCCTTTTCGGACCGGGTAGCTCCCCTTTTCGTTCCCATAGGGCAGGAGGCCTCCTTCAAGGGGCTGGTGGACGTTCTCTCCGGGAAGGCCTACACCTACAAGGGGGACGGCAGCAAGGCCTTCAGCGAGGGGCCGGTGCCCCAGGAGCTGGAGGACGTGGTGTCGTCCTTGAGGGATTCGCTGGTGGAGCGGATCGTGGAGGCGGACGATGAGCTGATGATGAGGTACCTGGATGGGGAGGAGATAAAGTACGAGGAGCTGGTCCCGGCGCTTCGCAAGGCGATCCGCCAGCGGCTGGTCTTCCCGGTCATCCCCGGATCCAGCACCCTGAACGTGGGCGTGTTGCAGCTCATGGACCTGCTGGTGGACGCCATGCCCTCCCCAGTGGAGATGTCCCCCCGGAAGGTCCTGGCGGCGGATGGCACCGAGAAGGAGCTGGCCCCGGACCCGTCGGGCCCCTTCTACGCCCTCTGCTTCAAGGTTATGGTGGATCCCTACGTGGGTAAGCTCTCCTTCATCCGGGTCTTCTCGGGCCGCACCACCGCCGATCAGGGGGTCTTCAACGTGAACCGGGGGGAGGAGGAGCGGGTCAGCGCCTTCCGGCTCATGAGGGGCAAGGAAGGGGAGGACGTCAAGGAGGTGGTGGTGGGGGACATCGTGGCCATCCCCAAGCTGGAGAAGGCTCAGGTGGGGGACACCCTCAGCTCCAAGGGGCAGAGCCTGAAGTTCCCCCCCATAACCTTCCCGAAGCCGGTCTACAGCGTGGCGGTGACCCCCAAGAGCCGGGCGGACGAGGACAAGCTTGGCAACGCGATCCACAAGATGCTCGACGAGGACAAGACCCTTAGCTTCGTCAAGAACCCGGAGACCGGGGACTCGGTGCTGTCCGGCATGGGGGACCTGCACATCGATATAGTCCTCTCCAAGATAAAGGACCGCTACAAGGTTGACCTGGAGACCCGGACCCCCAAGGTGCCCTACCGGGAGGCCATAAAGAAGAGCGCCAAGGCCCAGGGCAAGTACAAGAAGCAGACCGGAGGCCGGGGCCAGTACGGGGACGTCTGGTTCGAGCTCACCCCCGGGGAGAGAGGATCCGGCATCGTCTTCCTGGACAGGATCGTGGGCGGGGTGGTGCCCAAGAACTTCATCCCCGCGGCGGAGAAGGGGCTGCGGGAGGCGGCCGCCAAGGGGGTCCTGGCGGGCTACCCGGCGGTGGACTTCGTCTGCGCCCTCTACGACGGCTCCTACCACGACGTGGACTCCTCGGAGATGGCATTCAAGATCGCCGCCTCCATGGCCTTCAAGAAGGCCTTCATGGACGCCTCGCCGGTGCTCCTGGAGCCCATAATGAACGTGGAGGTCACCGTGCCGGAGGAGTGCCTGGGTGACGTTATGGGGGACTTCAACGGCCGCAGGGGCCGGATAATGGGCATAGACAGCAACGGCAAGCTACAGGTGGTCAAGGCCCAGTGCCCCCTGGCGGAGATGTTCCGTTACGCCATAATACTTCGGTCCATGACCAGCGGCAGGGGCTCCTTCACCATGGAGTTCTCCCACTACGAGGAGACCCCGGCGGAGATAGCCAAGAAGGTGATAGCCGCCGCGGCGGCGGAGAGGAAGGAAGAGGAGGAATAGCGCCGGGCCTCCTGGTGGCGGCGGCAAGCGAAATGGGGTGGGGGTCTTCTCCCCACCCCATTTTCTGTGGTTTGAGTCAGCCCCTGAAGAAGCGCCGGTCCTCCTCGAAGAAGGATCGAAGCCGCCCCTCCGCCTCCTCGGGGGAGAGGCCCTCGTGGTGCACCACGTGCTCCCACATCCTGTCGGTTACCCCCTCCACGTAGGCCACGAACTCAGGGTCCATCCTCCCCTTGGCCAGTTGGAGCACCCTGGCCTTGAAGTCTTGGGTCCTGCTATGCATTGCCCCTCTTCTCCGATATGTACCGGTCCATGGCCTCCGCCGCGTCCTTCCCGGCCCCCATGGCCAGGATAACCGTGGCGGCCCCGGTCACTATGTCGCCCCCTGCGTAGACCCCTGGAACGGAGGTGGCCCCCGTCTTGGGGTCCGCCTCGATGTATCCCCACTTGTTGAGCTTCAGCTCCGGGAAGGAGGAGAGGAGAACCCTGTTGGCCCCCTGGCCGATGGCCTCTATGGCGGTGTCCGCCTCGATTACGAACTCGCTGCCCGGCACCGGCACTGGCCTACGGCGCCCCGAGGCGTCCGGCTCCCCCAGCTCCATCCTTATGCACTTGACGCCTATCAGCTGGCCGTTCTGGTCCCCCAGGTACTCCACCGGGTTGGTGAGCCAGTTGAAGATTATTCCCTCCTCCACCGCGTGGTGGTATTCCTCTATCCTCGCCGGGAGCTCCTTAAGGGACCGGCGGTAGACCACCTGGACCTCCTGGGCCCCCAGGCGCCGGGCGGATCGGGCGGCGTCCATGGCCACGTTCCCGCCCCCAACCACCACCACCCGCTGGGACCTCTTGGTGGGGGTATCGTAGGCGGGGAACTCGTAGGCGTGCATCAGGTTTATCCTGGTCAGGTACTCGCTGGCGGAGTAGACCCCGTTGAGTGTGGTGCCCGGTATGCCCTGGAAGTGGGGGGCTCCGGCCCCAACGGCGATGTAGATCGCGTCGAACTGCTCCATCAGCTCCCGCATCTCCACGCTCTTGCCCACCACCGCGTTGGTGACCACCTGGACACCCATGGCCTTGAGGGCGTCGATCTCCATCTTGACTATGCTCTTGGGGAGGCGGAACTCCGGGATGCCGTAGACCAGGACGCCGCCGGGCTCGTGGAGCGCCTCGAAGATCACCACCTGGTAGCCCCGCTTGGCCATCTCCCCCGCCACGGTGAGCCCCGAGGGGCCGGAGCCCACCACCGCCACCCGCCCCTTATGGGGGCCCTGGGGGGGCTTTGGGTCCGTCATGTGCTGGTACTTCCAGTCCGCCACCAGCCTCTCCAGCTTGCCTATGGCCACCGGCTCGAAGCCCGGTACCCTGCCCAGGGTGCATACCCCCTCGCACTGGGTCTCCTGGGGACAGACCCGGCCGCAGACCGCCGGCAGGCTGGTGTAGGAGCAGAGGATCTCCGCCGCCCTGGGCATGTCCCCCTCCTCCACCGCCTTTATGAAGCCCGGGATGTCTATCCCCACCGGACAGCCCTTGATGCACGGGGCGTTCCTGCACTGGAGGCACCGCTTGGCCTCCTCCTGTCCCTCCTCCAGGGTGTAGCCCAGGCAAACCTCTTTGAAGTTGGAGCATCGCTCCTTGGGATCCTGCTCCCTTATGGGGGTCTTGGTCTTGGGCTTCATCAGAGCCATGATAGGTCACCCACCTCCTGCTGGTACCTCTCCATGGAGATCCTCTCCTCGTCCCTGTACTGCCGCAGCCGGTTGAGGAACTCGTCCCAGTTCACCTTGGTGCCGTCGAACTCCGGGCCGTCCACGCAGGCGAACCGGATCTTCTGGTCCACCGTCACCCGGCAGCAGCCGCACATGCCGGTCCCATCCACCATGAGGGGGTTCAGGGACACCCAGATGGGTATACCAAGCTCCTGGGCGGTGAGGGAGCAGAACTTCATCATTATCGAGGGGCCTATGGCCCAGCAGCGGTCCACCCTCTCCTCCTGGGCCACCAACCTCATGGCGTCGGTCACTAGCCCCTTCATCCCCTCGGAGCCGTCGTCGGTGGTGACGATGAGCCGGTCGGACCACTGGGCGCACTCGTCCTTCATTATCACCAGATCCGAGGTCCTTCCTCCCAGGATGGTTATGGTCCTGTTTCCCGCCTGCTTGAGGGCCCTCAGGATGGGGAACAGGGCCGCTATGCCGACCCCGCCGCCCACCATCATGACGGTCCCGTGGTTCTCGATCTCGCTGGGGGTCCCCAGGGGGCCGGAGACGTCCATGAGGTGGTCCCCCTCGTTCAGGGACGCCATGAAGGCGGTGGTCTTCCCCACCACCTGGAAGATGAGGCGGATCAGTCCCTTGTCCGAGTCGAAGTCCGCTATGGTGAGGGGGATCCTCTCCCCGGCCTCGTGGGGCCTAACCACCACGAACTGGCCGGGCCTGGCGTGGCTTGCTACCAGGGGCGCCTCCACCCATATGTCGTACTCCTTGGGGGCCATGCGCTGCTTAGACTTAATGGCGTACATTATCAACCCTCCCTAGTCTTTTGGGGGTCCTTCCCCCCGGGTCCGCTGGCCGCTGACAGGGGTAATTTTAGCAGTAGTCCCGGGGATGCGCATTGTTATCTAAAGGTTCAAGCGTTAGTTATTTTTTTCTCGTTATCCCCAGTCCGGAAGTCCGGGGGTTGAAAAGGCCTTCGGAGTGGATAGATAATACATAGCCCTCCGCTGGATCGGGGGGTATAGAACTTGTTGGGGGGCCAGTCCCTATGAGTTGGGCTTTAGACAAGGTTATAGTTTCCGGTTCCACCGCTAGGCTACCGTTGGACCTGTCCTTCGACGGGTGGGACGGCAGGGTCTTCCTGGAGATAGGGTTCGGGGACGGGGGGTACCTGGCTCATCTGGCGTCCGCCAATCCCACCGTGGCGGTGGTGGGCATGGAGGTCTGCCAGTGGTGCGTAACCAAGGCGGCCAGGAGGGTCCTCTCCATGGGGCTTCGCAACGTGAAGATCCTGAGGGGGGACGCCCGGTACCTGATGAGGATGTGCCTTGCGCGGGGTAGCCTGGACCGGGTGATCCTGAACTTCCCGTGTCCGTGGCCCAAGAAGAGGCATGCGGAGAGGCGGGTCACCAGTCCCCAGTTCGTGCGACTGCTCTCCGGGTACCTGAGGCCAATGGGGGTCTTCTGCCTGGCCACTGATGTGGATTGGTACGCGGAGAGCGCGGTGGAGTTCTTCTCCGCCGAGCCGGGGTTCCAGGTGATCGAGCGGACGGTGAACCCGGAGAGGGAGTACCTCACCAAGTACGAGAGGAAGTGGAAGAGGGAGGGGAGGGACACCTTCTCCGTCCAGGTCCGTTACGTTGGAGGCGCTCCTTCCGCGCCGGAGGAGGAGCTGAAGATATACCCCGAGGAGGATCTCTTCATGGAAGTCGGTTTCGGTCGGGAGCTGGAGGGCTCCATAAGGTCCCTCAGGGACCGCAAGGGGGGCACCGAGGGTCACATGTTTGTCTTCCGGGACGTCTTCGCCGGGGAGGACGGCTGTTTTCTGGTGTCCGCCATAACGGTGGATCAAGGGTTTGAGCAGCACTTCTACGTCCGCATATACCCCAAAGGGGGCGGCTACGGGGTGAAGCTTGACCCGGTTGGGCATCCATACAGGACCCCGGCGGTCCGGATGGCCCTTAAGGAGGCCATGGGGGCCCTGAAGGTTGGCTAGGCGGGGATCCCATCAGGCGGCGGGCAGGGCCAGGCCCACCTCCGGGAAGGTCCTCCAGGCCCTTTTCAACATCCTGGGCCCCCTGGAGGGGGTGGATTTTCTTGACCTCTTCGCTGGGAGCGGCCGGGTGTCGGTGGAGGCCGCCTCCCGGGGGGCCCGGGTCACCGCGGTTGAGGTGGACCGCCGGTGCTGTGAGGCAATGAGGACCCTAGGGGGATTCCGGGTGGTCCAGGGGGATGTGAGGCGCTTCATCCCCCGGGCTGCCAGGGAGGGGGATTCGTATGGGGTGGTCTTCGCGGATCCCCCCTACTGCATGGGCTGGGTGGAGGAGCTGTTGGAGCTGTTGCGGGGGAACCGGACCGTGGTGGCCCCTGGAGGCTTGGTGGTGTTGGAGCACAGCGTGAGGGAGCCGATCCCGGAGGGGCTTGGAGCGGACAGCCGGGTTTACGGCGAGACGGTTCTCTCCTTCGTGGATCCCTTCAGAGAGGGTGGTGGCCTTTGATAAGGGCGGTTTACCCCGGGTCCTTCGATCCCATAACCAACGGACACGTCTACATAGCCGAGAGGGCGGCGGCGTTGTTCGACGAGCTGATCGTGGCGGTGCTTCACAACCCGGAGAAGAGGGCCACCTTCAGCGTGGAGGAGCGGCAGATGATGGCCCGGGAGGCCTTAAGCCACCTGCCCACTGTGAAGGTGGACGCCTTTCAGGGGTTGCTGGTGGACTTCATGCGGCACGTTAGGAGCCGGATAATCATAAGGGGTCTTAGGGCCCTTTCGGACTTTGAGTACGAGTTCCAGCTGGCCCAGATGAACCGGCAGCTGGCGCCGGAGATCGAGACCATGTTCATCGTCACCGACGCCAAGTACTCGTACTTGTCCAGCCGGGGGGTCAAGGAGGTCTACTCCTTCGGTGGCCCCATTCAGGACATGGTCCCCCCTGGGGTCTTCAGGCGACTTCGGGAGAGGATCCCTCCAGCGGGTTTGAGGGGGACATCATGATCCTTCTCCTCCGGAAAGAGTCCACCTTTGGGTTCCCCGCCAGGATCTCCCAGAGGGTGAGAGCCCTCTCCTCCAGGGCCAGGATTCCCCTGGAGTAGCCATCCGGGGGACTGGTGAACCGGGATAGGACCGGCAGTTCTGCAGTGCTTCTCATGCGCCGCAGGAGCACCTTGCCTATATCGTTGGTGGCCAGTACCCCTATCCAGGAGGGCCCAAGCCTCTGGCAGGCCCGGTTGAACCAGTGCTGGTGGGAGAGCATCAGGTGGCAGCAGAGCCGCTGGATCCGGCTTCTGGGGTATCGGCGGCTCACCGTGGATTCCAGGAGGTCCTGGTACGACTCTGCCCCCCTGGCGGCCCGCTTCAGGCCGTTCTCGAGCCCCTCCGCCATCTCCGCGGAGCTTATCATCTGATCTTCTGGGGTGCTGAGTATCCGCCACCTGAGGAGGTCCCACCATCTGGGGTTGGAGGTGGTGACCACCCTCCCACGCCGGTCCTCCCTCTCCAGTATCCGGGCGGAGAAGGGGGGTAGCCCCCTCAGTGCCCTTTCCCGATCTCCCGCCTCCCACAGGGTCCTCACCGCGGTGGCGCTGGGTATTTGGTCGAAGTCCCTCTGGTTGTAGGCGGCGCCGATCCTCTTGACCGATATGGTCTCGATCGGGAGCTTCCGCTGGGCGATCCGCATGTGATAAGCCAGGGCCAGGATGTTGTTGGATCCCTTCAGAAAGGCCCCCAACCCGGGCTCTATCTCCTCCAGAGCCCTGGAGCGGGCCTCCACGAAGGAGAAGCCCTGGTCCAGCCATCGCCGCAACCTCATCTTGAAGGAGGGGGGCTCCTGTATTAATATGGACCCGGCCTTTTTCAGCAGTTCCTTATGACCCTCCATGCCGAAGGACAAGTGGGTCACCACCCCGGCGGCGGCCAGGATGTCCACCGCCGCGGAGGCGAAGACCTGGGCCTGGTGGCAGGAGAAGGCCACGGGCAGGTGGAGGACCAGGTCCGCCCCGGCCTCCAGGGCCGCCTCGGCCCGGCTCCAGGGGTCCAGGAAGGATGGCTCTCCTCGCTGTACGAAGCAGGAGGAGAGGACCACGATTATGGGGGAACGGGGCATCATCTGTCTCGTGGCGGAGATGTGGTGCAGGTGTCCCTTGTGAAGTGGGTTATACTCTGCCACTATCCCCGCGACTGGGGTATTATATGTCAAAGGTATCACCTCCCGGCGGTAGCTGGAAGGATAGTTGCCGGCGGGTTTTCAGTCAAGCGGAGGGAGGCAGGATCGAAGTGAAGGTTTTGGTGTTGAACTGCGGGAGCTCTTCTCTCAAGTATCAGCTCATCGACATGTCCGATGAGACCCTTTTGGCCAAGGGCTTGGTGGAGAGGATCGGTCTCGATGGGGCCCGGATAAAGCACGTGAAGGTGGGTTCCGAGCCCTTCATCAAGGAGACCCATATCCCCAACCATGACGTGGCGGTGAAGCTGGTGGTGGACGCCCTTCAGGATCCTCAGCACGGGGTGGTTAAGGACCTGTCGGAGCTCTCCGCGGTGGGACACCGGGTGGTCCACGGGGGCGAGAAGTTCACCCGGTCGGTGCTGGTGGACCAGGAGGTGCTGAAGGGGATCGAGGAGGTCATCCCCCTGGCGCCGCTGCACAACCCGGCGAACCTGATGGGGATCAAGGCGGTCATGCACGCCCTCCCCGGTACCCCCAACGTGGCGGTGTTCGACACCGCTTTTCACCAGACCATGCCGGCCCACGCCTACATGTACGGCATCCCCTATGAGCACTACGAGAAGGACCGGGTGCGCCGCTACGGCTTTCACGGCACCAGCCACTTCTACGTGGCCCATCGGGTGGCGGAGGCCATGGGCCGTCCCATTGAGGAGCTCAAGATAGTCACCTGTCACCTGGGCAACGGCAGCTCCATCACTGCCGTATCGGGGGGCAAGAGCGTGGACACCAGCCTGGGCTACGGCACCACCGAGGGTATACTGATGGGTACCCGGTCGGGGAACCTGGATCCGTCGGTTATGATATACCTGATGGAGAAGTATGGGGATCCCAAGGTAGTAAGCGACGTGGTTCACAAGAAGAGCGGAGTCTGCGGCATAAGCGGGGTCTCCAGCGACATGAGGGACGTGGAGGAGGCCATGGAGAAGGGCGATCAGAGGTGCAAGCTGGCCTTCGACATGCTCTGCTACGGCATAAAGAAGTACATAGGGGCCTACGCGGCCGCCATGGGTGGTATTGACGCCATCGTCTTCACCGCCGGAATCGGGGAGAACAGCGACCTGGTGCGGGAGGCGGTGTGCAAGGACCTGGAGTTCCTGGGGGTCAAGTTCGATCCCTCCAAGAACAAGGCCCGTGGCAAGGAGGCGGAGCTCACCACTCCGGATTCCAAGGTCAAGGTTTACGTGATTCCCACCAACGAGGAGCTGGTGATAGCCCGGGACACCAAGGAGCTGGCCCTGAAGGGGTAGGGGTGGTGGACTCGGAGCTTCAGTTCCCCTCCCGGGGGGGGCGGTGGCTTAAGCTTAACGCCATACCGGATGACGGGTCCCCCCTGGAGGAGGACCTGCTGGTGCGGGTGGACCCGGTGGGGGGGTACTCCTTCCCCCAGGGGGTGGTCTTTCATTTATCGGTTTCCCGGACCGGTGGGAACCTGCTCTTCAGGGTATCCCTTAGGGGGGAGGGGGCTGGGGAGTGCGCCCGTTGCCTTGCCCCCGTGGGGTTCGTCCTGGAGGGGGAGGACGTCTTCCTGGTGACCATCGGAGGAGAAGTGTCCCAGGAGGCCTTCCAAGAAGAGGATTTTTGGTGTAATCTAGACACTTGGGCCGACAAGATAGACCTGGCCCCCATGCTTTGGGAGGTCCTTGCCTCCTCTTTGCCGTCCAGGGTGGTCTGTGACGACCGGTGCCTGGGGCTTTGTCCGTTCTGCGGGGCGAACCTGAACCGGGGGCCCTGCGCGTGTGGCGGCGCACCCTTGGATCCCAGGATGGAGGCTTTGAGGATCAAGCTCCAGGAGCTTGGAGAGGAAGAACGATGACAGAGAAGGGGGTGTTTCAACATGGCCACGCCTAAGAGGCGAGTTTCCCACTCCAGGACCCACAACAGGAAGGCTCACTGGCTCGGTGCCCTAGAGGTGCCCAGCCTCACCACCTGTTCCCACTGCGGTGAGATAATCAAGACCTACCGGGCCTGCCCGGCCTGCGGATACTACCGGGGGCGCCAGGTGGTGAAGGTCTCCGAGGAGGAGTAGCCACGGGTTCGAAACTCTCCCCCGCCTATTGACGGCGGGGGAGAGTTTTTTTATACTCCCAGGTACTCTAATCAGTTCTTAGTACCAGATGACAAAGGAAGTGGTGGCCACGCGGTCCGATCACCGGCGCAGCAGGCACAAGGTCCTATCGGACCTCATAAGGTCCAACCCGTTGCTAACCGACGAGGAGTTGGCGGAGCGGCTTAAGGTGAGCGTCAGCACCGTTCGGTTGGATCGGGTGATCCTCGGCATCCCGGAGCTGCGGGAGCGCATGCGGGCCATGGCGGAGGCGGCGGGGAGCCGACTACGGTCCCTGACCCGGGACGAGGTGGTGGGTGACCTGCTGGAGCTGGAGCCCAACGTGGGGGCCCTGTCGCTTCTGGAGGCCACCCGGGAGATGGGCTTCCGGGGCACCGACCGGATCTGGGACCACTTCATATACGCCCAGGCCAGCACCCTGGCCATGGCCACCATTGGGGCCGAGATGGTCATAACCGGTAGCGCCCGGGTGAGGTACCGTCACCCCGCCTTCGTGGGGGACCGCCTCCTGGCCCGGTCCAAGGTGGGGGTAAACAAGGGCAACAAGTACGTGGTCAGCGTCAGGACCCGGGTCATGGACCGGGAGATCTTCGTGGGTCGTTTCATTGTGGTTACCATGGATCAGCCCGCCTGAGCCGCGGGTTCCGTTGGGAGGATTGCGGATGTTTTTGGCGATGGATGCCATGGGAGGGGACAGGGCCCCTCAGGAGCCTTGCCGGGGGGCGATTATGGCCTGTGAGGCGGATCCGAATCTAAACGTTATCTTGGTGGGGGATGCCCGCCGGATCGAAGAGCATCTTAGGGACGCCGCGTCGTCGGTTAGGGCCAGGATAGGGGTGGTCCACGCGGACCAGGTGGTCACCATGGACGACGCCCCCTCGGTCTCCATAAGGAAGAAGAGGAACTCCAGCCTCCGGGTGGCCATGGAGATGGTCCGCTCCGGTGAGGCCTCTGCGGTGGTCTCCGCGGGCAACACCGGGGCCATAGTGGCGGGGGGCATCCTGGTTTTGGGCCGGATCCCCGGCATAGACCGGCCGGGCCTTGGGGTGCCCATAGCCACCCTGTCGTCCCGGGTTAGCCTGCTCATAGACGTGGGGGCCACGGTCCGGTGCAAGCCCATAAACCTGGCCCAGTTCGCCCTGATGGGATCCATATACATGAGGTCTCTGGTGGGGGTGTCGGAGCCCTCGGTGGCTCTCCTCTCCAACGGTGAGGAGGAGATCAAGGGGGACGAGACGGTGATCCAGGCCCGGGAGATCCTTAAGGCCAGCTCCCTCAACTTCGTGGGCTACGTGGAGGGTAAGGACGTTCCCCTGGGCACCTCGGACGTGGTGGTGTGCGATGGCTACACGGGCAACGTGCTCCTCAAGTTCGGGGAGGGGCTGGGCGAGGGGGTGATGAACCTCATGCGGGAGGAGATATCCAGGAGCTTCCTCCCCAAGGTGGGGCTCCTGTTCATGATGCCAATGCTCAAGAAGCTTCACTACCGATTCGACTACGAGAGGCACGGGGGCACCCCCCTGCTGGGGGTGAGGGGAACGGTGATAAAGGCCCACGGGCGTTCCAAGGCCAGGGCCATAAGCAACGCCCTGATGGTGGCAAGGGACTTCGTGGCCAAGCGCGGCGTCCAGACCATAGAGGACGAACTCGCCAAGGGGGGAATATAGATGTCTAAGTTGGGCGGCTTCGGTGCGACGGTGATGGGCACCGGAATGGCCATCCCCGGCAGGGTGGTCACCAATCAGGATCTGGAGCGGATGGTGGACACCTCCGACCAGTGGATCGTGGAGCGCACCGGCATAAGGACCCGGTACGTGGCGGAGGAGGGGGTGTTGACCACCGATCTGGCGGAGGCGGCCTCCCGGGAGGCCCTTCGGAATGCGGGGGTGGCCCCGGAGGACCTGGACCTGATACTGGTGGGCACCAACTCGCCGGACACCCTCTTCCCCGCGGTGGCGGCCAAGCTTCAGGGGCGTCTTGGCGCCGTGAGGGCCGGGGCGGCGGACGTGCAGTCCGGTTGTACCGGGTCCCTCTACGCCATGGCCATGGCGGCGGGGGGCATAGCCAGCGGGGCCTTCAGACACGTGCTGGTGGTGGGGGCGGAGGTGCTGTCCAGGATGATAGACTGGACCGATAGGAACACCTGTGTCCTGTTTGGAGACGGGGCCGGGGCGGTGGTGATGGGGCCCGCCTCCTGCGGCGGAGGCCGGGTGGAGGGCTTCTCCCTCCGGGCGGACGGCACCAAGCACGACCTGATCACCTTCATGGGGGGGCTCGTGGAGCACCCCGCATCGGAGGAGACCTTGGCCGCGGGGATGCATCACGTTAAGATGAAGGGCAACGACGTGTTCAAGTTTGTCAACCGGGAGATACCCCCCTTCATAGACGGCTTCCTGGAGGAGATGGGGCTCTCCCCCGAGGAGGTGGCCCACTGGGTGTTCCACCAGGCCAATTGGAGGATAATAGATGGGGTATTGAAGCGCATGGGGCTTCCGGAGGACCGGGCGGTGGTGAACCTGGACAGGTACGGGAACACCTCCTCCGCCTCGATATTGATGGCCCTGCACGAGGCGGTGTCCTCCGGAAGGGTGTCCAAGGGGGACCGGGTCCTGATGTCTTCCTTCGGAGCTGGCATGACCTACGGAGCATTGTTGCTCCAGTATTAGGAGGTGAAGAGCACCTTTGATGCGGACCAACAGGGTTGTTGAGCTTACGGGGATAAGGTTCCCGGTCTTCCAGGGCGGGATGGCCTGGGTTGCGGACGCCCAGCTGGCGGCGGCGGTCAGCAATGCGGGTGGGCTTGGGATAATAGCGGCGGCCAACATGCCGCCGGAGCTGTTGGATCAGGAGCTTAGGAAGGTTCGGGAGCTCACCGACGGGCCCTTTGGCCTGAACATAATGCTCCTTTCCCCCACCGCGGACGACGCCATAGATCTGGCCGCGTCCCACCGGGTGCCGGTGATCACCACCGGGGCGGGCAAGCCCGGCAAGGTGATAGAGCGGCTGAAGCCCCTGGGGGCCAAGGTGATCCCGGTGGTGGGCTCCGCGGTCCACGCCAGGCGGGTGGAGCAGCAGGGGGCAGATGCGGTGATCGCCGAGGGGATGGAGTCCGGGGGGCACATAGGGGAGATATCCACCTTTGCCCTGGTGCCCCAGGTGGTGGACTCGGTGTCCATCCCGGTCATAGCCGCCGGGGGCATCGCGGACGGCAGGGGAGTGGCCGCCGCCTTTGCCCTGGGGGCTGAGGGGGTCCAGATGGGGACTCGGTTCGTGTGCGTCCGGGAGTGCAACGTGCACGGGGCCTACAAGGACATGATCCTCAAGGCGGGAGACAGGAGCACGGTGGTGACCGGCAGGTCCACCGGGCATCCGGTCCGGTGCCTGAAGAACAAGTTCTCCGCCAAGTTCGAGGAGATGGAGCGTTCCGGCGCCTCGGTGGAGGAGCTGGAGGCCTTCGGATCCGGTAGGCTTCGGGCCGCGGTGGTGGATGGGGACGTGGAGTGGGGGTCCGTCATGGCGGGCCAGTGCGCCGGGATGATCGACGACGTGCCCTCCGCTTCGGAGGTGATCCGCCGGATCTTTGCCCAGGCGGCGGATCAGATGGATCGGATGTCGGAGCTGGGCCGGTTCTTCCGGTCCCTCTGCATGGAGGAGGTTGGCTGATATGAGCGGTTACGCCCTTGTTTTCCCCGGCCAGGGGGCTCAGGAGGTGGGGATGGGCAGGGACTTCTACGAGGCCTACCCCGCCGCCCGGCGGGTCTTCGAGGAGGCCAACCGTGCCCTGGATTTCGACCTGACCAAGGTGATCTTTGAGGGTCCGGAGGAGGAGCTCAAGAAGACCGCCATAACCCAGCCGGCGATCCTAACCGTGTCGGTGGCGATCCTCTCCGCCGCCCGGGAGGACGCGGGGATACCCCTGGAGCCCATGTTCGTGGCGGGTCACAGCCTTGGGGAGTACACCGCCCTGGCGGCCGCGGGGGCCATCTCGGTGGCGGACGCGGTGAGGCTGGTGCACCTTAGGGGGAGCCGGATGCAGGACGCGGTGCCCCTGGGGGTTGGCGCCATGGCGGCGGTAATGGGGCTCGAGGGGGAGGCCATAAGGGAGATCTGCCAGCGGGCCTCCACCAAGGGGGTCTGTGAGATGGCCAACTACAACGCCCCGGGGCAGATAGTCATCTCCGGCGAGGCCCCGGCGGTGGAGGCCGCGGCGGAGATGCTCAAGGAGGCGGGGGCCTCCAAGGTGATCCCGTTGAAGGTGAGCGCCCCGTTCCACTGCTCCCTCATGCGTCCCGTGGCGGACCATCTGCGGGAGGCCTTCACCTCCGTCCGGTGGGGGGAGCTGAGCTGCCCGCTGGTCTCCAACGTGGACGCCAAGCCCAGGAGGGACATGGGGGAGATCCGGGAGCGGCTCCTGGAGCAGACCTACTCCCCGGTGCTCTGGCTCGACAGCATGAGGGCCATGGCGGACTCCGGCGTGGATGCCTTCATCGAGTTCGGCCCCGGCAACGTGCTCACCGGCCTTGCCAAGCGGTGTGTCAAGGGCAAGCGGGCCAAGAGCGTTTCCAAGGTGTCCGATCTGGAAGGGTTGCTTGATTTTATAAAGGGAGGAAACTAGAATGGCTTCGCACCGGAGGGTGGCCCTGGTGACCGGGGCCAGCAGGGGGATCGGCCGGGCAATAGCCCTCAGGCTGGCCCAGGAGGGTTTCCGGGTGGCGGTGAACTACAACTCCTCGGAGGAGAAGGCCCTCGAGGTGGTCTCCCAGATAGAGGCCGCCGGGGGGGAGGCCAAGGCCTTCCGGGGGGACGTGAGCGACCCCCAGGCGGTGGCGGTGCTGTTCAAGGAAGTGGAGGAATCCTTTGGTCCCGTGGACGTGCTGGTAAACAACGCGGGCATAACTCGGGACGGCCTCATCCTCAGGATGAAGGAGTCTGACTGGGACGAGGTCATCAAGACCAACCTTACCTCCGCCTTTCTGTGTGTGAAGCAGGCCCTGAAGGGGATGACCAGGGCCCGTTGGGGTAGGATAATCAACGTGAGCTCCGTGGTGGGCCTGGTGGGCAACCCGGGGCAGGCCAACTACTGTGCCGCCAAGGCGGGCCTCGTAGGGTTCACCAAGAGCGTGGCCCGGGAGGTGGCCAGCCGGGGGGTTACCGCCAACGTGGTGGCCCCGGGCTACATAGACACCGATATGACCAGGGTGCTTGGCGAGTCGGTCAAGGATGCCCTCATGGGGCAGATACCCCTTGGGAGGGTCGGCACGCCGGAGGACGTGGCTTCTCTGGTGGCCTTCCTGGCCTCTGACGGGGCCTCCTACATCACCGGACAGGTGATAGCCGTTGATGGCGGAATGACCATGTAGCTTGGAAGGAGGTGAAAGACATGCAGATGGAGGAACTTATGTCCCGCTTGAAGGAGATAGTCGTGGACCGTCTGAACGTGGAGGAGGACCAGATAAAGCCCGAGGCCTCCTTCGTGGAGGACCTGGGTGCGGACTCCCTGGACATCGTGGAGCTCATCATGGGCATCGAGGAGGAGTTCGACATCGAGATCCCCGACGAGGACGCGGAGAAGCTCGCCACCGTGGGTGATGCTATCAACTACGTGAAGGCCAAGCTCGGCGTCGAGGAGTAGTGTTGCGAGGGGGGATGGGTACCGCCATCCCCCATATGATTAAACAAATAACAATTAAAGAATAGATAAACCAGAACCGTATGCTGCGGGAGATAAAACCCTCGTGAAAAGGGAGTGACCTAGTTTGAGAAGAGTCGTCGTCACGGGCCTCGGAGTCGTAAGCCCCATAGGACTTGGACGAGAGACCTATTGGCGTGCCCTGGAGGAGGGCCGCAGCGGTGTTGGCACCATCTCTCTCTTCGACGCCACCGACTATGCGGTGAAGATAGCCGCGGAGGTTAAGGACTTCAACCCAGAAGATTGGATGGACAAGAAGGAGGCCCGCCGGGCGGACCGGGTCATCCACTTCGTCACCGCTGCCGCCGCCATGGCGGTTAAGGATGCGCAGCTGAACGTGCATCAGATAGATCCCTACCGCTTCGGAGTCTACATCGGGAGCGGCGAGGGGGGAATCCAGACCACCAACGATAACTACGGGATCCTCCGGGACAAGGGCCCTTCCCGGGTGAGCCCTTTCTTCGTTCCCATGATGCTCAGCAGCATGCCCGCCGCCTACGTGGCCATAACCTACGGGGCCAAGGGGCCCAACATGGCGGTGGTTACCGCCTGTGCCTCCGCCACCCACAGCATGGGTGAGGCCTACGAGACCATCCTAAGGGGCGATGCGGACGTGATGATCACCGGTGGGGCCGAGGCGGCCATCACCCCCATAGCCATGGCGGGCTTTGCAGCCCTGAAGGCCCTGTCCACCCGGAACGACGAGCCCGAGAGGGCCTCCAGGCCCTTTGACATGGGGCGCGACGGGTTCGTCATGGGGGAGGGGGCCGGGGTCCTCATCTTCGAGGAGCTGGAGCACGCCCTAAACAGGGGTGCCAACATCCTGGCGGAGGTGGTGGGCTACGGCAACACATGCGACGCCTACCACATAACCGCCCCGGATCCCGAGGGGGATGGACCCAAGAGGGCCATGGAGATGGCCATTCGGAAGGGCAACCTGAGGCCCCAGGACGTGGACCTCATCAACGCCCACGGCACCTCCACTCCCCTGAACGACAAGATGGAGAGCGCCGCCATCCGGGCGGTCTTCGGTGACCACGCGGACAATCTGCTGGTGAACTCCACCAAGTCCATGATCGGTCACTGTCTGGGAGCCGCTGGGGCCCTGGAGGCCATTGCAGCCCTCCAGTCCATCGTGGAGGGTGTGGTGCACCCAACCCTCAACTACGAGGAGCCGGACCCGGAGTGCAACGTCAACGTGGTGGGCCCCAAGGCGGTCAAGAGGGACGTGCGCTGCGTCCTGGTCAACAACTTTGGCTTCGGGGGCCACAACGCGGTGCTGGCCTTCAAGAAGTACGAGGGGTAGTTCATGCAGGACCTGGAGGCCTTCCATAGGGCTCTGGAGGAGCTGCAGGATCGGGTTGGGTATCGGTTCGCCGATACCCAACTTTTAATTGAGGCCCTGACTCACTCGTCCTTCGCCAACCAGGCCCAGCTGGGCTACTGCAACGAGAGGCTGGAGTTCCTGGGGGACTCGGTGCTGGGGCTATGTGTGGCGGAGGAGCTCTACCGGCGGCACCCCTCCGAGAGGGAGGGGCGGCTCACCAAGCTAAAGTCCACGGGGGTCTCGAGCCACAACCTGGCCCGCTCCGGCAGGGCCATCGGGCTGGACCGGGTCCTCCGGGTGGGGAAGGCCATAAAGGTGGGGCCCTCGGAGGGCATGGTGGCGGACGCCATGGAGGCCCTGATCGGGGCGGCCTACCTGGACGGGGGGCTGGAGGCCGCCCGGGGGATCGTAAGCCGCCACGTGTCCCTTGACTCCCTGTCGTCCCAGGACCCCAAGTCGGCCCTCCAGGAGATGGCCCAGCGGCTGGGTATACCGCTGCCCAGCTACCGCCTGGTGGAGGTCCGAGGTCCGGAGCATCGGGCCACCTTCGTGGTCCAGGTGTGGCTGAAGGGGGAGCTCATGGGGGTCGGAAATGGCGGCAGCCGCCGGGAGGCGGAGTCGAAGGCGGCCTCCGCGGCCCTCAACAGGCTCCAGGGGGGCTAGGGGCGACTTTCTTGCAACCGGTTGCATAAACGGCCATTGGGGTGTAAACTACCCCTCGAAGCCTTTAAGCGGGTCCGGAGAGGCCCCAAGGCGGGGAGGGATGGGAATGATCCGGTTTGTTGAGCGGAATGAGTTGGCATGGAGGGGATCCCCTTCGGGGGTTCCCCTCCTTTTTTCATGGTTTACGGGGGTGTGAGCTTTGAAGGTCAAGGCTAGGCTCATGGACAAGGGGGATGTGGAGAGGGCCCTCAAGAGGATGGCCCACGAGGTGGTGGAGGACGCCAAGGGTTTGGAGGGGCTGATGCTGGTGGGCATCCAGCGAAGGGGGGTCTACCTGGCCCGGAGGCTTAGGGACCTAATCCTCCAGTTTGAGGGTGCCAAGGTTCCCTGTGGGGAGCTGGACATAACCCTCTACCGGGACGACCTGACCATGTTGAGCGACCAGCCCATCGTGAGGAGCACCTCCATGCCCGAGGACCCCACGGGGAAGAGGATGGTGCTGGTGGACGACGTGATATATACCGGCAGGACCGGTAGGGCGGCGCTGGACGCGGTGATGGACCTGGGAAGGCCCGCCCGGATCCGGCTGGCGGTGCTGATCGACCGGGGACACCGGGAGCTCCCCATCCAGCCGGACTTCGTGGGCAAGAACGTGCCCACCTCCAGGAGCGAGGTGGTGGAGGTGCGGCTAGAGGAGATAGACGGGAAGGACGAGGTGGTAATCTGTGACCGGGACTGACGTGAGGTGCGTTAGGTGGACCAGGCGGCACGTGCTTGACGTGGAGGGCTGGAGCAGGGACGAGATCTACATGCTCCTCGAGCAGGCCAGGCACATGGAGGACCTCCTGTCCAGGCCCATCAAGAAGGTCCCCGCCCTGCGGGGGAAGCTGGCGGTTAACCTCTTCTTCGAGAACTCCACCAGGACCCGGGTCTCCTTCGAGCTGGCGGAGAAGATGCTCTCTGCCGACGTGGTCAACTGGTCGAGCTCTGGTTCCAGCACTGCCAAGGGGGAGACCCTGAGGGACACCGCCTGGACCCTGGAGGCCATGGGGGCCGACGTGGTGGTCATAAGGCACGGGGCGGTGGGGGCTGCCTCATACCTGGCCAGCAAGCTCAAGCGGGCGGTGGTGATGAACGCCGGGGACGGGGCCCACGCCCACCCCACCCAGTGCCTGCTGGACCTCTACACCGCCTGGAAGCACCTGGGGGACCTGGAGGGGAAGCGGGTGGCCATCGTGGGGGACGTGGAGCACAGCCGGGTTGCCCGGAGCGACATCATAGGGTTCAGGACCCTGGGCTGCCAGGTGACCCTATCGGGGCCCTCCACCCTGATGCCCTTCCAAGTTGATCACCTGGGGGTCCAGTACGAGAGGGATGTCCGCAGGGCCACCGAGGGGGCGGACGTGATCTACCTGCTCAGGATCCAGCGGGAGAGGCAGCAGGACGGGCTCTTCCCCTCCGTGGACGAGTACCACCGGTTCTGGGGCGCCACGGAGGAGCTGGTGAGGGAGGTCAACCCCAAGGCGTTGGTGATGCACCCGGGCCCCATAAACCGGGGGGTTGAGATCGAGAGCGCCCTGGCGGACGGGGAGAACAGCGTGATCCTTGAGCAGGTCCGAAGCGGCGTGGCGGTCCGGATGGCCCTGCTCTACCTTTGCGCGGGAGGTGCGGCCTGATGGATTTCGTCATAAAGGGAGTTCGGGTCTTCAGCGGTGGGTCCATATCGGAGGAGCTCTGGAACGTGGGGGTCCAGGGGGGCAGGGTGGCCATGGTATCCCGGGAGCTCCCCCAGGGGCTCGATGCCCCCTCGTACGATGGGCAGGGTGGGGTCCTGGTGGCCGGGATGGTGGACATCCACTGCCACCTTCGGGAGCCCGGGTTCGAGTGGCGGGAGGACCTGAGGTCCGGATCCGCCGCGGGGGCCGCCGGGGGGTTCACCTGCCTGGTGGCCATGCCCAACACGGATCCCCCGGTGGACGTCCCCTCCGGGGTGGAGCACCTGGCCCTGAAGGGATCCTCCCTGGAGGGCGCCCGGGTGGTCCCCGCCGGTTGCGTGAGCAAGGGGCGTCGTGGGGAGGAGATGGCGGAGCTACTAAAGATGGTTGAGGCCGGGGCGGTGCTCTTCACCGACGACGGAGCCCCGGTCAGGAGCTCATCCCTCCTGAGGCTGGCCCTCATGTACCTGCGGGGCACCGGCGTCAGGGTGATGGAGCACCCGGAGGATACTTCCCTCTCGAAGGGGGGACAGGTCCACGAGGGGCGGATAAGCGCCTTAAGCGGCCTCAAGGGGATCCCTTCCGCATCGGAGGACCTGGCGGTAATGCGGGCCATAGAGCTGGCCCGGGAGACCCGAGGGGCGGTGCACCTGACCCACCTGAGCTCCAAGCGCTCCGTGGATCTGGTTAGGAGGGCCAAGGCTGAGGGGGTGGACGTGACCTGCGACGTGACCGCCCATCACCTGACCTTCTGTGAGGAGGACGTGATGGTCTCCGGCTACTCAGGGGCGTTCAAGGTGAACCCACCCCTGCGCTCCCAGGAGGACCGGGAGGCCCTGTGGGCGGCTCTGGCGGACGGCACGGTGGATGCCATAGCCACCGACCACGCCCCATGGCACCTGGACGAGAAGGATCTGCCCTTCCAGGAGGCCTCCTTCGGGATCGCCTCCCTGGAGTGCGCCGTGCCGGCGGTGATAGACGGGGCCCTCAAGAGGGGGGTGCGGCTTGAGCGGGTCCTGGACGCCCTGTCCGTCTCCCCCCGTAGGATCGCCTCCCTGCCCCCGGTGGCCATAAGGGAGGGGGATCCGGCGGACATGACCCTGCTGGACCTCCAGATGGTGGCCCGGGTGGACTGCAGGTCCTGGAGGAGCAAGTGCAGGTTCAGCCCCTTCGACGGGGCGGTGCTCAAGGGCTGGCCGGTGATGACCGTGGTGGGCGGCCGGCTGTCCTGGGAGGCCCAGGATAGATGAGCTGCGGCTCTCACCGCTTGCCCCGGAGGATACCCGGCACGGTTACCCGGGTGGAGCTGTTCCCCCCCCAGGTGGGGATGATCTGGGTCCGGCCCCAGGAGACGATGGGGCCCTGGGGACCGGGGCAGTTCGCCATGGTCTTCCCCTCCGCCTCGAACGACCCGCTTCTGGGCAGGCCCCTGGGCCTGGCGGGGCAGGTGGACGGGCAGTTGCTCTTCCTGTGCCGGGGTGTGGGGCGGGGGACCCGGATGCTCCTCTCTTCCCCGCCGGGGTTCCTGGTCCACCTGGTGGGCCCCCTGGGGAGTCCCCTGGCCCCCCTCGAGGAGTCCAAACTGATCCTCCTGGGGGGTGGGGTGGGGCTAGCGGCGCTCCTTCCCCTGGCGGACCGGGCGGATCGCCTACTGTGGGCGGTCAGGGATGGGACCTGGGCGGGGCTCATGGACCGGTGCTCCGAGGCCCTTGGCCTGGATCGGGATCGCTTGGTCCCCGTCTTCGAGGACGGGCCCCCCGGGGAGGGGTGCAACGGGGTGGAGGCCCTATGCAGGCTCCCCATGGATCTTAAGGGATCCACGGTGGTTGCCTGCGGGCCTTCCGGGATGCTTCGGGCGGTTTGGGAGCTGGGAAGGGAGAGGGGCTTCCGATCCCTCCTGGGGCTTGAGAGGCGGATGGCCTGCGGATTCGGTGGATGCATGGGGTGCGCCATAGACCTTAAGGGGGGCGTGCGGGCCCGGGTATGCAAGGACGGGCCCTTCTTCTGGGGGGAGGATCTGGACCATGAGGCCTTCGACTGATCCGGTGGGCTCCGGGGTGGATGGACCGGTGAACGTGGACCTGAACGGGCTTGGGCTATCGTCGCCGGTGGTGGTGGCCTCTGGGGTGCTCCCCATGGACGGGGAGGTGTGGAGCTCCATGGAGGGGGTGGGGCTCATATGTACCAAGGGGATCACCCTGGAGCCTAGGGCGGGCAACCGGGGGGAGAGGCTCGTGGAGACCCCCTCTGGGCTCCTCAACAGCATAGGGCTTGAGAACCCGGGGATTGATCGCTTCCTGGAGGCCATCCTGCCGGATCTCCTGAGGTCCCGTAGGTCCCTGGGTCTCAACGTGGCCTTCTCCTCCCTAGGGGAGCTGGAGGAGCTCATCGGCCGGATCGGGGACAGGGCCGCTTCGGTGGAGGTGCTGGAGCTGAACCTGTCGTGCCCCAACGTGGACCGGGAGGGGGCCGTATGGGGGGAGTCCCCGGAGAGGACCTTCGAGGCGGTGAGGCTGGCCCGATCCCTGTGGCCCCGCAGCGTGTGGGCTAAGCTGACCCCCCAGGCGCCGGACGTGGCGGCGGTGGCTCGGGCGGCGGAGGAGGCGGGAGCCCATTGCCTGGTGGTGGCCAACACGTGGCTCGGGGCGGAGGTGGACCTGGAGGCGGGGGCTCCGGTCTTCAAACGGGTGGTGGCGGGCCTCTCGGGACCCGCGCTGCTGCCCCTCACGTTGAGGCTCCTCTTCCAGCTCTACCCCAAGGTGTCGGTGCCCCTGGTGGCCTGTGGGGGCATATGCTCCCCCCAGGACGCCCTGAAGGCCATAATGGCTGGCGCGTCGGCGGTCCAGGTGGGGACCCAGCTCTTCAGGGACCCGGGCTGCTGCGGAGAGATCCTTGAGGGGATCCGGTCCTTCCTGGACTCCAGGGAGCTGTCGGTTTCCAGGTTGGTGGGGTGCGCCCACAGGGCCTCCCGGTGATCCGCCGGGATTTCCTTGACATGTAGGAGGTATTCATATGGACGCTAGAGATAGGCTGGTTTTGGCCCTGGATCTGGAATCCCCCAGGGGCTGTCTTGAGCTACTGGGCCGGGTGGGGGATAGGATCGGTCGGGTGAAGGTGGGGCCCAGGATCTTCGCCCTGGGTGGGCTTGGGTTCATCCGGGAGCTGGTGGATGGGGGATACCGGGTCTTCCTGGACCTCAAGCTTCACGACATTCCCAACACGGTGGCCCTGGCGGTGGAGGCCCTGGCGTCCCACCGGATATGGGCCCTCACGGTCCACGCCGCCGGGGGATTTGAGATGATGCGGCGGGCGGTGGAGTGCCGGGGGGACATGGACATCCTGGCGGTTACGGTGCTCACCAGCCTGGGGGAGGATGCGTGGGCCCAGGTTTCCCCCGGGTGCCCCATGGGGGACGCCATCGCGTCCCGGGCCCGGCTGGCCCATAGGGCGGGGGTACAGGGGCTAGTGTGTAGCCCCCTGGACCTGGAGATCGTGACCTCCGCCGCCCCGGGGCTTGCCACGGTGGTGCCCGGCATAAGGTTTCAGGGGGGAGAGGTCCACGATCAGGCCCGGGTCATGGGTCCCCGGGAGGCGGTGGCTTCCGGGGCGTCGTTCCTAGTGGTGGGGCGCGCCATCCTGGAGAGCCCCGACCCGGCGGGGACCATCGAGTCCATGGTGGAGATGATGGAGGTGGGGAACTGATGGGGGCTCTGCTGGCGGGGGAGGACCTGGAGAGGTTCAAGTCCATGATGGAGAGGAGCGGCGGGCACCTCAAGGGCCACTTCCTCCTTTCGTCGGGGCTTCATAGCTCCGATTACCTGCAGTGCGCCCTGTTCCTGTCCAACCCCTCCTACGCCTCCTGGGCGGGGGAGAGGCTGGCCAGGGGGGCGGAGGATCTGGGGGCCCAGGTGGTGGTATCCCCCGCCCTGGGTGGGCTGATAATAGGCCACGAGGTGGCCCGTCACCTGGGGCTTTCCTTCATATTCACCGAGAGGGAGGGGGGGATCATGAGGCTCCGTCGCTTCCCCAACCCGGGGGCAGTGAGGTTCCTGGTGGTGGAGGACGTTTTCACCACCGGCAAGTCCACCCTGGAGGTGGTGGAGGTGATGGAGGCCTTCGGTGCCCGCTGGGTGGGGGCCCTGTCGATGGTGAACCGATCCGGGACCCAGGACCTCTTCCCGGTCCCCACCAGGTCCCTTTGGGAGACCTCCTTCCCGGTGTACGATCCCGAGATCTGCCCCCTGTGTGGCGCCCATCAGCCCCTGGTGAAGCCCGGCAGCCGTTTCGTGTGATAACCTTAGGGGGTGTGGGGCCAAAACTTGCGAGGGGGTATGCTCCTTATGCTTCTGATGAGGGGTAGTGAGCCCGCTTCCTGGGTGAAGGGGTGGGTACGTCGTCAGGTCTCCGCCCTCGGTGGGTGTTGTCTTGCCTCCGTGTCGGTGTCCAGCCACGGGGCGTCGGAGGCTTACAGGAGGAACCAGATAAGGGCCTGCCAGGAGGCGGGGATCCTGGTCCGTCCGGTGGACGTGGCCCCATCTCTTGGGATCTTGGGCCTCATTGAAACCATCCGGGAGCTCAACGGGGACCGTGAGGTGGACGGGATCATCGTCCAGACCCCCTTGCCGGAGGGGTGGGACCTGTCGGAGGTCCTTCAGGCCATGGATCCCGCCAAGGACGCGGAGGGGGTTCACCCGGAGAACCTGGGGAAGCTCTTCCTGGGGGTCAAGGGGCACCCCCTGCCTTGCGCCGCCTGGGCCGCGGTGGGGCTGTTGGAGTGGTATGGGCTTTGGGACCTGTCCGGCATGGTATGTGCGGTGGTGGGGCACAGCGTGAACGTGGGGCGTCCCATCGGGGCCCTGTTGCTCCAGCGGAATGGCACGGTGCTCCAGATGCACAAGCACACCCCCCGGGATGTCCTGGAGGAGCTCGTATCCTCGTCCCAGGTGGTGATATCCGCCACCGGCGTTCCGGGCCTCATAGGTCCCGGGATGGTTCGTCCCGGCGCATGGGTGGTGGACGTGGGCACCACCCCAACCGAGAGGGGGCTCGCGGGGGACGTGGATCCCCAGTGCGCCTCGGTGGCCCACGGGTTGAGCCCCGTCCCCGGTGGCGTTGGCCCCTTGACGGTGGCCCTTCTGATGGCTAACTTGGTGCTCTTGGCTAGCAAACGAAGGAACGGAAGGCCGGTGGAGCTTGAAAGTGTCCGACAGGAAGCTTAGATGGCGGTTGCTGCTGGGATTGGTCCTGGCGGTGGGGTTGTCGGGCCCCGCCGCCGCCCTTGAGGTGTGGGCCTCCTCCCCGTGGCTGACCCAGATGATGAGGTTCATGGTGGGGGTGCAGGGCAAGGTGCACCCCGTCAGGTGGTGGACCGAGGACGGTCGGGTGGTCCGGGTATCTTCCCCCCGGGGACCGGTGATGGCCCTGGACCCCAAGGAGGCGGCGGAGGCAGGGGTTTCGAGGAGCCCTTCCCTCCGGGTCCTTTTTGATCGGCCCCTGCCCCTGGGGGAGCTCAAGGGGGAGAGCGCCTACTTCGATCCGGCGGCGCTGCCATTCATAGGTCAGCGGATCCTCCAGGTCCTGGCCACCCAGGATCCGGCCAACTACCGCTACTACCAGCGCAGGCTGGCGGAGCTCCAGGCCCGGATAGACAGCACCATGGACGTGGGCCGTCAGCTGCTCAAGGGGGTTGGGGTCCTGGATCTCACCGGATGCGCCGGCCCGTGGATAAGGTCCGCTGCCGCCACCTCCGCCCGGCCACCGGGGGACCTGTGGCGGGCCTGGGAGGGGGGGGGCCGGATGGACCTCCTCAAAGGGGCCCTGGACGCGGCGGGGCGAAAGGGTTGGGTCGTGGTGATGGACCCCTGGACCCCGTCCCCGGTGGCGTCCGTGGTGTCCGCCTCGGGGGTCCGGGTGGTCAGGCTCTCTCCCCCCAAGGGGGACGACATGTTCCTTTACTATTACGACCTGTACCTTCAGGTCTGGAACTTTGCCCGCCGCTAAACCTCCGGGGCGGAGGAGTCTATCTCCTCTTCGGTCTTGGTTATCAGCTCCTCCGCTCTGTCCAGCCCGAAGATCTTTATGGCCAGCAGGGTGCCGATCAGGACCCCCGAGTACTCCACCAAGCCCCTCCATCCAACCGCTAGCATGCCCGCCACGTTGGTGGGCACCAGAAGGCGGAAGGCGGCGGCCCCTCCCCCCTCGGCGGCGCCGCTGCCGCCAGGGGTGGGGATAAAGTAGAGGGCGAAGAGCAACAGGGCCTGCAGGAGGACGGACTTGAAGTACTCCACCGGTAGCCCCATGGCCCAGATGAGACAGGGGAGCACCGAGAGCTGGGCCATCTGCTGCAGGAAGGTGAAGATCGCCCCCAGAAGGATGTGCCCCTTGCCGTTCTGCCAGAAGGACCGCATGTTCTCGTTGTATATGTCCACCTCGGCGTTCACGTGCCGTATGATCCTCCGGAGCCTGTTGGGACCTATCAGCCCCAGCCGTTTCAGCAGCATAGTTATAACCGCCGACGTCCTCTTGACCAAGGAGGGCCTGAGCAGGCTTATGGCCACCACCGCCCAGATGGCGCACATGACGGAGGTTATGTATATGGCCAGGTCCCGGATCAACCTCTGCCCCTGGAGGATGTTGGGGGAGAAGATCATGGCGAGGGGAATGGCCATCCCCAGGATAAGCAGGGTCATCATGGTCCTCACCAGGGTGACCGCAACCCCCTTGCCCACCGGAATTCCGTTCCTGTAGAGGAGGTATATCTGAAATGGTCCCCCGCCGCTCTGCATGGGGGTTATGGCGCACCCGAAGTAGTTTATCCAGATCAGTGTGAGGGAGAGCCTGAGGGGTATCCGGTGGCCGCTCGCCCTGGCTATGGCGGAGAAGCGCAACGCGTCGAAGAGCCATATCAGGGGCACAAGGGACGCCGCCATGGTCAGCTTCCAGCGGTCAGCCCTGAGGAGCAGGTCTATGGAGCCCCTGTCCACTGTAAGGGCTATGGTGCCTATGCTGACGCAAGAGGCCACCAGCAGGAACAGGTAGAGCCCCTTCTTGACCTTCATGTGGGGATCCTCCCTGGCGCGGCCATCAGTTGGCCGCCCGGTCGGCTTCCTCCCGGAGCTTCGCTATGTGGGGGGCCAGACGCTGGACCGTGGGAATCAGCTCCTCCCGGATCTTGAGGGCCATCTGGAGGAACTTGCCCTCCTTGAGGGGGGAGGCCACGTTCTCCAGGGCGGCCTGAAGGGCCCCGTAGTCCTCCGCCATCCCGTCCCCCTGGTCCGACGTTCCCAGCAGCATCCCGCAGTGCTGCACCACCTGAAGTACCCATCCTATGCCCTCCGTGGCCTGCTGGAACAGCTTCAGCGCCTCCTCGGTGGATCCACCCTCCAGCTTGTCCGCCACGGCGGATATGCCGTTAACCAGGATGGGGAAGTACTCCTCGGTCTGCACCAACGACTCCCTCACCAGGACCCTTATGTCCTTGGTGGTGGCCCGGACCTCTGATCCGGCGGAGGAGGCCAGAAGGGCCTCCTCGGAGATGTCGTTGTCGTCCAGTTGCCAACCCATCACCACCCGGCCCCCCATGGCGGCCCTCTCCTTTATGGCCCTCACTACCTCACCGATAGATGCGTCCACCGACCGGTTGAACTCCGCCTCATCCACGAAAAACCTCATTCCATCGTCCTCCTTAAGCGGGAGCGTTCGTACCATGACCCAACGAATTCTAACACACCGGGGATGGAGCCATATTAAATGCCAGTTAGACAATCCCCTGGGCGGTTCTGATAAAATGATCCAATGATGCGATGGCCCCTGCTTTTTGATCATATGGAGGCCTCCTTGGCGCCCCTTGGGGGTGTCCTATGGGGGGCCAACCTGGCGGTGCTGCTGGCCCTTTTGGTTAAGGAAGGGCTCCTGCTCGGGCGATCCGTGGAGGGCCCGGTGTCCTTTGAGGGCCTCCCTTGGAGGGATCTGGTGTTAGCCCCGGTGGCCTGTGCGGTGGTGTGGCTCTGTCAGCCCCTGGGCCCCGTGGGGCCTGCGCTCAGACCAGCGATGCCCGCCCTATGGATCCTAGGGGGCCTGGTGGCCCTGTATGGCCTGGCATCGGACCGTGGTAGCCCGGGTGTCACTGACCCCCTGTGGGGGCTCGTGGCGTCCCTGGCAGGCCTCCTGGTGCGTCACAACCTATGGCTGCCCGGGGAGGTCCTGGGAGTGGAGGCCATGGTTAGCTTCCCCCTGTGGGAGGTCCTCACTCCGGTTGGCGTCGTGGGGTATTGGCTATGTGCTCTGGGGGCCCATCTATCCCTGGTGGGCCTCTGTCCCGGGGACGGGGGTACGCTCCGGTGGGTGGCCTACGCATCCGCGTGCCTGGTGGTCTCCCAGTGGTTCTTCGGTGCCTGGGCCCTTGAAGTGCCAGGCTGGTACCCGTACGGGCTGGTGAACTACTGGTTCGGGGTCATCAAACTGGTGTCCTCCGCCGGGCTTGGCGTATCCATGGGGCTGATGGGATGGTCCCAGGTGGCGCTTCCCCGGTGCCATAGGATATCGCTGCTGGGGGCCCTGCTTCTGGTGCTGTCCTCCCCGCTGGTGCGGTGGTGAGCTGACGGGTGTTTGGTAAAAAATAAAAAAGCTTTGGAATGGGGGCTTTCTTGGAATGGCGAAGGTAAGGGTCATACTGACCGGGGGCACCATAGGCAGCGACAGGGGGGGAGGGGGGGCCATGCCCAGTCGGGAGGCCTCGGACTTCCTCACCGGAACGTTACGGGACCTGTTCAACGACAGGGGGGTGGAGCCGGACTTCGTTTACCCCTGGGGGCGGGGGGGGATAGACAGCTCCGACATGTCCCCCTCCGGGTGGCTTCAGCTGACCCGGGGGGTAGTGGAGGGGATCTGCTCCGGAGCCTCCGGGGCCCTGATCCTTCACGGCACGGACACCATGGCCTACTCCGCCGCGTGGCTATCCCTGTGCCTCGCTGGCTGTCCCGTGCCGGTGGTGCTCACCGGCAGCCAGTTCACCAGGAACTACATGCCCGAGGATGGGACGGTGAACCTGAAGGGGGCCGTTCAGGTCATATGCTCCAACGTGAGGGGCGTGTGGGTCTACTTCAACTGGAAGCTGATCCAGGGCAACCGGGCCCACAAGGCCAGGGCATCGCACCCCGACGCCTTCACCGCCATGGGGGGCTTCCCCCTCTTCTTCAACCCCGAGTGGGGGCTGGCTAATGAGCCGGGGATCCCCGCCGGCTCGATCGGGTGGTCCCCGGGGGAGGAGCTTCAGCTGCTGATGGGCATGTCCGGTGATCAGGTGGACCGGGTTTGCGGCGCCATCCGGTGGATCTTCACCGCCCCGGGCTCCCCGGTGTGCCTCCACGGGGGGGAGGAGATACTGGGTGTGGTGGGCTACGGGGCGGGCAACATCCCCCAGCGGGTCAAGGGGGCCATACTGGAGGCCTACGCGGGGAGGGGCAGGAAGCCCATCATACTGGCCTGCAGCCAGGCGGAGGGGGACATGAAGAACCCGTCCCAGTACGCGGCGGTGGGCATGGGGTCCCTGGCCCGGGAGGGCTTCACCGTGATGGGACAGATGGACTACCCGGTGGAGTTCGTCCACGCCCTGGCCTGTTACTCCCTGTTGCTGAGCTCCTGCGGGGCGGATCCCGTTAAGGTGATGGGCCGGTATCTCAGGTCCTACAGCTGAGGTGGCCCCGAGGGATGACGCTGCTTCGGCGCGTTTGAGGACCCGTTTCCATAAACAAATGCTGAGCGGGGGGCCCATGGGCCCCCCGCGGCGTTGACATCTTTATAACAGGCCGAAGTGGGACAGCCTCCTTCGGCACTCCTCGGGGCCCAGGAGCTCCGCGATCTCGAAGACCCCGGGGCTCACCCTCCGGCCCGACAGGACGAACCTAAGGGGCATGGCCACGTCCTTGAGGCTGACCGCGTTCGACTCCCCGAAGGACCTGGCAAGGGCCTCCATGGCGGAGGCGCTCCAGGGCTCGCACCGGAGCATCTCCTGGAAGAAGGGGCGCAACCGGGCCTTGGTCTCCTCAGTCAGGTCCGATCCGTCGTACCGATCCAGGACACAGCGGAAGTCCACGAAGTAGTCGGTGTACTCCGCCAACTCCCTGGTGGTCTTTCCCCGGGAGGTCAGAAGGGTGACGGTCCTGGCCAGGTATTCCTCCCCGTGGCCGGACGGGTCCAGCCCCATCTCGATCCAGAAGGGGCGGACGAGCCTTAGCCTCTCCATGGGATCCAGCCGCTTCAGGTGCTCCTGGTTCACGTGGTTGAGCTTGTCCATGTCGAACACCGCCGCCCGCTTGGTGACCTTGGTTATGTCGAAGACCTTGGCGGCCTCGTGCCTGGTTATGATCTCCCTGTCCGCCCCAGGGGACCAGCCCAGTAGGGCCAGGAAGTTGAAGACCCCCTCGGGGATGTATCCCAGGCCGTGGTATTCGAAGACGCTGGTGGCCCCGTGCCTCTTGGAGAGCTTCTTCTTGTCCTTGCCCAAGATCATGGGGAGGTGGGCGAAGTTGGGCACCTGCCAGCCCAGGGCTCGGTAGAGGAGGATCTGCTTAGGCGTGTTTATCACGTGGTCCTCCCCCCGGATGACCCAGTTGATGCCCATGCAGTGGTCGTCCACCACCACCGCGTAGTTGTAGGTGGGCATCCCATCGCTCTTGATTATCACCATGTCCTTTATGGACCCGTCCTTGTTCACCGACACGTGGTCGCTCATCACCGATATGGGGCCGTAGACCGCGTCGTTGAACTCCACCTTCTCCCCGGTGGGGATCCTGAAGAGCACCGCCCCATCCTCCCGATAGGCCAGTCCCTTATCGATCAGCTCCTCCGCGTAGCGCCCGTAAGTTTCCAGCCGCTCCGACTGCCTGTAGGGCCCGTAGGGGCCCCCCACGTCGGGGCCCTCGTCCCAGTCCAGCCCTAGCCACTTTAGCCCCTCCAGGATGGTCTTCTCGTACTCGGCGGTGGACCTCTCCCGGTCCGTGTCCTCTATCCTCAGCACGAACTTGCCCCCGGTCCTCTTGGCCCACAGCCAGTTGAACAGCGCCGTGTGGGCCCCCCCGATGTGAAGGGCCCCGGTGGGGCTGGGGGCGAACCTAACCCTTACCTCCTCGGTCATCGAAATCCTCCTCGCGTCTCGGTGGTGTGAGACCACTTAATGTAAAATGGATCAGCCGGTTCATAATTATAATGGATGTGGTGGGCCGCGCCAGGTGTCCGGCCCCCTTTCAACGGGAACGGAGGAATGGCCTTGTCGGATAGGTTTCTGCTGGTTGATGGTCACGGCCTGGCATTTCGGGCCTTCTACGCCCTGCCGGCCCTTAGCGCCCCGGACGGGACGCCGGTGAACGCGGTGCTCGGGTTCCTCAACATGCTCTACAAGGTACTGGAGGATCAGCGCCCCACCGGCTGGGCGATCTTCTTCGACCCCCCGGGTCCGGTGATCCGAAGGGAGGTGCTGGAGTCCTACAAGGCGGGGCGCCGCCCGACCCCCCAGGAGTTCAAGGTCCAGCTTCCCATCATAATTGACCTCTTGGAGGCGCTGGGGCACCCGGTGCACGTCAGGGAAGGACAGGAGGCGGACGACGTAATAGCCGCCACGGCAGTCAACCTGTCGGGCAGCGGGGAGGTGGTGATCCTCTCGGCGGACAAGGACCTGCTCCAGGTCATCTCCCCATCGGTCAAGGTGTGCCGGCCAGTGAAGGGCGTGTCGGAGTTTCGGGTCTACGATCAGGAGGCCTTCCTGGAGGAGTACCGCTTCCCCCCGGCGCTGATGGCGGACTACCTGGCCCTGACCGGCGACTCGGTGGACAACATACCCGGCGTTCCCGGCATAGGGGACAAGGGGGCCCGGGAGCTGGTCTCCTCCCTGGGGCCCCTGGAGAGCATATACGAGGCCCTTGACCGGCTGTCCCCCGCCAAGCGCAAGCGCCTGGAGGAGGGGCGGGATCTGGCGTTCCTGAGCCGCCAGTTGGTGTTGCCGGTTCCCACCGAGTCCCTGGATGTCCGGGATCTGGTCCCTAGGGAGGCCCAGAGGGGAAGGGCCTTAAGGATACTGGAGGGGCTCGCCATGAGGCAGCTGATCCAGCGGCTGGGGCTGGATGGGGCGGACCGGGGAGCGGGCGTGGAGGTGTCCTCCCCTGGTGGGGCAGTTGAGTCCTCCCTTGAGGACCTGCTGGCATCCGGAACCTTGGCCCTGGTGGGCCGATGGGAGGAGCTCCAGCGGGGATCCTCTGAGCTGGCCCTGTGGGACAAGGCGGGTGGTCTATGGCGGGGCGCCGTGGATCTGGACCGGCTGAGGCGGATTTTGGAGGCCTTTGGGGACAGGGAGCTCCTCCTCTGGGATCAGAAGGGGCTGATCTCCGCCCTGGGTGACCTGCCCCGGGGCTGCTCCGTCATGGACCTCAAGCTATGCTACTATGGCCTGCACCCGGATAGGACAGCGGTGATGGGGCGGGATCTGGTGTCCGGGGCCCTGTCGGGCCAGTGGAACCCCTGGACTCTTTGGGACCAGATCAGGTCCGATCCCCTTTGGGAGGGGGTTCGGGAGCTGGTCACCCGTGTTGACCACCCCCTGTCGGCGGTGCTGGTGGACATGGAGAGGGAGGGTATAGGGCTTGACGTGGAGGGTCTCCGGGGGCTTAGGGAGAGGCTGGAGAGGGCCTTGGGGGCCCTGGAGGAGGGTATAGCCCGGGAGGCGGGGGCCCAGGTGAACCTCCAGTCCCCCAAGCAGGTGGCCTGGCTCCTATTCGAGAGGCTTGGCCTTCCCCCGGTGAAGCGAACCAAGACCGGTCTCTCCACCGACGTGGGTGTCCTGGAGGAGCTGTCCCGGCTGCCGGAGCCCCTGGGACGGGTGCCATCCATGATCCTGGAGCACCGGGAGATAAGCAAGCTCATAACCGCCTTCGTGAACCCCTTCCTGGAGCAGGGATCCTCCGGGGTGATCCGATCCACCTTCGACCAGACCGGCACCGGGACCGGCAGGCTCTCCAGCAGGGACCCCAACGTGCAGAACCTTCCCCAGTTCGGCCACTGGGCGGTGGAGTTCCGCCGCTGCCTGGTCCCGGTGGAGGAGGGGAACGTCTTCGTGTCCGCCGACTACTCCCAGATAGAGCTTAGGGTCCTGGCGCACCTCTCGGGGGAGGAGCGGCTCATCCGGGCCTTTGAGGAAGGGGCGGACGTACACGCCAGGACCGCCTCCTGGATATATGGGGTGGATCCCCAGGCGGTGAGTCCCGAGCAGAGGAGGTTCGCCAAGGTGGTTAACTTCGGCCTGCTCTATGGCATGGGGGCCCACGGGCTGGCCCAGCGGATGGGGGTCTCCAGATCCGAGGCGGCGGAGGTGATGGAGCGATACTTCAGCGCCCTGCCGGGGGTTAGGGAGTTCACCAGGCGGATGGTGGAGCAGGCCAAGGCCAGGGGCTATGCCGCCACTCTGATGGGGCGGGTGAGGCCCCTCTCGGAGGTGTCCACCGTGGAGGGCCGGGGGGCCGGGGCCATAGACCGGGTGGCCATAAACACCCCGATCCAGGGTTCCGCGGCGGACATAGCCAGGAAGGCCATGGTGGAGCTCCACCGGGCCCTGGCGGGTGGGGATTGCCGGATGGTCCTCCAGGTTCACGACTCCATAGTCTGCAGCGTCCCGGAGGGGATGGCGTCCCGGGTGGCGGAGTTGATGAGGGAGGTCATGGAGGGGGCGGCTAGCCTGTCGGTGCCCCTGGTGGTGGAGGTGAAGACCGGCGGGACCCTGGGGGATCTTTGACAACCTAAAGGTGAAGCGCTTATCATCAAGCCCGTTTGGTGTCTCGCGTCCAGTTGGAAGTGGAAATAAAGTCTGGTTTGGGGAGGAATGTGCACCGTGATGATGCAGTATCTCAGAAACAACGTGAAGGGCATAATGATAGGTGTGGTGGTGGTTTTCATCGTATCCTGCTTCGCCGGGTACGGAATGTACGTGAGGGGCAGGGGGTCCTCCGGCGGGGACTACCCGGTGGCCAAGCTGGACGGCAAGAAGATAATGAGGTCCCAGGTGGAGATGAGGCTTCGGGAGGTGGCGGAGCAGTTCGGTGACCGGGTAACCTCCGGGGACGTGCCAATGATCCGTCGGATGATCCTGGACGACATCGTGGTGGGGATGGAGCTCACCAAGGCCGCCAAGGCGGAGGGGATAAAGGTGGCCAAGGAGGAGGTTGACCAGTACCTGGCGTCCATGCAGGCCCAGTTCCCCACCAAGGAGGCCTACGACGAGTACCTGAAGAGGTCGGGGATGACCGAGCGGGAGCTGAGGCGCAAGGTGGAGGAGAACATCGCGGTGGGTAAGCTGATGGAGAAGGTCACCGCCTCCGCCTCGGTGGACGCCGGCGAGGTGCGCAAGTTCTACGACGCCACCAAGGATGCCTTCTTCAAGCGCCCCGAGGGTTACACGGTTAACGTGGTTGCCTTCCGGGGCAAGGAGGCGGCCCAGAGGGGGCGGGCCAGGCTCCTCAAGGGGGAGGCCTGGGACTCGGTGATGGGGGCCATGTCCGGGGACCTGGGGAACTTCACCCCCTACGACAAGCCCATCTTCGTCTCCAAGAAGGACCTGGCTGATGACCTCAAGTCGGTCATATCCCTGAAGGTGGGGTCCTACTCCAACCTGGTTAAGGTGGGCAGCGACGATTACCTGATGGTGCTCAAGCGCTCCAACGAGAAGGAGCGGGTCATGGCCTTCGACGAGGTGAAGGAGCAGATAGAGGGGGTTCTCCTGGATCAGAAGAGGGGGCAGATGCAGCGGGCCTACGTGGCGGACCTGTTGAAGAAGGCGCCCCTGGAGATCCTGGACGAGTCCATCTTCAAGGTGGCCTCCGGGGACGAGGGCGAAAGTTCCAACAAGGGCAACTAGTCGTTCACTTGACATTACGGGGGTTCGAAAATAGAATAATCCTCGCGTGAGGCGGAAGGTGGGATGGCCGAGCTGGCTGAAGGCACTCGCCTGCTAAGCGAGTAGGGTGGCCAAAACCGCCCTCCAGGGTTCGAATCCCTGTCCCACCGCCATCGTCGCATCTTGGCAGTGCGCCGGTAGCTCAACTGGATAGAGCATCGGACTACGGATCCGAAGGTTACGGGTTCAAATCCTGTCCGGCGCGCCATGAAAAAAAGGGGGAGCGGGTTTCCGCTCCCCTTTCTTCGTTTACTGCTCGGAGGGGTTCTCGAAGAAGAAGGACAGCTCCCTGCCCTGGGCGTCCAAGGACACCTTGCCCCCCTCCTGCAGGTCCCCCTTGAGGATCGCCTTGGCCAGTGGGGTCTCCACCATCCTCTGGATGGCCCTCTTGAGGGGCCTGGCCCCGTAGACCGGATCGAAGCCCTGGTGGGCTATGGCCTCCACCGCCCTTGGGGTCCACTGGAGGGTCATGTTGCGGTCCTTGAGCCTCTCCGACACCTTGCCCAGCAGCATCTCCACTATGGCGCCTATCTCCTCCTTGCCCAGGGGCTTGAAGACGATCATCTCGTCCAGCCGGTTGATGAACTCGGGCCTGAAGAGGGACTTCACCTCGTCGATGGCCCTCTTGGAGGCCTCCTCGAAGGCCATCGGGTCCGTGCACCTGGACAGGTGCTGGGATCCCACGTTGCTGGTGAGGATGATGACGCAGTTCTTGAAGTCCACGGTCTTGCCGTGGCTATCGGTGACCCGTCCGTCGTCCAGGATCTGCAGCAGGGTGTTGAACACGTCCGGGTGTGCCTTCTCCACCTCGTCGAACAGGATCACCGAGTAGGGCTTGCGCCTCACCTGCTCGGTGAGCTGTCCCCCCTCATCGTATCCCACGTAGCCGGGGGGTGCGCCGATGAGCCTGGAGACCGAGTGCTTCTCCATGTACTCGGACATGTCGATCCGGATCATGTTGTCCTCCGAGTCGAAGAGGGCCTCTGCCAGCGCCTTGGCCAACTCGGTCTTGCCCACCCCCGTGGGGCCCAGGAATAGGAAGGACCCGATGGGGCGCCGAGGGTCCTTTATGCCCGCCCGGGCCCGGAGGACCGCCTCGGAGACCAGCCGGACCGCCTCGTCCTGCCCCACCACCCGCTTGTGGAGGATCTCCTCCAGGCGGAGCAGCTTGTCCCTCTCCCCCTCCTGTATCCGCGATACCGGTATGCCGGTCCATCGGCTAACGATCTCGGCGATCTCCTCCGGGGTGACCTCCTCCTTGAGGAGCCTGGTCCCCCCGAAGAGCTTCTCCAGCTCCGCCTCCTTCTGGGCCAGCTCCCGGGTTAGCTTTGGGAGCTCCCCGTGCTTTAGTTGGGCCGCCAGGTTAAGGTCGTAGGTCCGCTCCGCCTCCTCGATCCGCCGCTTGGTTTCCTCGATCCTCTCCCGGATGGCCCGGATCTCCCCGATGGCGGACTTCTCCCGCTCGTACTGGGCCCTTAGGGCGTCCGCCTCGTTCCGGGCTTCCGCCAACTCCCTGCGCAACGCCTCGAGCCGCTTGGCGCTGGCGGGGTCCGTCTCCTTGCTCAACGCCGCCTCCTCTATCTCCAGCTGCATCACCCGGCGGACCGCCTGATCCAGCTCGGCGGGCATGCTGTCTATCTCGGTCCTTATGTGGGCGCAGGCCTCGTCCACCAGGTCGATGGCCTTGTCGGGCAGGTACCGATCGGTTATGTACCGGTTGGAGAGCACCGCCGCCGCCACCAGGGCGCCGTCCTGGATCCTGACCCCGTGGTGCACCTCGAACCTCTCCTTGAGCCCCCGGAGGATGGACACCGTGTCCTCCACGTCCGGCGCCTCCACCAGCACCGGCTGGAACCGCCTCTCCAGCGCCGGGTCCTTCTCGATGTACTTTCTGTACTCGTCCAGGGTGGTGGCGCCGATGCACCGGAGCTCCCCCCGGGCCAGCATGGGCTTAAGCATGTTGCCCGCGTCCATGGCTCCCTCCGCCTTCCCGGCCCCCACCACGGTGTGAAGCTCGTCGATGAAGAGGATGATCCTGCCGTTGCTACGCTTTATCTCCGAGAGCACCGACTTGAGCCTCTCCTCGAACTCACCCCTGAACTTGGCCCCCGCTATGAGGGACCCCATGTCCAGGGCGAACACGGTCTTGTCCTTGAGCCCCTCGGGCACGTCCCCCTTTAGGATCCGCTGGGCCAGTCCCTCCGCTATGGCGGTCTTGCCCACCCCGGGCTCCCCTATGAGGACCGGGTTGTTCTTGGTCTTGCGGCTCAGTATCCGGATGACCCGCCGGATCTCCTCGTCCCGGCCTATGACCGGATCCAGCTTGCCCTCCTTGGCCATCTTGACCAGATCCCGGCCGTACTTCTCCAGGGCCTCGTAGGTTTCCTCCGGGTCCTGGCTGGTGACCCGCTGCCCGCCTCGCACCTCCGCCAGGGTCTTAAGGAACCGCTCCCTATTCACGTTGAAGGTCTTGAGTATCCGCTTTGAGGGCGAGTCCCCGGCCTCCTTCAGGATGGCCAGGAACAGATGCTCCACCGACACGTACTGGTCCTTCATTCCCTTGGCCTCGTCCTCCGCGTCCACCAGCAGCTTCGACATCCGCTGGGTAAGGTACACCTTGCCTCCCTCCATGCCGGGGCCCGAGACCTTGGGACGCCTGGACAGCTCCCTCTCCAGCTCCTGGACGATCCCCTGGGAGGATATCCCCTCCCTCTCCAGGATCCTGCCTATGAGGCCGTTCTCCTGGATCAGGAGGGCCAGTAGCAGGTGCTCCGGATCTATGGCCTGATGGGACCTTCGGACCGCCTCCTTCTGGGCCTCCATCAAGGCCTCCTGAGACTTGTTGGTATACCTATCTAGGTTCATGGAACCTTCCCCCTTTGACTAAAACTGACAAATGGATTATATCCCATGTTTCAAGTAAGGTCAATAATCTAGTGGGGGCCGTGTGGGCCGCTGGGGGTGGCGGGTTACTTGAACGGAGGTGCCGGGGGGGATATAATCTATTGTCGATTGGGGTGTAGCCAAGCGGTAAGGCAGCGGACTTTGGATCCGCCATTCGATGGTTCGAATCCATCCACCCCAGCCAGAGGTTAGCGGGGGAGCCACCGGGCTTCCCCTGTTTGTTGTGTTTCGGCCCCTTGGGGCTTTAGATCGAGCGAGAGGGTGGGATAAGGTGAACATCGGAGGGCTGGTCCTGGCGGCGGGGAAGGGCACCAGGCTCAAGAGCGATACCCCAAAGGCGCTGCTCCCCATCTTGGGGGAGAGCCTGGTCTACTACTCCCTCGAGGCGCTGACCGCTGCGGGGGTGAACGGCACCGCCGTGGTGGTGGGCCACATGGGGGATAGGGTAGCGGCGGAGGTGGAGTCCTTGGGCTTCGGTGCCTCCACGGTGGTTCAGTCCCCCATGCTGGGGACCGCCCACGCGGTCCTCTGCGCCATGGACTGGTGGCGGGGATTGGATCACCTGGTGGTGGTTCCGGTGGACGTGCCCCTGTTGTCCGGCAAGACCCTGCGGGGCCTGCTGGATAGGCACCTATCGGAGGGCAACCTGTGCACACTCCTGGCCTTCGAGGCGGAGGACCCGTTCGGCTACGGCCGGGTCCTGGCGGAATCCGGATCGGTTCGCATAGTGGAGGAGAAGGACGCCACCCCGGAGGAGAGGGACGTGCGGCTCTGCAACGGCGGCGTCTACGTGTTTGACGTCAAGTCCCTGGCGGAGGTCATAGGGCGCCTGGGGAACGATAACGCCCAGGGGGAGTATTACCTGCCCGACGCGGTTCCCCTTCTGGGGAGCATGGGGCGGGTGGGGGTGCAGATCTGCGGGGAATCGGAGCTGGCGGGCATAAACGACCCGGTCCAGTACGCCGAGGTCTCCGAGGCCATGAGGGTCCGGATCCTCCGCCGTCTCATGGGGGAGGGGCTCAAGTGCACGGATCCTGGGTCCACTTGGATAGGCCCCAGGGTAAAGGTGGGGTATGATGTCTGGGTGGAGCCCAACGTGACCATCTTGGGGTACTCCGCCCTGGGGGATTCCTCGGTGGTGGGTGGCATGACCTGGATGAGGGACGTGACCCTCGGGGCCCGGTGCAGGATAATAGGGCCCAGCCGGTTGGAGAGGGCCCATCTGGGGGATGACGTCCAGGTGGGGCCCTTCGCGTTCCTGCGGGATGGGGTGGAGATGGGGGACCGGTCCCTGGTGGGTCGCTTCGTGGAGATCAAGAAGAGCCGCATAGGGGAGGGCAGCAAGGTGCCCCACCTGTCCTACGTTGGGGACGCCACCATCGGCAGGGGCACCAACATAGGGGCGGGCACCATAACCTGCAACTACGACGGGGTCAAGAAGAACCCCACGGTGATAGGGGACTGGTGCTTCATCGGCAGCGATACCATGCTGGTGGCCCCTGTTAAAATAGGCGATGAGGCCACCACCGCCGCCGGGTCGGTGATAACCCAGGACGTGCCCCCCGGTTCCCTGGGGGTGGCCAGGGCCCGGCAGAGGAACGTGGAGGGCTGGCGTCAGCGCAGCCCACAAAACAAAGCGTACAAAGCGTGAGGAAGGGTGTTGAGCTATGACCGCGGGGCTTAAGGAGATAAGGGTCTTATCCGGCAGTGCGCACCCCCAGTTCGCGGAGAGCATCTGCATGAACTTGGGGGTTCCGCTGGCGGTGTGCAAGCTTTTCCGGTTCTCCGACGGGGAGATAGGGGTCTCCATTGAGGAGAGCGTGAGAGGGGCGGACGTCTACCTGGTCCAGCCCACCTGCAACCCGGTGAACGAGAACCTGATGGAGCTCCTGGTGATGATAGACGCCCTCAAGAGGGCCTCCGCCTACAGGATAAACGTGGTTACCCCCTACTTCGGTTACGCCCGTCAGGACCGGAAGACCCGATCCAGGGAGCCCATCACCGCCAAGTTGGTGGCCAACCTGCTGAGCGTGGCGGGGACCAACCGGATGATCGCCGCGGACCTTCACGCGGGACAGATCCAGGGCTTCTTCGACATACCGGTGGACCATCTGACCGGGGTGCCTCTCCTGGCATCCTACTTCAAGCGGACCCTCAAGGAGGAGATAGATCAGGAGCAGGTGGTGGTGGTATCCCCGGACATCGGCGGGGTCGTCAGGGCCCGGAGCTTCGCGGGGCACCTGAGCGCCGACCTGGCCATCGTTGACAAGAGGCGCTCCCACGAGGTGGCCAACTTCTGCGAGGTGATGGAGATAATCGGCGACGTGAGCGGAAAGGTGGCCATCCTGGTGGACGACATAGTGGACACCGCCGGCACCCTGGTCAACGCCGCCAGCGCCCTCATTGAGAAGGGGGCCAAGCGGGTCCTGGCCTGTGCCACCCATGGGGTCCTGTCCGGCCAGGCCATAGATAGGATCAAGGGATCCGTGATCGAGGAGCTGGTCCTTACGGACACCATACCTATGAGCCCCGAGAAGGCTTGTGATAAAATAACCACTCTGTCCATAGCTCCGCTCTTCGCGGAGGCCATAAGGCGGATCCACTCGGATCACTCGGTTAGCATACTGTTTCATCAGCGTCCAGTGCGCTGATTTGTGAACAGAAAATTAAAAAGTAGGCGGGCCGGTAGCGTCCGGCCCCGTCAGAGGAGGCGGACGAGCTATGAAGGAAAGGGTTCAGGTGCAGTTCAAGTCCCGGGAGGGCCTGGGCAAGGGGGCCTGCAGGAAGCTTCGCAGCGAGGGCATGGTCCCTGCGGTGGTCTACGGGCCGGGCTATCAGTCCGGCAAGCCGGGCTTCGTGAACGAGCGGGAGGTCTACAAGGTCTGCGGCACCGACACCTGGGAGACCACGGTGATCGAGCTTAACGTGGACGGCAACCCTGAGATGGCCCTCATCCGGGAGATACAGCGGCACCCGCTTACCCGTGACATCGTTCACCTTGACTTCCTCCAGATGAAGAAGGATCACAAGGTCCGGGTCCAAGTGCCGGTCCACCTGATGAACAAGGGAATCTGCGTGGGGGTGAAGCAGGGTGGCGTGCTGGAGCAGCACCACCACGAGCTCACCGTTGAGGTCTTCCCGGAGGACATCCCGGAGCGGGTGGACATCGATGTGAAGGGCCTGGAGCTGGGCGCCGAGGTCCGCATATCGGACCTCAACCTGGGGGACAGGGTCCACTGGGCACTCCCCACCGACACGGTCATAGTGGCGGTCCGCTCCCCTGAGGAGGAGTCCGAGGCGCAGGCGGGGGAGGCCCAGGAGGTGGAGGTCCTGGCCAAGGGCAAGGCCAAGAAGGGCGAGTAGCCCATCGGTTGGAACCCTAGATGAGACTCATTGTGGGCCTGGGCAACCCAGGCCCTCAATACGTTTGGACCAGGCACAACGTGGGGTGGCTCGCGGCGGACCACCTGGCCCAGTCCCTCGGACTCGGCTCCCCCCGGGAGAGGTTCGACTCCCTCCTCTGGGATCGTTTCGCCCTGGACGGGGAGCCCTGTTGCCTCATGAAGCCCACCACATACATGAACTTGAGCGGCAGGGCGGTGGCCCAGGCGGTCAGGTTCTACAAGCTGGATCCCCAGGACGTGATGGTCATATACGACGACGTGGCGCTTCCCTTCGGCCGGCTCCGCATGCGGGACCGGGGTAGCGCCGGGGGACAGAAGGGTATGGGGTCCATCATAGGAGCCCTGGGCACCATGGAGATCCCAAGGATCCGGGTTGGGGTCGGATCCCCTCCGGATCCGAGGATGGACCTGGCGGACTGGGTCCTGTCCAAGCTCTCACCTCGGGAGGTGGCCTCCTGGCCCAAGGTGGCCCAGGGGGTCCATGAGGCCCTATCCCTCTGGATCCGGGAGGGGGTTCAGAGGGCCATGTCCAAGGTCAACGCGAAGGGGTTCTGCCCCATAGATGACCCGTCTGCTTGACTTCATGATCCCCCGGGGGGTCGCCCGGGCCATAGGATATGGCCGGCTTCCGGTCCCCGACAGGTTCGTGGTGATCCTCCCCGGATGGTCCGATGTGGTCACCCTCTCCTCCGACTTGGCCTGCCTGGGCCGGGAGGTGTCTCCCCTGCTGCCTCCGGTGCCCCTGGGGGTGAAGGAGGGAGTTCAGGCCCACCTTCTCCACCGGGGGCGGGTGCTGGAGGATTGGATCCGTCTTGGGGGGGGGCTGATCACCTCCGCTGCTGGGGCGGTGCTGCCTGCCCTCTCCCCTTCCGGGCACTTCCAGCTCCGCAAGGGGGACCGATGCAGGTCCTCGCTCATACATTGGATATCCTCCCAGGGCTACGAGCGGGTTCCGGTGGTCTGGGCCCCGGGGCAGTGGGCCCTAAGGGGGGCCCTGGTGGACCTGTTCCCCCCGGGGGATAGGGCCATCCGGGTGGCCTTCGACGACGACCTAGTGGAGGAGATCCGGGTCTTCTCCCCCGAGACCCAGCGGGCGGTGGCCTCCCTGGACTCCTGGGAGATGGGGGGTCTCAAGGGGGGAGGGGCCCTATCCCTCCTGGACGTCCCGGTCCCCTTCGGCCTGGTGGTCTTCGAGCCCGGCCAGGTGGAGACCCAGTGCGAGTCCGCGGTCTGGCTTTGGGAGCAGATGAGGGAGGAGGTCCACTCCCTTCCCGCTGCGGCGGACTGGTCCTCCCTGGCCTCGAGGGTGCAGGGGGTGATCCGGGTCTCCTCCTCCCAGGGGGATCCATCCGCCATGCTGGGGCGGGTGCCCAGCTTCGCCGGACGGCTCAAGGAGGCGGAGGGTTTCGTCCTGGACATGAGGTCCAAGGGCTTCAGGACCCTCTTCCTGGGCAGTACCCGGGGCTACGTGGAGTGGGCCGCCGGCTGCGGCATGGAGGTCATCCGGGGTTCCGCCTCCGAGGGGGCGTTGGACCTGTCCGAGAGGGTTCTGTACCTCTCAGAGGTGGACGTGGCGGGGGTTCGTCCCCCCTCGTCCCCGGCGGGCAAGCCCCCGGCGGACGTCTTGGACTCCCTCATATCCGGGGACCTAATGGTCCACGAGGACTACGGGGTATGTCGCTTTCTGGGGATCGAGATGATCGAGCAGGGGGGCGTCCAGCAGGACTACATAGCCCTTGAGTTCGCCCAGGGGAAGCGGTTGCTTATACCCACCTACCGGATAGCCAGGCTCCACCGTTACGCGGGGGATCCGGCGGAGGCGGAGCTGGACTCCCTGAAGCGGGGCCGGTGGAGCCGTAGCTACCAGGAGGCCAAGAGAAAGGCCAGGGAGGCTGCGGAGCGGCTCCTCTCCGCCCAGGCCAGGCGTCACTCCGCCCGGGGGATCGCCTTCGATCCACTGGAGCGGGAGATGGAGGAGCTGAGGTCCACCTTCCCTTACCGGGAGACAGTGGATCAGGTCCGGTGCTGGGAGGAGATAAGGGCGGACATGGAGCGGCCGGTTCCCATGGACCGGCTTCTGGTGGGAGACGTGGGCTTCGGCAAGACCGAGCTGGCCCTGAGGGCCGCCTTCAAGGCCGCCATGTCGGGTTACCAGGTGGTGGTGGTTACACCAACCACCCTCCTGGCCTCCCAACACCTGTCCACCTTCGCGTCTAGGCTATCCCCCTTCCCCCTGCGGGTGGAGGCCCTCTATCGCTTCGTCCCCCGGAGTCGCCAGGATGAGATCCTGAATGACTTCGCGGAGGGGCGGGTGGACATCCTGATAGGCACCCATCGTATCCTGGGGGACGACGTCCGGGCCAGGAACCTGGGGCTCATCGTGCTGGACGAGGAGCATAGGTTCGGGGTGATGCAGAAGGAGAGGTGGAGGGAGCGCTTCCCCGGGGCGGACGTGCTGATGCTCTCCGCCACTCCCATCCCAAGGACCCTTCAGCTGGCCTTGGGGGGGTACAAGGACATATCGGTGATGACCACGCCGCCGGTGGATCGACGGCCGGTGGTGACCGTGGTGTCACCCTGGCAGGACGAGCTGGTGAAGGGGGCGGTGTTGAGGGAGCTCGGCCGGGGGGGGCAGGTGTTCTGGGTGCACAACCGGATACAGTCCATGCATCGGGCGTTCCTTCGAGCCAAGGCCCTGCTCCCCGGGGTCCGGGTGGAGATGGCCCACGGCAGGATGAGGGACTCGGAGCTGGAGTCCCTGATGGCCCGCTTCGTGGAGGGAAGGCTGGACGTGCTGCTCTGTACCACCATAATAGAGAGCGGCCTTGACCTGCCGAGGGTTAACACCATAATAGTCGAGGACGCCCACCGGATGGGTCTGGCCCAGCTCTATCAGCTCCGGGGGAGGGTGGGTCGCAGGTCCGATCAGGCTTTCGCCCTGTTTCTCTACCCCCGGGGGGCTGAGGCGGGCAGGGCCCTAGAGAGGCTTGAGGCCATAGGGTCCCTGGAGGAGCTGGGTTCCGGCTTCCACCTGGCCATGATGGACCTGTCCATCCGGGGCGGCGGGGAGCTGTTGGGAACCGCCCAGCACGGACACGTATCCAGCCTCTCTCCAGAGCTCTACTTCCAGATGCTGGAGCGTGAGGTCACAAGGCTCAAGGGGGGAGCCGAGTTGCCCCCGGTGGAGTGGGGCTACTCCCCCTCGATCCCCGAATGGTACGTGGAGGACCAGCCCCTGAGGGTCAGGCTCTACCGTCGGCTGTTCCTCCCGATGGATGCCTCGGAGCTGGACCAGTTACGGGATGAGATGGTAGACCGGTTCGGTCCCGTGCCTCACCAGGTGGAGGAGCTGATCCTGGCGGCGCGACTAAGGGTGCTCCTGGCTGGGTTGGCGTCGGAGATCACTATAGGTAGAGATCAGGTTCAGGTCCGGTTCAGGGATTCGGCGGCGGTGCCCAAGGGGCTTCCTCCCATGTGGCGCGTCAAGGGTGTGGTGACGGTGGGGCCCGCAGGCGTCCGGGGGCTCTCGGAGCTGATCGAGGCCCTGTCCAGGTGGGTTACCGTTTGAACTGGAGGTGTTGGTTTGAGCTCCTCTCTTGGGTGCAAGGTGGAGAAGCTGGTGTCGATAATGGAACGTCTCAGGTCCCCCGGCGGCTGTCCTTGGGATCGGGAACAGACCCTGGGATCCCTCAGGAGATATATAATCGAGGAGGCCTTCGAGCTGGTGGAAGCCATAGATCAGATGGATCTTGGTGCCATCCGGGAGGAGGCGGGGGATCTGCTGTTGCAGGTGGTGTTCATATCCCAGATCGCCAAGGAGCAGGGGGACTTCAATCTGGGGGACGTGGTGGACGGGCTGGTCAACAAGTTGATTCATCGGCACCCTCACGTGTTCGGTGACGTTGAGGTGTCGTCCGCTGAGGAAGTGAGCCGCAACTGGGAGGCCATAAAGTCCCGGAAGCGAATCCAGGAGGATAGGGACGGGTCCGCCATGGCGGGGATCCCCAGGGGGTTGCCGGCCCTCTTGAGGGCCCTTAGGATCCAGGAGCGGGCCGCCAAGGTAGGGTTTGACTGGGGTCCAGGGGACCAGGGGCCGGTGCTGGATAAGATCTCCGAGGAGGTCCAGGAGGTTCTGGAGGCCCTCTCGTCCGGTGAGGTGGATCGGATGAGGGACGAGGTGGGTGACCTGCTGTTCGCGGTGGTGAACCTGGCCCGCCGGACGGGGATCGACCCCGAGGAGGCCCTCAGGGGTTCCTGTGACAAGTTTGACCGGCGATTCAGGGCCATGGAGGGCATGATCTCCAGCCCGGGGGCCATGTTGGACATGTCCCTGGAGGAGCTGGACTCCCTCTGGGAGAGGGCCAAGGAGTCGGAGGGGCGCTAGCCCCCTGATCGATAAAGACCATATGGAAGGTGTGATCCAGTTGGAGGAGCAGATCAAGAAGCTTATCGAGGAAGAGATAAGGCCCGCCCTTCAGTCTCACGGGGGCGACATAGACTTCAAGGGCTTTGACCAGGCCAGTGGGGTGGTAACCGTGGCCCTCACCGGGGCCTGTGGGACCTGCCCGTTCGCCCAGGAGACTTTGAGGGTCCAGGTGGAGCAGGTCATAAGGCGTTCGTTCCCGTCGGTGACCGCCGTCAAGCGGGAAGGCTAGATCGCATCGCATGGACGGTAGCCCTTTGAGCATCAAGGTCCCACCGTTCCCGGGGCAGGACAGGGTCCTGGAGGAGCTGGAGAGGGGCCTTTCGGTTCAGATCCTCCACCGGGGGGACTCAGTGACCATAAGGGGAGGGGAGGAGGCGATCCGGGGCGCCGCGGAGCTCCTGTCTCGCATATCCACCCTGGGGGACGACCTCCTTCCCCTGGATCCTCACATGCTCAGGGAGGCCATGGAGGAGGTCCGCCGGGGGGGCCCTCCCAGTTCCCTGGAGGATGCCCGTGGCCTGGTGGTGTACCAGACCGCAAAGGGCCGTCAGGTGAGGCCCCACACCAAGGGGCAGAGGGATTACGTCAGGGCCCTTACGGTCAGCGACGTGACCTTCGCCATCGGCCCCGCCGGGACCGGCAAGACCTACCTGGCGGCGGCCTTCGCCCTATCGATGCTCAAGCGGGGGGCCATAAACAGGATAGTCCTGGTGAGGCCCGTGGTGGAGGCGGGGGAACGGCTGGGCTTCCTGCCCGGGGACATTATGGAGAAGGTGGAGCCCTACCTTCGTCCCCTGTACGACGCCTTTTTCGACCTCCTGAGCCCCGACAAGTTCATGAGGCTGCTGGATCGTAAGGTGATCGAGATTGTCCCCTTGGCCTACATGAGGGGGAGGACCCTGAACGACAGCTTCATAATACTCGACGAGGCCCAGAATACCACCCCGGAGCAGATGAAGATGTTTCTCACCCGGATGGGCATGGGCTCCAGGGCGGTGATAACCGGGGACGTAACCCAGGTGGACCTGCCCCAAGGTAGGGAGTCGGGGCTTGCGGGGGTGGAGGCCATATTGGGGGGCATAGAGGGGATATCCTTCGTGCGCCTCTCCGCCGCCGACGTGGTGAGGCACCCCATAGTCCAGAAGATAGTGCGGGCCTACGAGGACCATGAGGGCAAGGGGAGAGAGGCTTAAGGGATTGAGGCCCGTTGGGGGCCTCAATCCCTTGGACCCCCAGGGGGGGTGGTTTGTCCTCTTGGCGGTGACCCTCTTCGCCCTGGGGGTGCTGTCCAACTGGTGGCTGATCGAGAGGCCCCGGGGGTTCATGGTGGGGGAGCCCGCGCCGGTGACCTACAGGATCAGGACCTCCTGGCTCAGGGGGCTGGGGGTCAAGGACGTCATGTTGGGCACCGCCAAGGTTCTCCTGGAGTCCCCGGAGGACGTCCTCTCCCCTCGGCTCCTGGGGCTCATCATGTCAATGGACGGACCAAGGCGGGGCAGGATAATAACCTCCTCCGCGGCGGTGGTCGAGATGGCCGCCGCGGGCCGGCTGGACCTCTCGGACCGTCGGTCGGTGGAGGCGGCGATCTGGAGCATGGTGGACCGGCTCCAGATGGACCAGGGGGACAAAAACGTGGTCTTCCAGGTGGTCCTGGAGGTGGTGGAGTCCGCTGAGTCCGCTGGTTCGGTGGGCAGCGTCATCGCCTACGAGGGTCAGATGATAAACGACGGACTGGCCAGGCTGCTGATGTCCGAGGGTTACCGGGACAGGTCGTTCCCCTGGAAGAGATTTGCTTGGTCCCTTCTGGCGGTGATGGCCTGGTCCGCCATGAGCTGGTCCCTCTTCTCCCGATCCACGGGCGGCAGGGACGACATGAAGCCCCGGCAGTGGTGCTTCGTCCTCTCGGTGGTGATCCTCTGCTGGGGGGTGCAACTGGTGCTCTCCTTCTGGCTCATGGACCTGATGTTCCCTGCCGCCCTGGCCTCCTGGCTGTTCCTGACGTTGCCGGTGGCCCCCGCCTTCGGCCTCTCGTTGGGTTGGGGCATAGTGGGTGCCATAATATGCTTCGTCTACTTCCCCCCCCTGGCGGCGGTCCAGGTAGTCCAGGCGGTGCTCTCCTCCGGCTTGGGCTACGTGCTCCTCAAGGGCAGCACCTCACGCCTCTCCCTCCTTGGAAGGCTGGTCTCCTACTTTGCCCTGATAGCCGTGGCCTCCATTTTCGTCCGATGGGGCTTCGGGGCCCCCATGGACATGAACCTGTTCCTGACTTACGGGGTCCTGTCCCTCCTGTGGCCCAGCCTGATCCTGGCCCTGTTGCCCCTGTGGGAGAGGCTGTTCGGCGTCATCTCCCCCCTCATGCTGATGGAGCTGAGCCACCCCTCCAGCGCGCTTCTGAAGCGGCTCCAGCTGGAGGCCCCTGGCACCTACCACCACTGCCTGACGGTGGGCACCATAGCGGAGGAGGCGGCGGAGCGGCTGGGGCTGGAGGGCCTCCTGGTCAGGGCCGGGGCCTACTATCACGACATAGGCAAGCTCCGCCGGCCCAAGTTCTTCATCGAGAACCAGGTGGGGGAGAACGTGCATGACGGACTGTCCCCGTCCCTCTCCGCCCTGGTCATCCTCTCCCACGTAAAGGACGGCCTCGAGATGGCGGATCAGTACGGCCTGCCCGACTTCGTAAAGGACTTCATCTCGGAGCACCACGGCACCACCTGCCTGGCCTACTTTTACCGGAAGGCCAAGTCCATGGGCGAGGATGTCCCCATCGAGCAGTTCTCGTACCCCGGGCCGCCCCCCCAGAGCAGGGAGACCGCCCTGGTGATGCTGGCTGACTCGGTGGAGGCGGCGGCCAAATCCATGGGATCCAAGTTGGACGACCCATCGGAGCTGGAGGGGATGGTGGAGGAGGTAATAAAATCCAAGCTGGACTCCCATCAGCTCGATCAGGTGGACTTCACCATACAGGACATGAGGATCATAAGGGACTCCTTCGTGAAGACCCTGAGGTCCATGAGGCACACCCGGGCGGTCCGCCCCGTCTGAGCGGACCCTGGAGGGCCTACCATCGTTTGGATAGTGGGTGATCGTTTTGGATTTGAGGGTTTCGTTGTCCATATCGGGGTCGGTCCCCCCCCTCTTTGAGGACCTGAAGGAGACGCTGGAGGGTGCCTGGGAGAGGTTCCTCCGGGAGCATCGCTCCCTAATCCCCCACCAGGTGGAGGGGGTGGAGGTGAGCCTCTCCTTCGTGGAGCCGGAGGCCATGAGGGAGGTGAACCTCAAGTATAGGCAGGTCGACAGCTCCACCGACGTGCTCTCCTTCCCCCTTTGGGAGGAGGATGGGCGGTTCTCCCCCCCGGTGGGGTGGCGGTGGCTGCCCCTGGGGGATCTGCTGGTCTGCGTTCAGGACGTGGAGCCCCTGGGGGAGGGGGATAGGGCCCGCGGGGTGCTCCTGGTGATCCATCACGGGTTCCTTCACCTCCTTGGGTTCGATCACGGGGACGAGGAGCAGCGGCGGGAGATGTGGCTTCTGCAGGATGAGCTGATGAGCTTTACGGTATAATGTTTGAGCAAGGGTTGTTTAATTGCAAGCCCCCATGGGGGCCTAGAAAGGGAAGGGAAACAAGGTGACCGATGAAGTAGGCAGTAAATTCTTCCTCTACATCTACCTTTTGTCTCTTTTGGCCGCGTCTTTCCTTTTCAGCGCCATGGAGACCGCCATGACCGCCGTCTCCAAGGCCCGATTGGCCGCCCTTGAGGAGGCGAACCCCCACAGGAGGCGGCACCTGTCCTGGTTGGCCTCCCACCGGCAGAGGGCCCTCACGGTGACCCTGGTGGGCAACAACCTGGTGAACATATCCGCCAGCGCCATAGCGTCCGCGGTGGCGGTGTCCCTGGTCGGGGGGGGCGGGATATGGATATCGGTGCTCCTCATGACGGTGGTCATCGTGTTCTTCTGTGAGATCCTGCCCAAGGCCTCTGCCATAGCCAGGCCCGACGGCTTCCTCCTCAACCTGCTACCGGTGATACGGCTTCTCAACTTCCTCCTGTGGCCGGTCATATCCCTGGTCCAGTGGATCCTGACCTTCCTGGGTAGGACCATGGGGATCCGTTTGAATACCGCCTCCCTGGTCACCCGGGAGGAGATAGATCACATGGTGAAGGAGGGCAGCGCCAGCGGCGCCCTGGAGGAGGAGGAGAGGAAGATGATCCACGGGATCATCTCCTTTGAGGAGACCCGGGTGTCGGAGATAATGGTCCCCAGGACCGATGTGGTGGCGGTGGTGGCGGGCAGCACCGTGAGGGATGCGGTTAGGATCTTCATGGACAGCGGCCATTCCCGGATGCCCATATACGAGGGTGACATGGATCACGTGGTGGGGATCCTTTACGTCAAGGATCTTTTGCGGAACCTGACCCAGGGGGATATGGATCGGCCGGTGGAGGACTGCAAGCGGGACTGCCTGTTCGTGCCGGAGACCATGAGGATAGGGGAGCTCTTCGACAGGATGAAGAAGGCCCGGGTCCACATGGCGGTGGTGGTGGACGAGTACGGGGGCACCGCCGGGCTTGTGACCCTGGAGGACCTTCTGGAGGAGATAGTGGGGGAGATCCAGGACGAGTACGACGAGGAGATTCCCCCCATCCAGGAGGAGGGTGGGGTCTTCGTGGTTCAGGGGCACGTCCACCTGGAGGATCTGTCCGAGGCGCTGGGACACCAATTCCAGGCGGAGGACGTTGACACCGTGGCGGGCTTCGTTCTGTCCATCCTGGGGGCCTTCCCCGAGGAGGGACAGGGGATACTCTACGATGACTGGTCCATAGAGGTCACCAAGGTGCAGGGGCACAGGATAATGGAGGTAAGGTTCAGGAGGTTGGAAGATAGATTTGGGGGGGATGAGGATGATTAACCTTACGGAGGAGGAACTTGACCGGCTTTGGGAGTTGGCGTTGAAGGCCCGGGGCAGGGCATATAGCGGCTACTCCGGGTTCTCGGTGGGGGCAGCCCTTCTGTGTGATGATCGGAAGGTTTTCCTGGGTTGCAACGTGGAGAACAGTAGCTACGGTCTGACCCAGTGTGCCGAGAGGTCCGCCATATGCTCCATGGTGGCCGCCGGGAGTTCCAAGCCGGTGGCCATAGCGGTAAGGGGGCCCGAGGACGTGGACTGTTCCCCCTGTGGAGCCTGCAGGCAGGTCCTCATGGAGCACAACCCGGATATGTTGGTGCTCTTCCAATGGGGGGGGCAGAGGGTGGAGGTAAGGTGCCGGGAGCTCTTGCCCTACGGGTTCGAGCTGAAGGAGAGGGATTGATGGAGGTAGGCTTCAGGTCCGGTTGCGTGGCCCTTCTGGGCAGGCCCAACGTTGGCAAGTCGTCCCTTGCCAACGCCCTGGTGGGGGAGAAGGTGATGGCGGTCTCCCCAAAGGCTCAGACCACCAGGCACGCCATACGGGGCATAGTCCAGGGGGATGGCTACCAGATCGTCCTGGTGGACACCCCGGGGGTTCACGAGCCCCGTCACGACCTGGGGAGGTTCATGATCTCCCAGATAAGGGCCGCGCTGGAGGACGTGTGCGGCATATGCTTCGTGGTGGACGCCACCTCCAAGGGGATCTCGTCCCTGGACCGTCGGGTCCTGGAGTGGATCCAGGAGGCGGGGCGTCCCGCCCTCCTCTGCGTCAACAAGGTGGACCTGCTGGCTCGGAAGGACGACTTTTGGGACGTGGTGGCCCTGTACCAGGACCAGTACCGTTTCGACGCGGTGGTGCCCGTATCCGCCACCCAGGGAACCAACCTGGATGTGTTGAAGGAGGCCATGGTCAAGTGGCTTCCTGAGTCCCCGCCCCTCTTCCCGGAGGAGTTCTTGATAGACAGGACCGAGCGCTTCCTGTCGGAGGAGATAATAAGGGAGAAGATCTTCCTTGCGGTGGAGGAGGAGGTACCCCACTGCGTGGCGGTGGTGGTGGAGTCCTTCAAGAGCCCCGACGAGTACCCGGACAGGAAGCGCCTGGCGGTCCGGGCCTCCATCGTGGTCGAGAAGGAGGGGCAGAAGGGGATAATAATAGGGGCCAACGGCAGGATGATAAAGGCCATAAGGGAGGCCGCGGAGTCGGACATGGAGAGGGCCTTCGGGTACCCGGTGGACCTGGACCTGTGGGTGAAGGTGAGGCCCAAGTGGAGGAAGAACCCCTCCATGTTGAGGCACATGGGGTACGGTTCCTGAGCCTTGAGGTCCCTGCCGCTTCACCTTCATCGGCACCTTCCCCGGGGGGACCTGCTGGCTCACGGGGTGGTGGTCCGTCGGGAGGAGAGGGAGAGGTCCAGGCGGGTCCTCTTCCTCCTTAGGGGGCACGGGCTCATCTGGGGCACCGTTCCGTTGGGGAGCCGGTCCACCCTGGGGGCCGCCACGGAGGTCATGTCCTGGGGAGAGTTTCGCTTCCACTGCTCCGGTCGGTCGGTTGCGCTCCGGGAGGTGTCCCTGGTGGACAGCTACGTGTCCCTTATGCATTTGCCCCTCTCCCTTCGTGGGGCGGTGGACGTGCTGGAGCTGGTGAGGCATCTGCCGTGCTTCCTCCCTCAGGATGACCTGCTTACCCTGCTGTGGGGGTTCTTTTGCACCCTGAAGGAGTTGGCCCCGTCGGGGCCGGCGGAGGCCAGGTTCCTGGGGCGCTGGTTGGCCTCCGAGGGGGTATTGCCGGACCTGTCCCGCTGTTGCGAGTGCTCCTCCCCAGTTGGGGGACCGACGAGGTTGTCGGACCAGGGACCGGTCTGTTGTTGCCCCCATCGGGAGGTGTCGTTGGAGCAGCTTCGGGACCTGGGTTCCGCCGTGTATCTTCCCCATCGGAGGTTCCTTGAGTGGTGCCGGTCCAGGTTTCCTGATGGGGACACCAGGGCCTTGAGGGCCCGGTGGGAGGTTATAATCCTGTGGATGAGGGGCCTTGTCAGGGCTAACATTTTGCTAACCGGGAGGGAGACCCTTGAACTTTCAAGAGATAGTGATGAGGCTTGAGCGTTTCTGGGCAGACCAAGGATGCGTCATACAGCAGCCCTACGACATAGAGGTGGGGGCCGGAACTATGAACCCCGCCACCACCCTCAGGGTGCTGGGGCCCGAGCCCTGGCGGGTGGCCTATGTGGAGCCCTCCAGGCGCCCCACCGACGGCCGCTACGGGGAGAACCCCAACCGGCTACAGCACTACTACCAGTATCAGGTGATAGTCCAGCCCGCCCCGGAGGACATCCAGGAGATATACCTGGAGAGCCTCAAAGCCCTGGGCATCGACCCGGCGGACCACGACATAAGGTTCGTGGAGGACGACTGGGAGTCTCCCACCATAGGGGCCTGGGGCCTGGGGTGGGAGGTGTGGCTTGATGGCATGGAGGTAACCCAGTTCACCTACTTCCAGCAGGTGGGGGGTATCGACATGGAGTCCGTGCCAGCGGAGATAACCTACGGCCTGGAGCGGATCGCCATGTTCGTCCAGAAGGTGGACAACGTCTACGACCTAAAGTGGGTTGGTGACGTGCGGTACGGGGACATCCACCATCAGGGGGAGGTGGAGCACTCCACCTACAACTTCGACGTGTCGGATCCAAAGATGCTCTTCGAGCTCTTCTCCCTGTACGAGCGGGAGGCCAAGCGGGTCCTGGAGAGCGGGCTGGTGCTCCCCGCCTACGATTACGTACTCAAGTGTTCTCACACCTTCAACCTGCTGGACGCCAGGAGCGCCATAAGCGTCACCGAGCGAACCGGCTACATAGCCCGGGTCCGGGCGTTGGCGGGGGCCTGCTGCAGGGCCTACGCGGAGCAGAGGAGGGCCATGGGCTACCCGCTCATGGGCAAGTTCGCGGATCGCAATGGATCTTTCGGGGGGGGCGAGTAGTCATGGGGAGCTTCAGGGACCTTCTCTTCGAGATAGGCACCGAGGAGATACCGGCCTCCTTCCTGGCCTTCGGGCTTGAGGAGGTCAAGCGGCTGGCTAAGGAGGAGCTGGAGGCGGCCAGCCTTCGCTACGGGGCCATAGAGTCCTATGGGACCCCTAGGAGGCTGGCGCTCTACGTTAGGGACCTGGCGGAGAGGCAGGACGACGTGGAGGAGGAGATCCGGGGGCCCATGTGGAGCCAGGCCTTCGATCCCAACGGTCACCCCACCAAGGTGGCGGTGGGCTTCGCCAAGAGCCGGGGCGTGGAGGTGGACGCCCTGGAGATGAGGGACGTGAAGGGGGTGCCCTACGCCTTCGCGGTGGTCCGCCGGGAGGGGCAGGAGACCTCCTCCCTCCTGCCGGACATATTGAGCCGGATCCTTCATCGGCTGGTGTTCCCAAAGAACATGTACTGGAGCGACCCGTCGGTCCGATTCGCCCGCCCCATCCGGTGGCTCGTGGCCCTCTGGGGGGACCAGGTGATCCCCGTCACGGTGGGCAACGTGACCAGCGGCAGGGTGAGCCGGGGACACCGTTTCCTTGGCAAGAGGGCGGTGGAGATCCGCTCCGCCGGGGAGTACCTGGACGCCCTCTACGGGGAGTTCGTCATAGCCCATCCGGGCAAGCGGCGGGAGAAGATGCTTTCCGCCATAGCCTCCCTGGAGAATGAGATGGGGGGAAAGGTGGAGCTGGACCCGGATCTGGTGGAGGAGAACTGCAACCTGGTGGAGTACCCGGTCCCCTTCTTTGGCACCTTCGACGCCTCCTTCCTGGAGATGCCCCAGGAGGTGCTCTGCACCACCATGAAGAAGCACCAGCGCTACTTCCCGGTTAGGGACTCCAAGGGCAACCTGGCCCCCTGCTTTGTGGGGGTCAGCAACAACCAGGCCACCCTGATGCAGAACGTGAGGGAGGGTAACGAGAGGGTCCTTCGGGCCCGTCTCTCCGACGCGTCCTTCTTCTGGGATGAAGACCGTAAGAAGGGGTTGGCCAGCCGGGTGGAGGCCTTGAAGAACGTGGTCTATCAGGAGAAGCTGGGGTCCGTCTACGACAAGGTCCAGAGCGTCAGGTCCGTGGCCCTGTGGCTGGGTGAGCAGCTGGGCATGGTGGACAAGCTCAACCTGCTGGATCGGGCGGCGCTGCTCTCCAAGGCGGACTTGGTAACCAGCATGGTCTACGAGTTCCCGGAGCTGCAGGGGGTGATGGGTAGGGAGTACGCCCGTTGTAGCGGCGAGGCGCCGGAGGTGGCGCTGGCGCTTTACGAGCAGTACTTGCCCCGGTTCGCGGGGGATAGCCTGCCCAGTCAGCCCATAGGGGCGGTGCTGGGGGTGGCGGAGAGGGCCTACACCATAGTGGCCATCCACCACGTGGGGCTGGAGCCCACCTCATCCCAGGACCCCCACGGCCTCAGGCGGGCCGCCCGATGCATAAACGAGATCCTGTGGGGGCTCGATCTTGACGTGGCGGTGGATCAGCTGTTCCTGAAGGTGGCGGAGGTGCTGGGGGCGGATCGGCCCGTGGTTGAGAAGACCATGGAGTTCTTCCGGCAGCGGCTTTTGGTGCAGCTCCGGGAGAGGGGTTTCAGCCATGGGCTGGTTAGCCTTGGGGTGGACTGCATATGGTCCAGGCCCCTTCAGGCGCTGAAGCTCCTGGAGGTGCTGGAGGGACTCAAGGGGGAGGATTGGTTCGGAAGCCTGGTGACCGCCGCCATAAGGGTCAGGAACATCCTCCTCAAGGCCAAGGACGAGAGGATAGCCTCGGAGATGGACGGGGCGGAGGGGGTGGAGCTGGAGCTGCTGAACGAGCTTCGGGCGGTTCGCCCCTGTCTGGACGAGGCGTTGGGGGAGTTCGACTGGCATCAGGTGGCCCGGCTCCTACACCGGCTCGAGGGCCCCGTGCGGGCCTTCTTCGACGGGGTCATGGTGATGGATCAGGACCCGGAGGTGAGGGCCAGGAGGCTTGGCATCCTAAAGGAGGCCCAGGGACTCTTCGACCTGATCGGGGACTTCAGCAACCTCAAGGGGGAGGTTAAGGGATGAGCCAAGACTCGGTTGAGCTCTACGTGGTTTCGGACTTCACCGGTGAGACCGCGGAGCACGTGGCCCGGGCGGCGGTGAGCCAGTTTGGCCCCGACGCGGTGAGCCTGGTGCGGTTCCGTTACGTGAGCGACCAGGAGAAGGGGATGGAGGTCCTGAGGGCCGCGGCGGAGAGGAACGCGGTCCTGGTCTGTACCCTGGTGGACCACGGTCTGAGGCACTGGTTCGTACAGAGGGCCCTGGAGCAGGGGAACGAGGTGGTGGACATCCTTGGCCCCATCCTGGACATCCTGGGCCGCCGGCTCAACCGGAAGCCCCTGGAGACCCCGGGGCTCTTGAGGCGCATGGACGAGGAGTACTTCCGCCGGGTGAAGGCCATAGAGTTCGCCATAAGGTGCGACGACGGCAAGTCCCCGGAGATGCTTGGGGAGGCGGAGCTGGTGGTTATAGGGGTATCCAGGACCAGCAAGACGCCGCTTTCCATGTACCTGGCCCACAAGGGGATCGCCACCGCCAACGTGCCCCTGGTGCCCGAGGCGGATCCCCCGGAGGAGCTGTTCAAGGTGCCATCCGAGAGGGTGGTGGGGCTGATAATAGCCCCCGAGAAGCTGATCCAGATAAGGCGGGAGAGGTTGAAGGTCCTCGGGTTGGACGCGGACGTGTCATCCTACGCCCAGTGGGAGAGGGTGGAGGAGGAGCTTAACTTCGCCAAGTCCATAATGCGGAGGGTGGGGTGTCGAATCTTCGACGTGACCAACCGGGCCATAGAGGAGACCGCCCAGGAGATCCTGGATTACGTTGGCAAGTAGGCTTTTCTCCTGCTGTTTGAGAGAAGAATAGATAAGCTGGGGAGGTCGTTGCGATGACGGATAGGAAGTGGGTCTACCAGTACGAAGAGGGCAGGGCGGATATGAAGGGCCTTCTAGGGGGCAAGGGGGCCAACCTGGCCCAGATGTGGAACATAGGGCTCCCGGTGCCTCCGGGGTTCATCATCACCACCGAGGCTTGCAAGGCCTACTGGTCCGATCCGGAGGGGTTGATGGATTCCATATGGCCCCAGGTTAGGGATGCGGTGTCCAAGCTGGAGGAGAGGACCGGGAAGGCCTTCGGGGGCGCCGAGAATCCACTCCTGGTGTCCGTCCGGTCCGGTGCGCCCGTGTCCATGCCGGGCATGATGGACACCATCCTCAATCTGGGGCTCAACGAGGCCACGGTGGACGCGTTGGCCGCCGCGTCGGGGGATCAGCGGTTCGCCTGGGACAGCTATCGGCGGTTCATCCAGATGTTCTCCGACGTGGTGCTAGGGGTTGATATAGGGGAGTTCGAGTTCCTCCTCTCCCGGGCCAAGGGGGGGCAGGGGTGTTCCTACGACCACGAGCTGACCCACCAGTCCCTCAGGAAGCTGGTTGAAAGCTACCTCAGGCTACTGGACTCCAAGGGGATAAAGTTCCCCACCGATCCCTGGGAGCAGCTTCGCCTGGCGGTGGAGGCGGTGTTCAAGAGCTGGAACACTCCTCGGGCGGTGACCTACCGAAGCATCCACCAGATCCCCGATGACCTGGGCACCGCGGTCTGCGTGGTCTCCATGGTCTACGGCAACCTGGGGGACGACTGCGGCACCGGAGTCTGCTTCACCCGGGACCCCTCCACCGGCGAGAGGCGTCTCTACGGGGAGTTCCTGGTCAACGCCCAGGGGGAGGATGTGGTGGCGGGCATAAGGACCCCCCGCCCCATATCGGAGCTCAAGTCCACCATGCCAGAGGTCTACGAGGAGCTGGTGAAGCTCACGGAGCTCCTGGAGAGGCACTATAGGGACATGCAGGACATAGAGTTCACCGTGGAGAGGGGGCGCCTGTATCTCCTCCAGACCAGGAACGGCAAGAGGACCGCCAAGGCGGCGGTCAGGGTGGCGGTGGAGATGGTCCGGGAGGGGCTCATAACCCCCGAGGAGGCGGTCCGCCGGGTCACCCCGGACCAGGTGGAGCAGTTGCTTCATCCCCAGCTGGACCCGACCCTCAAGTTTGACGTGCTGGCCAAGGGGCTTCCCGCCTCGCCGGGGGCAGCGGTGGGCAAGGTGGTGTTCGATGCCGACGAGGCGGAGAGGATGGGCAAGGGGGGAGAGGACGTTATCCTGGTCCGTCCCGAGACCACCCCGGACGACATTCACGGTCTCTTCGCCGCCCGGGGCATACTTACCAGCCACGGGGGGATGACCAGCCACGCGGCGGTGGTGGCCCGGGGGTTGGGGAAGCCCTGCGTCTCCGGCTGTGAGGCCCTGGACATCGACCTGGCCCGAGGTGTGATGCGGGTGGGCCAGAGGGAGATAAGGAAGTACGAGGTCATAACCATAGACGGCTCCCGGGGCCTGGTGGCGCTTGGGGCGTTGCCCCTGGTGCAGCCCAGCTTCAGCGACGACTTCCGGGAGTTGCTGGATTATGCGGACGGGCTCTCCAGGCTGGAGGTCTGGGCTAACGGGGACACCCCGGAGGACGCCCAGCGGGCCCGGAGCTTCGGTGCCCGGGGCATAGGGCTCTGCAGGACGGAGCACATGTTCATGCAGGCGGACAGGCTGCCGGTGATGCAGGAGATGGTGGCATCGGTCACCAAGGAGGAGCGGATCGAGGCCCTGTCGAAGCTGAAGGTGATGCAGAAGGAGGACTTCGTAGGGATATTCAGGGCCATGGAGGGGCTGCCGGTGACGGTGAGGCTCCTGGACCCGCCGCTTCACGAGTTCCTGCCCAAGGTGCCGGAGATGAGGGAGCGCCTCGAGGCCCTGGAGGCGGAGGGGAAGGGGGACGGTCCCGAGGCCCGGAAGATAAGGGTCCTGATCCAGAGGGCTGAGAGCCTCAAGGAGGCGAACCCCATGTTGGGTTTCCGGGGTTGTCGGCTGGGGATCATCTACCCGGAGATATACGAGATGCAGGTGGAGGCCATCTTCGAGGCGACGGTGGAGCTCATGAGCCAGGGGGTCCAGGTCTACCCGGACATCATGATGCCCCTGGTGGGCACCAAGGAGGAGATGCGTCGCCTTAGGGAGATGGTGGACTCCAAGGCCAAGGAGTTCGAGGCCCGGCTTGGCGGTGAGATCCCCTACATGGTGGGCACCATGATAGAGGTCCCCCGGGCCGCCCTGGTGGCGGGGGAGCTGGCGGAGGATGCGGAGTTCTTCAGCTTTGGAACCAACGACCTCACCCAGACCACCTTCGGCTACTCCAGGGACGATGCGGAGGGCAAGTTCCTGGCGGAGTACGTGAGGATCCACGTGCTCCCCGACAACCCCTTCCATGTGCTGGACAGGTCCGGTGTGGGGCGCCTCATGGAGCTGGCGGTGAGGGAGGGGAGGCAGACCAGGCCCGACATCCAGATAGGCATATGCGGTGAGCACGGGGGCAACCCGAAGAGCATCGCCTTCTGTCACAAGCTTGGCCTCAAGTACGTGAGCTGCTCCCCCTTCCGGGTGCCGGTTGCCCGGCTGGCGGCGGCCCACGCGGCCTTGGGGTTGATAGACTGATCGCGGCGCTGAGGAGGGGACGGTTGATAAGGGCGATAGTGTTCGACTTCGATGGGCTGACGGTGGATACCGAGACCGCCTGGTACCAGGCCTTCAGTTCCGTACTGGCGGAGCGGGGGGTTCATCTCCCCCTGGCCCGCTTCCTTCAGGTGGTGGGGACCGACGATGGTCCCCTCCACGATTTCTTCCGGGAGGCCTTGGGGCAGGATTGTGATGTAAAGGCCATCGAGGATGCGGCGGCGGAGCGTTACAGGGAGATCATGATGGATCCAAGGCCCCGGGAGGGGGTTTTGGATTACCTGGAGGACGCGGCGGAGATGGGGCTGAAGGTTGGCATGGCGTCCAGCTCGGGGGCCTCATGGGTAGGTTCGTACCTAGACAGGCTAGGGATCGGTGGCTGCTTTCACGCGGTGGTCACCCGGGAGCAGGTCCAGCGGGTGAAGCCCGCCCCGGATCTGTACGTTAGGGCCCTGGAGCTCCTCCAGGTGGAGCCCCATGAGGCCCTCGCCTTCGAGGACTCACTGAACGGTCTCCTGGCCGCCCGCCGCGCGGGGCTTAGATGCGTGGTGGTTCCCAATCGGGTGACCGAGTCGTTGCCCTTTGAGGGTCACGCCCTACGCTTGAGCTCCATGGGGGAGATGAGCCTATCCCAGGTTATAAGCGCCGTGGGGGGCTGAACGGCTTGGTGGGGTGCCGGGTATGAGGCTCATCTGTCGCCCGTTGAGGGACGGAAGGAAGATAAGTTGGGAGGGGACCTTCGGACCCCTCCGTTCTTGGGGGTGGGGCATTGAATACCGTTAGGGAGACCATTGAGGAGGGGGAGAGGCGGTGCCTGTCTACCCGGGCCACCCTTGCCTCCAACTCCAGGGGGAGGCAGGTGCCGGAGGATGAGTGCCCATTTAGGACCTGCTTTCAGCGGGACCGGGACCGGATAATCCACTCCAAAGCCTTTAGGCGGCTTAAGCACAAGACACAGGTACTCCTCCTCCCCGAAGGGGATCACGTGCGCACCCGGCTCACCCACACGTTGGAGGTATCCCAGGTGGCCCGCACCATAGCCAGGGCCCTCTCGCTGAACGAGGACCTTACGGAGGCCATAGCCTTGGGACACGACCTGGGGCACACTCCCTTTGGCCACATGGGGGAGAGGGTGCTGGATCGGCTCAGCCGCCAGAGGGGGCTCAACGGGTTTCACCATGCCTCCCAGAGCTTGAGGGTGGTGGACCACCTGGAGAGGGACGGCAGTGGGCTCAACCTCACCTGGGAGGTCAGGATGGGTATCCTCCAACACTCCAAGGGGCAGGTGGACGTATCCAAGGGTTTCAAGTTGGACTCCCCGTCCTCCCTTGAGGCGTGGGTGGTGAGGGTGTCGGACTCCATCGCGTACCTGAATCACGACCTGGATGATGCGGTTCGGGCCAAGTTTGTGACCCCCGGGGACCTTCCCTCCCGGGTCCTGGGCCTTGGGGAGAGGGTGTCGGACCGGATAGGCGCCATGGTGGAGGACGTGATCCGGAACAGCTGGGATCGGGACCAGATAGGATTCAGCCCCGGCATGCTGGAGACCATGGAGGACATGAGGGCCTTCCTCAACCAGCGGCTTTACAGGTCCGCTAGGATCGTGGAGGAGGAGCCCAAGGTGGACCACCTGATAACCACCCTTTTCGAGCACCTGGAGGCCACCAGGCCCCAATGGGGGGCCCAGGCCATCGTGGATCACATATCGGGGATGACGGACCGGTACGCGCTGATGGCCTTCCGGCGGATTGCGATCCCGTCCCCCTGGGAGATGTCGATCTGATGGGTATGTGAAGGGGAGGAGGGCTACCCCTCCTCCCCTTCGCGTCAGTCGTCGATGTTGTACTTCTTGAGCAGCTGTTGGTACTTCTTCTCCACCTCGTTGGACGGGCTCGGGTCCGCCCTGTAGGGGTTGAAGCTGGGGTTGGGGGCCGGGGCGGGGGGAGCGGCCGCCGGCTTCTGGGGCTTGGAGAGCGGGCTGGCGGGGGCCTCGGTGGAGGTCCCCTGCCGCGGTTGCTCCTGGGCTGCCCCGTAGCGCATGGCGTACCTTCCCACGGTTGTGTCATCGTCCATGGGGGATAGGATCAGCTGGGGGCCGTTGGGGTCCGACCTGGCGGCGGCCACGCCACCTCCGTGGAGGGGGCACTGGGCGGTGGGGGCTTCCCCGGACTTTAGGGCTATGTAGGCCCCCTTGCAGCCCGGTGCGGTCAGGAAGCCGGTCTTGACGCATACCCGTACGAACTCCACGTTCACGTCCGACGGGATCTGGAAGCGCTGTGGTAGCTTGCGAACCTTGAGGACCCCCTCTATGAAATCCCGCCACACGGGAGCGGCGATCCGCCCTCCGGTGGCCTTGGCGCCCAGGGACCTGTGGTCGTCGTTTCCCGCGTAGACCACCGCCACCAGTCCCGGTATGCCTCCCACAAACCAGGCGTCCCCCCAGTCGTTGGTGGTCCCCGTCTTGCCGAAGGTCTGGTAGCCCGGGACGGCGGCGGGTCGTCCGGTGCCGAAGATGGTGACCTGTTCCAGGAGGGTCCTCATCTCGATGGCTGTTTCGGGAGATATGCCCCTCTCAAGCTGTGGGCCGTTTCGCTCCAGAACGTCTCCGGCTGGGGTCCTCACCTCCCGGATTGCGAAGGGGGATATCCGGTAGCCTCCGTTGGCGAAGGTTGCGAATGAGGCGGCCATCTCCAAGGGGGTTACGCTGGTGGAGCCCAGGGCTATGGACAGGTCGTTGGGAAGGTGGGGGGATGTGATCCCCATTGACCGGGCGGTGTCGATCACCGATTTGACCCCGATGATCTGGGCCAGCCTCACAACCGGGGTGTTGAGGGATCGGACCACCGCGTCGACCATGGACACCTCCCCATCGTAGCCCCCGTCGTAGTTCTTGGGGGACCAGCCGTTGGGGAAGTTCAGGGGGGCGTCTAGCAGGTGGTCCACCCCTCGGTAGCCGGACTCCAGGGCGGCGGCGTAGACTATGGGCTTGAAGGCGGATCCGGGCTGTCTGAAAGCCTGGACCACCCGGTTGAACTTGCTCCTCTCGAAGTCGTGTCCCCCCACCATGGCCAAGATCTCCCCCGTATCGGGGTCTAGGGCAACCAAAGCCCCCTCGTACTTGAGCTTCGAAAAGGCCCTCTCCGCCGCCCGCTGCACGTCCAGGTCCAGTGTGGTATGGACTGTGAGGCCCCCCCGGTAGACCCGATCGGTTCCGTAGGTGGGTAGCAGGTTCTTGAAAAGAATGTAGGCCACGAAATAGGGAGCCTCGGAGGAAATGCGGCTCCGTCTAGCCTTGCCCTTCAGGCTGAGGTGGTCACTTAAGGCTTCTCGATGCTGTTCAGCGGTTATCCACCCGAGCTCCAGCATGCGGCCCAGGACGTACCTTTGGCGGGTCTTGGAGGCCGTGGGGTTCTTGATGGGGGAGTAGTACTCCGGGGCTGCGATGAGCCCCGCCAGGGTGGATGCCTCCGCCAGAGTCAGGTCCGATGGGGACTTGCCGAAGTAGAACTGAGAGGCTGAACCGATGCCGTAGGTGCCGTGCCCCATGTATATGGTGTTGACATACATTTCCAGGATCTGATCTTTGGTGTATACCCGCTCAAGCCGGAGGGATAGCACCGCCTCTTTTATCTTCCTCGATAGCCTCTTCTCGTGGGAGAGGAACATGTTTCTGGACAGCTGCTGGGTTATGGTGCTTCCCCCCTGCCTGGCTCCCCGGTGTATCAGGTCTACCAGGACTGCCCGGAGGATAGCGGTCGGACTGACACCTTGATGTTCGTAAAAGTCGCTGTCCTCCGCGGCAAGCACGGACTTGATGAACCAAGGTGAGACCTTCTCCAGGGGGACTATGGTCCTGTCCTCCTGGAATAGTTTGGCTATAAGCTTGCCGTTCCTGTCCAGGATGGAGGTGGCCTGGCTGGGCTGCTTGGAGAGGATCTCCTCGGTGGTGGGCAGGTCGGCGGACACTTCCTTGAGGAACATGGTCAGCCCCACCGACGCGGCGGCGGCGGTGAGGAGCAGGGTGAGGAGAAGGATGGATAGGAGGGTCTTGATCACCCCTCCTGGGCGAGCTCTCATGGGCATGGATGCGCCTCCCGTGATTAAAAGGGTTTGGTGTTACGCTGGAGATTATAGCACCCGGGAGGGAGGAAGATTTTTTTGCGGGGGGGGTTGCACGATCGTGGGAGACGTGATAGACTACCCCCTGTCGCCGATGGCGACCAGGAACCATGCCAACTGAATACGGCGCAACGGGTCGCAAGACGCCTTTGAGTGAGAATTGCTAGGAGAGTTTGATCCTGGCTCAGGACGAACGCTGGCGGCGTGCTTAACACATGCAAGTCGGACGGTTAG